>JAEEGJ010004240.1_pt1 | contig 49642 bp, 35 predicted proteins | sample 8958761 | NCBI WGS metagenome assembly JAEEGJ01 (sample SAMN16246546, study PRJNA631951) | gut metagenome | biome: gut microbiome; feature: rumen; material: RS-attached | host: Bos | place: Iran: Karaj | collected 2018-10
GGGATGTCTACGAGACCCTCTTCACCGTGGGTAGCGTGCACCAGGGCAAGATTGTCAACATGAACGACAAGGGCGCCACCGTTATCCTGCCCTACGAGGTCGAGGCTTTCGCCCCGATGCGTCACCTCGACAAGGAGGACAAGAGCAAGGCCAAGAACGGCGAGACCCTTGACTTCAAGGTCATCGAGTTCAACAAGGACAGCAAGAAGATTATCGTCAGCCACACCCGCACCTTCCAGGATGGCAATGACGGCAGCCGCACCGAAGGCGACAGCCGCGAGCGCAACACCAAGAAGACTGTGAAGCAGATTAACGACAATCTGGAGAAGACCACCCTTGGCGACCTCGACATCTTCCAAAAACTGAAGGAAGACAAATAATAGTAAGCCTATTATAAGTCAACACAAAGCGTGGTGCTGCGTAATGCGGCACCACGCTATCGTTCAATTAGCAAATGCCCGACAAATACGGTCTGCTAAAGCGTTATTGGGGTTATGAAACCTTTCGTCCCCTGCAGGAGGAGATAATAGACTCTGTCCTGTCGGGAAACGACACTATGGTGCTGCTACCCACTGGCGGCGGCAAGTCCCTATGTTACCAGCTACCCACGCTGATGATGGACGGGATGTGTCTTGTGGTGTCGCCGCTGATAGCGCTGATGAAAGACCAGGTGGTGCAGTTGCATGCAAAGCGCATTAAGGCGGCATGCATAACCGCAGGCATGGGCCATTCCGATGTCTCTGCCGTGCTCAATAATGCCATATGTGGTGAGCTCAAGTTTCTATATGTCTCGCCCGAACGCCTGCGCCAGAGGCTTTTCATTGAGCATTTCCGCAGAATGAATGTGTGCCTTATAGCTGTCGACGAGGCACACTGTGTGTCGCAATGGGGCTATGACTTCCGTCCGCCTTATCTGCAGATAGCCGACATCCGTGCATACCATCCGGATGTGCCGCTCTTGGCCCTCACCGCCAGTGCCACGCCGGTGGTGCTCGATGATATATGTGCGCGGTTGAGCATGAGAAGCCATAAGACGTTTCTTGGCAACTTCGTGCGCCCTAACCTCGGCTATTCTGTGATATGTGACGAAAACAAAAGCAAACTGCTACTGACGGCTATAGAAGCCCTGGACGGAAGTGCTATTGTTTACACCCGCAGTCGCCGCAATGCCGAACAGACCGCCGCTTTGCTTAGGGCAAACGGTGTGGCGGCAGAGTTCTACCATGCCGGCCTCACCGCCTCCGAGCGTGACCGCCGCCAAGGGCTATGGATGACAGGCCAACGCCAAGTCATGGTGGCCACCAGCGCCTTTGGCATGGGTGTTGACAAGCCCGACGTGCGCCTTGTCTTGCACATTGACGTGCCGTTATCCATAGAATCTTACTATCAGGAGGCAGGACGCGCTGGACGCGACGGCAAACCGGCCCGCGCCATGCTCCTCTTCTGTGATGCCGATCGCTCGCGTTTGTATAACGGCTTTGCCGCCGATTTCCCGGAGCCTAAGTATATACGCAATGTCTACTGCGCTCTATGCAACTACTACGGTCTGCCCATGGGCAGCGGCGCCGACACCAGCCATGACTTTGACCTTGGGAGTTTTTGCAGCACCTACAACCTCTCCGTACGCGAATTCTATGGCGCCTGCCGCTTCCTTGAGCGTGAAGGCTTAATCGCCCTTCCGGAACTCGACGAGATTTCATCCACGCTCTATGTGCCTGCTGGACGCGACGAGATATACCGCTTTGAGGTGAACCACATGCGCCTCGGCGGTTTCTTGGAGACGCTCATGCGTATGTATCCAGGTCTGCTTATGGAGCCAGTGGCTATTGATGAGAAGCGCATAGCGTCGCGTGTCAACATTGCCGACGTTGATGTTGTTGCCATGCTTTGCGAGTTACACGCCATGAAGGTTGCTGAGTACCGTCCGTGTCCCAAGAAGCCTCAGATTGTATTCCCTTCGCCACGCATAGATGAGCGCGAAATAGCCCTGCAGTTGCAGCAGTACAACCTGCTTAAGGATGCTGCCCGACAGCGCATGGATGCAATGCTGGCGTACATAGACAACATATCGAAATGCCGCAGTGTGCAGCTGGCTGCCTATTTTGGCCAGACTGTCACTGAACCATGCGGTTGTTGCGACGTATGTCTGCGGCGCCAAGCCCCTTCGGCCAAAGAATGTCAGGATGCAATAAAGCAGTTGCTGGCGTCAAGGCATCTGCCGCCACATGAAATATGTACATTGTTGGAAGCCAAAGGCTACACCGATGTAAAAGAGGTGCTGCGCGATATGCTCGACCGCGGCGTGGTCTATCTTGACAAGAATCTGTTGCTAAGCAACGCGTAAAGACGTGCCACAGGCAGCCCCATGACGTTGTAGTAGCAACCCTCAATGCGCTCCACCCCAACCATTCCTATCCATTCCTGGATGCCGTAGGCACCGGCCTTGTCGTAAGGACGGTAGTTGTCCACATAATAGTCGATATCCTTGTCGCTGAGCTCGCGGAAGAACACCGTTGTGCTCTCTGTGAACGACACCTCGTCGTTGTTTGAGCGCAGGCACACGCCTGTATAAACTGTGTGGCTACGCCCCGAAAGTCTGTGCAGCATGGCAATAGCCTCGTCGCGGTCGGCAGGCTTGCCGAGCACCTGCCCGTCAAGCACAACCACGGTGTCTGCCGTAACCAGCACACTGTCGTCGTCAATCTTTTCTTTCGGGAACGCCGCTACCTTGCGCCGTGCCAAATGTTCGGCCACCTCGTCAGGAGGCAGGGGAGAGGTCATGTGCTCGTCCACATCGATGGTCACGCATTCCACAGGCAAGCCCATCTCTGCCAACAGTTGGCGGCGGCGTGGCGATTTGGAAGCCAGAAGCAGTCTCATTTCACCTCTTTGCCGCCCTTGAAGCGGGCCTTGTAGGTCTCGCGGCCGTTGTCGTACCACACCCATTTGCCTTCCTTCTCGCCGCTTGCGAACTGGCCTTTCTCCACGGGAGCGCCGGCTTCGTTGTAGCGTTCGTACTTGCCGTTGAGCACGCCGTTACGGAAGTTCTGGCGTAGCTCTACATTGCCGTTGGGGTAATAGCGCACCTCCTCGCCGTCTTTGAGGTCCTCGCGGTAGTGCAAAATATAGCGCACAGTGCCGTCGTCGTACAGGCCGCGCCATTCGCCCTCCTTCAAGCCTTCCGTGAAATTGCCGTAATAATCAACGCGCCCATCCTCGTACCAGGCAGTCCAGCGACCCTCTTCCATGTCGCTCTTGTACTCGCCTTCGTGCAGTTTCTTGCCGCTCTCGTACCATGTCGTCCATGTGCCTTCGCGTTGTCCGTTGCGGTAGTTGCCGGCACGCCATTTCTCTCCGGTCTCGTAGAAGTAGGTCCAGTATCCTACCTCCTTGCCAGCGGCATAGTGGCCGTGTATGCCAAGCTTGCCCGACGTGCGCCAGTAGAAATACCACTCGCCGTCCTGCTCGCCGTTGACCATGGAGCCCTCCATGTCTTTCTTGCCGTTGTTGAGCCACCATGTGGCCGTGCCCTGCAGCTCGTTGTCCTTGTATTGGCCCTTGAACTTAATCTTGCCGTTCTCGTGCCACTGTGTCGTCTGTCCTTCACGGCTTCCGTTCACATAGGTGATTTCCTCCTCCTGCTGCCCGTTGGCATACCATGAGCGGTATATGCCGTTCTTCTTGCCGTTCTCCACGGCTACCTCGCTCTTCAGGTCACCGTTGCGGTGCCAGCTTCGGTTCGTGCCGGTAGCGAAACACTCTTCGCTCATACGGCTGCCGTCGTCGTAGTAGACGGTCCACACGCCGCTCTTCTTGCCGTTGCTGTAGCTGCCCTGCTGCGACACCTTGCCCGAGGGGTACCACCATGTCCAGTTGCCTGTGCGTTTGCCGTTCTCGGCTATCGGTCCCTCCACTGAGAGTTGGTTGGTGCCGCTGTAGTTCTTGCGGTACATTGATTGTGCCTGCATGGCCGTTGTGGCAGTGAGGCAGGCTATAAGCGTGATGATAGTTCTCTTTGTCATGTTTGTAATACTATTCTGTGTATTCCAGTTCAATCCTTGGCTTGTCGGTCTCGTTGCAACCGTTCAGTATGGTCCGTGTTACCACGCAGCTGCGGCTGTCGATCATAAGGTACGTGCCGTTGTCGAAGCCGCTGCGCAGCAGCTCCTGCAGATGCAGTGGTATGCGCAGGCGATAGCACTTATTGTCGCTGTTGTAGTAGCCGTCCACCCCTGCCGAGATGTAGTCGGTGATGTAGCGCTTGCCGTTGGTGGCTATCAGGCGCTGCGGCACCTTGGCCGGGGCCTCCATGGCCACAGGCAGTACCAGCTCGGCTCTGTGCACTACGGCAAGCGGGTGCTCGGCACGGAAGGCTCGTATCGTTCGGTCGAAAACCACCACGGCGTTGTAGCCCGCCAGGGGCTCCACGTACAGACGGCTGCCGCCAGCCACACTCTTCTGCCCGTTCACCACCGTGCCGCTATAGTTGTGCTCAAAGTGCGAGAAATGTATGCCGTTGCTTATCGAGAAGTCATAGTAGGCAGTATCGTCGCCGTAGCGGTAATGGGCGCGTATGCGGGTGGCCGTCTGCGAAAGGTCTACTGTCAGCATGCCATCGTCGCTCGAGGCCGCCACTATGCTTATGCGCAGCCCCATGGTCAGTTCGGCGAACTCGTCATTGTTGGCCGTCAAGCTCAGTATGCTGTTAATAGAGCCACCGAGCGTCAGGTTGACCACCCTGTCGCTACCTTTCACCTGCTTCGCTTCGTTGTATAGCACGCCGGAGGCATCCACCGGTATGCTGCAGAAAGAGTAGTAGGTGCTGTCGGCCGAGAGCGGTTCGGCAAGGTGCATCACCTCGAAATGCATGTTGTAGGTGAGCGACGTGTCGGGGAATAGCGAATCGATGGCCAGCGAGAGCACCACCGAGTCAATGGTCACCTCGCCGAAATTGATGTTCTGATTGGTGCTGGGCAGCGTTATCTGGGTGAAAAACTGTGAGCTGACGGTGCCAAAGGTGGCGTCCGTGTAGTTGCCGATGACAATCTTTGTGTTGCCGGTGGTGAGCAGCGAGTCGTCGCGCCGGCTGTAGGCCGTGTCGGCGTACATGGTATAGTTCTTGCTGTTGTAGATTGCATCGCCCCCCATAAGGTTGGCGCCGAGGTCCGACTCCTCATCGGCGCAGGCCGCCAGGGTGCATATAGCCAGTAGCAGGGCGGCAGTGTGAAGTGCGTGTCTCATCGAGTGTTTGTCTGTTGATGGTTTAGTTGTCGATTCTGCCTGTTATAGTGTCGTAGAATTTGTTGATGCGTGTAAAGAACTCGTCGCGGTCCTCAATGTAGTCCAGTACGTTGCGCTTGTTCTCCTTGGCGAAGGCCACCAGCTCGGGGTTGGCGTTCGGCGAGCCGATGATGACGCCTTGCGAGTACGTGATGGCGGACTTCATCAGGCCCAGGTATGTGGTGTCGCCATAGAGGCGCAGGTCCTTGGCCGTGGCGCCGTCGGTCTTCATCTTGCGCTCCAGCTCGCCGCCTATGTTGCCCTTGAAGCCGTCGTCCATGAGCGTGATGACGAGTTTGGTGCCGCTGAAGAAAGCGTTTTCCTTGTTGATGCGGCGCAGGTAGAACGGTATCATTGCAGAGAACCATCCCATGAAGTTCACCAGATGGGGTTGCCATGCCAGTTTGCGCACAGCCTCCAGAGTGCCGCGCCCGAAGAAAAGCAGGCGTTCGTCGCTCTTGCCGTCCAGTGTCCCGTCGGCCTCCGTGGGGCCGGGGTGCCCGACGAAGTACTCCTCGTTGTCGATGAAGTACACCTGCATGCGTGCCGTCGGGATAGAACCAACCTTGATCAGCAGTTGGTGGTCGCAGTTGTTCACTATCAGATTCATACCGCTCAGGCGTATCACCTCGTGCAGCTGGTGCTTGCGTTCGCTGACATTGCTGAATTTCGGCATGAAAACCCTGATGTCGCGCCCCATCTCTTGTATTTTCGCCGGTAGGTAACGACCCAGCGAGGCAGTGGCGCTCTCGTCGGAAAATGGCATAATCTCCTGACTTACATACAATATTCTACCTTTGGCCATAGTAAAAAGTATATTATTATTCCAAGTGCAAAATTACGAAAAATATTTGATATGGCGAAATTTATTTGCACTTTCCTCCCAATATGTCAGTACTTTCTCCGTACCCTCTCCGACTGTTCTACGGTTGTTTACCGGTTGTTCTACTATTATAAACCGTTAAACAATCGTAGAACAAGCGGTAAACAGACGGAGAAGAGACGGAACGGATAGGTGCCGGATGCAAAGAAAATTTTGCCAGAATGCAAATGTTTTGTATCTTTGCACCTCAAAACGTATCAACGTATCAGCATATCAACGTATCAACCAACGATATGGATAAGTACAATCAGCGCGGAGTATCCGCCACAAAGGAGGATGTGCACAATGCCATCAAGAATATAGACAAGGGGCTTTATCCCAAGGCTTTCTGCAAGGTGATACCCGACCTGTTGGGCGGCGACGGCGACTACTGCAACATAATGCACGCCGACGGCGCCGGCACCAAGTCGAGCCTTGCCTACATGTACTGGAAGGAGACGGGTGACCTCAGTGTGTGGAAGGGTATTGCCGTGGACGCCATCGTGATGAACACCGACGACCTGCTGTGCGTCGGCGCGCTGGACCACATACTGCTCTCGTCGACCATCGGGCGCAACAAGGGTCTGGTGCCGGGCGAGGTCATAAGCGCCGTCATCAACGGCACCGAGGAGTTCTGCCAGCAGATGCGTGACATGGGCATCGACATGGTGCTCACCGGCGGCGAGACCGCCGACGTGGGCGACTTGGTGCGCACCATCATCGTGGACAGCACGGTGACGGCACGCATGCGCCGCGCCGACATCATCGACAATGCCAACATCAAGGCCGGAAACGTCATTGTGGGTCTTGCCAGCTACGGCCAGGCTACCTACGAGACCGCCTACAACGGCGGCATGGGCAGCAACGGCCTCACCTCGGCCCGCCACGACGTCTTCGCCCACGAATATGCCAAGAAATACCCCATGTGCTACGACACCAATCTGCCCGACGGCGTGGTGTTCTGCGGCACGAAGCGCCTCACCGACCCCACGGAGGTGCCGGGAGTGGACGCCGGTCACCTGGTGCTGTCGCCGACACGTACCTACGCACCCGTCATACGCAAGGTGCTGGACGAGTACCGCCCCAAGATAGACGGCATGATACACTGCTCCGGCGGAGCGCAGACCAAGGTGCTGCACTTTATCGACAAGTATCACGTTGTCAAGGACAACCTCTTCCCCGTGCCGCCGCTCTTCAAGATGATCCACGACGAGAGCGGCACCGACTGGCAGGAGATGTACAAGGTGTTCAACATGGGTCACCGCATGGAGCTCTACACCGACGAGGCGACTGCCCGCGGCATCATAGACATCGCGAAGAGTTTCAATGTCGACGCCCGTGTGGTGGGCCGCGTGGAGGAGAGCCCGAAGGCACAGGTGACGGTGAAGAGCGAGAATGGAGTGTTCGACTATTACGCCTAAAATATTTTCGGCGAGGCACAATAAATGACAAACCCCCTCGTTTGTTAGGGTGTTTTTTGCGATAGTAGCTCAGTTGGCAGAGCGGCGGCTTCCCAAGCCGCAGGTCGCGGGTTCGAACCCCGTCTATCGCTCCCGGGTTGCCGGGCGGTATAACCGCCCGGTTTTTATTTTGCAGGCAGCGCGATATATTGCATTTTATTTTGTCAAATTATAAAAAATGTGTATATTTGCAGGGTTACCCCTAATAGGGGAGTACTGGCTATGAACTAAAATACAAACGATTATGACAAATACAACTGTAAAGAAAGACTGGAAAAAAGAGACTTGGTCATACATGCTGCTCGTTCTGGGCAGTGCACTTTTCGCGGTGGCCGATGTGATGTTCGTTAACCCCTACCACCTGGCGCCCGGCGGCGTCTATGGTCTGGCCAACGTCTTCAACGCCCTCTTCGGGTGGAAGATTTCCGTGGCCGGCATCTGCATGGACATCCCATTGCTCATCATCGGTACCATCGTCCTCGGGCCCAAGTTCGGCCTTAAGACTGTCATATCGGTGATATTGATACCGGTATTCACATACATCATGGAGACTACGTGGGGCTATGCACCGCTGATTCATGACGGCGAATGGCTCGACGGTCCGACGCACACTGCTCTCTCGTTCATGCGCGACGGCGCCGAGGTGTGGTTCCTCCCCGACATGTTCCTCAACACTGTTGTCGCCGGCCTCATCTACGGTGTGGCCATAGGCGTGATATTCCGCGCCGGTGCCACTTCGGGCGGTAGTGACATCATAAGCATGATTATCCATAAGTACACCAAGATAAGCCTCGGCACCCTGGTGCTCATTGTCGACAGCATCATCTCCCTCACCACTCTCCTTATCGGCGACATCCGACTGCCTATCTATTCCATCCTGCTTATCTTCATCGAGAGCAAGATTATCGACCTGGTGGTCGACGGCATGAAGAGCTACAAGACTATGTTCATCGTCACCGATGAGCTGGAGGCTGTGCGCGACTATATCATCAACGACCTGGAGCGCGGCGGTACACTGCTGGTGGGCACCGGTCTCTACCAGGGCAACGAGCGCAAGATGATATACGTCACCCTCGACCGTGCCGACATGGTGAAGCTCAAGAGCAACCTGCACCGTCTCGACCCCAAGGCGTTTGTCAACATTATGGAGAGTTCCGAGATTCTCGGCTTTGGCTTCAAGGCATTGCCAAAGGAATAAACGTTACAATGATGAAGGTACTCCAAATCTGCAACAAGCCTCCCTATCCGCCCGTGGACGGCGGCACCATGGCTATGAACAGCGTCACGCAAGGGCTGCTGAACGAGGGCTGTGAGGTGAAGGTGTTGGCTGTGGAGACCGACAAGCACCCGGCCGACATGGCCAAAATGCCGGCGGATTACCGTGAGCGCACGCGTTTCGAGGCGGAGTACATAGACCTTGGCATCAAACCCCTTGAGGCGGCTGTGGCCATGCTCTGCGGCGAGTCGTACCATGTGCGGCGCTACCACAGCGAGGCTTTCGCCAAGCGGCTGCGCAACATATTGGAGCAGGAGGAGTTTGACGTGATACACATGGAGAGCCCATTCCTGACTCCCTACCTGCCTCTGATACGCAGTCTCTCGAAAGCCAAGGTTGTCCTGCGTGCCCACAACGTGGAGAACATCATCTGGAAGCGTGTGGCCGAGAGCACGCCCCACGGCCTCAGGCGCTGGTACCTGAAGCACCTGTCGTTGACCCTGCGGGCCTACGAGCTGGAGCACATCAACGACTACGACGGCGTGGTGTGCATCACGCGCAACGACGCCGATTATTTCAAGCAGAACGGTTGCCGCCGTCCGGTGACAGCAATTCCCTTCGGCGTGGAGCCTGAGGAATGCTTGGGTGTGACCGTGGAGCCAGCCTCGTTGTTCCATATAGGTGCCATGGACTGGATGCCGAACCGCGAGAGCATAGAGTGGCTGTTGGACGAGGTGTGGCCCGTAGTGCACCGCGAGGTGCCACAGGCACACCTGTACCTTGCCGGACGCAAGATGCCGGAACGCTGGATGCATGCCACTATAGAGGGAGTAAGCGTGGTGGGCGAGGTGCCCGATGCGGGCTATTTTATTGCCGGCAAACAGATTAACGTGGTGCCTCTGCGCAGTGGCAGCGGCATCAGGGTTAAGATAATTGAGGCAATGGCAGCCGGCAAGGCTGTGGTGACCACCAGCGTCGGTGCTCAGGGCATTGAGTACACCGACGGCGAGAATCTGCTCATCGCCGACACACCGGAGCAGTTTGCACGCCAGATAAAGCGTCTGGTGGAGGACCAGGACTATTGCGCCAAGGTCGGCGAGGCCGCCGCAAGGCTCGTGGCGGAGCAATACGATATTAAGACACTGACGGACCGCCTGCTGCGGTTCTATGAAGAAATACTGGAGCGATGAAAAAGATACTGAAAACGGTAGTGCTTGCATTGCTGATGGCCGTAGCGTCATCGGCTGCGGCGCAGATAACTATCCCAGGTACCAGTGTGAGTTTCCGGCTCAACGGCGACGATTGGCGCTACCTGCGCACATTCAAGCTTGAAGACGGAGCCGATATCTACCTCTACTACTATGTGGGGCATGTGTTGGTCGACCTTGAGGGCGACACCGTGCTGCCATGTCTCAGAATATACGTCAACGAGGACTATGATGGTGACGTATATGAGCTGGCATACGACCGATATATGCTGCAACCATTCCAGTCGGTGGACGAGTACACCCACGGACCGGGACTGCCCAAGGACGGCGGCATCGGTTATATGGGGGCATACACCAACCCGTCGAGCCAGAAGGATTACCAGTTCCTTATGACATATTTCAAGAGCCGCGGTACTGCCGTGGAGTTCAGACTTGAGACAACCAAGGACACTTTTGAGGAGATGGAGTTCGAATTCAAGGACATTCTGGGAACGTTAAAATAGCAACTCATGAAGAAGAAACTAATGATACTGATGACCTGTGCTCTGGCCGCCGTTGGCGTGGCACAGGTGTCGCCCGGCGACGCACTCGGCGACTATGAGGACCGCTTTACGAAGCTCAACAAGGCATATGCCAAGGAGCCGGACAACGTGGAGAATCTGTACAACATGGCGATGTTCTACTTCGACAATTCGCACCCTATGCGCAACTTGCCTATGGCCATGAAGTACATACAGCGTGCCGAGGCCAAGCATATCGAGTTGTTGGAGAACGACAAGTTGGGCGAATTGACGCGTCTGGCCCGCAAGAACATCACTCTCACCACAATTCGTCAGACCAAGCAGGCCATAAGCGATGCCGCCTACAACACGCTGGAACTGCGTACCGACATGAGCCGTGTGGAACTCGATACTTACCTTGATGCTTTTGGTATCGACATCGAGCTTGTGCGCCTGCTGCGCCAGCGCCGCATCAACCAGGTTTATGACGAGGATATGCGCAAAGGTACAGCCGAGGCTTATTACCACTTCATATTCAACTATCCCGGCACCCGTGAGGCTGAGCAGATGGAGGAGCGCCTTGCACGCCTCGCGCCTGGACTCTTCGAGGGCGTGACCACGGAATATCAGGCCGACACCATAGCGGCAAGCTACGAACTGAGTCCTTCGGTGCAGCGTGCTGCTGAAAAGCAGAAGAGCCGTATAGCATATGCAAATGCCAGCAAGCGCAACACCATAGCCGCCTACAATGACTTCCTGAGCAAATATCCTTCAAGTGACGAACACCTGCAGGCCAGAGAACGGCTTTCCACCCTGCTGGAGGTGAAGTACTCATCCCTGCATACGGCAAAAGAGTATGCCGACTTTGTAGAGTCTAATGCCGATAATGCCTTGGCCGACAGTGCACTGCTGCAGATGCGCCGTCTTATATACGACAATCGCGACATCGAGGCTGCACGACTATACCTATCACGCTTCAAGCTTGATCCGTACTACAGCGAGGTTTACAACAAGTACTATTCGTGGCATGCCGAAGAGGGCAACATGTCTCCAATAAGCAAGTTTGTGAAAGAGAATCCTGACTATCCTCACCAGCGTGCCGTGGAGGCTGATATTGAAAGGGCCAGGCGTATAGACAGGGTGAACCTCATGGAGGATTTCATAGAGGTGGACTATACAAAATACGCTGGATATGTGCGGCAGATGATGGGTAAGCGCATAGCCATAGTACCTTTGCAGCGAATGATACAGTCCCAGCTCACAATGCACAACTATGCAGGTGCCCTTGCCAGGGTGCGCCAGTTCGATTTGTGCTTTGAGAATGTGGGCCACAGCGAGTATGTAGAACTGCAGCAGCTGCTGGCGGCACCTTCGTCGGGGCACAAACTGTCTCCAGTGCTCACGGCTACTTACAATATACAGAACCCCAGCTACAACAAGGCAGAGAATCGAATGTACTACACCCGTATCGGTACCACACGCCGCATATGCTACGCTGAGAAGAAGGGTGGTGTATGGCAGCCTGCCGGTGATGCGCGTTTTGCAAACACCGACAATGACGGGCTCACAATCTACGGTTTCTATGCCGACGGTAGCCACATGTTGCTTGGCAGTGCCGGTGATATATGGATTGCCGAGAAGGATGGTGACCAGTGGCGTGTCAGCGATATACCGCCGTATCCGGTGAATACGGACTATATTGAGACCGATGCCTATATGTTGCCCGACGGTAGTGGTATGCTACTGGCTTCGGACCGTCCCAATGGGCAGAACCTGCAGCCTTCAGGAACGTTATTCCACGGAGACACGGCTTTGGCTTCGGATCTGTATTTCATCCCTTACACCCAGAACGGATGGGGTACAGCCGTTAATCTTGGCTCTGTGGTGAATACCCCATACAGTGAGCGTAGTCCTATACTCAGTCGTAACTTAAAGACTCTCTATTTCGTCACCGATGGGCGTGGAGGTCTTGGTTATGGCGATGTGTATATGTGTACACGCAAGGATGTGGAGGACTGGACGGGATGGAGTAAGCCCCGCAATATGGGCAAGGAGATCAACACTGGATTCAAGGAGGCTAATGTCGCTTTCGGTCCTGACGAGAAAACACTTGTGGTGACAAGCAACTACAGCCTTGGCCGCTACTCGGCCTATTCTTATCCCACTTCGCACGATATTTCAAATACCTATATGTCATATACGCTTGATGTTCTTGGTATGGAGACATTCCTCTTCCGGGTGCGTGTGGCTGACCTTACGCAACAAGACGTCACCCAAGTGGTGGAGTACTCCGGTGAGGGCCATAGTGTGGAGCTTTACGTACATAAGGACAAGCGCTACGCTGTGTTAGGTGATGCTGGTATGTACTTTGTACCTGCCGTCATACTCGACCCCAAATCCAAGACGCGGCAGAGACTGAAGGGATACACGTTACCCGTGATGGTGGCCATGGACAAGCCTGTACCGCTTTATGCTGTTGATTTCGAGAAATCGTCGGCAAACCTGCTGCCAATATCGCTTATGCAGCTTGAACAGTTGGCACGTTTTATGGAGCAGAACTCTGGCGGAGTGGTGGAGATAGTGGTGAATGTGGATGGTCGTGACGATGCCTTGTGTTATAATCTCTCTCTGGAACGCGGCCGTGCTATAAAGGATTATTTGATGGTGGAAGGTGTCGACGAAAGCCGTATCACCATCTCTGCCTATGGCAATGTCAATGCCAAGAAAGGCACAGTACCGGGTGTCAGCATACGTTTTCGTGACAAGTAACAGAATCTAAAAAAACTCTATATATGGAACAGCACCGTACAATCACCGTAGAAGGACGTACCGTACACTATCGCGACGAAGGCCGTGAGAATACTCGTACCTTAGTGTTGCTGCACGGTTTTTTGCAGAATTTAGATGTGTGGAGCTCCTATGTGCTCTCTTATATGAACCGCTTCCGCGTTATCACGATAGACCTTCCCGGGCATGGCCTCACAGAGACGTTCTGCGATGTGCATACCATGGACTTTATGGCTAAGATAGTAAAGTCAGTACTCAATGAGGCCGGCGTGGACCAGTGTGTCATGATAGGCCATTCGATGGGTGGCTATGTTGCCCTTGCTTTCGCCGAGAAGTATCCTTATTCATTGCGTGGATTGGGATTGGTGAGCTCTCATGCTATGGCCGATAGCGAGGAACACCGCCGTTATCGTGATGAAGTATGTATGCAGGTTCAGGAGAACAGGGCCTCATACATAGTTGGCTTTGTGCCGCCACTTTTCGATGATAGTAAACGCGCGGCGCTTTCCAAGGATATCAAAGATTTGCAGGATCAGTGCCTGTTGACCACAGCAGCTTCCATCGTGGCCTCACAGCGCGGCATGGCCCAGCGTCCCTCGCGGGTACAGACCCTCGCATCACTCGACATGCCGACGTTGTTCGTATATGGCAAGAACGATGTTCGTATTCCCGTTGAATTGGCAATAGGTGGAGCAATGATGGCGCGGCGGCCAGAGATACTATTACTAGAGGATGTGGCCCATATGGCATTTATGGAAGAGCGTGAATACCTAAAACCCCGCCTCGCTAATTTTGTCGATACATGTTATAATTCTTGAAAACGAAATAAAGAGACAATTTAAAAAAACAGAATAATTATTAACCAAAATTTCTGAGTTATGTTAAAAAAATTATTAAAAACTTTTGTGGCCATGTTGGCTATAGCAACGGCCACAGGACCCGCGATGGGCAAGGCGCCCGTCTGCGTGGCTGACAAGGCTGAGCCACAGTTGGCTTGGCAGAATGTGCCTGACGGAGGTGTCACTGCCTGCATGGGCTTCGAAAACAATGTCGTGTTGCCTACTGTGGATATGGACGACGACTTTGAAGCCGCACACGCTTTGGACATTCGCTTTGGTACCAACAATCCGGAAGTCCTTACCCTCGACGGCATATATGGTTTCACGCTGCATGGTGCAGGAAGTTGTGTTGTCTATGCCGTGTTCGACGGTGACAACGACTACCTCTACGACTCTGTGGCGTACAACGTCACTGTTGTCATCCCCGACACAATCACCTTGAGCCTCAACATAGGAGGCTCGGTTCAGTTGGGTACTGTCGCACGCCCCAGCGGGATTATGGGACAGTATATTGTCGTTCCCGGTAGCGAGGTGATTGCCACTGCAACGCCGGATGCAAATCACTACCTTGTGCGCTTTGACAACGACGAGCCCATCAACAGCAATGTCGCCCAGCAGAAGACATACACCATCAACGGCAATACCATTATTTCCGTAAGATTTGCTGCCAAGCCTGTGTTGACGCTGGAGCAGAACGAGGAGTGGGGAGATATGAGTGTTTCTATCAATCCAAACATTGTCACGCTCTTCGAAGAAGACTTTGATGACTGGGCTACTCTTGGTGGCCATGGATGGTCTTTTGTTGACAATGACGACGACGGCATCAACTGGAAACTGGCCGTCGATGGTCTGGCGCAAGATGTTGACTACTCTACCATGATTGGCTTGTCTGGTCCGGTACGCCTTTATTCGGAGTCATATAATAATATTGGCGCAGAATCCTATGATGCCGACAATTGGGCCATCACCCCAGCCATCATTCTTGGCGAAGATTCTCGGTTGAGTTACTATGTGGGTGTGGGTGATTTAGAATTCCCCGATAAATTAGGTGTATATATCGGTACGACTGCCGACATATCCTCTATGACAGCCCTTCTTGAACCAACAACTGTTATTGTTGATGGTATTAACCAAATGGAGGAGCGTATTGTCGATTTGAGTGATTATGACGGTCAGACCGTTTACATTGCCTTCCGTCATCAGGAGGATGATGGGTATATCCTTTTTGTTGACGACATCAAGGTGACTAGCGCTGAATATACTACGCTGCCATCAAGTGTCGATAACACCTACAGATTAGACTACGGAACGGTTGCCAAGATTACTGCCAATGCTGATGCCCAGTATTATGTGTATGGTTGGCAGAATGAGAGCGGTGACACCTATACCGAGGACGTCACATACAGTAACTATGCTATCACTGATCCGGGTAATTACCTTCCTACCACTTCAGCCTTGACACTTACTGTTTTCGGTGACACCACTGCAATGGCTTTCTTCTACTTGCATAGTTATGATGTCACTGCCACGGTAGCCTCGACAGAGGATATTCGTGGTACGGTTAGTATAAGCTACACCGACATCTACGATGCGACACATACCGCGGTTGATGCTGCTAATGGCAGTATCTCGGCTAAAGGTGGCACGACCACAACTCTTGTTGCCACACCGACTGCTGGATATCAATTTGTCAACTGGACTGATGGTGATGTCGTTATGGGTACAAGTGACACGCTTGATGTGATTGAGGCAACGACGGTTACCGCCAATTTCGATACTGCCCGTGCCGAATTGGCATGGAGCGCCGACGCATTCACTGGCTACACCATGATAGACTTCAACAACTGGGCACCTACTGTACTTAATCCTCATGATGTTGAAGTGCGTTACGGCTCGGTTGACAATGCGATAACTGTTGATGCCATTACAGGAGCCATTGGTTTTGAGAGCGCCGGAACTATTCCGGGTCATTTTGTTGTCGAAACCGGTACTTACACTATCTATGCTGTCCACGACCTCACCCAAGAGTACTTTTACGATTCGGTGGCCTACACCCTTACTGTAGAGCAGGGCTGCGTGACGGGATTGCAGAAAAATATTGCTGACGGTGGAGAGGTTAGTTTCAGTACCTTTACCGCTGTACCTACTTTGACGGCCTGCTACGATGCGTCTGAGCCGACTATTGGTTCCTTTGCCCATGATACTGAGATTGGCTTGTTGGCCGAACCAGCTACGGGTTATCACTTCGTGAACTGGACTGAGCAGATTGAGGTTAGCCCAGTCTCCGAAATCAGCGACCAGGCAGCCTATACTTATACCGTGCCTAACGCCATGGCTGTTATCCTTGAGGCCAATTTCGATACCAACATCTACAATGTTACTGCCACCTCCAGCAACGATGAAATCGGTACTGTTACCGGTTCCGGTCAGGTGAAGCACTTCCGTAGTACCGAGCTTGTTGCTACCGCTAAGCATGGCTATCACTTTGTGGCTTGGGTCAACATGAATGGCGACGAGGTGAGCACCACCAGCAGCATCACCATCATCCCTGTTGGCGACACTTCGCTTACCGCCATATTTGATACCAATATATATAATACAGTGTGGACTGGCGATACAACCGTTACATATAGTAGCCAGCCCTATACTGGCATCAAAGCCACCTATACCGACTATATGGGCATTGAGCACACGCCGGCATTGACCTTTGTGTGCGGTAATGAGACTATCACTACACCTGACTATCCCGTGACAGTAGGTACATGGACCGTCAGCGCGACGGTGCCGGATGGCGACTCGTTAATCTCGCCAGTCACTACATTTGTCATCGCACGTGCTACTATTTATGTGAGCGGCGTTGAAGTCGAGACTGCCAAGTTCTTCGACGGCACTACCGATGCTGTGGTGACCAACCAGGGCATTTTGACCAATGTCCAGGGCAACGACGCTGTGACTCATGCCACAGTGGCCACCTTTAGCGACGCTACCATTGGCGGCAACAAGACCGTCACAGTGACCTACACGATTGACGGTGACGCTGCTTTGCTGGCCAACTACAATCTTGATCCCGCTACTGAGGTATACACCACCAACGGCTATATTATTGAGCCCATGGTACCCAATACCGACCGTCCCGAGGACGACACTACGGTGGTTGAGCAAGGCTTCGATGTTTATGCTTACGGTTACTGCAGCGGAAGTGGCTATAGCATCCGCTACCACCTAAACTCGGGTAACCCCGACCAATACAAGCTGGATTTCGCCGACAGCCGCTTAGCTGATGTGCCTTGGACTAACCTTACCACTGCTGGCGCTGAAGGCACCATCGACATCAACGTGCCCGTTGATCTGCCCATGGGTGACTACAGCGTTACCGTCACCTTCCGTGACAGCCGCTTCTCCTGGCTCGAGAGTGCTCCGATGACAATGACATTCCATGTTAACTTGCCGGAGACATTTACCATGCCGTTGTTCAACAATGTCATAGCTCTGGTTGATACCTGCCACTGCTTCAGCGATATCCAGTGGTACCACCGTGCCAATGCGACTGACCAGTGGCGTGCCATCCCGGGAGCCACAGGCTACTACTACCATGCTACCGATACTGAACTGCAGGGCGAGTTCTTCGTCAAGGCCAAGTACAATGGCGTGGAGACTTACACATGCCCGCAGACCGACATGGAGACCCTCATCACCGACGACGAGCAGAACGTCAATGTGAAGGCATACCCGAACCCCACCACCGAAGGTGTCACCGTGACAATTGTTGGCTCGACACAGTATGAGCACACTCTGCGCGTGATAAGCACCGTTGGTGTTGAGAAGGAATATCGCACATTCTCGGGCAATAATACCACGATAGACATGAGCGGTTATCAGAGTGGTACCTATATGGTGAGCGTTGATGGAGTGGTTGTCAGAGTCATCCGCAACTAAATTAAAGTCTAATAAATAATGAATAAAGATATGAAACGGATCATTATAGCACTCGCCGCTGTTGCGCTGGCCTTTGGAACCAGTGCTCAGCAAAGCGGGCACAGCAATTATGTGGGCTTGAACCTCGGCGGAGGTTTCAATACAATGACCTTCAAGCCGGCCAACGGCACTGCTAACCTTGGCCTCGGTTTCGATGGCGGTCTGCACTACGCCCACTTCTTCAATGCGCATTGGGGCCTTGGCTTTGGTGTGCACTATACCTATGCCAACGCATATGCAGTCTATGATTTCAGCGAGGTGACTCCCAACCTCACCCACGCAAACAACCCGAGCATCCACTACAACCTTACCACCAAGTTCAACAACTGGAAGGAACGCCAGACTGTTGGTATTATCGGTATCCCAGTAGAAGTGTTCTATCGCGCTGCTTTGAGCGACAAGTGTGCTTTCATTGGTGGCTTGGGTGCGGAGTTCGATCTTCCCATGCACGGTAAATATAGCGCTAGTGAGGGCAACTACAGCACCACAGGCGTTTTCCCTGCCCTTGGTTCCTATGTTGTCAGCGATATGCCGGAGCATGGCTTTGGCACCTACGATGCCGCTTATGACTCGAAGGTCGACAATCTCACCAAGATGGGTGTCAGCGTTATTGCTGACGCCGGTGTGCGCTTTGCAATGGGTAACAACTGGGGACTCTACCTGGGCATCTATGGTGGCTATGGTGTCACCGATATGTTGGCCCAAAAGAAGGATGACATCTTGCTTGTCATCAACGCCACAGATCCTTCGAAGCTCGATTACCACGGCACCTATGGCTCAAACGAAATCAACAGTCTGCACCTCCTCCGCGCCGGTGTCAAGGTGGGCATAGACTTCGGCTGGAATTGCCGCGACCGTAAGGCAGAACGTCTCGCTGCTGAAGAGGCAGAGCGAATGGCTCGCCAGAAAGCCATTGATGACAGTATAGCCAATGTCCGTCGTCTGGAAGCCGAGAGAGCTGCCCGCGAGAAAGCCGAGGCTGAGAAGGCTGCCGCTGAGAGGGCCGCTGCTGCCGAACGCGCTGCCCGCGAAAAGGCTGAGGCAGAACGTGCTGCTGCTGAGGCTGAAAGAGCTGCTGCTGAGAAAGCCGCCGCCGACGAGAAGGCTGCCCGCGAGAAAGCCGAGGCTGAACGCCTGGCCGCCGAGAGGGCTGCTGCCGAACGTGCCGCCGCGTTGCGTGCCGCTGCTTTGCAAGCCAAGGCCGAGGCTCAGAAGAAACTTGAGGCTATCGGCGCCACCGTCTACTTCGCCAACGCCGGCACCGATGCCAAGTTTGACCAGAAGACCGATGATGCCATCCATGCCATCTGCGAAGCCATGAAAGCTGACGAGAGCCTGACGGTGACCGTCTACGGCCACACCGACAATACCGGCTCGCTACAGGCCAATATGAAGTACGGTCAGAAACGTGCTGAGGCCTTGAAGGCTTACATGGTGAAGCTGGGCGCTCCGGCTGCGAATATCAACTGCGTCAGCCGCGGTCCCAACGAGCCTGTGGCTGACAACAGCACCGATGAGGGACGCGCCAAGAACCGTCGCGCCACCGTCGAGCTGAAATAGTTTTTTTCGGTCAGTTTTATTGGAATGAGGATGCTTCAAAAGTATCCTCATTCCTTGTTTATCAACTAAAAAAAAGCCTGGTTGATTAAAAAATTTTTGTAAAATAAAAAAAAAGTGTACATTTGCTGAACTGAAATAAAAATTAAGTTTAACCTAATTTATTAAATATCATGAAAGTAAAAGAAATTATGGCCAACCTGGAGGCCAAACATCCCGGTGAAAATGAGTACTTGCAGGCTGTCCGCGAGGTTCTGGAAACCATCGAGGAGGAATACAACAAGCACCCCGAGTTCGAGGCTAACAAGATCGTTGAGCGCATCGTTGAGCCCGATCGTATCTTCACCTTCCGTGTGACCTGGGTTGACGACAAGGGTAATGTCCAGACCAACCTCGGCTATCGTGTGCAGTTCAACGCTGCCCTCGGTGCATACAAAGGCGGTCTCCGCTTCCACAAGGCTGTTAACGTCTCCATGCTGAAGTTCCTCGGCTTCGAGCAGATCTTCAAGAACAGTCTCACCATGCTGCCTCTCGGCGGTGGTAAGGGTGGCTCTGATTTCGACCCCGTCGGAAAGAGCGATGCTGAAATCATGCGCTTCTGCCAGGCCTTCATGTATGAGCTGTGGCGCAACATCGGTCCCGATCAGGACAGCCCCGCTGGTGACGTGGGTGTCGGCGGCCGTGAGATTGGTTACCTCTATGGTGCCTACAAGAAACTCGCCCGTGAGCACAGCACTGGTGCTCTGACCGGCAAGAGCTATGGCTGGGGTGGTTCCCTCATCCGTCCCGAGGCTACCGGCTTCGGCGCCATCTACTATGTCGAGCGCATGGTCAAGCAGCAGGGTGACAAGATGAAGGGCAAGAAGATTGCTCTCTCCGGCTTCGGTAACGTTGCTTGGGGTGCTGCCACCAAGGCTGTTGAGCTCGGTGCCAAGGTCGTCGCTATCAGCGGCCCCGATGGTGTCTGCGAGATTCCCGACGGTATCAACAAGAAGATGATTGACTATATGCTCGACATGCGTGCCAGCAACCGCAACAAAGTTGAGGATATGGCCAAGAAGTGCCCGAAACTCTGCAAATTCACTGCCGGTAAGAAGAGCTGGGTCGTGAAGTGCGACATCGCCATGCCCTGCGCCTTCCAGAACGAGCTCGATGAGAAGGATGCCAAGACCCTTATCAAGAACGGCGTGAAGTATGTTGCCGAGGTTTCCAACATGGGTTGCCAGCCTGCCGCTATCGCCGCCTTCCAGAAGGCCAAACTGCCCTTCGGTCCTGGTAAGGCCGTCAACGCCGGTGGTGTTGCCACCTCTGGTCTTGAGATCTGCCAGAATGCTGAGCACCGCAACTGGACTGCCGAAGAGGTTGACAAGAACCTCCACACCATCATGAACAACATCTATGACATGTGCGTTGAACACGGCAAGGAGAAAGATGGTACCATCAACTATGTTAAGGGTGCCAACATTGCCGGCTTTATGCGTGTTGCCAAAGCTATGGTTGCTCAGGGTATCATCTAATCGACGATTAGACTTATATCCAACATACGGAAGGTCGCCAGATAAAGGCGGCCTTCTTTTTTGTATACAATAAAAAGCACGGCTATGCGTTAATATTACAGATAATAATTGATATGCCTAGTATGATACTGTTAGAAGCAACAGCCCCTGCAGCGGGCTCCACGCTAATGTGGGTCGTATTTATTGTCCTCACCATCGTCTCGATGGTGGTGAGCAAGAATGTGGAACGCAAGTTAAAGAAATACTCTCATATCCGCACCGAAGGTAGTCTTACGGGACGAGAGGTGGCGGAGCGCATGCTGCGCGACCATGACATCCATAATGTGCAGGTGCAGATGGTCAAGGGTACACTTACTGACCACTACAATCCCACCAACCGCACACTTAACCTGAGTCCCGACGTTTACAACGGCACCTCGGTGGCCGCCGCTGCCGTCGCTGCCCACGAATGTGGACATGCCGTGCAGCATGCCGTAGGCTATGCGCCTCTCGGCCTACGTTCTGCCCTCGTGCCCATAGTGAATTTTGCCGGCCGCTGGGTATCCTGGGTGATACTCGCAGGTCTGCTGCTCATCAAAGCATTCCCGTCGCTTCTGCTCATTGGCATTCTTCTGTTTGCTCTGACCACACTCTTCTCCATCGTCACACTGCCGGTGGAAATAAACGCCTCCAACCGTGCGTTGCAGTGGATACGCCAGCACGATATCACTACCGCTGCCACCCACCAGTACGCCGAGAGCGCCCTGCGTGCGGCAGCCTACACCTATGTCATGGCCGCCATCACGTCGCTGGCCACGCTGGCCTATTACATAATGATTTACCTTGACAGAAGATGAAACACATAGAGATAATCAACGGACCCAATCTCAACCTCACGGGCATCCGCGAGCCGGAGGTCTACGGCTCGACGACCATGGAGGAGTATATCGGCAGCCTGCGCAAGCAGTTCCCCGATGTGGAGATAGGCTATTATCAGAGCAATGTGGAGGGCGAGCTCATCGACCGTATCCAGCAGGTAGGATTTCGTTATGACGGCCTGATAGTGAACCTCGGTGGTTACAGCCACAGCTCAGTGGCTTTGCACGACGCTTTGCTGGCGGTACCGGCACCCAAGATAGAGGTGCATCTCAGCAACATTTTCGCTCGCGAAGAATACCGCCACCACTCGCTTATCACGAGTGCCTGCCGCGGCATGGTCTGTGGTCTTGGCCTGCAGGGCTACGAATTGGCTTTACGCTCCTTACTATAGATGAGACAATGTTGAATAACGAAGCAATAACGTTCCACGAAGTATTGAGAGCTCCTTGATGTAGGGCTCTTTCATATCGTTGGTTGGAGACCCTTGAAAGGGGTACTCCTTATTGTTTCATGTTCAACATTTGTTTTATATGCTGAAAAGATTTATTTGGGCAATGCTGTTGATGGGTATTGCCGGTGCCTCAATGGCACAAACCACATATTCGCTGCAAGGAAGCCTCGTCGACAGCAGGTATCAGGCGCTTCCTTTCACAAATTGCGTACTGTTCATAGCAGCAGATAGTTCGTTTGCCTACGGTACGACGAGTGACCTCGACGGCGTGTTTACTCTGACGGGTGTTGCCCGAGGCAATTACCTTTTGCGTATCAGTGCCGTGGGGCATGAAACCTATTGGCAGGATGTTGCCATCACACAGGATACTAATCTTGGTACCATTGTGATTGTAGACAACGCCACCCTGCTGAAGGAGGTTCAGGTCACCTCCAGTCGGCCGCTCTATTCCGCCGATGGCGAGAAGGTGTTCTACAATGTCGGAGACGACCCCAGTGTGCAGAGCGGCAACGCCACCGACGCACTGCAGAATGCTCCTGGCGTGGAGGTTGACGCCGAAGGCAACATCAAGTATCGTGGTGGCGCCGAAGTCTCCATCTGGATAAACAACAAACCATCGCATCTCAAGGCCGAAAGCCTGAAGCAATATCTTAAGTCGCTGCCTGCGGGTACGTTGCAGCGCATTGAAGTCATCGCCCATCCCTCGGCCAAATACCACACACAGAATTGCGTGGTTAACATCGTCACCACCGCCAAGGTGAAGCGCAACGAGCTGCTCTGCCTTGGACTCAACGCCAACAGCAAGCCGCAGATTGGGCCGTGGGTGGATTATGTGTGGAGTAACGAGAAAGTGCGCTTCAACGTCTTCGTTAGCGGCGACTATGACAGCTACAGTGGCGAGCAACAGAGCGAGAGCCGTCTGTTGGCACCCGACAGCACCATCTCGTCGTCCATCAGCACCCAAGGGCACAGCCGTAACCGCACCCTCGGCGGAAACTTCGGCCTGGACTTAGACTACAACATCGACAGTAATACACTGGTAAATCTCTGGCTGTGGACGACTGCCACACATGACAGCAATAGTCTCGACGGTCGCACCGAGCGCACGGAGTTCCTCACTGGCGCGGGGCGCTATTTCTACAATGAATTGCAGCGCAACGGCAGTATGCTGGCCGACGCCGCCTTTGGCGTGATGCTGGAGAAGAAGCTCGACTCGCTTGGCGGAATGCTCTTCGTCGACTATACCGGCACGTTGACGCACAATCGCTCCTTCGCCAGCGACCTGCGTACCCACGACAGCCTCACAGCCCTCGACTTCGACCGCTGCCGCTCGACCATCAACCCGTCTCAATGGCACGGTATAACAGCCGACATTGCGTTGCCCTACAATAGTCGCGGTGAAGTAGACTTTGGTGTAATGGCAAGTCTTGCACCGGAGCGGAAATATGTGGATGAGACCCTTGACGGCTTCGCTGACTCGCTGCGCAGTTATTCCTACACTAACAGCACCTATGAGCTTTCGCTCTATGCCGGTGCCGAGCATCATTTTGGCCGTTTCACCCTTGGCGCATCCCTCTCGATGGACAATGCATGGTACCGACTCCGATACCCTACGGCCGACAGCGGTGACGTGAGCAAGTACTACCTCACCTTCAGCCCTACGGTCCATGCTTCGTACAGCACCGAGTCTATGCACAACTTCACATTCAGCTACACTCACTATGTCATGCCGCCCACAGCCACACAGCTCTCGCGTTTCACCGTATACGGTTACGACAGCTACTCAACCGGCGCTCCCATGCTCAAGAAAGGCTATACCGACAACCTTGAGCTCGGTTGGGAGCGCTATTTCGACCACCTCGGCAGCATAGGTGTCAGCGTGTGGTACAACTCCATGCGCGACCAGACTAACACCCTCACCGACGTGGCGTACAGCGATATCTTTGGACGCATAGTGGCTTTCAGCCGGCCTTTCAATATCGGCACCGCACGCAATGGAGGCCTTGGGCTCAACACCACCTTGCGACCAGCCGACTTCATGAACATCCGCTTCTATGCCAACCTCTTCGACGACTATTACCGTGTGCAGTATCGCCCGGGACAGTGGGCCGAAAGCGAGATGCTCTGTTACTCCCTGCGGCTCAACTTCTGGGCCAAGCTCTGGGATAAACTTCAGGTCTTCGCCAACGCCAACTACCGCAGCCGCACACAAACCCTGCTGGCCGAGGTTGACCCCTACTTCAGCTTCGACTGCGGTGTGAGCACAGACCTCTTCGACCGCCGCCTGTCACTCTTCCTTAATGTCAACGACCTCTTCGGCACCGTCCGCACTGGCGGCGAGAGTGTAAACCCTTACAACCCCTCTACCAGCGAGAGTACCCTCACCAGTCGGTATGTCAGCTTCGGCCTCACTTGGCGCCTTGGCCGCACCGAGATGGAGGGTATGCAACAAAAAGAGAAGAAGAGCAGGTCTTCTTCTCATAGGAGGGCAAAGTGATATAACTCTGCTTTATTGGAACTTCACGATATCTATCAGGCGCACGCCGTCGAGCCAGACAGCGATGCAGCCCACAGCGCCTAGCTCTCCGGCCTCGTCCCAGTCGGCGATAGGCTGGAGGGTGATGGCGTCGACAATCTCGAAGTATTCCGGCTCGAAGCATAGACCGTCGGGGCAGTCGTTGACCTCATGCCACGAGGCAAGGGTGTCGAGCACCCACTCCTTCACGTCGTCGACCTCCTCGTATTCGGCCATCTCGGCGGCCTGCTCCAGTGTGGCGTTGATGGCGGGAGCCATCTGGCGTGCGGCAGGCGATAGGCGCATGTTGCGGCTGCTCAGTGCCAGGCCGTCGTCGGCGCGCACGATGGGGCAGGGGACAAGCTCTATGGGGTACTTTATCTGAGCCAGCAGGCTGCGGATGACGGCAATCTGCTGGTAGTCTTTCTCGCCGAAATAGGCACGCTTGGGCTGCGCCAGGTCGAACAGACGGCGCACCACCACGGCGACACCGCTGAAGTGGCCCGGGCGGCGCGGTCCCTCCATCACCTCCTCGACGGGGCCGAAGTGGTACACCTCCTTGGGCTCGCCCTGCGGATACATTTCCTCCACCGTAGGCGTGAAAGCCAGCAGTTCCTTGGCACGGCAGTCGGTGCGTGCTATGAGGCTCTCGATGAGCTTGAGGTCGGCGTCAATGGTGCGTGGATATTTCTCGAGGTCTTCCTTATTGTTGAACTGTATGGGGTTGACAAACAGGCTCACCACCACCAGGTCGTTCTCCTTGAGGGCGCGCTCTATAAGCGACAGATGCCCCTCGTGGAGGGCTCCCATGGTCGGCACGAGGCCTATCTCAAGACCTTGTTTCTTTGCTTCTTCTACCGCCGCCGTAAGCTCGGCAGCCTTGGTTACTTGTTTCATATATGTTAGTCTTTTATTTCTTCGTAAGGTGTAAACCCTTCGTCGTCCGTGTTGTCGTCCTTGCGCTTGTGCAGTTCCTTACGCTGCATGAAGCGGTTGGGCAGCTCCAGCAGGTAGTTCACCGCGGTGAGCACCAGGCTGAAGAGCAGCGCCGAGCCGAAGCTGCTCACGTCGAAGCCCTTCACAATGCCGGCTGCCATGAGTATGATTATCGCATTGACTACGAAGAGGAACAGGCCGAGGGTTACCACCGTCACCGGCAGTGTAACCACTATCAGTATGGGGCGCACCAGATTGTCCAGCAGCGAGATGACCATTGCCGTTATGAGCACCGCCCAGAACGACGTCACCTCGACGCCCGGCAGCAGCCAGGCCCCCACCATCACGGCGATGGAGAGCACCACTATCCGTGTCAAGCATCCACCATGCCCGCTGTAAAACCCATCGCCACTATTAATTGTTATGTTCATATATTACTTATCGACTAATCCAAATCGACCGAGCCTTTGCCTTGGCGCACCAACTCTATGCCATCGCAGCAGTCTATCACTGTCGAGGGTTCTGCGTCGGTGATGCCGCCGTCCACCACAACCTCCACACGGTTGCCGAAGCGCTCGTGGATGAGCTCGGGGTCGGTGTAGTTCTCTATCTCATCCTCTGCGTCCAACGGGCGCACCGACGTGGCTATCAACGGCATGCCCAGTTCCTCGATAATGGCCTTCAGTATGCCGTTGTCAGGCACGCGTATGCCTATGGTCTTGTTGCTGTTCTGGTAGTTGCGGGGTACGGCGCCCGAGGCCTCCATGATGAACGTGAAGGGCCCCGGCAGGCAACGTTTCAGGAGCGCGAAGGTGTCACGGTCCATGGCGCGCACATACTCCGACGCCTGGCTCAGGGAGGCGCACAGCATTGCGTACTTGGCCTGCTTCAGTTTGTAGCCTTTCAGCAGCGCAATCTCCTCAACGCCGCGCTTGTTGTCCATCGCGCAGGCGAAGGCATAGAGCGTGTCGGTGGGCACTATGGCCACTCCGCCGTCGCGCAGCAGGTCGGCTATGCGTCTCACTTCCCGTGGGTTGGGGTTGTTGTCGTAGAGCTTTGTTATCATCTTTACTTTGCTTTTCGGCGTGCAAAAATACATAAAAAATAGAAATTAGGAATTAGAAATTAGGAATTTTCTTTGCGACCTACGCGCATCCTCTCCGTATCCTCTCCGTCTGTTTTCCGATTGTTCTACGGTTGTTTTACGGTATTAAAGCGTAAAACAACCGTTAAACAACAGGTGAACAATCGTAGAACAGTCGGAGCAATGGCGTGGCGCCACCGGCGCTACAGTGTAGAAGCGGCGCAGGTGGGAGCATTCTTTTTTATGGAGTTTACAATAAAAACAGCTGGGGGGCGTTACTTAAAGGAAATAAAAGGTAAGTTTAGAAATGAGAAATATACTGATAGTTATTGCTATGCTGCTTGTCGCGCTGCCGGCCGAGGCCGGGAAGGTGCGCTTCGGCAAGTATTTCACCGGCGGCACGCTTCGCATTGACTGTGTCCGCGAGGGGAATGCACAGGGCGACACAGTGTGGGTGAGCCGCTGGATTGACCGCTTTGCCGACTGGCACGGGTCGCGCACACAGCTGATAGACCCCTTCGACAATGGCGACTACCGTATCTCGGTGCGCGACGCCAAGAGCGGACAGGAGATATACAGCCGCGGCTACAGCAACCTCTTCCGCGAGTACAAGGACACGCCGCAGGGGCACAAGGTGAAAGCACGCTTCGAGGAGACGCTGCTGGTGCCCATGCCCAAGCGCGCGGTGCAGATAGCGCTGCAGAAGCGCGACAAGAACATGCGCCTGGTGGATGCCACTGTCGTCACCTTCGACCCCAAGGTGCAGAAGCTCGACACTCTCTGGCGAGAGGGCGACAGGCGCGATTTGGAGGTGCACGGAGACCCGTCTAAAAAAATAGACGTGGTCATTGTGGCTCAGGGCTATGACGATGTGGCTCCGCAGCAACTCAGCGTCGACTACTACCGTATGAAGGAGGTCCTCTTCGGCAAGGAACCCTTCAGAGGGCACCGTCAGGACTTCAACGTCTACGGCGTGAAGGGCGATGTGGGCGCCGACTTCAACACTTTCGGCATCGACCGCTACCTGATGACCTTCAGCGTGCACCGTCTGCACGACCTGATAGGCACTACGCCGTGCGACTATATCATCATCATGGTCAACAGTGAGACCTATGGCGGCGGCGCCATTTACAACTTCTACGCCGTCAGCTCGCTGCACCGCATGGCGGAGTATGTGCTGCCGCACGAGTTCGGCCATGCTTTCGGCGGCCTCGCCGACGAGTATGTGGACGAGGATATGAGCTATGCCGCCCTGCACCGCAAGGGCAGCGAGCCTCTGGAGCCGAACATCACCAACCTCAAGGACTTCGACGGCAAATGGAAGAATATGCTGCAACCCTCGACGCCGATACCCACGCCCGACAACGACAACGTGCCTAAGGGCGAGTGTGGCCCGCTGGGCGTCTACGAGGGTGCTGGTTACAGCAGCAAGGGTGTCTACCGTCCGGCGATGCACTGCATGATGCGCGACTATGCGCCGTTCTGCCCTGTCTGCGCCAAGCGACTGGAGGAGGTGTTTATGCTGTATACAAGATAGTGTAAAGGTTACAGGTTACGGGTTACAGGTTACAGAGATTATGCGTAGACTGCTGGTAATAGTTACATTTGCTTTGCTGCTGCCGTTGTGCACGGTGTCATGTCGCCGCGATACCGTCTATGCCGACGAGGGCAGCGTGAGGCTGGAGTTCTCGGAGGAGAAGGTGACGTTTGACACCGTCTTCACCACCATGGGGACGACCACTCGCATGGTGAAGGTCTACAACCGCTCGGGACACGACATAGAGCTTGCGTCGGTGACGCTGAAACACGGGCGCGCAAGCCGCTTCCGCCTGAACGTCGATGGCGACACGTCAATGATGGCGCAGAGAGTTGAACTTCAGGCCGGCGACAGCCTGCACATATTCATCCAAGCCAACATAGACCCTAACGAGAGCAACGCGCCATTCCTGCGCACCGACTCCATCATGTTCAGCAACGGGCAGGTGCTGCTTTTGGAGGCCTACGGCCGCAACGCCGTGTACCACAGGCTAAAACCCGGCGCCACCACATGGTATGACAGTATCGACTGTGCCGCTTTCCGGCATGACAGGCCGCATGTGTTCCTCTCGCCCGCGGCGGTGATGGAGGGCAACACACTGACGCTGCTGCCGGGCGACGAACTCTATTTTGCCGCCGGCGCCATGTTGGTGATAGACTCGGCGGCGAGCCTCAACGCTATTGGCACTGCCGACCAGCCGATACTCTTCACATCGGTGCGCCACGACCCGTGGTACCGCTCGCTGCCGGGCCAGTGGCAGACGGTGTGGTTCTACAATTTCAGTACGGGCAACGTGATGGACCACTGCATAGTGGAGAATGCCGTGGGCGGGCTGCGCTGCTATCCTGGCTCCGAGCTCACGGTGACGAACACCGAGATAAGGAACATGAGCGATGCGGCGATCATAGGCCAGACGGCTACCGTAAATGGCAGCAACCTGCTGGTGTACGACTGCCTGTCGTCGCTGGTGCTCATTGCCGGCGGCGACTACCGTTTCAGCCACAGCACGCTGGCGCACTACTGGAAATACGACTCGCGCGACACTACCGGGGTCATCGTCTCCAACTATTACCCAGTGGAAGGCGGCTTGGTGGCCGGCGACATGGTGCGTGCCGACTTCAGCGACTGCATCATCTATGGCAACCGCGCCAACGAGGTGAGCCTCGGGCCTTTGGAGGGCTTCGCCTTCAATCCCAGTTTCACCAACTGTCTGGTGCGCGGCAGCAACTGGGACGAGGACCCGAAGTTCGTTGACGTGGAGAACGACGACTACCACCTGCAGGAGGACTCACCTGCCATAGGTATAGGGTATAACTTTGACAATTAACGGGACATGTACGAATACATTAGCGGCCGATTGGCCAATCTTGAGCCCACGCAGGCTGTGATAGACTGCAGCGGTGTGGGTTACCTGCTTGAGATTAGTTTGAATACCTACGAGGCGTTGCGCAAGGCCGATGGCGCACAGGTGAAGCTCTATGCCCACCTTGTGGTGCGCGAGGACGCACAGCAGCTCTTCGGCTTCTACGACATGGCTGAGCGCGAGATGTTCCGACTACTTGTGAGCATCAGCGGTGTGGGTAACCAGACTGCCAGGGTCATGCTGTCGTCGCTTACAGTGGACGAGCTTCGCAATGCCATACAGACTCAGGATGTCAAGAAAGTGCAGCGCGTCAAAGGCATAGGCGCCAAGACGGCGCAGCGTATTGTGCTGGAGCTGGCAGACAAGATGGGAGCCATGGGCGTCGTGGGAACAACGGGAGTTGTAGGGGCGCCGGTGAACCAGGCACGCGACGAGGCCCTGACGGCTCTCACCATGCTCGGCTTCGCCAAGCCCGCCGTGGAGAAGCTCCTCATGTCGCAGGACTGGCGCCGTCCCGACGGCACCCCCATGACGGTGGAGGATATCATCAAAGAGGGCCTGAAGCGACTGTAGCCCTTCTTCTGAAAAAATCTTTTGTTATTGTGCAATAAAACGTAGTAGGGGGCGTTTATTATTAGTTAATCTATAAAAACGCCTTGAAGCTGCGGTATATATTGACGATGTTGATGCTACTGTGCTGCGTTGCGGCATGGGGACAGGACGACAGTGTGCAGTTCACTCCGATGGGGAGCGGCTACACGCCGGCGGGCATCACCACATCGGTGGAGTACGACGCGCAAAGCGGCAGTTATGTGCGCGTCACCAAGGTGGGCGACATGGTGGTGGGGCGCGACTACATGAGCTTCGACGAGTATCAGGATTGGCAGATGGACCAGCTGATGGAGAGCTACTGGAACGAGAAGAAAGACGGCACGGTGCTCGACAACGCCGAGGGCGGACTGCTGAGCAAGATACCAGGCTTCAACCAGATTAGCGAGAAACTTGACATACTGAACAAACTGCCGGAAATCAAGATAAGCCCCAGTGGCAGCGCGGAACTGACGTTCCAGATAGTGAACAACTACCGCAACGACCCACAGCGCGACCAGAGTCAGCGCAGTGTGACGACTTTCGACTTCGATGAGAACCTGCAGATTAACCTCAACGCCAAGATTGGCGACCTGATAAGTTTCGACATTAACCAGAACACCAAGGCTACCTTTGACTTTGAGAATAAGATAAAGCTCAAGTACGAGGGCAAGGAGGACGATATACTGCAGCTGTTCGAGGCGGCAGACATATCGTTTCCGCTGAACACAACATTGATAAAAGGTAGCCAGCAACTGTTTGGCTTCCACACAAAGCTGAAGTTTGGCAAGCTGACGGTGGACGCTGTGTTTAGTGAGAAAGAGACCAGCACTGAGAACATGCAGGTGAAGGGAGGTGCCAGCAGCCATGAGTTCGAGATAAGAGCCGACGAATACGAAGAGAACCGCCACTACTTCATTTCGCAGTACTTCTATGAGAACTACAACGATGCTATGTCGACGCTGCCGGTGGTGAAAAGCAATATCAAGATTATCAGGATAGAGGTGTGGCGAACCAATGTGGGCGCTGCGGTGACACAGAACCGCAATATACTGGCTTTGACAGACCTCGGAGAGTATAATCCGTCGAATACACGCATCACGGGCTCGACGAACATGATGCCGTCGAACAACAGTAACAACCTGTTGCAGATGATGAACCCTGCTGCGGTTCGTAGCATCAACTCGGTGACAGGCTACATGCAGGGGTTGGGTCTGAGCAGCGGTGTGGACTACGAAAAGATTGAGAGTGCGCGTCTGCTGGCTCCCAACGAATACACTTTCAACCGCCAGCTTGGCTTCATCAGCCTCAACCAGCCGTTGAGCAATGACCAGGTGTTGGCAGTGGCTTTCCAGTACCAGATTATTGGTGACACCACCGTATATCAAGTGGGTGAGCTTACCACCGACGGTGTTAACGACCCCAATACTCTAATTGTGAAACTTCTCAAGGGCACCATCGTTAATACCCATGTGCCACTGTGGCGACTGATGATGAAGAATGTCTACTATCTGAAGAGCAGTCAACTCAGCAGGGACAACTTCAGGCTCAACGTGCTCTATGAGAGTCCTAACGGAGGTGTCGGCGTGGGTTTCTTCTCTGATGGGCCGCAACAGGGTAAGCCTTTGATAGAGGTTTTCGGTCTGGACCGTATGGATGCCACGCAGAGTTACTACTATGCCGACGGTGTGTTCGACTGGTTTGACTCGGCAGCCTTCAAAGGTGGCCTTATACAGTCGACGACGGGTCGAGTCTTTTTCCCCTATGTTGAACCTTTTGGCAAGGACTTGCGCAAAATTCTTGTTGACGATAGCTATGCCGACCAATACTGTTTCGACTCGCTCTACACTATGACGCAGACATTGGCGCGACAGTATGCCGACCGCAACCGCTTCTATTTGGAGGGCTACTACACTACCAGCGTGAGTGGTGAGATATCGCTTGGCTACAGCGTCACGCCGGGATCGGTGACAGTCACCGCCGGCGGTATGCCGCTGATAGAGAATGTCGACTACTCCGTTGATTATACCATGGGTACGGTGCGCATCACCAATGAGAGCATACTGTCATCGAATACACCCATCAGTGTCAGCAGTGAGAACAACAGCTTCAGCATGACCACCAAGCGTATGCTTGGCCTGCACCTGAACTATGAGTTTGAGCCTAACTTCAACATCGGCGCTACAGTAATGAACCTGCGCGAGAAGCCGATGACCCAGAAGAACAACTTCGGCGACGAGCCCACGAGCAACTCTATCTGGGGTCTCGACCTCAACTACAGCCACGAGGTACCCATAATCACCAAGTTGGTGGATATGCTGCCAGGAATCGACACCAAGGCCCCTTCGACGTTAAGCCTCACTGCCGAGTTTGCCCATTTTATTCCGGGCATGAGCAGTACGGGCTCGAAAGAGGGTAGTGTCAGCTATGTCGACGACTTTGAGGGCGCCAGAAGCAGCATTGACCTCAAGAGCGTGAATTCGTGGTTTTTGGCCAGCACACCGCAAGACTACCGCTCACCGCTGCCCATGTTCCCCGAGACAGCGCCAGGCACTGGACTTGCCTATGGCTTCAACAGGGCAAAGCTTGCATGGTACCGTATAAGCAATGACTTCTACAGCAGTGGCAGCCGTCCGTCGAACATCAATGCCGACGATCTCTCGCGTCCATATGCTCGCCGTATATATGAGCAGGAGGTGTTTCCAAACAAGGACCTTGCATCGGGCCAGCCTACCAACATATATGAGCTGAATCTGGCCTACTATCCTGCTGAACGTGGCCCGTACAACTATGATGTTGCCCCCTCTTCCTACAGCGCCGGTCTCACTGCTGACGGTTTCCTCAACAATCCCTCGAGCCGTTGGGGCGGCATAATGCGCAAGCTGGACTATACCGACTTTGAGACGCAAAACATTGAGACCATCGAGTTCTGGCTCATGGATCCCTTCATAGAAAACCCTACCCATTCAGGTGGTAAACTGTACATCAACCTTGGTGATATCAGTGAGGATATATTGCGCGACGGCCGCAAGAGTTTTGAGAACGGTTTGCCCACAAGCCTGACGGTGGTCAATGTGGATACCACTATTTGGGGTCGTGTGCCTACGACGCAACCTATTGTAAATGCTTTCGACAACGATGAGTCGTCTCGTATGTACCAAGATATAGGATATGATGGTCTTGGTTCTACCCACGGATTGCAGGACGAACAGAGTTTCTTCGCAACCTATCTGGAAGAAATTGCCACCCGATTCGGCACATCGTCCCAAGCCTACCAGATGGCCTTGGCCGACCCTTCGGGAGATGACTTCCGCTACTACCGCTCGTCGTATTATGACGATAACGACGTCAAGATCAATGACCGCTACAAGTTCTTCAACAATCCAGAGGGTAACTCGCCCGTAGACGGCGACAGTCAGGAGGACTACATGACTAGCGCCACAGCTTACCCTAACGTTGAGGATATCAATCGTGACAACACGCTCAGCGAAGCTGAGAACTATTATCAGTATGTCATAGACTTGCGACCCGACCATATGGTTATTGGACAGAACCACATTGTGGACATCCAGGAGGCGCGCAACGTGCAACTCTCCAATGGCGAGACTACCACATGTAAGTGGTATCAGTTCCGTATTCCCATCCGCGAGCCAGACCATAAGGTTGGCAATATCAATGGCTTCCAGTCCATACGATTCATGCGTATGTTCCTCAACCAGTTCGATCAGCCCATCATCCTGCGTTTTGCCACCCTTGACCTCGTCTATTCCACATGGCGTAAATATACCGAGAACCTATTGCAGCCAGGTGATTATACAACAGGCTCCGACGCTGAGACTTCTTTCAGCATATCCACCGTCAATATTGAGGAGAACGGGTCTCGTCAGCCGGTGCCATATGTGCTACCTCCAGGAATCGAACGCGAGGAGTGGTATTCTACTAGTAGTAGCTATACACAACTCAACGAGCAGTCTATAGCTCTTGACGTGGACAACCTCGCCAACGGCGATGCCCGTGCCATATACCGTTCTTCGGGTTATGACCTGCGATTTTACGGTCATATGAAGATGTTTGTGCATGCTGAGAAAAAGAATGCCGTAGATAATCTCAATGATGGTGACCTTTCTCTTTTTGTGCGTCTCGGTAGCGACTATACTACCAACTATTATGAATACGAGGTTCCTCTTCGCTTCACGCCATGGTTTACACCTTCTGATGACCCCTATTCCATCTGGCCAGAGGACAACAATGTCGACATCGACATACAGCACATGACTGTTATCAAGACAAACCGTAACATAAAGATACGTTCCGGCGAGGGTGGTTACTCGCCTGCGTTGCTTTATACTGAGATGAAGGACGGTAAAAAATACACAGTACTTGGCAACCCCAACCTTGGCAAGGTCAAGGTTATCATGATAGGCATACGTAATCCAAGAAAACAGAGTTTGGACGACGGCAATGACATGATGCCTAAGTCAGCTATCATCTGGGTCAACGAACTCCGTCTTTCTGACTATATCAACAAGGGCGGCTGGGCGGCAATGGCGTTGGCACGCACCTCCCTTGCCGACCTCGGCAACCTATCTCTCTATGGCTCCTATACTACTGCCAACTTCGGCAACCTTGAAGACCCTCTTATCAAAGAGGAACTAATCAATAACTTCAATTTCCAGACTACCCTCGACATGGAGCTTGGCAAATTCCTGCCAGAAACATGGGCTCTTCACATACCTCTGTACCTCGACTATAGCCGCGATATCGGCAGCCCTGAATACAACCCGCTCAACCCCGATGTGCGCCTGTACGATGACTTGGCCACATACCGTACCGCTGCAGAACGCGACAGTGTACGTCAGATGACACAGCGTCGCAAGTCGGCCACCAACCTGACTTTTTCTAATATCCACAAGGACCGTGTCGGCAAAAGTGCTCTAAAACCTCATTTCTACGATGTCGAGAATTTCTCTCTCTCGTATGCCTATAGTCGTGAGCGCCTCTCGGATGAGGATATAGAACACTACAAGAAAGATCAGCATCGTGGTGGCATTACCTATAATTTCTCACTACAGCCCAAGGAGGTCAAGCCATTTGACAAGGTTAAGCTTTTCAGTCATAAGAACTGGAAAATCATAAAGGACATCAATTTCTATTACGCTCCCAAGAACCTCAGTTTCTCTACAGAGATATACCGTGACTTTGAGGAGACTCTGCTCCGCAACAAGAGCGAAGCTATGGTGATTATCAAGCCCACGTGGTATAAGCAGTTCACATGGCAGCGCAATTATGGTGTCAACTACGACCTCTCTCGCAGCTTCCGCATACAGTATTCTGCCAATGCCAACTCACGTATCGACGAGCCTATAGGTCGTATCGATACACCCTCGGCTTCCGACTCAGTATGGCGCTCTATCCTCAACGCTGGCACCATGCAGCAGTTCCAGCAGTCTATTTCCGCCAACTATGAACTGCCAATAAACAAGCTCCCATACATGGACTTCCTCCGTGTCCCTTTGACTTATCGCACCAACTATACCTATCTCGGCACCACAGCTGCTCTTGCTTCTATGGGCGCTACTCTGCAGAATTCTACCACCATGCAGGCTACCGTCACTGCCACGCTTTCCACGCTTTACAGCAAGGTGCCACTGTTACGTAAGGCCAATGAGGCTCCAGCAGGTAGCAAGCCCAACGAGCGAACTATCAGAAACCGTCAGCTCCAAAAGCCTGCCAAGCCAATGACGGCTCAAGATTCGCTGGCTGCCGCCGACAGTCTGCGCCATGCTAAGTTCATGGAAGCCCTCAAGGAGGTTGGCTATTTTGCTCTTCGCTTTGTTACCGGTGTCAAGAGCTTCAATGTGCAATACAACGTAACCAATGGCTCTCGACATCCTGGTTATATGGGCGAGCCCATGTTTGTTGGTCTTGACCCACGTAGCTTTTGGACTCCTGGCGTGGGCTACATTCTCGGCTACAATCAAGATATAGTGGATGACTTGTTGCGGCACGACCTGTTGAGCCGCGATAGCCTATTCAATACGCCGCATGAGATGACTTCTAACCGTACCTTCACCATGCAGGCTAACATTGAGCCGATACGCGACTTCAAGATTGATATCAACGCAACACAAAACTACACAACCCGAGAGGAGTATTACTACAAGTACAATTCAGCTATCGGCAATGTCGACGGACCGCTCTCCGAAATGCGCTCTGGCTCCTATACCACCACCACTTGGAGTTTTCTCACCGCCTTTACTAATGCTGACGAACTCTTCGGGCGCTTCCTTGACAACCGTCATGTTGTAGCCAAACGACTGGCTGCATCCAACCCTGACGCCTACACCGGCCAGATGATACTTGATACCATGGACGGCTCCTATTATCCTGCAGGTTACAGCGCCAACTCGCAGACCGTTCTTCTCACATCTTTCCTCGCCACGTATCTCGGTAGTGATCCTGCAAAAACATCCTTCTCGCCGTTCCTCAGGTTCCCGCTACCTAATTGGAACCTCAACTATACCGGTCTCAACAAAGTGCAGTTCCTCAAGAAGTGGTTCACCAATTTTAGCATCTCCCATCGTTATGCCTCCACCTATACTGTAAGCAACTACTATACTGACGCTGCTATCTCGGCTCTCAGTGACTATGACTATGGCATGGAGACTGTGCTCAACAACACTGGCGACTATCTGCCGCCGGTATCCATGAATGGGGTGCAGATAAGTGAACAGTTCAACCCTCTCATAAGGGTTTCAGTGAACATGGTGAACAGCGTCCAGCTCAACTTCTCGCTCCAGAAGAACCGCACTTTGGCTCTCTCTTTCAGCAACAACCAGCTCACCGAGACTACCCGTGACGGTGTCACCTTCGGTGCCGGCTACCGCTTCAAGGACGTAGGCTTCCAGCTCAAGATTGGCAGCAAACCCATCGATGTCAAGAGCGACATTGTGCTGCAGCTTAACCTTACCTACAACAGCAACATGACCAACATCCGCAAGATTAACCAGAAAATATCGCAGATATCATCCGGCTCCTCGGTATGGATGGCCGAACTCAGTGCCGAGTATGCCCTCACTACGTTCCTCACTGTCCGTGCATTCTTCCAGACCAATATCAATACACCATATATCTCAAATGCCTATCCCAACTCCACCACCAAGGGTGGTCTGACCATACGATTCTCGTTCTAAACCAACAACACATTAACGCATTAACACATTGACGCATTGAACAACGACCGTTTTACAGACTACGATGACGAGGTCAAGCAGCTTGTGCTCGACTTTGAAAGCACTGTCATGCAGGGCAAGATGCAGTTCTACGACATCGACGAGCTCGAGATGATAATTGACTATTATCTCGAGGTCGACGACAAGGAGCCTCTCATCTCAGCCATACACCTCGGCGAACGTCTCTATCCCGACAGTATCGAGGTTAAAATCAGGCGTGCCCACTGGTATGTCCTCAACAAGGACAACGACAAGGCTCTCGCCCTCCTGCAGGCACTCGAGAAGCAGGCTCCCTCGGATACCGATGTTGCCTACTCGCTCGGTGTGGTCTATGGCGAGATGGGCAAAAGCGAGAAGGCCGTGAAGTACTACCTCCGTGCGGCGGAGGATGGATGGCAGCTGGGACGTATCTATGCCAACATCGCCGAAGAGTATTATCGCATGCGGCAGTGGCATCAGGCTATTGAGTATTATCTCAAGGCTTTTCGCACCGATTCCTACGACGAGCAGATGCTCTGCACATACCTTGACACATGCGAGGAAGCAGGGCTCTGCGACGAGGCCTATGAGTTCCTTAGCCTCTATGTCGGCGAACACCCATACAGCAAGATTGGCTGGTATTGCCTTGGCTGCGTATGCCGCGACCTGTCTCTCTGTGAGCGCGCTGTCGATGCTTTCGAGTATGCCTTGGCAATAGACAAGAACTACATATCGGCTTACGTTGAGCTCGCGTTGGCCTACGAGCAACAGGACAAGATAGGCGACGCCGCCACGGCACTTACCCGCGCCCTTGACTGCGCACCCGACCGTGGCGATGTGTTCCGTGCCCTCGGCCAGCTTTTCATGCGTCACGACAATTTCGACACCGCTCTCCTATACCTTCAAAAGGCTCTCGACGAAAACCCCGCGGACGCCGACACGCTTGCCAACCTTGGCCTCTGCCAGCTCAGGCTCGACGACGATAATGCCGCCCTCGCCTCCGCCCGCAGGGCAATAGCCATCGACCCGGAATGCCCTGACGCCCTCCTCTGCATGGCTATGGTCTACGACTGCCGCGACAATGTGGATGCGGCTTCCGACTTCTTTGAGCGCATCATCTCTTCCGACCGTTGCTCCGAACATCACTGCCGCTTCTACACGCTGTTCCTTTTCAGCCATGGCAATTATGACATCCTTGCCGACTTCGCCGAGGAGTCGCTTGAACTATATCCGCACGACATCTTCTACAGCACCTATGCCGCCGCGGCCTACTACCACACCAACCGCTACAACCGCCTGCGCCGCATCCTCCCCGATGTGCTCCCAAGTCTCCTTCGCGAACTCTGCCCGGAGATGTGGGACAACCCTCATGTAGCACCGCTCCTTGAACTGTTACCCGACGAAAACAACAATAAAAACACAATGCAATGAAGAAGGTATTTATCCTTTTGTCTTTCCTGTCATTCATGACATTGAGCATATCGGCACAGGATGCCGCCGGTGTGGCCGAGGCTGTCCGCGGCGACACCGCCTCTTCAGGATGGGTCGCATCGCTGCTCCACTGGTACGACGCCAACATGAACTACCTTGCGGTGGGAGCCCTCATGACTCTCGAAAGTTCATTCATCCCGTTCCCGTCCGAAGTGGTAATCCCTCCGGCCGTATATGTGGCCTGCAACCCCGAGAGTGCCGGCGGCATGCAGGTGTGGCTGGTGGTTCTGGCGGGCACTTTGGGAGCCTTGTTGGGGGCAGTAATAAACTATCTGCTCTCCATGTGGCTCGGACGCCCTATCATCTATGCCTTCGCACGTGGCCGTATGGGACGTATGCTGCAACTCTCCGAGGAGAAATTGGAACGTGCTGAACACTACTTTAACGACCACGGCGTTGTGTCCACTCTCGTGGGCCGCTTCATACCGGTCATCCGTCAGCTAATATCCATCCCCGCAGGTCTCGCCCGCATGAATATGCTGTCGTTTGCTTTCTTCACCACCCTTGGCGCGCTGGCATGGAACTGCGTGCTCGCCCTCCTTGGATGGCTTGCCTATCAGGCCGCCGACCCGACGGTCATCGAGCAGTATAGCCGCCAGCTGAGTGTCATCATCATCGCCGTATTTGTTGCAGTGGTGGCGTTCTTTGTTGTGCGCTATATGATTAAACGCCGAAAGAAATGATTGCCCGGTATCCCCTCCGAGGCCTGAACGTCACAAGACCGTTGCAGGTTCGATGTTTCTCCGACTTCCAGTCGGAGGGAGTACGGAGCGGGTAGGGAGGGGATACGGAGAGAGTGCGGAGAAGGGACTGTAAATCAGTGGTTTGATAATACAATAAGTGATAATGGATACACAAGATATTCGCAATCAGTTTCCTATACTCAATACCGAGGTGCATGGCCATCCGCTGGTGTACCTCGACAACGCCGCCACGACGCAGAAGCCGTCGGCTGTGATTGAAGCGCTTGATGAATACTACCGTCACGGCAATGCCAATATCCACCGTGGTGCCCACCACCTGGCCGCCGAGGCTACGGAGGCCTACGAGAAGGTGCGCCGCCAGGTGCAGGCGCTCATAGGCGCCCGCCACCATTACGAGATTGTCTTCACGCGCGGCACTACGGAGAGCATCAACCTCGTGGCGTCATCGTTTGCCAAACGCTATTTCAAGGGCGACGACGAGGTCATGGTCTCCGGCATGGAGCATCACAGCAACATCGTGCCGTGGCAGCTGGCAGGTGCTACGCTGCGCCCCATCCCGTTCAGTGACGAAGGGGTGCTCGACCTTGCGGCTATGGAGCGCCTTTTCACGCCGCGGACTCGTCTGGTCGCCGTCTGTCATGCTTCCAACACTCTTGGCACCGTCAACCCTATAAAGGAGATTGTCGCTATGGCCCACGCCCACGGCGTTCCGGTGTTGGTCGACGGCGCACAGGCGGTGTCGCACATGCGCGTCGATGTGCAGGCTTTGGGTTGCGACTTTTACTGCTTCTCGGGGCACAAGATGTATGGCCCGATGGGCGTCGGCGTGATGTACGGGCGCGAGGAATTGCTGAACGAGATGCCTCCATACCAGGGTGGGGGAGAGATGATAAGCGAAGTGACATTCGGGCGCACCACCTACAACGAATTGCCTTTCAAGTTTGAAGCCGGCACTCCGTCGGTGGGCGATGTCATAGGGCTTGGCAAGGCCATGGAGTTTATGCAGGGCATTGGCATTGAAAATATCGCCACCCAAGAGGCCGATTTGCTGGCCTATGCCACGCAGAGTCTCGCCGAGTTGCCGGGCATACGTTTCTTCGGCAGCGCTCCGCAGAAGACTTCCGTGCTGTCGTTCCTTGCGGGCGACAGCCATCCCTACGATGTGGGTACGTTGCTCGACCAGTTCGGCATCGCCGTACGGACGGGTCACCACTGCACACAGCCCGTCATGGACCGCTACGGCATACCCGGCACAGTCCGTGCCAGCTTCGCCGTCTATAACACCCGCGCCGAGGTCGACGCTCTTGTCGCTGCCCTCGGACGCATAATGCCTATGCTACAATAGCTATGTTGCAGACTTTACATATTGAAAACTATGCGCTCATTCGCCAGACGGATATCCGGTTCGACGGGGGCTTTGTGGCTATCACCGGCGAGACTGGCGCTGGCAAGAGCATCATACTCGGAGCTCTCGGCCTGCTTCTCGGCCAGCGTGCCGACACAGCTGTTCTGGCCGAGAAGGAGCGCAAGTGCGTGGTGGAAGCGACTTTCGATATTACAGGACTGGGGCTTGAGGGGCTTTTCGCCGAGGCCGACGTCGACTACGACGACCGCCTGATACTGCGTCGCGAGATATTGCCGTCTGCCAAAAGCCGTGCTTTTGTCAACGACACACCGGTGCAGCTGCCGTTCCTCAAGCAACTTGGCGCAAGGATAATAGATATACATTCGCAACACCAGACTCTCACGCTTGCCGACAGCGGCTACCGCCTGGCGCTGCTCGACAGCATCGCAGGCGGCAAAGAACTGGCTTCATACCGTGAGGCCTACCGCGAATATGCGTCGCTGAAACATGAACTCGAGGAGTTGACCACCATGGAGGCGCAGAACCGCAAGGAGCAGGATTACCTGCAGTTCCAGTTCGACGAACTCAACGATGCCCGTCTGGCTCCCGACGAACAGCAGGAATTGGAGCAGGAGTCGCAGCTGCTGGCGCACGCCGAGGCTGTGCGCGAAGGGCTGTCGACGGCAGCCGCCATGCTCGACGACGATGGCGAGCAGGCTGTGCTGGCTCGGCTGAGGCAGGCTAAAAGCGCTTTGGCTCATGTGGCGGACTACCACAAGGAAGCCGCCGAACTGCTGGCACGCCTTGATTCGGCGCTCATTGAGCTTGACGATGTCAACAGCAGCCTTATTGGAGCCGCCGACGGGGTGACTTACAGCCCCGAACGGCAGCAGCAGGTGGATGACCGTCTGGCCATGATATACCGCTTGGAGAAGAAGCACGGCGTGGATGGTGTGGCGTCACTGATAGCTTTACGCGACGAGCTTGACGCGCGTCTGCAGGCTATCACTACCCTCGGCAGCCGTATCGAGGAGTTGATGGAACGTGTGGACAAGGCTTTTGCTATAGTGCAGGAAACTGCTGGTAAGCTCACTAAGGCGCGCCACAAAGCAGGCGAGGCTTTAGCGAAGGGCATTCTGCCTACCCTGCACGAACTGGGAATGCCGGAGGCTCGCTTCAGTGTCGAATTGACGCCAACGGCTACCTATTTTGCACAGGGCCACGATGCGGTTGCGTTCCTCTTCAACGCCAACAAGGGTGGCGAACTGCGCGATTTGGCCAAAGTGGCATCGGGCGGCGAGCTTTCACGCCTGATGTTGGCTATAAAGAGCATGCATACGTCGCGCACGCTGCTGCCGACGATAATATTCGATGAGATTGACACCGGCGTATCGGGCGACATCGCGGGTGCAGTGGGCCGTATCATGTGCCGCATGGCAGAGCGTATGCAGGTGGTGGCGATAACGCACCTTCCCCAGATTGCCGCCAAGGCGGGACAGCATCTTAAGGTCTACAAGGAGACCGACGGCGGCCGTACAGTCTCGCTTATAAAGCAACTGCATGCCGATGAGCGCATAACGGAGGTGGCGGTGATGCTCAGCAGCGATCCGCCGACACCAGCAGCCCTGCAGACTGCAAAGGAGTTGATGGCATGAAATACTACCTGGTGGGATATATGTATAGTGGCAAGTCCACTTTTGGACGGTCTTTGGCAGCCGAGAAGGGCATGGAGTTCATAGACCTCGACCAGGCCTTCGAGGAGCGTTACCACTACACAGTGCCTCGATTCTTTGCGCAATTCGGTGAGGATGCGTTCCGCAAGCTGGAGACTCAGGTGTTGCATGATACCGCTCCGCTTGACAATGTGGTTATCGCCACCGGTGGCGGTACACCGTGCTACAACGGCAATATGGATTTCATACTGGCCAACGGGACCGCCATCTATCTGCAGATGAGTGCTGACGATTTGGCGCAGCGTGCCTTGCGCAGTCGTAATCCGCGACCACTGATGCATGGCCTCTCGCCCGACGAGGTGCGTGCCAAGATAGTGTCACAATTAAAAGAGCGCGAAAGGTTCTACCTCCGCGCCCATATCATACTTGACGGGATTGCCCCGCAGCTTTAATAAGCAAATGCCGACCCTCCGAGGAACTCGCGCATGATGCTGTTGTAGGGTATGAATTTGTCATCTACCGGCAGCAGAAGCTCAGAGAAGTCCAGCAACTGGCGTGCAATGGAGTATTCCGAACAGTCTTCCGGTACTTGCTTGAGCAGAGGCTCGGCGTAGCGTTTCAAGACGCCAAGTTCATAGAGCAGGGCGCTGTTGAACATCACATTGGCGTTCTCTTGATAGGGGAAGATGTGCTTGCGCTCGCCACGCACAACTTCAGGCCAGCGCCTGATTGTCTCGTAGGCATTCCATCCACGGAAGTTGTTGTCGCGCACTATGCGGCGCACCAGGCGGTTGTCGGTGCCGTGTATGATGTTCTGGTCGTCAATCGAGAGTTGTGTCAATGCGCTGACGTACACCTTGAATTTCAGTGCCTCGTCAATCTGTGCAGTAAGCTTTGGGTTAAGGGCGTGAATACCTTCCACTACGAGGATGCTGCGGGGCCCTAATTTGAGGGTTTTTCCGCTGTAGTATGGCTCGCCTTTTATAAAGTCGAAGGTGGGTATCTTCACCTCTTCGCCTCGGAATAGGGCAAGCAGTTGTTCGTTCAATAGCGGAATGTCAAGGGCATCGATGCTCTCGAAGTCATATTCACCGTTTGGCAGCTTAGGCGTGCGTTCGCGTTCCATAAAGTAGTCGTCAAGCGACAGCTGGCATACGTCGTAGCCCAGCACGCTCAGTTGTACGCTCAAACGGCGGCACGATGTGGTTTTTCCGGAACTGGAGGGTCCTGCAAGCAACACCATGCGTGCGCCGCTTTGGCGTACTTGGTCGGCTATTTCGGCGTATTTCTTCTCATGCAGTGCTTCGGCAAGCAGTATCAGTTGCTGCCCACCGCCATTGTAGACTATTCGGTTGTAGTCGGAGATGGTCGACATGTGCATCAAGTCAACCCATTGGTGGTGCTCGCGGAAGATGGAGAAGAGCTTCGGTGTGTCGGAGTAGAGCGACAGTTTGTCGGGGTGTTCAGGGTCGGCGCACTGCAGCATGTAGCCTTCCTCAAAGATCCTGAAGTCCCAGCACTGTATGCAACCTGTCGAAGGCGCCAGTTTGCCGCTTATCTTATGCACGGTGCCGTCAAGGAAGTTCATCTCAATATACAGCTGCCTCAAGTGCTCCAGAAGATAGAGTGTCTTTGGTATACGTTCGTTACGGACAAGCTCGATGGCATCGCTTAGCAGCATAGTGCGGCATACAAAGGGAATATCGGCCTCTTGTATGGCTATCATGCGCTCACGCACGGTGCTGCACACTTCCATCTGGTTCGGCAGGTTCTCGCCTTCGATACGGCAGTAAAAGCCGTTCTGCAGCGAGTGGTCTATGTGAAGCTCTGCCTCCGGATAACAGTCTCTCACTGCTTTGTAAAGCATGAAGTGCAGCGAGTTGCGGTAAAGGCGGAAACCCTGCCTGTCGGTGATGTTGAGCAGGCGTATTGTCTTGGGGTTGTATATGCGGTACTGCAGCGGCTCAACTTTGTTGTTGACCAATGCGCCCAGTATCGGCCACGGCGCCTTGCCATCCTTGGCCATAACGGCTTTGGTGTATTCCTCGGCCAGTTCTGCCACCTTTGTGCCTTGTGGCACCATCTTGCGCTCGCCGGTGTTGACAAGCACTATCTCTACTTCTGTCATGATGCCATCGTTTCTTCAATCTCTTTGACGGTCTTGGGTATCGGCTTGCCAAGCACGCGCGAGCCGGTCTCGGTCACAAGTATGTCGTCTTCTATGCGGATGCCGCCAAAGTCTTTCCATTTTTCAAGCTCGTCGAAGTTCACGAAGTCCTTGCATGTGCCTTCTGCATTCCATTTGTCTATCAGCGCCGGTATGAAATAGCAGCCGGGCTCGTCGGTAATTACGAAGCCGGGCTCCAACTTGCGGCCGCAGCGCAGACTGCCAAGGCCGAACTGCTCGCTCGGACGGGTCTCGTCGTCGTAGCCCACGTTTATCTGGCCGTAGTTCTCCATGTCGTGCACGTCCAAGCCCATCATGTGGCCCAGACCGTGAGGCATCAGCAGGCTGTGTGCTCCGGCAGCCACGATGTCGTCGACGTTGCCTTTCAGTATACCGAGTCCTTTGTAGCCTTCAGCAAGCACGCGGCTGGCAGCTTGGTGCACCTCCTTGTATGTGATGCCCGGGCGTGTGACGCGCTGTGCCTCGAGGTTGGCGCCAAGCACTATCTCGTAGATGGCTTTCTGTCTCTCGTTGAACTTGCCGCCCACTGGCACCGTTCTGGTGATGTCGGAACAGTAGTTCATCGGGGTCTCGCAACCGGCGTCCATCACCAGCATACGACCCACCTCCAGCTTGTTGTTGTGGCCGTGGTTGTGCAGGGTCTCACCGTGCACGGTCATAATGATGGGGAAGCTAACAGGACCGTTGCCTTTCCATGCCTCACCTTCCATAAAGCCTGCCAGCTCGTACTCGTAACGTCCCGGCATGGCCAACTTCATGGCGCCTACATGCATGTTGTAGGCTGTGGCTATGGCTTTCTCAATCTCTTCAATCTCTTCTGCGCTCTTGATGCTGCGCTGCTTCACGCATGCCAATATCAGCTCCAGTGATGCGTGGCGGTCTACCGACGAGTTGCCCATACCCAGCCAGTCGCCGAGGTCTGCGCGTATGTCGGCACGGTACGGCGGCAGGTACAGCGGCATCGGCGAACCAGTGGTGGGCGACTTCATGGCGGAAATCATCTCGCGCAGCTTCTTCAGCGGTGCGGTGTTCTCCACGCCCACGCTGGCGGCCAGCTCCGCAACACTGGGCAGCGGACCGGTCCAGATGATGTCGTTGATGTCATAGTCGTCGGCGAAGATATAGTCTTTGCCAGTCTCGCAGTCTATCACACCCACCAGGTCTTCGCGCTGAAGACCGAAGAAATATAGGAAGGTGCTGTCCTGACGGAACCAGTAGGTGTTGTCTTTATAGTTGCAAGGGGCCTCGTGGTTGCCCGGAATGATGATGAAACCGTGTCCTACGTCTTTGCGCAGTTGTTCGCGGCGTGCTATGTAAGTCTCTTTTTTAAACATAGTTGTATTTGTTTTCTTTAAATATGTTTAATAACGTTCTACTTCGTTTTTTATTGTATATGTATTAAAATGCTTTCACCTTATGATAGTGGCATGCGAGCAGCTCGCCGTTGTCATCGTAGAGGTGCAGGCCGTTGCCTTCACAGTAGCGCCACACCTTACAACTCTTGCATTGCCCTTTCTTTGCCCATGAGCGGTCGCGCATCACCTGGAAGCGGTTCTGCCATACATCCCACAGGTCGTCTGTGTAGATGCTGCCTTGGTCCATGTTACTGCGCACCGATGTGCAGCCGCTAATGGCACCGTTGCAACGTATCGAGGCAACCTCCACACCGCTCCGGCAGTAGAAGAAGTGGTCGCGCACCTTCTGCTCATAATCCCCCAGGAAACCCTCGCAGGCATAGCTTACATGAATGCGACTGTCGTTCTCACGGCAGTCCATAATGAAGTCCAACAATCCGCAGTATTGCTTATCTGTGAGCTGCAGGTCAGGGTCATGCGCCGCACGGCCCATGGGGAAGATGCTGAAGAGGCGCCACGAGCGGACACCGAGTCCTGCAAGGTAGTCTTTGAACTCGGCCAGCTGTCCTATGTTGTGTGGGTTGACGCATGTCACCACATCCCATAGCACCTCGTTCTGTGCAGCCAACAGGCGTATGGCTTCGGTGGCTTTGCCAAACGAACCGTCGTGCTGCCTCAGCCAATTGTGCTCATTCTGCAGCCCGTCGAGGCTCACAGTGATGGAGTGCATCCCCGCCTCCATCAGGCTCTCCAGCCGCCGTGCGTCGAGCAGGTAGCCGTTGGTGACTACCCCCCAGGGGTAACCTCTGCGGTATAGTTCAAGCCCCACCACCTCGAGGTCGTCGCGTAGCAGCGCCTCGCCGCCGGTGATGATGATGAATGTCTTGTGCGGGTCAATATGTGGCGTCAGGCTGTCTATGGCTTTCAGAAAGTCCTCCGCCGGCATGTCGGGTACTTCGGGCAGCACTCTGCAGTCGCTGCCGCAGTGGCGGCAATGCATGTTGCAGCGCAGCGTGCACTCCCAGAAGAGGCTACGCAACGGATGTAGCCGCTCGCGGTTCTTGCGCAGTCCACGCTGCAGCTCCAATCCAACGCGTTGCCTGAAATCAAACACTTCACCCACGTAACCAGTAATCCGTAACCTGTAACCTTTACCGCTCTTCCAGCTCAATCTCCATCACTTTGATGAAGGAGCCTTGATACATTCCGTTGGCTTTACTCCTGTCGACATTGTCTACCGGCACCTCAAGCAGCTGGTTTTTATACTCGCCGTTGGCTTTGCCGTCGGTGTCTCTGACTAACACACGCACGCTCTCTCGCGGAAGGTCTTGCGCATTCACCACGAAGCGTCCTTGGCTGTCGGTCCTCACCTCGTTTTTCTTCAGATAGCGGCGTATATTGTCCTGGTCGCCATAGATGGTGTCGGCAGTGGCGTTGAGGCCGCGTTCCAACATGTTGATGGCCACCCCTTCCACAGGTTTGCCTTTGGCGTCTTTCACTCGTCCGCTGATATGGTAGTCCATGGTGGGCACACCATACATCAGCCTTATCTCCTCGCGAGGTTTGGGGGTGGGCTTGGGCTCCGGCTCTGGGGTTGTCAACTCCTTGGTACTGTGGCATGATGAGAATCCCATAAGGCCCATCAGCGACAGTATCAGCCAGTCTTTCAATTTCAGAATTCTTATCTTCATGCAAAAATAACGTTGCCATTTGGAAAATATTGTGTATCTTTGCACCTTGTTTAATGATAGCATTATGATAAAGACTGTAATAGCAGGGCCTTGCAGCGTCGAGAGCCGCGAGCAGTTGCGGCAGGTCACAGCCGCACTCGCCGCCATGCCGCAGGTCAAACTCATCCGTGCAGGTGTGTGGAAGCCGCGCACCCGTCCCGGAGGCTTCGAAGGGCTCGGCGAACCCGCCCTGCAGTGGATGCAGGAGCTGGCACAGGAGTTCGGCGTGCAGTATTGCTGTGAAGTGGCCAAGCCCAAGCATGTGGAGCTATGCATCCGCTACGGCATCGTCACGGTGTGGATAGGGGCTCGCACCTCCGGCAACCCTTTCATGGTGGAGGAACTATGCTCAGCCCTCGCCGGCAGCGGCATGACGGTGATGGTGAAGAACCCCACAAGCCCTGACGTAAGCTTGTGGCTCGGGGCCATCGAGCGTGTTCTCCAGGCCGGTGTGGCTGGTGTCGGCGCTGTCCACCGCGGCTTCGCCATGTACCACAATCAGGGCTATCGCAACGCTCCGCTATGGGAAGTGCCTATGACCTTGCGGCGCGAGATGCCTGAGATACCGCTTCTGTGTGACCCCAGCCATATCGGCGGCCGTCGCGACCTGGTTGCCCAGCTCGCAAACACGGCGGCACAGTTCGACTACGACGGCCTCATGGTCGAGGTGCATCCCGACCCAGAGTCAGCCCTCACCGACGCCCCGCAGCAGCTCACCCCCGCCGCCTTCACCGACCTGCTCTCTTCGCTTTCGCCTGTCGCCTCTCATCTCTCACCGGTTACCTCCCAGCAGCTCATCCCTTTGCGTCGCCAGATAGACGAGATTGACCACGAGCTGCTGTCGCTCCTTGCACGTCGCATGGAGATGTCGCGCCAGATTTCCTTTATCAAACGTGATCTTCAGATGCCTGTATACCAGTCCGGCCGTTGGGCCGACGTGGTGGCCGACCGCATGGAGCAGGCTGCTGCCCTGGGTCTCGACGCCGACTTTACACGTGCCTTGCTGGAGAAGATCCATGGCGAGAGCATCCGCGTGCAGCTCGCCGACAAGGCATAAACAACAGCCTCCGCCCTTTCGGGTGGAGGCTGTTGCACTTTAGACTATTATGAAAAAAACTTTTCCTTTGTTTATTCAGCGGGAACAACGCTGACATAGCTGCGGTCCTCGCGGCCTTTGTGGAATTTCACCACGCCGTCGATGAGGGCGTACAGCGTGTGGTCCTTGCCCATACCGACGTTCTGGCCGGGGTTGTGGGCGGTACCGCGCTGGCGGACGATGATGTTACCGGCGACGCATTTCTGACCGCCAAAAATCTTAACGCCTAAGCGTTTGCTTTCGGATTCACGACCGTTGCTGGAACTACCAACACCTTTTTTGTGTGCCATATTGTTTCTTGTTTTTAACGGTTAGA
>JAEEGJ010004241.1_pt1 | contig 49639 bp, 36 predicted proteins | sample 8958761 | NCBI WGS metagenome assembly JAEEGJ01 (sample SAMN16246546, study PRJNA631951) | gut metagenome | biome: gut microbiome; feature: rumen; material: RS-attached | host: Bos | place: Iran: Karaj | collected 2018-10
GTGGATCCGGTTGCCGGCAAGGAATTCACCTACGGTCATGGCAAGAACCCGGGCCCGGTCTGCACGGAACTCTTCACGAAGTACACTGCTATCCAGTTCGGCGAAGCGGAAGACCCGTTCGGCTGGACTGAAGTGGTCGACGTGTAATTAGATCCCCGCCTGCGCGGGGATGACGAATGTGAAAAATCCCGCGGAGAAATCCGCGGGATTTTTTGTGGGAGATCCCCGGTCAAGCCGGGGATGACATGAGGGCTTATTGCATGCCGCGGATGATGTCGCGGAGGCGTGCGGCTTCTTCGAAGTCGAGGCGCGCGGCGGCTTCTTTCATCTGGCGCTCGAGGTCGGCAAGTTTTGCCGATAGATCCTCGCCTGTGCGAGGATGACGTGTTGCGGTGGCGCCGACGGCCGCACTCAGTTTGGCGTTCTCCGCGCGCTTGGAGTAGTTGGAGGCCTTCTTCTTCGTCTTGCTGGAGGGCTGCAGCGGTTCCATCGGACGGATTCCGGGTTCGTTTCCTTCGGCAGGCTCAGGGAACTGGTCGTCGTCGACGGAATCGTCGCCGTCTATTCCCAGCGGGTCGTTAATCCTCAAATCATCTTCAATCTTGCGGGTCACGGACTTTGGCGTGATGCCGTGTTCCTTGTTGAATTCTTCCTGCACGCTGCGACGGCGGGCTGTTTCGGTGATGGCCTTTTCCAGGCTGTCGGTCATGTTGTCTGCAAAGAGTAAGACTGTGCCGTTCACGTTACGGCTCGCGCGGCCCATCGTCTGGATTAAACTGCGGTAGTTGCGCAGGAATCCTTCCTTGTCGGCATCGAGAATCGCCACCATGCTCACTTCGGGCAGGTCCAGGCCTTCGCGCAGCAGGTTGATGCCCACGAGCACGTCGAATTCTCCAGTGCGTAGCCCGCGAATCAGTTCGTGACGTTCTAGCGTCTTGATGTCGCTGTGCAGGTAACGCGCGCGGATGCCCGCTTCTACGAAGAAGTCGGTAAGGTCCTGCGCCATCTTCTTGGTGAGGGTCGTCACCAGCACGCGGTCGCCGTTCTTGACGACTTCCTCGATGCGGTACAGGAGCACGTCCATCTGGCCCTTGATGGGGAACATCTCGATTTTCGGATCCAGAAGTCCGGTGGGTCTGTTAATTTGTTCGGTAACCACGCCGCCCGTCTTGGTGAGTTCGTAATCGCCGGGAGTAGCAGACACAAAAAGCACCTGCTTTGGGTACATGTACTCGAATTCGGCAAAGTTCATCGGGCGGTTGTCCAAGGCGCAGGTGAGGCGGAACCCGTACTGCACAAGCGTCGTCTTGCGGCTCTTATCGCCTTCGGCCATGCCGCCCACCTGCGGAATACTCACGTGGGATTCATCCACCATCAAGAGCCAGTCGTCGCCGAAGTAGTCGATGAGCGTGAACGGGCGCGTACCCGGGGCGCGGTTCTCGATAATGCGGGAGTAGTTCTCGATGCCGCTGCACATGCCGGTCTCGCGAATCATTTCCATGTCGTAGCGGGTGCGGCTCGAAAGGCGGGCCGATTCCAGCACCTTGCCTTCCTTGTCGAGTTCCGCAAGGCGCTCGGTCAGTTCCACTTGCATGCGCTGCAAAATTCCTGCGCGGCCTTCTTCCTTCGTGACGAAGTGCTTTGCCGGAGCGATGGTCATCTCGTCCATTTCCTGAGTGACTTCGCCGGTAATGATGTTGAAACGAACGAGCCTGTCGACTTCATCGCCGAAAAGCTCAATGCGGAGTCCCTCTTCGTCGTAGCTCGGGTGGATTTCAATCACGTCGCCGTGCACGCGGAAGCTGCCGCGTTCCAGGCTGAAATCGTTTCTCGTGTATTGAATTCGCACGAGGTCATGCAGAATCTTGTCGCGGTCGTAAACGTCACCCTTCTTGATGCGCACCATCAAGTCGAAATATTCGCTCGGGCTTCCCAAACCGTAAATGCAGCTCACGGAGGCCACGATAATCACGTCCCTGCGGGTGAGCAAGTTCGCGGTGGCGCGCAGGCGGAGTTTGTCAATCTCGTCGTTGATGCTTGCGTCTTTCTCGATGAAGGTGTCCGTGTGCGGGATGTAGGCTTCGGGCTGAAAATAGTCGTAATAGCTCACGAAGTATTCCACCGCATTGTGCGGGAAAAACGCCTTGAATTCCTGGTAGAGCTGCGCCGCAAGCGTCTTGTTGTGCGTGAGGATCAGCGTCGGCTTGCCTACGTTCTTGATGACGTTCGCCATCGTGAACGTCTTGCCGGAACCCGTCACGCCAAGCAGCGTCTGGAACTGTTCACCGTGCTTGAAACCTTCCGTCAGTTCTTCGATGGCCTTCGGCTGGTCGCCCGCCGCCCCGTAAGGGCTCACGAGTTCGAAGTTCGCGCGGGTCGGCGATTGGAACTGCTTGAGATGTCCCGGCAAACTCTGCTCGGGCGGTAGCGGTTTCGCTATCGGTTTCGCATACGGGTCAGGTGTGATTGTCTTGCGTGCGCGTGCCATATTTCTTTGCGAAAGATAGAAAAAGTCAAGCCGAGAACAAATCGCGAATGGCTAATGATTAAAAATTCTATATTGCGCCGCATGCACTGTAACAGAATTCTCGGCACGACACATCACGGTACTTACAAGAAAGTCGTTGACGTTCCTCTTTTGCACGAGGAACTGACGGCGCGTTCTATCCGCTGCATTGCCCGCGATGGAGTCGAGGTGGAAATCGAACTGAACGAGGATTTACAGGAAGGCGATATCGTGGCGGAGACGGAACAGAATGTTTACGCCATCAAGGTGTATGTGCCGAAAAAGAAGCCCGAAGAGGTCGAGCCCGTTCGCCAGTGCAAGAGCTATCTCTAGTTTTTGAATGGCGCAGTTTAATGTGCAGGCAAGAACTGCGCGGCCAACGATTATAGAAAGCAATCGCGGTTACAAGATGTGCATGGAATTTGTATGTAAAAATGCGTGGCCCTAGTCCTTGATGTTTAGGCTCTCGCGGACGCTGATTTTTTGTTTGCCGAGCAGGCGGTAGAGCTTGCAGCGGAACAGCGGGATGGCCACGATAACCACGGTTGCAACCACGGGAATGGCGAGGTAGGCGATGCCCGGCTTGTTGAACATGTCGCGGAAGAGCAACCGCATGACGAGCAGGGTGTACCAGTGAACGGCGAGAATCACGAGAGCGTTGCGCGAGATGTTGCGGAGAATTCCCTTGACGATTCGGAATGGCGCAATGTTTGGTAGTTTGTCTGCAAACATGAATGTGGCGACAAGGCCAGCGATGCCGAAGAAGGAACTGGCGAGGAATACGGGGAGGGATTTCCCGAGATTGTTGTTCATGATGCTGAAGTCCGGGTCTGGAACTTCGAGGTATGCGTAGGCGGCGAATGCGACGATGGTGGCTGCGACAAGAGCCAAGATGTTTTTGCCTCGAACGTCATCCCCGCGACCTGTGGTGAGCGTCGCCGAACCAAGGCGGGGATCTTTCAACGCGCCCTTGCACAGCCAGCCGTTCGCGAAGAAGAAAAGCACCGTCAAGTCGCGCTCTATCCCGAGCGGCAAGCGGATGTGATTCATGTGCAGGAACCAGCCGCCTGCGAGACTTGCGATTGCGGCAAGTGCGGTCACCCCCGCTGTCATTCTGGAGCCCCGTAGGGGCGATAGAATCTCGGATATCTTCCTTGCGGCACATTGCACCCCGTAAAACAGCAAACTTACCGAGTACAGCGTGAACACGAACCACAGCGGCCCCGACCCGATGGAAGATTTTCCGGCCACAAATATTTTCGCGAGGTTCCAGTAGATATAATCCCACACGGTCGCGATTTCGGGCTTGATGTTCATGACCGTCATGCGCGGCGCCTTCGGGAACAAGTCGAAATTGTAAAGCACCGGGTCTATCGCCAGAAACAGGAGCGAAAGCAGGATGTAGGGGACGAGCAAGACGCGCGTCTTGTGGATAAAGTAATCCTTGAAATTGCCGAAACGGCGCGTGCTAAAGAGCATTCCCGAAATGAAGAAGAAGGCCGACATGCGGAGCGCACTCAGGTGTAACATCCCCATTTGCGCCTGCGGGAACGATTGCTCCACATGGTACAGGCAAACGAGCAACAACACGAATCCCTTGAACTCGTCAATCCACCCAATTCTTTTCTGTTCGTTCGTCATTGCGAGGAGCGTTAGCGACGTGGCAATCCAGTGTTGCTTTTAATCAATACCACCTTCTCTCATCTGCAATTGTAGTCATGGGCCCGTGTCCGGGGAACACGACGGTTTCTTTGGGGAGCGTGAGGAGTTTGCTCTTGATTCCACTGACGAGCGCTTCTTCGTCGCCGCCGAACAAATCGCTGCGCCCGCGGCTGCCTGCAAAAATAATGTCTCCGGGGAACAGAAGCGACGGCACATTCTTCTGCCCGTTCACTTCGCCCGGGTTTTCGCAGAAAAACGCGATGCCGCCGGGGGAGTGCCCGGCCACATGAATCACCTGCAAGCGAATGCCGGGCACCTCGACGGCATCGCCCTCGGCAAGGTAGTTGCCGAGCCCGGGCGAATGTTCTCGCATCGGGAGCCCGAACATCTGGCTCTGTTCTTCTTGCAGGTCAAGCAAGAAGGCGTCTTCCTCATGAGCCTCGGGCTGCACGCCGTACTTGCGGGCGACAAACGCATTGCCCAGCACGTGGTCCAGGTGCAGGTGCGTGTTCAGCAGGTGTCGCACGGTCAGGTTATTTGTGGCTATGTAGTTCGCCAACGTCGCTTCTTCCTGCTCGCTTGAAACGCTCGGGTCAATCAGAATCGCATCGCCGGCATCGTTGCTTAAAACGAAACCGTTCACACCGAAGGGATTGAAAACGAAAGGTTTGAGATTCATAATCAATAATATACAAATGAAAATTCAGTGGATCCTATCGCTTCGCTCCAGGATGACGAAAAAGAAGATGCCCGCGGCATTTCGCGCGGGCACTTGTCAACCTTAATCTGGCGCAGGCACTTGTTCGCCTGCATCCAGAGCGGACTTACGCCTTCAATTCCCAGGTCGTGCCTTCCTTGGAGTCCTTGATGACCACGTTCATCGCGGCGAGTTCGTCGCGGATGCGGTCACTTTCGGCCCAGTTCTTGGCTGCACGGGCTTCCTTACGGGCGGCAATCAGCGCTTCAATCTTTGCGACATCCACGCCGTCGTTTGCGCCCTTCTTGGCGTATTCTTCACGAGGCTGGTCCAGCTTCAATCCGAAAATCTGGTCGAAGTCGGCCACTAGGGCAGCCTTCTCACCGTCATCGATATCGCTCTTGAGCATCGTGTTCATGATGCCGAGGGCGCGCGGCATGTTCAGGTCGTCGCCGATGGCGTCCTTGAACTCGTTCTGGAATGCCTTGGCTGCATCGCTGGTAATCGCGGTAGCCTTGCCAATCAGCGGGTCCGTCTTCTTGTGCAAACTCTTGAGGCCTTCCTTGGCACCTTCCAAAGCTTCCCAAGTGAAGTTCAGGTAGTTGCGGTAGTGGCTGCCAATCGCGAAGAAACGGTAGTCGAGCGGGTTGAAGCCGCGGTCCATGAGGAGCGAAACCGTCAGGAATTCACCGCTGGACTTGCTCATCTTGCCGAACTTCTGCTCGGTGGTGCCGTCTTCCAGCTTTTCTTCGCTGGCGGTGCGGAGGAATTCGCCGTGCATCCAGAAGCGGGCGAAAGTCACGCCGTTGGCGCATTCGCTCTGGGCGATTTCGTTCGTGTGGTGCACGCGGATGTGGTCGGTACCGCCGCAGTGGATGTCGAGCGTCGGGCCGTTGTACTTCATGGCCATGGCGGAGCATTCAATATGCCAGCCGGGGAAACCAACGCCCCACGGGCTGTCCCATTCCATAGCGCGCTTCTTGTCCTTCGGGCTGAACTTCCACAGAGCGAAGTCAGTGGCGTTCTTCTTTTCGCCCATGTCGATGCGGCTACCCTTGCGGAGGTTTTCCACGTCGAGGTGAGCGAAGTCGGCGTAACGCGGGAACTTGAGGCTGTCGAAGTAGATGCCGTCGCTCGTGCGGTAGGTGTAGCCCTTTTCTTCGAGGGTCTTCACCAGTTCAATCTGTTCCTGGATGTGCTGCGTGGCAGGAGTCCAGCGGGTCGGTTCCTGGATGTTTAAGCGATGCCAGTCGGCCATGAATGCGTCGGTGTAGAACTTCGCGATGTCCCAGACGGACTTGCCTTCGCGGGCGGCGCCCTTTTCCATCTTGTCGTCGCCGGAGTCGGCGTCGCTGGTCAAGTGGCCCACGTCGGTGATGTTCACGATGTGGTTCACCTTGTAGCCGTAGTACTTGAGCGTACGGACCAGGAAGTCTTCGAAAATGTAGGTGCGGAGGTTGCCGATGTGGGCGAAATGGTACACCGTCGGGCCACAACAGTACATGCGCACGGCGGGAACGCCTTCGGGGAGTGTGAATACTTCTTTCTTGCGCGATGCGGTGTTGTAGAACTGTAGAGCCATTTTAGCCTCCGTTAATGCGGCGCAACATGCGCCAAGCGCGGACAAATATAGCAAAAGGCGAGAGTCGTGCCAATGGCACTAGTGCCAATTGGCATGACCGAGCCGAGCTATATGCACTCCGAAGGAGTGCCAAGATAGCAAAAGTGTGCAAGGTGAGAAAGCGGGGCCGCTTGCGGACCCATTTTAGAGCCGCAGCCACGGACGCCGAAGGCGTCAAAAGTGTGCAAGGTGAGAAAGCGGGGCCGCTTGCGGACCCATTTTAGAGCCGCATCCCTACACCGTGTCCATAAACGTGCGCTGGATTTTGTTGAATACGATGATGCCTAGCGCGAGGATGAATACGGCGAAACCGGCGGTGTAGCCGAGGGCGGCCCAGCTGAATTCGCCCACACCGAGCATGCCGAACTTGAATGTTTCCATGATGCTGGTGAGCGGGTTTGCCTGCATGAGCATCTTGAGGCGTGGATTTTCGATGGTGCTGAGCGGGTAAATCACCGGGGTGGCGTACATCCATAGCTGAACGATGAAACTCAGCAAGAAGGTAAGGTCGCGGTACTTGGTAGTGAGGCTGCTGAACAGCACGCCGAACCCGAGTGCGAGCGCGGCGATGAGCAGTACGAGTACCGGCGTGAGCAGTGCATACAAATTAGGGTGTACCGGGGCGTCGGTAAAAATCAGATAGTACGCAAAAACCAGGAAAAAGAGCCCCATCTGGATGCTGAGACGCACGAGGTTGCTCGTGACGGTTGCAAGCGGCACCACGAGGCGCGGGAAATACACCTTGCCGAACATGTTCGCGTTTTCGATGAAGGTGCGGCTCGTCTGGTTCAGGCATTCCGAAAAATACGTCCAGAGGCAGATGCCGGCGAGGTAGAAGAGCGGCTGCGGTAATCCGTCGGTCGAAATCTTCGCGATGCCGCCGAACACGACCATGAACATGATGGTGGTCATGATGGGCTGGATAAAGAACCACAGCGGTCCGAGGATAGTTTGCTTGTACCATGTGACAATATCGCGCTTCACGAACATGCGGTACAAATCGCGGTACTGCCAAATTTCGCCGAAATCCACCGAGAGCAGGCTCGACTTAGGCTTGATGACTGTGGTCCATTCGCTCATCGTAACGCCTCGTGCCCGCCTAGAACGTACGTTCGCGCACCACGTATTGCGGCGACTGGTTGATGCTGATGTAGATGCGGCCTACGTATTCGCCGATAAGCCCGAGCAGGAACATGATCATGCCGCCGATAAAGAGCAGGGTGGCGAGCATGCTGGTATAGCCCACGGGAACTTCGGGGAACATGAACTTCTTGTAGACCACGAACAGGCCTGCCGCGAAACCGACCAGGGCGCAGAGGATGCCAATGTAGGTGGCGGCACGCAACGGCTTGACGGAAAATGCGGTAAAGCCGTTGATCCAGAGCCCGATAAGGCCCGCGATAGTGTATCCCGATTCGCCTTCGATGCGGCGTCGGTGCTGCACTTCCACGTTGCCCAGGTTCTTGGTCGTACGGAAGACGAGCCCGCTTATGTAGGCGAAGGGGTGGGGGTAGCGCACGATCTCGTCGACGATGAACTTGCGCATGATGAAGAAACTCGTGGTGCGAAGCGTCTTGGGCTGGCCGATGATATTCTCGGCCATCTTCTTGTTGACCCAACTGCCCAAGCGGCGGAACAGGTGCTGCTTGGCATGCTCGTAGTAGCCGTAAACGACGTCGTAGCCTTCTTCCAACTTGTCGACCAGCTTGAACGTTTCGCTGGCAGGGGTCTGGCCGTCGTCATCAAGGCTTACCACATAATCGCCAGTGGCCTGCCCGTAACCGGCCATCAGGGCACTGTGCTGCCCAAAGTTTTTCGCAAGGCAGATGCCCTTGATGTGGGAGTCTGCGGCAGCGAGGCTTTTGATAGTTTGCCAAACGTTGTCGGGACTGCAGTCATTCACCAGCACAATTTCGTAGTCGGTGCCGGGCCGTGTGGCCACGGTGTCGCGGATTTCTTGTACCACGGTGGCGACGGTATTTTCGCTGCGGTAGCAGGGGATTACGAACGAAAGCTTCATACGTTCTCCCATTTGTTGCTTTTGGCGGAACGTGCCGCGGCCTGCATCATGGAAAGCCCCTCGAGCGAGGTGCGGATGCCGCAAACATACGGGCTCGTAAAGCTTCCGGTTTCGAAGTATTGCCCGAGGCAGTCGGCGATGTCTTTGTAGTAGTTCGCGAAGGCCTCGATAAAACCTGCAGGGTGGCCTGCCTTGAAGCGGTTATAGCGTTGCTGGTTCGCAATCTTCACGTCGCCGGTGCGGTCGCGCAGGCTCACGTTGCCGCGCAGGTCGCAAGTCTTGAGAGTCTCTGGTTCCAGCTGGAACCATTCGGCGCTGCCCTCGCTGCCGTACACGCGGATGCGAAGTCCGTTGCGGTTGCCGAGAGCAGTCTTGCTGAACCATACCTGGGCGCGCATGTTGTTCGTGTACTGCGCCAGGGCGCCCACGTTGTCGACGATTTGCGGGAAGAGCCCGAAGGTGGCCTGGTCGGCGACGATGCGTTCGGGGCGTTCTCCGGTCAAGAAGAAAATCATGTTGTGCAGATGGCTTCCGAGATCCAAGGAAATCTTGGGAATTACGGTATCCTTGAGGCGCCAGGCTTGCGGCTTTGGCGGCTCGTTGTGGGAGCCCAGGCGCATGAAGCCTTCTTGCGGCATTTCCACTTGTACCTGCTGGATTTTGCCGAGCTTGCCGTCGGCGATGAACTGCTTGAGTTCGCGCACCATCGGGTAGCCGGTGTAGTTGTACGTAGTGCAGAAGAAACCTTTTGTTTCGGCGACGACCTTCGCGATTTCTTCGCCTTCTTCAACGCTCGTGGCGAGCGACTTTTCGCAAATCACGGGGAAGCCTGCCTTGAGCGCGTCGATGACGATATCCTTGTGGTAGTCCGTCGGCGCGAGCACCACCACGGCGTCGAGCTTGCCCTTTTCGGCTTGCAGGAGTTCGCGGTAGTTGGCGTAGGTGCGTTCCGGGGTTACGCCCCAGGCTTTTGCGGTCTGCTGGTTCGTTTCGGCGTGTGTACTGAATGCGCCCGCCACCAGCTCGAAATGCCCGTCCATCTGGCTTGCCGCCTTGTGGACTTCGCCGATGGCCGAGTTGATGCCTCCCCCGATAAACGCAATTTGGTAAGGTTCCTTCTTCATACTTTGGAATATAGTAAAGGGCTAGACGAAAGACGAGAGACGAGAGACGAGAGAATGCTCTCTAAGCTTGCCGGAGGGGCGCTTTTAGAGCTAGTCAACGATGATTTTCGCCAAATCCGTCATTCTGGCGGTCTTGTCGGCCATTTCGGCGAGGGTATCGAACCGGAAAAAGACAATTCCGGCCTTATGTGTTAATTTGTCTGTAATTGCTTCGCCGCTTTTGTACCACAGGAATTTTTCGACGATGTTCCCCTGGATTTCGGGGGCGAAGGAGACGTCGCGGACGGTTCCTTCGTGCTTGGGCATTAGGCAATGCCGCAACCAGAATCCTTGCGTGGGTACGTCTTCGATGCCGGAAATGTCTTCGCCGGTTTCGGCCATCACGATGAATCTCGGGTAGTCGATGCCTGTCGCGTACTTGACGAACTTGATGTACAAGTCTCCGGGAGCGCGGCGGCAGATTTCGATGATGACCGGGGTGCCGTCGGGGCGTTCGATGTATTGGATGTGCAATATGCCGTCGACCAGGTTAAGTTCGCGTGCGATGCGTTCGCTGTAGTCGCGGAGCTTCGCGAGTGTCTCGCTGCCCGATGTGCCGGGCGTGTTCGCACCGGATACCATGTACTTGTTGATGTAGTACTGCTCGTTGTCGGCGAATGCGAATGCGACCTTGCCCTTCACGAGCATGGCCGAGAATCCGTGGTTCGTTCCCTGTACGAATTCTTCGACGACGATGTGGTCTTGCCGCGTGCGGCTGCAGGCGTCCTTGTAGGCTTCGCGAGCTTCATCGGCGTTTGCGACGCGGTGGATTCCTTTGCCGCCCGTGAGGTCTACGGGCTTGACGATAATGGGGAAGGTGAGTTGCGCGATGGCTGCGTCGAATTCGGCACAGTTATTGCCGGCGGCACCTGCGCTTGTCGGGATAACAAGTGCGCGCGGTGTTGGAATCGAAAGCCTTGTGGCGAGAGCGCGGTACTTGTCCTTGTGGTGGATTTCCAGAGATGTCGCGTAGGAGTCGTGCCCGGGAAGTCCCAATTTTTCGCAGACGTACACCGTCGAGAGCAGCGCGAAGTCGTTACAGCCGGAACAGATGGCCTGTACGCCCTCGGCCCGAGCCAGTTCAAGCATCGCATCCTTGTCGCTGAAGTCGGCAAACACGTTCTTGTCGGCATACGGATGGCCCAAGCCCTCGCGGGCGTTCCCGGTGGTAATCACGTACCAGCCCAGCGCCTGTGCGGCCTGGATCAGCGGGATTTCGGCATGCCCGCCGCCGAGGATGAGCAATTTTTTCTTCGACATCGCGGCCCTACTTCCCGAAAAATTCTTTCACCTTGTTGCAGACAAATTCCAGGTCCTCGGGTGCCAGTCCGTAGAACATCGGCAGGCGCAGCAGGCGGTCGCTTTCCTTGGTGGTGTAGCGGTCTTCGCCGTTGAACCGTCCGAACCGCTTGCCCGCGGGGGCGCTGTGGAGCGGCACGTAATGGAATACCGCGAGAATCCCGTTGCCTACGAGGTGCTTGATGAGGGCCGTGCGCGTTTTTAAATCCGCGACTTTCAAATAGAACATGTGCGCGTTGTGGCTGCACTCCGCCGGGATGTAGGGGAGCTGCAAATCGCCTGCATCGGCGAGCGGCTGCAGCTGTTCGCGGTAGGCGTTCCAGCTGGCCATACGATTGTCGAAAATCTTTTGCGCGTTCTCGAGTTCGGCGTACAGGTAGGCCGCATTGAGTTCGCTGGGCAGATAGCTCGAACCGAGCTCCACCCACGTGTACTTGTCGACTTCGCCGCGGTGGAACTGCACGCGGTTGGTGCCTTTTTCGCGGATAATCTCGGCGTGGTCGGCGTATTTTTTGTCGGCGATGAGGATGGCTCCGCCTTCGCCCATGCTGTAGTTCTTGGTCTCGTGGAAGCTGTAGCAACCGAAGTTGCCGAGGGCACCGAGCGAGCGGCCCTTGTAGGTGGACATCATTCCCTGCGCGGCATCTTCGATGACGAACAGGTTGTGGCGGTGGGCGATTTCGTTGATGGCGTCCATCTCGCAGGCGACTCCCGCATAATGAACGGGGACAATAGCGCGGGTCTTCTCGGTAATCGCCGCCTCGATGAGTTTTTCGTCGATGTTCATGGTGTCGGGGCGGATGTCCACGAACACGCACTTGGCACCGCGCATCGCGAACGCGTCGGCGGTACTGACGAACGTGAACGACGGCATGATGACTTCGTCGCCGGGCTTTATGTCGCAGAGCAGCGCCGACATCTCGAGCGCGTGGGTGCAACTGGTGGTGAGGAGCGCCCGTGCAACGCCCGTCTTGGATTCTAGCCAGGCGTGGCACTTCTGGTTGAACTGTCCGTCTCCGCAAATGCGGCCGCTTTCTACGGCCTGTCGCACGTAATCGATTTCTGGCCCAACAAAGGGCGGCTGGTTAAATGGGATGCGCATGTTTTCTTGCCTTCTCGATAGAAATATATAATTTCGCGGCGACAAAAAAAGAAAGCGCTCTCCTTGGTGGAGAACGCTTTTCGTGGGACCTCCCGGACTTGAACCGGGAACCAGCGGGTTATGAGTCCGCGGCTCTAACCAATTGAGCTAAAGTCCCGACTCGCCCAATATTAGTAAATATTTCGCGATGGTGCGGTCCCATTCGTAATGGAATCCGCTGTATGCATTCACCACGGCCTTGTCCCAGTCCGCGACTTCGGTCTGGTACACGTGGAGCGCGTCCTTGAGCCTGCGGATCATCTGGTGCGGGGCGTTGGCGTCTTCCACGAGGAAGGCGTTCGCGACTCCGGCGTTCTCCGGAGTGTAGTCGTCCAGGGAGCTTGCGACACCCACGTTGAATCCGGTGAGCGGAAGCGTTCCGCAGGCAAGCGCCTTGAGGATGATGGACGACGACGGCTCCCTCAGGTTGGCCGCGAACAATACGTCGGAACCGGCGAGCGCGCCGCGCAGCCTGAAGATGCTCTCGAAGTTCGGGTCGAGCTGCAGTACGCGCATGGTGTCGGGATACTGCTTGGACACGTCCTGGAAGTAGTTCCATTCCGGGTATTCGGGAGTAAGGCCGAGCACGATGAACACGTCGAGCTTGGTGATATCCGAAAGCACGGTGGCGAGCGTCTCGGAAGTGTTGCCGGCTTCGTTGTCGAGGTGCACGTACAGCACCAACTTGTTGCCGAAGTCTGCCCCGAGAGTCTTGGCGAGGGCCTGCTTGGCCTTGTGCTTCGCCTCCTTGATGGGGCGCTTTTCCTGGGAGTTGAAGTCCCAAACCTGGTAACTCACGCCAAACTGGATGCCGATGAGCTTGTCGGCATTGTGGTTCAAGAATCCGCTAAGGCCGCCGGGCAGGTTCGTGTTGAGCATCGCGTCGCGGTAGCCGGGCGAGGGGAACAGCACCTTGCGGGCGTAGAAGATGCCCGCTTTGAGGAGGCTCACCTTGCCCCAGAATTCGTAGCCGTCCATGTTGTAGTCGGCACGGGGCAGGCCAATCCTCTCGATTTCGCTTGCGCCCACATGGAAGTCGTACGTGATGTTGTGGACCGTGAAGAAGAACGGGACGTGGCCGAAAGTGTCCTTGTATACGGTTTGCGTGAGTGCGCCGGCGAGGGCTCCGCCCCATTCGTGGCCGAGGATGGCGTTGAATTCGATGCCGGTCGAGATGGCGTAGCTGATTGCCGCCGAGGCGAGGAAGGCGAACCGGAGGTGGTTGTCACCGTACGGGACGCTGTGCGGGGGGCCGTACACGTAGGGCCTGCCGAAGTATTCCTCGTTGTAGATATAGGTATGGAGGGGGTCCGCCTTGGATTTCCAGATTTCGAAGGGCTTTCCCTGCAGTTTTTCGGTGCCCTGGTAGACGCAGTCGTAGTTTTCCAGGTGCATCAGGTGGTCTTTGTAGAACGGCGAACAGGTAATAACGTTAGTACCGGCCCTGCTGAACGCGTCCGTCATGCGGTTGACCGCAGTCGCCAGCGGACTGGGCGAACCCCAGTTGCCGGCCTCAGGGCTGACCACCAAAATATCCATTATCCCTCGTACTCAAAAAAAAATTTACGTAAAACGCAAGTAATAACAAATTTATTTATTTAAATTATGTTGTGGTAGACCTGGTTCGCCCCGAGACGGGGTAAATGGGCCTTTTTCTAGAAAAAACACCTTAGAGGAATAAAAAATGAAGAAATTCTTTATGGCAGCCTTGGCTTTGGGCGTGACTTTCGCTCTTACCGGCTGCAAGGGCACGAACGAGAAGCGCGGTGACGAACACCTCCAGGAAGGCCGTTTCCGCAACGCGATCAACTCCTATCTTGAAGCCAAGAAAAAGGGCAGCATGTCCGACGAGTTCTACGACAACTTCACCCTCGCCTTGGTGCGTGCCGCAGAAATCGAAGCCAAGAAGGACCTGAACAGCGACCTCATCAACGGCTATTTCGAAAAGGCCAGTGTGAACATGCCCGAAGTCAAGAAGGACGAAGTGGTCGAGGAATACGTGACCAAGCTCGCCACCGTGGGTAAGCAGCAGGCTGCCCAGGACGGTATCGACTACAATACGGTCATCAACGCCTTCGCCAAGATCGACTCCGCTCTCGCTACGGCCCAGGCCCGTCACATTGCCGAAGGCACCGTGAAGGCTATCCGTACCGAAGCCGAAAACGCCTACGTGGCCCGCAACCTCTCCGACGCCAAGGCCGAATCCGACCCGGTGGTCTGCGAATACCAGCTCATGAAACTTGCCGAAATGGCTCCGGAAAATGCCGACGTGAAGGCTGCCCTCAACAAGAGCCGCATCGGTACCCGTGGCTACTTCCTCATCTTCGGCGAACAGATTGGCGAACCGGTTAACCGCCGTATCGACAAGTGGGGCTACGTGATGGCCTTCCCGACCATCAAGATTGCTCCGGGTTCCCTCTCTGGCGAACTCCAGTTCTGGGCTTCTACCGGCAACAACACCGAACTTGACCCGAGCAAGATCAAGCTCGTCTCTACCGACGGCCAGGAAGTCTTTGCCAAGGGCAACAGCGGCTGGTGCGAAGCCGAAGTGCTCGTGGGCAAGAAGGGCGACGAAAAGATTGAAAAGCAGAAGAAGAGCTTCAAGGGCAAGGGCAAACTCATGAACGAGTTCCAGTGCTCCGTGAACGTGAGCTTCTCCTACGGCAAGGGCTTTGTCCCCGACTACGTCGAGTACAAGGACGAATACGGTATCGGCCGCAAGTTCCTCGGTCAGTAATCGTAAAGCCTACAGGAAATGTAAAGTCCCCGGCCGAGCCGGGGCTTTTTTTATTTGGGGCGGTGCGCGGTTACGCTGCGCGGTTCGCGGAACTTCGCGAGCGCCCAGAGCAAGACGCAGGCGACAATCGGTACCAGAACGTTCCAGGGGGCGTGGTAGCGGATGGAGTTGGGCATGGACATCCAGATGTAGATAAAGACTATGTGCGCGGTGTACACGTCGAGGCTGTGGCGCCCCATGACGTTCGTGGCGCGGAAGTCGAGCAGGCCCGGCCACTTGCGCACCACCCAGCAGATGGCCATCATGAACAAGAAGAAGTTCGCGAAGCGGAGCGGGCCTACGCTGACCTTGTCGACGAGCTGCTCGCGGGGCAGTTCGATCGCGATGAACTGGTGCGACCACAGGAAGCACATCGCGAGGGCCGCGAACACGGCTGGCGTGAGCTTCTTGACGATGTTGACCGCGGTCGGGTTGCCGGCGTGTTCGTCGGCCCGGGCGCGCGACCACCATGCGGAGACCGCCGCGCCGGTGAAGTACACGAACTGCCAGCCGAACGGGTCGAAGTCGCCGTGGTACACCCAGGCGGGGAATACGGAGTTCACGAGGGCGCGCGCCCCGAACTGCCCCGCGAGCCATACGCCAAGCGACGGGAGCCACAGCAGCAACACGGTGCGCTTGCTTTTGGCCTTTACGAACAGCGGGAATACGTAGGAGCCCAGCAGCAGGAATATCACGTACTGCGGCAGCACGTCGAGCCACTCGGGCGTGTTTACGAGCAGGGCGCTCCACAGCGAACCCATGGCCGGGTGCTTGTAGAGCGGGTCAAAAAAGTGCGAGACCGCGGGCAAAAAGAAAAAGGCCGCGAGCGCAAGACCGACAAGTGTCGCCATGTGGTAGCGCCAGGTCTTGAACGCCCTCCAGCGCATCCAGCTCTGGCCCGGGTCCTTTACGCCCTTGCTCTGGGCGGCGAGCATCCCGACGAATCCGGACAAGAAAAAAAAGCCTTCGGCCGCACTGAAGAAGCCGAAGCACTGGTAAAGGTAATGCGATATGGGCTTGCCGAAATGGTCCAGCGTCATCTGCAACAGCAGGAGGCCGCGGATGGAATCGAGAGCCCGGATTCTCACGGGAGCATTCCGGTAGGGAAACCCTAGAATTCCACCTGGCCGCTGATGCCCATGGCAAAATCGGTGTCGATGTTGTCGCTGAAGTTATAGCCGAACCAGAACACGATTTCCGTCTTCATGGTGGGGTACAGGTAGAAGTTCAGGCCGCCGAAGTGGTAGTCGTTGTCGTGGACTTCGGTGTCCGGATCGTGGTACTCGTAGGTGAATCCCATGGTGAGCTTCTTGTGCAGGTTGAAGCTCGGTTCAACGGCAAAGAGCAGCTGGTCTTCGGTGAAAATCTGTTCTTCGGCGGCGTAGTCTTCGTCGGTGAGGGCGTAGAAGTACGTGAAGCCGAGGTTGAAGAACGCGTAGCTCATGCTCGGTTCGAGCAAGAAGCTGTGGATGCCCTTGCCCTTGTACGGGTGGAGGCCCCACACGGCGTAGATGCCCCAGTTGAAGCGTTCAAAACTCTTGGAGTAGTCGATTTCCGTACCGAGGGAGTAGGTGTAGCTGCGGCCGATGTCGTCGCCGAACATCCAGTCGATGCTCGGGGTAAGGACGAGGTGCTCGTCTACGTGGTTGAGCATCGGGAGCGAGTAGGTGGCGAACATGGCCATGGAGTGCTCGTTGTCGTCGGAGGCGCCCATGTAGAACTTACCGTTGCCGAACTTCTTGGTGCCGACTTCGGCGCCGATACCGCGGAGGCTTTCGTCGCGGACGATAACCGCGTAGCGGGACGGGTCGCGCCAGTAGAAGTAGTTGAAACGGCCGGCGTTGTAGGTGAGGTCACCGAACACGAAGCTCACGGCGTGGGCCACGTCCCAGCGGAACTGGACTCCGTCGAAGTTGAATTCGGTATAGCGGCCGCCTTCGTCGCCCATGGCGGTGCTGTGGGCGTAGTAATGACGGTGCGTCTCGGAAGCGTGGGTGCCGTTGGAGTCGACGTAGGTGCTGTGAGTGTTGGCCATCACGGTCACGGAGACGTTTTCGTCCATGCGGGCCGTGGCGGCGAGGTCGATGTCCTGGTTGGCGGCGTTAATCGGGCTGAAATCGCTGTCGAAATAGCTACCGTAGTCGGCGTTGACGGCTCCATGGAGTTCAATTTCGGCGGCAAGTGCAAAAGAGGCCGATGCGAGTACGACGGGCAAAATGAGTTTGCGCATAAAATCCTTCTAAAAGAGTTTCGAGCCTAAAGATAGAAATATATCCGGCGGAAAACCATGTCGCGCCCCTCCGCCGTTTTGTATTTTTGTGAATATCGCTGGAGATTTATGAAATTACGGAACTCGATATTCTTTTTCGTGGCGGCGTGGCTCCTGGCCTGCCCGGCTGTTTTCGCGTTGACCGCGCAGGAGGCCATGGCCAAGTCTAAGGCCTGGTTCAAAACATCCAAGGCCTGGAGCCTGGATTTTAAGTTGCAGGTAATCTATGCGGAATCGCCGGATATCGCAAGCCAGCAGGGGAGCCTGCTGGTGGCCGACGGGAACCGCTTTAAGCTGGATATCGCGGGAATCAAGTTCTATAGCGATGGCGAAAGCCTCTGGCAGTACAACGTGGAACAGAAGCAGGTGCTCATCAAGGCGGTGGAAGACCTCTCCAGTTCGCTCCATCCGTCCGAACTCCTGTTCAAGTACCTGAACTGCAATGCGGAAAAGCTTGGCGAAGGCGAATATTCGGGCAAAAAGCTCTGGGTGCTCACGCTCAACCCGTCCAAGTACGCGGGTCAGTTCACCAAGATGGAAGTGTGGCTCGACAAGAAGGATTTTTCCCCGGTGAGGCTCTATACGGTAGACCCTTCGGGCAACGCTTCGTGGTACAACATCGTGAACCTGAAGGTCGTGAAAAAGTACAGCGACGATGAATTCAGGTACAAGGCAATCAAGGGTGTCGACGAGATCGACATGAGGTAGCCATGGCTTTTTATAGGACAGGACTGATTTTTGCATGCGCCGTGGCGGTAACATCTTCGTTTGCCGCGACCGAGACGCTGTTCGGCAACTCGGCGTTCCTGGTCGCCCCCGCCAAGGACGAGGGTGCGCTTTGGGTGCTGAGCCGCGGTGACGTGGCTACGGGCATGACGCTTTTGAACGTGAAGGTGGGCAACAACGACGCGGTGCAGGTTTCGGGCTCCAAGCAGGAGATTCTCTCGTCGGAAACGTCTGCGGTGCAAGACGGCATATTTACCGACGCGCTGGCGGAACACCGCCGCATCCCGGCAACGCTTGCGGGCAACCTGGGACTCGTGCTCCCGAGATTCGGTGACGACGGTGACGGTCACATGCTTACGCCGGAGGGATTCTTCTCCGTGCGCCGCCTGGACGGCCGGAGCACCTACAGCTCCCCGCTGGACCTGCCCTCGTCCGTGGAAGACCTGGATACCGCGATGGACTACGCGGTGAGCGGATTTGCGTACGATTCGTCGAAGTCGGTGCTGTGGATTGCAAGTGGCGTGGCCGGACTTATCTCGTACGACATCTCGAAGGGCGCGAACGACCCGAAGGAAACGTTGTTCGCCTTCGATGCGTCCAAGAAGACTCTTGAACAGGTGAAGTCGGGGGCGACTCCGGACCTCAAGAAGTTTACGCCGGTGTTCGGGCTTGCGCTGCACCCCGGGACGGGCGAACTCTGGATGGCGACTGCCCGTGGACTCTGGATTCGCAGTGTGGATGGCTCCGTACGTAGCGCCTCGAAGCTGTTGGATACCGCCCGCGTGACCGGCGTGTGGATTGGCGGCGAACCGCTGCAGGTGATTGCCGAAACGTCGGCCCGCGTCAAGGAATCGCTGAAGGGCGGGCTGTTCCGCCGTTACGAAAGTGCCAAGGACTTTGCCGCGGTTGATTTCCTTGATACGGCGGGCAAGGCGGTGAAGAAGAATGTTTACGACCATGCCGACTACACGGTGAGCGACGTGGCGTTCGTGGGGAGCCAGACGTTCGTGTGCGTTCGTGCGGTCGACGCCTCCGTGAGCGGGTTCCTTAAGCTTGATTCCGTGGGCGTACGTGCCTACGAGGGCGAAGACGGTAGCTCCTGGCTGTACGGGCACAACATGGGTGTGACCGACCGCGACGTGATTATTGTTTCCATGACGGCATTCCCGTTAACTTCCAAGCGTACGGGCCTTGCTGTTGCGACTTACGGCAACGGCATCTCGGTGTCGGCCGATACGGGCAAGACGTGGACGCCCATACTGAACCGCGCCAAGCTGAGCGACAACCTCGGGACTATCAGGATGGTGCCGTCGGTGATTGTCGCGGGCGGGCAGTCCCTGGTTTCGTACAAGGTTGCGAAGGAATCTAAGATTACCATAGAGGTGTTCAGCTACGACATGAAGAAGGTGCGCCGCATTGTAAAGTCGGCACCGCGCTCTGCCGACGCTTCGCGCAGCACGAACGCGAAGGAAGACTTCTGGGACGGCAAGGACGATTACGGCAGGCCCTGCGCCATGGGCGTGTACTATGTACGCGTCAAGGATAACCACGACCATGTCGGCTGGGGCAAGGTCATGACGCTCGGGGGTGGACGATGAATTTGAAAATTAAAGTTCTCCTTGTTGCGTTGCTGGCGACTTCCGCTTTTGCGGGCGTTGTCGACAAGAAGGCTGCCCTGGGCGGTTTTGACGGATTCGTGGAACGTATGGGTGCAGGCGCGCGTGAACTGGGCCGCGGTAATACCGGCTCCGCCGATACGGCGAGCATGCCTGCCGCGTACTGGAACCCGGCTATTCTCGGTTTCCGTGAACACTTTAGCTATACGCTCAACGCAGAACATCGTGACCTGGACCGCATGGGCGGTTCGCTTGGCCTGGAAACTCCCGTGGGCAAGCGCATGGGCGTGGGCTTTGCCATGCTCTACCGCGGCGACCTCGCGTTCGACGTGATTGACGAGGACGACCAGACGCTCGGTACGGCATCTCCGTTCTTCTCGATGCTGTACCTGGGTTTTGCTTACCGCGCCACGCGCCGGGATGCGTTCGGCCTTTCGTTCTCCATGAGCTACGACAACATGGACGTTGCGGAGTATTACGACAACATCGAATTGGTGGACGGCTATACGAGCCCGGTGACGCTGAACCTGAGCTGGCTTAGGCAGTGGAACAAGAACTGGAGCAGCTCCGTGGTCATCCGCAATATCAGCTTTAGCAGGAACCTTTCGGCCCGCTGGAGCAAGAATACCAGCACGGACAATTCCGTGGTGTCGACGGAGGGCGTGCGCCCGAAAGTTTTGCAGGTGGGCCTCGGTTACCGCTCGAACATCATGGGCAAGCCGGTGTACGCCTGGATGGAAGCGATTGACTACCAGGTCGCCGACACGCTCCTGGTTTTTGACCCGCAGCTGCACGTGTGGACGGGTCGCGTGGGTTTTGAATGCGAGGTGATTCCCGACGGTACGGTGCGTATCGGTATGGACGATCTCGACGCGATGCTCGGCCTTGGCTACAAGTTCCATGTGCGCATCGGCAAGAAGAAGTACCTGTTCGACGTGAACTACGCGTTGACTTACGAATCCAGGGCGGACCTCTGGAATCCGCTCAGCTTTGGCCTGAGGGGCTATATCCCGTGATAAGCTCGCTGTCGGTCGGCCATGTGCGTAGCCTTGACGGGCTCACGTTCTCGTTTGCTCCGGGCATCAATGTGATTCACGGACCGAACGGTTGCGGCAAGACGACTGTGCTTGAATCCGTGCACCTGCTTTCGCAGGGGTTCTCGTTCCGCGCGAAGGACTTGAAGGAACTGATTGCGTGGAATGCGGATGAACTGATTCTGCGGGGCTCCTTCGAGAACGACGCGGTGCCGCTGACTCGCGCAATCCAGGTGGGCAGGCGCAAGGTTTCTGCCAAGGAAAACGGTTCGGCGCTGCGTTCGGCTTCCTCGTTTTTCGGAAAGTCCCCCGCGGTTATCATGCAGCCTTCCGATATCGAACTGCTGCGCGGGGCACCCGAAATCCGCAGGCACTGGCTCGACGAGATTCTATGCTTCCGTTCGGCGGCGAACGCGGGCGTTTTGCGGAGCTACAAGCGCGTGCTGCAGCAGCGCAACCAGTGGCTCAGGCAGTTTAAGAAAGAGGGCAGCGCCGTGGGCGGTGAGGACATGTTCCAGGTGCTGTCGCGGCAGCTCGTGGAGCTTGGCGCAAAGCTCTGGATGGCGCGCATTAACTTGTCTGCGGAAATTTCGCCGGTAATTACGGGCTATTACCGCAGGCTTTCGGGCGGCGTGGACGAGATTACGTGCGATTACCGCAGTTCCATACTCAAGGATTTGGATGCGCTCGATGCGGCCGACTTTATGGATACCGAGGATCTTGATTCGGTGGTGGCGGAACCTCGCGAGGAATACGACGCCGGTGGCCCGAGCGAAGAGATGCTGCGCAATGCGTTTGCCGAAAAACTTGCGGACCTGGAATATGTAGAGAAATTGCAGGGAGTCACGATGGCGGGCCCGCACCGCGATGACTTGGCACTGTGTGCCTCGGGCTACGAGATGCGCTCGGTGGGCTCGCAGGGGCAGTGCCGCTCGGCGGCCATCGCCATGCGCTTTGCCGCGGTGGACGTGGCGTCGCAGCATGTGGGCAAGCCGATATTGCTGTTGGACGACATCTTCGCCGAACTGGACGTGAACCGCCGTGACGCGGTGGCATCACTCGTGCGCGAGAAGGACTGCCAGGTGCTGATTGCCACCCCGCAGGTCGAGGAGCTGCCGTTCAAGGCGGACAAGGAGATTCCCCTCGGTGCATAAAAAAGAAGGCCGCCATAAAGCGGTCTTCGTTCCGAAAGATTCGGGAAAATTTATTTCTTCAGCAGGTCGCGGATTTCCGTGAGGAGCTTTTCTTCGGCGCTCGGTTCAGGAGGTGCCGGAGGAGCTGCCGGGGCTTCTTCCTTCTTGCGCATGTTCTGCATGAAGCCGAGGAACTTCTTCATCACGATGAACACCACGATGGCCACGATGAGGAAGTCGACGATGCCGCCGATGAAGTTGCCGTACGGGATGCTCACGCCTTCGGCGGTCGTGAAGGCCAGAGCCTTGAGACCTTCGCCGGCGTCCTTGCCACCGCCCATGGCGATGATGGCCGTGACACACGGCATCACGATGTCGTTCACGAAGGAGGTGACGATTTTACCGAATGCACCACCGATGATAACACCGATGGCCATATCGACGATGTTGCCCTTGAACGCGAAGGCCTTGAACTCTTCGATCAGGGACGATGCTTTACCTTTGATTCCCATGGTATGGTCCTTTGTTGATTGTTGTTTCACAGAAAAATAGTATTGTCGTAAGTTTTGGCAAGCCATTTTTCTAAATTTGGCGCGCTATGTCATGGTTGATTCTAGCTTTCGCTTCGGCGGTTTTTCTCGGTTTTTACGACCTGGCCAAGAAAAAGTCGGTACAGGATAATGCCGTCCGCCCGGTGCTGTTGCTCTGCAGTGCCTTTTACGCGCTCCTGATGCTCCCCGTGCTCTTGACGGGGCATTGCGAGCCGCTTGCCTTGCACGATCACTTGCTGCTGATGGTCAAGGCGGTAATCGTGGGCCTGAGCTGGCTGTTTACCTACAACGCCATCGCGCATATGCCGCTTTCTATCTCTACGACCATCCGTGCGCTTGCGCCGCTGTTTACCATCATGATAGCGGTGGGGTTCATGGGGGAACGTCCGTTCGCGCTTCAGTGGGTGGGCATTGCCATCTGTGTGTGCTCGTACATCGGTCTGAGTCTTGCGGGCCGCAAGGAGATGGGGCACTTTTTCAGTAATGGCTGGGTGGTGTCGATGCTCGTGGGGACAATCCTTGCCAGCTGCAGCGGCATCTACGACAAGTTCATTCTACAGAGGATGAACTTTGAACCCCTGACGGTGCAGGTGTGGTTCAGCATCTACATGCTCGCGGTGCAGTTCATCACGACCGCGGTCACGTGGTACCCGACGCGGAAGAAGACGACGCCGTTCCAGTTCCGCTGGAGCTTTTTCGCGGTGGCGGCGCTGCTCATTATCGCGGACCGCTGTTACTTTTTGGCGGTGGGGAACCCGGACGCTCTCATCTCGATTATCACGGTGCTCAGGCGTTCGAGCGTGTTCATCAGTTTTTTGGCGGGTATCGTCATTTTCCGCGAGCGTAAGAGCAAACTGAAGTTCCTGGCCTTGCTGGGCGTGGTGGTGGGGCTCTGCCTGATTTCGCTCGGCAAGGGGTAGTGCCCGGGGTTTGCCCGGAAATTTTGCTATAATGGAGAGCATGAAAAAGGTCGGCATTACGGGAAGTATCGGTGCGGGCAAGTCCTTTGTGGGCTCGCTCCTGCGCGACCGCGGGTTTCGCGTGCTCGATGCAGACGTTGCCGTTCACGACCTTTACCGCGAAAACGCGGCTCTCCGCGGGGAACTTGCCGAAAACTTTGGCGAGGAATGCCTTACGCCCGACGGCGTAAATCGCGATTACTTTATTCGCAAGATATTCTCGGATGATGGTGCCCGCACGCGTCTCGAATCCATCGTGTACCCGCACTTGACGCGGTACGTGAAGGAATTCCTGGAAGAGCCTGCGCGCGAAAATCCCCAGTGTGTGCGGTTCGTCGAGGCGGCCCTCCTTTCGCGAGCCCCCGGAATCGTCGGGATGCTCAACGAAATCTGGATTGTAGACGCTCCCGAGGACATGCGCCTGGAACGCCTGGTGAACCGCGGCATGGAACGTAGCGACGCTCTTAGGCGAATCGAGAACCAGCGCGGTGAATGCATTGCGGAAAGGTTCGCGGGTAAAACCGTGCATACGCTCGAGAACGCGGGGCTGCGCGGCGCCCTTGAATCCCGCCTGGACGCCCTGCTGCGCTAAGCCTCGCAAATTACTCCAAGACAATAAAAACGGCTCCCATTCAGGAGCCGTTTTAGGGGTTGGTTATTATAGGAGATCTTTCCTTTTCACTATCGACTAGCGGAGTTTTTTGCCACGCAGGTCGTAGTACTTTTTGGCGCCGTCCATGCCTGTCATTTCGAGGCGGAGGCTGTTGCCCTTGACCACGAGCCTGTTGCGTGCGGTGGCCGGCTTGAAGGCTGCCTTCTTCGCATGGATGGCCTCGAGTTCGTAGGTTGCCTTGCTCTTGGAAGAGGTGTCGTAAGTCTTGCCCGTGGCGAGGATGGCCTGGATGCTTCCGACCAGGTAGGCGAAGGGGGCGTTCCAGTTGATGGCGACTTCGTTACTTGCAAAGCTGCAGGCGTTGTCGTAGTAGGCTTCTGCAGGAGGCTTGCCCTTGGCGTAGTCCTGCCTGCAGGTGCCGGCGTCGTTGGCGCTCGCGTTCGGGCCGCCGGAAAGCATGCCCGGGACCGGGGCCTCGATGCCGTCGGCCTGGCTTATACGGTGGTGCGGGTTCATCACGGGGTTCACGCCGAATCCGGTGAGGTAGGACTTGTCGAGCGGGTTACGGCCCAGCAGGTAGTCTACGAGACCGATGGCTGCGTTGAAGTACTTTTCTTCCTTGGTGAGGATGTAGGCGTGGATAAGCACCATGCCCTTGTTGGCGGCGATGCTGTTGGAGCCCCAATAGAAGTCGTTGTTTGTCATGGCAACGCCGAATCCGTTCTTATCGAGAGATTGCACGTAGCTGTCGGCGAGCGTGAAGATCATCGCCTTGGCGGAATCCACGTCGGCGGCTTCGAATATCTCGGGGTTGGTGGCGATGGTGAAGGCTTCGAGCATCAGACTGTGCGACCAGCTCTGCAGCGAGGCCTTTTTGCGGGTAATCTTGAGGGAATGGAGGGAGTCGGTGAACACCTTGTCGCCGGTGATGCGGTAGAGTTCGGCGTTGGTCCAGAGCTTGAGCGTCCATACGAGGGCGTCGGTGTAGGTTCCGGTGCCGATGTCCTTGGGCTGCTCGTAGATGGCTGTCGGGTGGGTGTAGGCCCACCAGCGGGCCCTTACGGAGGCCTTGGCGCAGGAGTCCGCGAACACGGAGTCGTAGGGACTGTAGATGTCGGCGGCGAGAGCCATTACGGCGGCAAAGTTCCAGGAGGCTTCAACACCCTTGCCGATGGCGAATCGTACGGCGGTTGCCTTTTCGGGCATGACCATGCCGGCGAACTGCTTGGTGGTGAGCTTGTGGAATACGCCACCGTCCTTGTCCTGCATGCTCATCATCCAGTCCAGATTCCAGCGGATTTCGTCGAGAATGTCGGGCACTTCGTTCTTGCTTTCGGGAATGTTCAGCTTGAGCGTGTCGAAGTACGCCTTGTTCTGCTGGTACAGCTGCAGGAGCGTGTAGGTGGTAATGCCGGAGTTCACGATGTACTTGCCGTAGTCGCCGGCGTCGTACCATCCCTTGGCTCCGTTGAATGTCGAGTCGAGGCTTGTCTCGTGGCCGGTGGAGGCATGGTAGCGGACGGCGGTGTCCGGGTGGCCTGCCGCACGGGCGTATATGCCTGCATATTCTTCTTCGAGGGCCGTGGAGGCGCGCTGGAAGTAGAAGAACTTCAGGGCGCCCTTCGTGACGCCTTCGTAGGCGTTGTCGGAGATGACGACGGGGTGGCCGACTTCTTCGTCACCGATGTAAATCTTGTAGGTGCCCGGGGTCTTGAGCTCGCTGAAATCCACCAGCGAGGCGCTCTTGCCGGCGGGTTCCCAGGACTCGGCTTCGGGAGCCGTTACCGTGAGGGCGGCGGTACCTGCGGAATTCTTGAAGACAACGTCCTTGCCGGCGCCGTCGATAACGGCGATTTGCTTCAGGCCATTCGTCAGGAATCCGACCTGGTTCTGGTAGACCGTGGCGGCAAAGATTGTGCTTGCCGCATAGGCTGTTACAATGAGGGTGCTCTTGAAATTCATGATAAGTTCCTCTCGATGCCTAAAAACTAGATTCGTAGCAGCTATTTATGGCCTATGTAAGTCCAAAAAAGTGTTTTCATGAGAAAACACCGTGTTTACGGCCGTATCCATGGAGGCGAAAAATGGTCAGGATTGCGATTTTTGGAGTGAATAGAGGGATTCCGGCACTATCGGGGTCCCCCAGGATTCACCGAGGATGTATTCGGGGTCGAGTAACTTTTTATTATACGCTCCCTGGAGCCCGTAAAAATAGGAATTGCGGAAAAGTCTGCACTGGTCCTTGGGTGTGTACTGCTTTTTCTCGTAGCGAGTCCTGAAAATGAACGCTTTCCTCATCTCGCCTTCGGCGGAACAGTTCCACCATACGTTGTTCTGGGCGAAGGAGGGGTGCATGTGGTTCGATCCGCCGCAATGGATAAGGGCGAAGCCGGAAACGAGTTCGAAAAGGTTGTGCGACGGCGGGCTCATGGGCCCTTCGGAGAACCCGTGGAAGTCGTAGTCGACGGGCTTGAATACGGGATTCACGTACTTTACCCTGCTGAAAACGTTGCCGTAGGCGTTGCCTTCGCCGCCCATCATGTCGGCGTAGTGGCTGCGGAAGGTGATGTCTTGGAAAAGGTTGTCGCAGGCGTGCTCGTACACCTTGATTCCTTGATGTCCGTCGTACCCGCCGAATTCCAGGCGTGTGGCCGAGATGTTGCGGCTGTCCATAACGTACAGCGGATTCGTGAAGTTATTGAAGGTAACGTTGTCTATGAACCCGTTCGCTACCCTCTTCATGTTGACTGCATTCCAGCCGTAGTCCATTTCTTGCGTTTGGGCGACGGTATAGTAGCGCCTGTGGCCGTGATGGCGGAAAAGCCCGTTCCAGGTGCTGTTGAACTTGAGGTTCCTTATACCCACGTTCTCGAGCATCGGTACGTTGAATATGGCCGGCTCGTACAGCATGTCGCAGTCGCGCCAGAGCGGTTGCGTAAGTTCTACGTTGTGCTTGTCTATCACGCGCTTGACCTCGACGAGCCACTGGTACGACGGCGCCCTTTCGGGGCCGGCACGCAGGGCGGTCTGCCATTCCATGCGGAACACGTCTAGGCCGAGAATGTCCTTGAGCAGGTTCCCTTCGTCGGAGGTGTTGTACAGCCCGAGCATGATGTACTTGGAAAGCTTGGAGGAATCCTCCACATGGAGGACTGTTTCGCCTTTTTTCGAGGTCTCGATTACGGTTGTCGCGAATTCCGGCGTGAGGATGTTGCCGTCGCTTCCCGGGTCCGAGGGCGAGGTGCTCTGCGTGAACGTTTCCTTGCGCTTGCGGAACTGCAGCCCGAAAAAGATGTTGCTGCGCTGGAGGGCTTCGCCTGTCGTGACAAGGAACGGCGAAAGCCACGGATTGCGCTTGCCGCTCACGAGGTTGTGGCAAAGGACGAGTTCGGCGAGGGGCTTTTTGCCTGCCCCGGTTTCGCCTTCCAAAATGATGTTGCTGTGGTTTATCTGCAGGAACCCCGTGCGGAAATGGTACCTGCCCTTGGGGAAGAATACGATGCCGCCGCCGGATTCCCCGACGGTGTCGATGGCTTTTTGTACAGCTGCGGTCTGGTCGTCGCACGAATCGGGTACGGCCCCGAAGTCGCAGACGTTGAAACGTTTGAGGTTTTCGCCGAAGCGGGTGCGCATGCCTGCGTTTGCGAAGTCGGGGAGGGCCGCCGTGCTTGCGATGCGGAACCTCTTGCCGCCCGTGGTGGACGGGAACGGAGCCTTGACGCGACGGTCGTGCATGTGGCATGCGATAAAGAAATCTTTCCCGTGGACAACGCCGAACTTGCTGTTGCGCATGTAGAGCCCGGCCACCACGAAAGGCAAGATGTAGATGGTCTCACGGCTCCCGTACTGCACCACGCACAGGAGCGCGACCTCGGCGAGGCGTACCGAAGCCGTGAGAACGCGGTTCTGCCAGTTGATTTTCGCGAGCGTCCATTCGAACGCGAAACTGCCGAGGTAGGCGATGATGCAGAATACGCAGAGGTCTATCCAAGGGGAATACGCGGCTGCCCCGGTAAACGTCCCGGCGACCGCCTTGTTCGTCAATACGTTGAAACCGATAACAAAGAACAACGCTACGGCCGTCGCCACGTACGTGACGCATTGCGCCAGACGGATGCGGTAATGGTACGTTCCGGCCAGGAGCAAGAAGTCCTTGCAGTAAATCTGGGCGCCCAGCCAATAGAACAGGGCGGCGAGTGCGAAAAACGCGGGCAGTAGGGCGAGGGTTCCCGTCATCTAGATAACCTTGTTCCTTTTTTTGAGGCAGCCTGGCGAAGCGAGGAATACCAGACGCCGGATAAACATCATGGAGGTCGCCCTGTAGGCGAGGTGGCTGCGGACGAGCGCCTTCATTTCGCCGATTCGGGCCGCGAAGCCGTTCTCGGGAGCGGTGAACTCGCCGTAGTCCATAAAGTTGAATACCTTGCGGTAGAGCCAGAACCTGGCCGTCTCGAGGGCCTTGCGGTTCCGCTCGCCGTTGGCGTGGGAATTAGCATCGCGGAGCATGTCGATGATGCTAAACAGGCTCTCGATTCGCTTTTTGCGGTTGGTGGGCGAACTCGTGAGGCTTCCGCTTTCGCGCCAGAGGTAGTTGTAGTGGAACCAGGGAACGGCCTTGACTGTTTTTGCCTGCGAGAGCATCCTCGGTGCGAATTCCATGTCTTCGTGCACGATGCCGCGCACGAATCTAAGGCCGTGTTCCGCCATGAACTCCCTACGCACCAGGTAGAGCTGCATGGGAGTGAAGTCGATTTTCTTCTGGAGCAGTTCCAAAAAATCGGTGTCGCGTTCCGCATTGCCAAACAGCGTGCGTTCCAGTACCACCTTGCCGTCGCTTTCGCGGTGCTCGCGGATGCGGAACAGCAGTACGTCGGTATCCGTGCTTTGGAGCAGGGGGAGGACCTTGCTGAGGAATCCTTCTTCAATCCAGTCGTCGCTGTCGACGAACCAGATGTACTTGCCCGTGGCGGCGTCGAGTCCCGTGTTGCGGGCGGCGCTCAGCCCCTGGTTTTCCTGCTCGAGAATCTTTATGTTCGTGCCGGGATTTTCGCGGGATTCGCGTTCCGCAAACTCGCGGACAATATCCATGGAACGGTCCTTGGTGCCGTCGTTAACGACGATGACCTCTACAAGGCTGCGGTCGCACACCTGACCGAATACGCTCTGTAGCGTATGGCGTACGTACTTCTCCGAGTTGTATACGGGTATGACGATAGACAGGAGCACTTTTAACCTTCGGCGTTTTTCCGAAATATAGTTTAAAGAAAAATACCGCCCGGCGTTTTTTTATATTTGCCACATGTTTTGCAACAGGATACTCGGAACCACACACCACGGCACCTACAAGAAGGTCGTGGACGTGCCCTTGCTGCGTGAAGAACTCGCGGCACGGTCTATCCGCTGTATTGCTCGTGACGGCGTGGAAGTGGAAATAGAGGTCGACGAGGAGTTGCAGGAAGGCGATATTGTGGCGGAGACGGAACAGAACGTTTATGCCATCAAGATATACGTGCCGAAAAAGCGCCAGGAGGTGGAACCCCCGCGCATGAACAAGAGCTACCTCTAGCGCGTGTTGGATTTTTGAACGTCCGCGCCCTTACTTGATGCTCAGACTCTCGCGGAGGCTGATTTTTTCTTTGCCGAGCAGCTTGTAGAGCTTGCAGCGGAACAGCGGTATGGCCACGACGAGGATGGCGACGACGATGGGAATCGCGAGATAGGCTGTTCCGGGGCGGTTGATTTGGGCCTTGTAGACGATACGCATTACGAGCAGCGCGTACCAGTGCACGGCGAGAATCACGAGCGCGTTCCTCGAGATGTTCCGCAGGATTCCCTTGACAATCTGCAGGGGCGCTATGGCGGGAATCCTGCCGATGGCGACAAAGGCGGTGACGAGGCCCGCGATGCCGAAGGCGGAACTTGCAAGGAATCCGGCAAGGCTTTTGCCGAGGTCGTTGTTCATGATGCTGAAGTTCGGGTCGGGATTCTCGAAGGCCGCGTAGAGGACGAACGAGGTTACGGACGTGGCCACGACGAGGCTCCACGGGATGGCCTTTTTGCCCTTGTCGCAGAGCTGCTTCTGGATGATTCCCTTGCAGATGTACCCGCAGGCGAAAAAGGCGAGCGTGGTGAGGTCGCGTTCGATGCCGAGCGGAAGGCGCACATGGTTCTTGTACAGGAGCCAACCGCCGGTTAGGCTTGCCGCGGCGGCCAGCGCGATGATTGCCTTTTGCCCGCGCTCGTTTTTTCCGGCAACTGTCTTCGCCAGTTTCTGCAAGGCGAAAAACATGAGGCTGATGGAGTACAGCGTGAACACGAACCACAGGGGGCCCGAGCCGATAGAGGACTTGCCGACCACGAAGATTTTGGCGAGGTTCCAGTAGATGTAATCCCAGACGTTGTGGATGGCGGGGTAGGTATTGAGGATGACCATCCGTGGCGCCCGCGGGAACCATGCGAAATGGTACAGCACCGGGTCTAGCGCAAGAAAGAGGAGCGAAAGTGCGATGTATGGCCACAGCAGGACTTTTGTTTTGTGAACAAAGTAACTTTTAAAATCCGGGAACCGCCGCGTGCTGAACAGGAACCCCGAAATGAAGAAAAATGCCGACATGCGGAGCGCGCCCAGATGGAGCATCCCCATTTGCGCCTGCGGGAAGGATTGCTCTACATGGAATAGACATACGAGCACTAGGACGAATCCCTTGAACTCGTCAATCCACCCGATTCTTGCCGTATTTGCACCCATCTGCCTCAAAAATAACAAAAAAAACACCCTTTTATTATTATGTAAAAATTTTTAAATTTGCGTTCCCCTGGAACGCATATAGCTCGGCTCGGCAATGCCAATACTAGTAATGGCGCTGCACTCGCCTTGTGCTATATTTGGCGCCCGAAAAAGATAAGGAGAGAAAATGAGCAAGGATTTGAAGGAAAAGGCTCTAGAATACCACTCCATGGGCAAGCCCGGCAAGATTGAAATCGTGCCGACCAAGCCGCACAGCACCCAGACGGACCTGGGTCTCGCTTACACTCCGGGCGTTGCCGCCCCCTGTCTCGAGATCGAGAAGGACAACAACCTGGCCTACGAATATACGGGCAAGGGCAACCTCGTCGCCGTGATTTCCAACGGTACGGCGGTGCTCGGCCTCGGCGATATCGGTGCGCTCGCGGGCAAGCCGGTGATGGAAGGCAAGGCGCTCCTGTTCAAGATTTACGCGGGCATTGACGTTTTCGATATCGAAATCAACGAGAAGGACCCGAAAAAGTTCATCGAAATCGTGAAGGGTATCGCCCCGACGTTCGGCGGCATCAACCTCGAAGACATCAAGGCCCCGGAATGCTTTGAAATCGAGGATACGCTCAAGGCGGAGCTCGACATCCCCGTGATGCACGACGACCAGCACGGTACGGCCATCATTTCTTCGGCGGGCCTGCTGAACGCTATCGAGGTCGCGGGCAAGAGCATCCGTGACGTGAAGATGGTGGTGAACGGTGCGGGTGCAGCCGCCTGCGCCTGCACGCGACTTTACCTGTCGCTCGGTCTCAAGAAGGAAAACTTGGTCATGTGCGACAGCAAGGGCGTGATTCGCAAGGACCGCAAGGGCCTCACCGAAGCGAAGGCGTTCTTTGCGACCGACCGCACCGACATCGAGACGCTTGAAGACGCCATGAAGGGTGCCGACGTGTTCGTGGGACTCTCCAAGGGCAACATTCTCACACGCGAGATGGTGCGCAGCATGGCCGACCAGCCGATCGTTTTCGCGCTCGCGAACCCGACTCCCGAAATCAGCTACGAAGAGGCGATGGCGAGCCGTGGCGACCTGATTTTTGCGACGGGCCGCAGCGACTACCCGAACCAGGTGAACAACGTCATCGGTTTCCCGTACATTTTCCGCGGTGCGCTCGACGTGCGTGCCACCTGCATCAATGAGCACATGAAGCATGCCGCCGTGCGTGCAATTGCCGCGCTTGCGCACCAGCCGGTGCCCGACGTGGTGAACATCGCCTACAACGCCCAGCGCTTTACCTTCGGCAAGGAATACTTGATTCCGAAGCCGCTTGACCCGCGCCTGCTCACGGAAGTTTCTATTGCTGTGGCGAAGGCCGCCATCGAAAGTGGCGTGGCCCGCAAGCCGATTACTGACTGGGACGCTTATTACGACAAGCTCCGCGACATGATGGGCTACGACAACAAGCTTATCCGCCAGTTCAGCGATACTGCCCGCAGCAACCCGAAGCGAGTGGTGTTTGCCGAAGGCGACAACCTCAACATGCTCAAGGCCGCCGTGCAGGCGAAGCTCGAAGGTGTGGCGCATCCGATTCTGCTCGGTAACGCCGAACGCATCCAGATGATGGCGAACAAGGAACAGCTCGACCTCACGGGCATCAAGATTGTGAACCCGCGTTCTCCGGAAGAGTTCGAACGCCGCCGCAAGTATGCCGGCATTTACGCCGAAGAGAACGGCCGCAATGGCGTTACCTTCGACGAGGCTCGCGACGACATGTTCGAGCCGAACCACTTCGGCATGATGATGGTCAAGACTGGCAATGCCGACGCGTTCATTACCGGCGGCTACTCCAAGTACTCCGAGACCATCGAACTCGCGAAGGAAATCATCGGTATCCGCGAGGAATACAAGCACTTCGGTGCCATGCACATTCTGAGCACCCGCAAGGGAACGTTCTTCCTGGCCGATACGCTCGTGAACCGCGACCCCGATGTCGATACTCTGGTGGATATCGCGAAGCTCACGCACGACGCCGTCCGCTTCTTCGCCCACGAACCGGTGATGGCGATGCTCAGCTACGCGAACTTCGGTAGCGACAAGGAAGCGGCCCGCGGTACGGCCAACAAGGCCCGCGACGCGGTGAAGATGATTCACGAGCAGTTCCCGGACTACGTGCTCGATGGCGAAATGCAGGTGAACGTGGCACTCGACAAGGAACTGCGCGACACGAAGTACCCCTTCAACAAGTTGAAGGGCCAGACGGTCAACACGCTCATCTTCCCGTGCCTCTCCTCTGCAAATACCACTTGCAAGATGCTCCTCGAGATGGGTGTAGGCGAATCCATCGGTCCCGTGCAGATGGGCCTGAACAAGCCGGTGCACTTCACCGACTCCGACGCCTCCGTGCACGACATCTTCAACCTGACCGTTGCCGCCGTGATCGACGCGATTGTGCAGGAGAAGAAGGACGAAGAAAAGAGCCGCAAGAAGTTCGACAAGATGTGGTAATAAAAAGACCGCCGCGGCTTAGCCGCGACGGCCTTTCTTTCCCGAACATCCCATGGGAATTTTCCCGGGCATGACACTCCAACACTGCCGGGAAAAGATTCTTTACTTAAGCATTACCTTTTGTACCAGCTGCTGGCTGCCGGCCTTGATGACAAGCATTGCGGGGCCGCGGCAGTTGCTAATGAGATTCACGCTGTTGGTGCCCTTGCCTGCGGTGAAGCTCTGCTGGGCAATCACCTGGCCCATGGCGTTCATGAGCATCGCCTTCACCGGGGCTGCCTTGGCGGCAGTGAAGGTCGCGCTCACCATGCCGGGCCTTACGCTCACGAGCATCTTGGATGTTGCGGCGACTGCTGCGGGCTTAATGGCATCCGTTCCACTGAGAGCGACAACCTTGCCGGTGGCGGTGCCTGCGAGGTCAGACTTTTTATCGAAGTCGTCGATGATTTCGGTGGAACCGTCGGCCTTGATGCCCTTGATGTAGTCAAAGGTGATAGTGCCTGTGACCTGCGTGCCGTAGAGGTTCAGACCGATGGCGTTTGCTTCGTTGAGACCCGTGGGTTCGTTGCGGAAATCTTCCCACTTGACTTGGAAAGTCTGGAAGGAGCCGGTGAGTTCCTGGTCGGCCTGCTCCATAACGGGGGCGTCGAACCATGCCCAGCTGCCACCGGTCATAATGAACATGTCCATCGAGGTCCAGCCGTAATCGCCGCAGCCGTCACTTGTTCCGGTGCAGGGTCCTGCAGAGGCGACGGAACCTTTCAGGCGGACTTCGATGCCGACGTACTTGGAGAGATCCTTGTTTGCGCCGCTGAGGTTGACGCGGACCGTGCCCACTTCGCTGGAGTCGGAAGTTACTGTCTGGTAAGTCACCTGTACGCCCTTGCCTGCTTCGGTTTCGGGGACTTCGTTTTCGTTCACCAGGCTGTCAAGGTTGCTCTGGTTGTTGCCTTCCTGGCCGTAAGCCTTCTGCAAGGCGTTCAAGACATCCGGGTCGAGAATGCTGTAAGTGCCCTTCTGGCGGGTGATGATGGTCATGTTGCCGTCGTTTTCGGCGCCGGTATCCCAGACGTAGGGAACAATGCCGTTGGCCTTCGCGTTCTTCGCGACTTCACCGTAGAAGAGGGCGCGGCCCTGCAAATGGAGCTTGAGGTTTGCTGCATCGGTAATCTGGCCGGTGCGCTTGATGGCACCGAGTTCGCCGATAATCACGGGAATGCCCTTGTCGCAGAACATGGTCTTGAGTTCGCCGAAGGCCTTCTTGATCTGGTTCGGGGTGCCGAGCGCGGAATTATCGATGCTGTTGGTGTAAACGTTCCAGCCCATGTTGTGAGTCTTGTCGGTGGTGCTTTCGAGACCGGTGTAGTAGTAGAACTGTGTGCCCCAATCTTCGTCCTTGGTCATGAGGGAATACTGATACGGGTAATAGTGCACTTCGGCCATCATGTAGCCGGCGCCTGCCGGGTCGGTGGGCCAGTTCTGGTTCAGCATGGAGGCCATGTCCATTTCGGTACGCGGGGCCTGCACAATGAGGGTGCGGGTGGCATTGTTGCCGCCAGCGTTACGCACGGAGGTGATGAAGGCGTCGTAGTAGCCCTTCAAAACCTGCATACGGGTGTTGTCAAATTCCCACTGGGTACCGTTCCACGGGTCGTTCACGCCCGGTTCGTTGGCGCCTGCAAAGAGGAGGTGCTCGTCGTAGTCCTTGAAGTAGGTTGCAATCTGCTTCCAGTAGGCGGCCTGGCGGGCCTTGGTGGTGGCAGAGGAGTTCGTGATGTTGCCTGCGCCGCTGCGGGGATTTGCAGTGCCGTCAAAGACGCGGTCTTCAAGCCAGCCTTCGTCCCAGTGGGAGTTGAGTACCACGTACATGCCTTCGGCGATGATCATGTCTACGACTTCCTTCACCTGGGCGAGCCATGCGGCGTCAATGGTCGGGTTGGTGAAGGATGCGTCCTTACCGACATGGGTGTATGTGTCGTTGTCAGCGGTGCCGCCGTTAGCAGCGATATCCTTGGCGAGGGCGTCGGAATGTGAATACCAGGCGCAGGGGATACGCACGGTGTTGAAGCCGGCTGCCTTGATGGCCTTGATGTAGCCGGCGGTCGGAAGCGGGTTGCCCCATCCGGTCGGGTTTTCGGGCACTTCCATGGTGTTGCCGATGTTGTAGCCCATGCCCATGGGCGCGACCAGTTCGCTAGCCTTGGGGAGGGCGAACGCAGCTGTGCTCGCGAGCGAGAGCGCGCCGAACACGATTCCAAACTTTCCTATACCAAGCATGATTGCTCCTTTGTTTTCTATGAAACTAGATTCTGGAGCAGTACTTTTAAAGGAAAATGTGCCTCGCGCTGATATTTGCGATGAAAAGCCCTCAACGGGCGAATTGCTGTTTTTGAGCGAAAAACGGCATTTTTAGTGCGCTTCGAGCCAGTTCTCGCCGAAGCCGACGCTTGCCACTAGCGGAACCTTCAGTTCCATGGCGCCTTCCATCTCGGATTTCACCATCTGGGCCATCGCTTCTACCTGGTCGCGGGGGCATTCGAACACGAGTTCGTCGTGCACCTGCAGCATCATTTTGAGCGGGAGTTTTTCTTCGTTGATCCTCTTCTGGATGCGAATCATCGCAATCTTGATTAAGTCGGCGGCGGAGCCTTGGACGGGAGTATTCACGGCCATGCGCTCGGCCATCTGCGATTCCATGCGGTCGCTAGAATCAATGCCTGCGATGTAGCGGCGGCGGCCCGAGAGCGTTTCCACGTAGCCGTCGCGGTGGGCGGCCGCCTTGGTATCTTCGATAAACTGCTGGACGCCCTGGTACATCCCGAAGTAACCGTCGATGAAGTCCCTTGCCTGCGACATCGGGATTTTCAGGTCGCGGGCGAGGCGGAAGGCCGTCATCCCGTAGAGCACGCCGAAATTCACCACTTTCGCGTCGCGCCTCATGTCGCTCGTGACGGCGTCAAGATCCACCCCGTAAATCGCGGCGGCGGTGCGGGCGTGGATGTCGATACCTTCCTTGTAGCTTTCGATGAGCGCGGCGTCGCCACTCAGGTGCGCAAGCATTCTGAGTTCAATCTGCGAGTAGTCCACCGCAAGAATTACGTTGTCCTTGCCCTGCGGCACGAACGAGGCGCGAATCTTCTTGCCCAAGTCGCTACGCACGGGAATGTTCTGCAGGTTCGGATCGCGGCTCGAAAGGCGGCCCGTCGCGGTACCCCACTGGATAAAGCTCGTGTGAATGCGGCGCGTATCCGGATTGATGAGTGTGGGAAGCACCGAGATGTAGGTGCTCTGCATCTTCTTGAGTTCACGGTATTCGATGACGGCGAATACAATCGGGTGCGGCGCGCGGAACGAAAGTTCTTCGAGAACCACAGCGTCGGTACTGCGCTTCTTGATTTCGGGGAGGCCGAGCGTATCGAAAAGCACGTCGCCGAGTTGCTTTGGCGAACCGATGTTGAACTCGACGCCCGCCATGTCGCATATCTCTTTTTCGAGAGTCTCGATGCGGCGTGCAAGTTCCTGTTCCAGCGTCTTGAGGGCCGGAACATCAATCGCGACCCCTACGGATTCCATCTGGTACAGTACCTTCAGCAGCGGCATTTCCTGCTCGAAGAAATACTTCACGTAGTCGAGTTTTTCGAGTTCCTGCTTGAGCGGCTTCCAAAGGCGGAGCGTGTAGACCGCATCTTCGGCGCCGTATTCGGTGGCGTCCTTGATGGGCGCGCGGTTGAACGTAATCTGGTTCTTGCCGCGCCCGATGAGGTTCTCTATCGGGATCATCTCGTGCTGTAGGCGCTGCATCACCTGGTTATCGAGCCCGAGGCCCGATTGTCCCGGCGAAAGCATCCAGGCGGCAATGAGTGTATCGATGATGTTCGCGTTGTCGATAACGGATTGCGGAATCTTGAACGCGCGTGCGAGAACATGCAGGTCGAATTTTGCGTTATGGAATACGAACGCGCGCGGAACATTTGCGCCTGCGGCGGGTGTGTGGTCTGCGAAAAATTCCTTGAACCACTCCTTCGCCTTGTTGAAGTCGAAGTTGCCGCCCTTTGTTGCGGGGAGCGGGAATCCGATTTCGTCAGTGTGTGCAAGCGGGATGTAGTAGCCCTTCGCCACGTAGCCTTCGCTGTCGGCAGACGCAAGGCACATCCCCACGAGGCCGCACTGCATCGGGTCGAGCCCATCGGTTTCGGTGTCCACGCCAATGAGCGACGATGCAGCGAATTCCGCCTTCATCTGCTCAAAGATTTCGTCGGTATCAACGCAAATGTACGGGGGCGGAACATCAACTGCAAAATCTGCGCGTTCCACTTCTGCGTCCGTAGAATTTTCCGCGCCCTCCGCACCTTCGCCTTCCCGCACGAATCCCGACTTGCTCGGGACCTTCTCGAGCAAACGCAACAGGCTGTTGATTTCGTGGTCCTTGAACATCTGCGCCAAGGTATCTACGTGCAGGCCGTTGTATTCGAGGGCGTCGAGGTTCCCGCTAAAGGCGCGCTTGGTCTGGAGCGTCACGAGTTCGCGGCTCAGGAAAGCCTTCTCACGGTTGTTCGCGAGGTTGTCGTGCAATCCCTTCTTGGTAATCTTGTCGAGATTCGCGTACAGGTTGTCCATATCGCCGTAATCGTTCAGCAACTGGATGGCCGTTTTCGGGCCCACCTTCGGGACGCCGGGCACGTTATCGCTCGCATCGCCCATGAGTGCCAGGTAGTCGCGGATTTTCTCCGGCGGAAGCCCGTACTTTTCGAGCACCTGTTCCGGGCCAAAGTCAATGCCGTCGGCACCCTTCGTCAAGTGGAAAAGGTGAATCTTGTCGCTTACAATCTGCGACATGTCCTTGTCTTTGCTGAGAATCACGACGCTGTCGAATCCCGCCTCGACCGCAGCCACCGCGGTAGATGCCATCACGTCGTCCGCTTCGTAACCCGGCTCCGACAAGAGCGGGATTCCGCTTGCTTCCAGACTTTCGCCCAACAGCGGCATCTGCGCTGCCATCTCTTCGGGCATGGGCCCGCGATTCGCCTTGTAGTCCGGGTAAAGCTCGTGCCTGAAGGTTTTGGTGTGCGCCACGTCGCGCGCAATCGCAAAATGCGTTGGCTTGTGCTTGGCCAAAATGCGGAGTACTGCGCCCCAGTAACCGTGCATCATGGATACGTCTTCGCCTTGGCTGTTTTTGAGCGGGTTCTGCGAATAGGCGTAAAACATGCGGAACGCAAGCGCGTAGGAGTCGAGCAATAGTAAAGTCTTTTCGGCCATATTTGGAATGTAGAAATTTGTTATATTCGTGTTTGTAAAACAAGAGGATAAATCATGAAGAACTTTAGCGAAAACATCAAGTACATCGGTGTGGATGACCGCGATTTGGATTTGTTCGAAGGCCAGTACGTGGTGCCCGAGGGCATGGCGTACAATTCGTATGTGATTGTGGACGAAAAGATTGCCGTGACCGATACGGTGGATGCGCACAAGGTGGGCGAATGGCTTGCCAATCTGGAGACTGCTCTTGCAGGCCGCAAGCCGGATTACCTGGTGATTCACCACCTGGAACCGGACCATGCCGGTGGCATTGCTGATTTTGTCGCGAAGTACCCGGAAGCGACGCTTGTGGCATCTGCGAAGGCGTTTGCGCTGCTGCCGCAGTTCATGGCACTCCCGGAATCGGTCAAGAAGCAGACCGTGAAGGAAGGCGATACGCTTGCGCTCGGTGCTCACACCTTGCAGTTTATCGGAGCCCCGATGGTGCACTGGCCCGAAGTCCTGTTCAGCTACGAGCAGAGCGAAAAGGTGCTGTTTGCGGCCGATGCATTCGGCAAGTTCGGCGTGTACGACGCCGATCCGGATGACTGGGCATGCGAAGCCCGCCGCTACTACTTCAACATTGTGGGCAAGTACGGCAACCAGGTGCAGGCAGTGCTCAAGAAGGCTGCCGCGCTCGACATCAAGACGATTTGCCCGCTGCATGGCCCCGTACTCACCGAAAACCTCGGTTACTACATCGACAAGTACAACACCTGGAGCAGCTACGCTCCCGAAGACAAGGGCGTGCTTGTGGCATTCGCTTCGATTTATGGCGGAACTAAGAAGGCCGCGGAATTACTCGGCGAAAAACTCAAAGCCGCCGGTGTCGAGAAGGTGGTGGTCTCCGACCTTGCCCGCAGCGACATGGCCGAAGTCATCGAGGATGCCTTCCGCTACGACCGCATGGTGGTGGCCGCTCCTACGTACGACGCGGGACTTTTCCCGGTGATGGAAGATTTCCTCAATCACCTGAAGGCGAAGAATTATAGCAACCGCAAGGTGGGCATCGTGGAAAACGGCACGTGGGCCCCGATGGCCGCAAAGAAGATGACCGAAATCCTCGCCACGCTCAAGAACGTGACGCTTGCCGAAACGGTGGTGACGGTGAAGTCCACGCTCAGCGCCGAATCCGAAGCCGCGATGGACAAGCTCGTGGCGGAAATGGCTTAGTAGGAAAGGAAGTGCCCGATTAGTAGCCGAATGCTGCGGGCAACATTTCAATGACATCGCTTGGGAGCATGCTGAATGCTCCCTTTTTTGTGCGGGCTATGCGGCCCGCTTTTTGATGCAGTAATGCTCCGAGTACGGCGGCTTCGGGGGCGGCAAGGCCTTGCGCGAGTAGGGCCGTGATGATGCCCGTGAGAACGTCGCCGGAGCCGCCCTTGGCGAGCCCCGAGTTGTGCGCGGGAATCACGAATACGCGTCCGTCGGGAATGCCGACGAAGGTCGGCGCGCCCTTCAGGAGAATGACCTTCTTTGTATTGCAGGCGATTTCGCGAAGCAGTTCGGGAATGTCGATGTCGTTTGCCGGAAGGGCGCCGAAAAGCCTTTCGAATTCCCGACGGTGCGGCGTGAGGATTGCTTCGCTGGGAATGCCGAACAGGAATGACGATGCTCCCGAGGTGGGGCTTGCTGAAGTCTTGTTGAGCGTGGCGATGGCGTTCAGCGCGTCGGCGTCGATGACCGCCGGGCACTTGATTTGCGGGAGTAAGTCGATGACGGCGTCGCGCGTGCATTCGGCGCTTCCGATTCCGGGGCCGATGGCTAGCGCCTGGTTGTGCTTGGCCTTCTCGAGAATCTGCGGGATGTGTGCGGGCGAGAGTGATGTGGCGCGGTCGTCGACCGAGTCTCCGTCTTGGCCGGCCATGTCTTGCAGGTTCACGAATACGGGTTCCGAGAGTTTCGCCTGCAGTACGGGCATTGTGGCGTCGGGGCTCGCGAGGGTCACGAGGCCGGCACCGCTGCGGAGGGCGGCTCCCGTGCAGAGTGCGGCGGCTCCCGGCATATCGCCGGAGCCTGCGACAATCATGGCGCAGCCCTGGGTGCGCTTGTCGCCCCAGTCGTCGCGCTCGGGCAGCATTTGCTGTATGAGCGCTTCGGTGGCGAGGAACGTGTTTTCGCTGAACTGGGCGACGATGCCTGCGGGGTAGCCGAGCGGTGCGACCGAGGCTTCCCCGAATGCGGGCCCGCCTTCGCGCGTGTAGGCGTCCAGCCGCGGGAACCCGAACATCAGGGTCTCAAGCGCGTGTGTGCAGGGTTCCCGACGCCCGTGTGCCTGGGAATCGTAACCGGTGGGGGCGTCGGCCGCGACAACCGGGACGCCTGCGGCGCCGATGTCGCGTACCGCGGCTGCAAAGAGTTCCCGCAGCTCGCCGTGCGCTCCGTTCCCGAGCATGCAATCGACAATCAGGTTGAAATCCGCGAATCTCGGAGCAGTTCCAGCCGACGAATACATCGTTAGTCGTCCGCCCGCCTGCGCAAAATCATCCAGGGCCATCTTGGCTTCGTTTTGGAACTTGTCCGCGGCAGCAAGCGAATACGTGGTGCAGGGAATACCCGCTTCAATCAGCAACTTCGCGAGTACGAGACCGTCGCCCCCGTTGTTGCCCCCGCCGACAAACACCGCGACGGATTGCGGCGTATCCCCGGCACCGCAAGTTGATTGCTCGCGGTTCAAGATCTCGACCACCTTCTTGAACAGCGCGGCACCCGCCTGCTTCATCAGGCCGTATCCCGCCTCAATCGCGGTTGTATCTCCGGCAAGGGCTTCCTTGGCCGTCTTGTCAAGCGCCCTCATCCCCTCTGTCGAGAGGACGGGCATGAGTTCCGTATAGCTGAACTGGTCGAGAAGTTTCATATTTTGAATATATATTTATACCGCGGTCTTTGACAAGACCTAGATGGCGTATTCGCTCGGAAAACTAGAACAAATCCAGCGAACTGTCCAGGTAGATTTCTTCGCGCACCTTGAGCTGTTGCTCGGGCTTGGTCATGTAGTAAAGTAGAAATTCCAGGATGATGGCGCTGCCGAGGCTGCGGCCCTCGATTTTGAAGTGGCGGAATCCTGCAGGCGCGTACACGTTCTGGATGTCGTCAATTCCGATAAAGCCGGGGTTCTTCATCGCGTCGGAGAAGCGGTAGCCCCTTTTGGCAGTGGGCGAGACGCATTTATGGTCTGCGCAGTCTTCGCCGAGGCTCTTGCGGCTCACGTTCTCGTAGCAGTTCTTGCGGTCGTAACAGCCGAACCAGCAACATTCATTGCATAGGAACTCGACCTTCTGTTTTTGTGCATCCGTGAGCGCATCCAGCTTATCGAATTGCTTGTTCAGCCGGAAGTCCGGCACGACAAATTTGAATTCATCGCGGCTTAGTTCGGCAACAAACTGCTCAAAGTCAGTAATCACCTTCGTGGTCGAGGAGACGAAATAAAACCCGAGATACTTTGCCTTGATGTAATCGAGCAACAGGTCCGAGTGGACGATGATGCCGGCGTCACCCTCAAACATCTTGCACAACGCATTGCACTGCGCGTCGTCAAGGTGCTCTTCGCGAACCAGCGAATTGCTGAAGGTAAGCCGTGCCGAAATCCCGTATTCCTTCACGAGTGCAGCGACTTTCTCCGGCTCAGCCTCGCCGAATCCGACGCGCCCGCCACCCCAGATGCAATCGCTCGGCGCCCCGTAAATGGAGCCAATATCACACCAATCGTAAAAGTATTCCCGGTGCTCGCGCCATAGCGGCAAAAAGGCCTTGTACAGGTCGTAAAACTCGAACAATCCGGGAAGGTGGTAAAAGATTTTCATCTTGCCCAAAGTATAATATAATTGAAGGCGCAAAAAAAAAGAACCCTTGCGGGTTACCTTTTTAATTAGGAATTAGGATTTCGGAATTCGGAATAATTCTTAATTCCTAATTTCGCGTTCCTAATTTATCTCATCATCTATGAGTATGTCTGTCCATTCATATACATTTCCATCGTCGCACTTCACACAAGCCTCGGGCACAAGGGATTCGGTTTGAAAAATGTCCTCAATTTTTCGCAGCATAGGCCTGTAAGACAATTCGCAGTTAATGGTAATGGTAGTGTCTCTTGCAAGCTTGCACGGAAATTCGGGGTTAGCCTCCTCTATCTCTTTGGCCATTTTTGCAATGCATTCTTCACTTCGCATCAATTCACCACACTCGCGGAATTGAACTATGGTGTCTCCAACAAGAGATGATTGAATTTTTGAGTTAAGAAACATACTTCCGTCTTCACATTTGAATATAGGAGTGTTTCTATCTTCGACTATGCATGGTGGTCCGTAAAGTGCTCCTGCAGATTGTATTTCAGAAGAAACCTCTGCTATGGTATTTTTGCAGGTCGCTTTTTGAAAGAAGGTGGAATCTTTGCAGTGTACAGTAGGATGGATTGCGAGTATATAGGGATATTCGGGATGGCTGGATGAGCTTTCTGTGGTTGTAATTGCTTCGCTGCTGCTAGAAGGGTTTGGAGTCTCGATTTGCGATTCAGAACTGCTTGAAACTTCGTTAGAAGCATTCGTTTCCGGGTCGGAAACGGATGCTACTGAGTTGCTAGAATCGTTATCACATGCCGCCCAAAAAAGGGACGCTATGCATAGTGCTAGTTTGCGTTTGCACTTTCGAATAGACATGATTGTTCTCCTTTTTTGTTCACTATAAATATATAAAAAAGGACCCTCGCGGGTACCCTTTTTAATTCGAAATTTTGATTTCGGAATTCGGAATAATTCCTAATTCCGCATTTCTAATTATGTTAATCGTTTATTTAACGATTAACATACTGTCGTCCCAAGCCTCATGCTTTTCGAGGCCGAGGAGGTTGGCGGTCGTTGCAGCGATGTTGGAAAGACCCCAGTCGCCTTCCTTGAGGCCGAGCTTGCCGCCCGTTACGTTATCGTAAAGGATGCACGGAACCTTGTTGAGCGTGTGGCTCGTCTTGGCCTTGAACGTACCGTCCTTGTTGACCTTCGGCATGCCGGTCTTCTTGTCGATTTCGTACATTTCGTCGGCGTTACCGTGGTCAGCCGTGATGATAGCAACACCACCGAGGGCGTCGATCACCGGGAGGAGCCGTGCGAGGCCGATGTCTACAGCTTCGATAGCCATCGTAGCGGCGCGGAAGGAACCGGTGTGGCCCACCATGTCGCCGTTCGGGAAGTTGCAGCGGAGCGTCTGGTACTTGCCGCTCTTCAAGGCTTCGATCATGGCGTCGGTGATTTCGGCAGCCTTCATCCACGGGCGCTGTTCGAACGGAACAACGTCAGATTCGATTTCGAGGTAGGTTTCGCCGTCGAACTTGCTGGAACGGTTACCATTCCAGAAGTAGGTCACGTGGCCGTACTTCTGCGTTTCGGAGCAAGCGAACTGCTTCACGCCCGTTTCAGCGAGCCATTCGCCGCTGGTTTCCTTGATTGCCGGAGGCGGAACGAGGAAGCGGTTCGGAAGCTTGAGGTCGCCGTCGTACTGGAGCATGCCAGCGTAGCAGACGTGCGGGAAGCGCTTGCGGTCAAATTCGCTGAAGGATTCTTCTTCGAAGGCGCGGGTGATTTCGATGGCGCGGTCGCCACGGAAGTTGAAAAACACCACGGAGTCGCCATCGTTGATGGTGCCGACCGGCTGGCCGTCCTTGGCAATCACGAACGGAGGCAGGTCCTGGTCAATAGCCTTGGTTTCGCCGCGGAGGGTTTCGATAGCCTGCGTGGCGTTGTCGAAGTAGCGGCCTTCGCCGAGCACGTGGGTCTTCCAGCCAAGTTCCACCATCTTCCAGTTAGCGTTGTAACGGTCCATGGTGATCTGCATACGGCCACCGCCGCTAGCAATGCAGACGTCGAATTCCGGGCTGCGGAGTTCGTCGAGGAACTTTTCGAACGGACCCACATAATCGAGAGCGGAAGTTTCCGGCACGTCACGACCGTCGAGGAGGATGTGCACGCGGACCTTCTTCAGGCCTTCCTTCTTGGCCTGGGCAACCATGGCCTTTAGGTGAGAAATGTTGGAGTGAACGTTACCGTCGCTGAAGAGGCCGATGAAGTGGAGAACGCTGTTCTTGGCGCGAACGTTCTCGGCGATTTCCTTCCAGGCGTCGCGGCCGAAGATGTCGCCGGAGACGATTGCGTCCTGCACGAGGGCTGCACCCTGGTTATACACCTGGCCAGCACCGATGGCGTTGTGGCCCACTTCGGAGTTACCCATGTCTTCGTTGGTCGGCATACCCACGGCGCGGCCGTGAGCCTTCAGGAGCACGTTCGGGTACATCTTGAAGAGGTTGTCGAGAGTCGGGGTGCGGGCTGCCTTGATGGCGTTGCCTTCGACCTTATCGGTGATGCCAAAACCGTCCATCACGATGGTGACGACGGGTCCCTTGATACCGGGGAAGTTGGAAAGTTTCTTGAGCATGTTTTACTCCACGTTTAAATTTACGGGCGAAAATTTAGAAACTTTTGCGTAAGGCGAGTGAAACGGGACTGTTTACAGGCCCACTTCTGAGCCTAGCAAAAGACACTCGAAGAGTGTCAATGGCGAGAGCAGCGGCAAAACAACTAGTTGTTTTGACATTGCCGAGCCATACTAAATGCGAGCAAATTGAGTGCCGCAGGTAATGTTTACATTACCTATGGCCGAAATGCAGCCGCATGGCATCGTAGATGCCAAATGCGCTCCGAAGGAGCGCCAAGATAGAAAATAAAAAAAGCTCCCTAAAGAAGGGAGCTCTAAAGCGTTGCGACAACAGGCCTATTTGAAATAGGTGATGATGATGTAACCCTTGGATTCGTTTTCCATCATGGTTTTGCCGACCATGAAGGGGTAGATCTTTCCGTCGGCGGTGATCACGTCAATCCAGGTGCCGTTGGCGAGTTCGTCGTTGACCGGGGTTGCAGACGGCTGGAACGATTCAAGGCAAACCGGACCGACCGGAAGCATGCCGTTGACCTGGGTGTAGTTGTCTTCGACAATCGTCACGCCAGCGCCAGCAGTTGCATAGGCGGCTTCGTTCTGGAAGGTAATGATCAGGTGCGGATTTTCGGAGAAACCGGTTTCGAAGTTGATCGCGGACTGGTCGCTTCCGAGGCTGTTGGACAGCTTGACTTCGTGGGCGGTAGCCTGCGTGCAGGTCTGCTGCTGTTCGGAAGAAGAGGATTCAATCGGTGCGACGTTGCATTCGCTTTCGCTACGGGTGAATCCGCCTACGCCCGGAGCCTGTTCTTCGGGATCGTCACCGAACACGCTGGTGTAGGTGGAGGTGCTCAGGCCTTCTTCCTTGGTGCTGCTATGCACGAAAATGTAGAGGTTGAAGTCACCGCAGGAGCTGAGTTCGGATGTCTGGAAGGACATTTCGGAAAGGGAAATGCGGTCGGCCGGTTCACCGATAGGAATGTTGATGGCTTCCTGGCGGATTTGGCCGTTGACGACGTGGCCCACGGCGAACGTGACGCTGTCGATGTGGGTTTCGGCGAAAGCGGTATAGGGCTGTTCGGTGTTTTCGAAATCCGGGTCGAGCTTGATCAAACCGCTCAAGGCGATTTTCTGGGTGCCAGCCACAGCGCCGGTCATCTGGGTGATGCGGATGTTGCTGAATTGCACGGGATTCAGGGTGGAGGCCTTAGGAATGTTAATGACGGCACCGCCCTGGCCGGAAGAGCTGGCCGGGGTTTCTTCGGCGTTGCTGCCGGAGTCGCCACCGCAGGCGATGAGACCGAAGGTGGAAACGGCAACAGCCGAACCAAGAAGAATCTGCTTAAAGTTCATGAGTATACCTCTAGTATTTATTTCCCTTGAAAATACACAAAAAAAAGCAAAAACGAACACTTTGACTTCGTAAAAAACGATAAAAAAACAAAAAATAGGGCTAAAAAGCCGGTTTTTGTCCAAAATCCCCCTGCAGGCGTTCGGCAAGGCGGGTAAAACGCCGGAATTTCCGACTATTTCGGACTGCCTGTGCCAGTGCTCCGGGGGCCGAAAGGATCCATACATGCCCCTTGGCGCGGGTAATGGCAGTGTAGACAAGGTTCCTCTGGAGCATCATGTAGTGGCTCGAGTCGAGGATGACGATGACGGCCGGGTATTCGCTGCCCTGGCTTTTGTGGATGGTCGACGCGTAGGCGAGGGTAAGCTGATCGACTTCGTCGTCCTCGTATTCCACGGTCTTGTCGTCGTAGAATACGGTTACCTTTTCCGCATCCTTTGCCACCTTGAAGATGATGCCCACGTCGCCGTTGAAGACGTTCTTGTCGTAGTTGTTCTTTATCTGCATCACGCGGTCGCCGTCGCTCCAGGCTACGCCCCTTATGTTATGGCGCGTGACGCCCGGGTTCATTAGCCCTTGCAGGTACGTGTTCAGCTCGAATACGCCAAGCGGGCCCTTGCGCATGGGGGTGAGGATTTGCAGTTCCGTCTTCTGGTCTATGGAAATCTTGCTGCGGATGCCGGTCGCAAGCAGCCCTGCAAGAATCGCCTTCGCTTGCTCCGGTTCCTCGAACGGGACAAAGTGGAAGTTCGGCCCCTCGATAGGCGAAGGGAGTATGCCCTGGTTGATCTTGGCGGCCTTCTCGGCAATGTCGTTGTCGCCGGACTGGCGGAAGATGTGCATGAGGCGGGTCGTGGGGATTCCCGGGCAGCGGATGAAATCGTTCAATACATTGCCTGGACCCACGCTCGGCAATTGGTCGGCGTCACCGACGAACACGATGCGCGTGCGGTAAGGGATTGCGGCAAGGAGTGCAGCGGCAAGCAGGGTGTCGACCATGCTGAACTCGTCTACGATGAGCAAATCGCAGTGGAGCTGGTTCTCGGCGTTGAACGAGAACTTCCCCGTGACGGGGTCCATTTCGAGCATGCGGTGGATGGTGCGTGCGGGGATGCCGCAGAGGTCGCCCATGCGCTTGGCGGCGCGGCCCGTGGGGGCGGCGAGGAATACGCTCTCGTCCATTTTTTGCGCGAGGTGGAGGATGCCCTTGAGGATGGTTGTCTTGCCTGTGCCCGGGCCGCCCGTGATGATGGAGACGCGGTGGGCGAGCGCCATCTCGATGGCCTGGCGCTGGATGGGGTCGAAGGCGAATTTGTGGTTATGTTCCCAGCTTATGAGGTCGCGCTCGAAACCCTTTGTAGGGAGGGCGTTTGCCTGAAGGCGGTAGCGGATGCTGTCTGCAATGCTCTGTTCGGCACGGAAGAGCGGCGGGTAAAAACAGTCGTCGTCAATTCGGCGGATGCGTTCCACGCGGCAAAGCGTTTCGAATTGTTCCAGGAGCGCGTTGATGGCGTCGTCGTCTTCCATGGGAATGCGCAGGTTGCGGATGGTCTTTTCGAGCAAGATGTTCTTTGGCAGGTAGACGTGACCTTCGCTAAAACTCGATTCCTGCAGCACGTACATGATGGCTGCCTGGAGACGCACGGGACTGTCTTTCGCGATTCCGACCTTCATCGCGATTTCGTCGGCTTTCAAGAAACCGATGCCCCAGACTTCTTCGCAGAGGATGTAGGGGTTCTCGGTAATCTTTGCGATGGTGTCTTCGGCGTACTGGTTCCACAGACGCCTTGCGACGCTGCCTGCGATGCCGTGGTTGCCCAGGAACAGCATTGTCTCGCGGCTACGGCGGTTCAATTGCCAGGCGGCGAGAAAATTCTCGACCTTCTTGGCGGTAAAGCCCTTGATTTTTGCCTTGCGGAAAAGTTCGGGATGGTTGTCGAGGATGTCGGCGGTGTCTTCGCCGAACACCTTCACTATAGCCTCGGCCGTCTTTTGGCCAATCCCCTTGAAGAGTCCCGAGGCGAGGTATTCAGTGATGTTGTTGTTCTTGGGAGCGACAATCTCGAAACCGGTACACTTGAACTGCTTGCCGTATTTGGGGTGGTTGCCCCATTCGCCTTCCATCTTGAGCGTCTCGCCGGCCCTTAAATCGGGAAAAGTCCCCGTCACCACGACGGGGGCTCTTTCGCCTTCCACGTTTACCCGGAATACGGAGAAGCCGCTATCGGGGCTGTGGAAGGTGACGCTCTTGATGGAACCTTCAAGCTGCATTCGGGATGTTTCGATTCCTTAGTCCGGCTTGTAGTTGTGCCTTTCGTCGATGGAACTGTCCCACTTGTCGGCATCGAAGTTCTTGTTCGAGTAGAGTGTCTTGCCGCGGCGGCAGAGGAGGGCGCCGAGGATGACCGCGTTCTCGAGGGCGAGCACGAGGGCGGTCTTGTAGTCGAGACCGAATCCGAGGGGAGCTCCCTTCAGGTTTTCGGGGCTAACCCAGAAAATGTAGTCGAAGCAGATGAACGCCATGAACATGCAGGGGAAGAGCGTAATCCAGAAGTTCTTGCCCTTGCTGCGGAGGTAGACTGTTGCGACGCACAGGCTGCACACTGCCATCAATTGGTTGCTCCAGCTGAAGTAGTTCCACAGGATGTTGAATCCCTGCGGGTTCAGGTTGCTCCAGAAGATAATCACAAGGCAGATGGCGAACATCGGGACGGTGAGAAGCAGGCGCTTCTTGGGGTCGGTCTGGTCGATGCCGAAGAGTTCCGAAATCGTGAGGCGGAGGCTGCGGAGGCTCGTGTCGCCGCTCGTAATCGCGAGGATGATGACGCCCACCACCACGAGGATGGAAATTGGGGCGAACGGGATGACGGTGGAGACGAGGACGCTCAACACCTTCACGCCGCCGGCTGCCATGAGTTCGGGTTGCATGTGGTAGATGAACATGCCGCCCGCGGCCCAGATCATGCCGATGAGGCCTTCGATAATCATCATGCCGTAGAACGTCTGGCGACCGGTCTTTTCAGTGACTTCGGTGCGGGCCACGAGCGGGCTCTGCGTGCTGTGGAAACCGCTGATGATGCCGCAGGCAATCGTCACGAAGAGCATCGGGATGATGGGCTGGTGGCCCGGATGCTGCGTGAAGTTCGAGGCGATATCGCACAGGTTGAATTCGTCAAGCACGTTCAGGTGCGGGGCGATGCCTATCATGATGCCGAGGGAGGCGAGGATGAGCATGCCGCCGAAAATCGGGTAGATGCGCCCGATAATCTTGTCGATGGGGAAGAAGGTGCTCGCGAAGTAGTAGGCGAAAATCACGCCGACTGCAATCCAGAAGAGCGTGGGCGATACTGCGCCGCCCGCGATGATGGGTGTATTGATGAGCTGTGCCGGCGTGTTGGTGAACACGGCGCCCACGAGGATGAGCGCGACCGAGATGAGTCCCATCACCAGTTTGGACGGACCCTTGCCCAGGAACTTGCGCGAGAGGGCGGGAACGTTGTAGCCGTTGTTGCGCATGCTGATCATGCCACTGAAGTAGTCGTGCA
>JAEEGJ010004244.1_pt1 | contig 49575 bp, 46 predicted proteins | sample 8958761 | NCBI WGS metagenome assembly JAEEGJ01 (sample SAMN16246546, study PRJNA631951) | gut metagenome | biome: gut microbiome; feature: rumen; material: RS-attached | host: Bos | place: Iran: Karaj | collected 2018-10
GTCCGCGCTCAAGCAGCACGCCGAGACCCTTCGCCAGCGCGCCCACAAAGAAGCCAAGCTGGTTGCTGACGCCCAGGCCCTCGCCGCCAAGATCGAGGCCGTGGAAGTGAAACTGACCGCCAAGGTCGGCGAGAGCGGCAAGCTCTATGGCGCCGTGACCGCCGCCCAGGTGGCCGAGGCCCTCGCCGCCGCCGGTGTCGAGGTCGACAAGAAGAACGTCACCGTTCCTGAGATCAAGGAAGTCGGCGAGTTCGAAGGCAAGGTGAAGTGCTACAAGGGTGTCTTCGCCAAGATCAAGGTCCTCGTGGAGGCCGAAGCTGCCGCTGAATAAACACCCAATCGGGTTAAAATACCAGAGAAAACAGGTCTTTTTAGGCCTGTTTTCTTATTTATGCTCAATATTTGCGCTATTCTGACGAAATATTCGCTATATTTGTACGACCACATAAAGGATAAACACCATGCCAAACGGGCAATTCAAGACACTGAAGGCGAGATTCGACCCCCTCATTCAGGACACGTTCCTTTCGTGCCTCGGGTCTTTCTTTGCTTTCCTGATGGTCCGCTGGCTGGCCAATCCGATCTACGGATTCTCCCTCCACTTCCTTTATTACATTGGCGGCGCCTTGATTTTCACCCTGCTTGGCCTGCTGATTTCAGGCACCATCCGTCAGGTGAGAATGGGCACCTACCGCTTCTCCACCGACCGGCTCTTCCTGACCTTATTTATTAAGGAAATCGGCATCACCATCCTGATGCTCACGGACCTGGGCGGCTTCACGCTGCCCGCCCACATCGTGCTGGCCATCATCTCGGACACCCTCTTCTCCGCCATGCTGATCTTCATCATCCGCACCTCGCTCAACCGCATGCGGGAAGAAGCCCTGGAGATGAAGGAGCTATCCTTCCGGCCCAACACGCTGGTATTCGGGGACGATGACAACGCCGCGCTCTTTGCCGAGAGCGCCAAGCAGAGCGGCCGCTACAACATCCTGGGCCTGCTGAGCCGCAACCCCGAGATGGACAAGAAGATCATCCGCGGATTCCTGGTCTACTACATCGCCAACGACGCGGCTCTGGCAGCCCTGCAATGGCGTCTGGGCGGCATTGACTGCATCCTCTTCCCGAAAGGAGACGGCGACGACCCCGGCGGAAGCGGAGGTGGCGGAGGCGGCAGCATTCCCAAAAGCAGCAAGATGAGCCCGTTCGAACGCTTCACCAAGCGAGGTTTCGACATCGTCCTGTCCGGGATCCTGCTGATCGTGTTCCTTCCTTTGATTCTCATTTGCGCTCTGGCCGTCTTCATCGAGGACGGCACGCCCGTTATATATTCTCAGGAGCGCATCGGCCTGGGAGGTCGCCCGTTTCACATTCTCAAGTTCCGTTCCATGCGGCGGGATGCCGAGTCCCTGGGCATCCCGCGACTCTACTCCGGCGACAACGACCCGCGCCTCACGCGCGTGGGCAAATTCCTGCGCCAGCACCATCTCGACGAGCTTCCGCAGCTCTGGAACGTTTTCCGGGGGGACATGTCCTTCATCGGATACCGCCCGGAGCGGCAATTCTACATAGACCGTATCATGGAGAAGAATCCGCGATACCGGTACCTCTATCAGATCCGTCCCGGGGTCACGAGCTACGCGACCCTCTACAACGGATATACCGACACCCTGGAAAAGATGCTGACCCGCCTCGACCTCGACCTCTACTACCTGCGAAACCACTCCGTCTGGTTTGATTTCCGGGTGCTGGGGCTGACCTTCCTGAGCATCGTCAGCGGCAAGAAATTCTAATCCCCGACGACGATGGCCACACGACCCGATCAGACCTGCTGGTTCGCCGCGCACACGCGCTGCGGCGCGGAACTGGGCGTGCGCGAGCGCCTCGGCCGCCTGGGGACGGAGCATTTTCTCCCGACCGAGCTGCGTTCGCATACGCGCGGGCGCGCGAAGTACGAGAAGCCGCTCATTCCGGGCCTGATTTTTGTCAGAACCACCAAGCGGCAGGCCTGCGCCCTCGCCAACGAGCAGGGCTTGCCGGTGCGCTACCTGATCGACCCCGCCACGAAGACCCTGCTGGTCGTGCCCGACAAGCAGATGGAGGACTTCCAGCGGGTGCTGAACCTCTCCACCGAGGAGGGCGGCCTGCTCGACCGGCCCCTCGCCCTGGGCGACCGGGTCCGCGTGATTAAGGGCGTGCTGAACGGTGTCGAAGGACGCGTACTGGAATTCCACGGACGCACCTACGTGGTCGTCGAACTGCTGGGCAGCTGGTTTGCCCGCGCCGACGTCCCCCGCGCCTGGCTGGAATTGATTTAGACCCATCCCCATCGTCATTCCCGACTTGATCGGGAATCTCGAAAAAGTGAAACTTTTTAGTATAAGGAAACGTATATAACTGTATGAGCAACAAGAAAGTGAACTACACTGCACCGGTTATCCTGGAGGATCTCGCCCTCGAGCTCGAGGCTGAGATTCTTGGGGCATCCGCCGAACTCCAGGTGGATGAGAATATCGAGAAAGTCGAAACCATGGGCCAGGAAATTGGCGGCACCATCGACGCGAACCAGTGGACCCAAGGCTGGGAATAATTGGAAACGAACCCGTCAAGTATGAAATTCAGATCATTAGTATTGGCAGCATGGGCCATGCTGGCCCTTGTCTCCTGTGACAAACTCTTCACCGGCGACCGTACAGGCAAGCCGGTTACGTTCAGCGCCTCCTCGGAGGTGCCCGCCGGCACGAAGACCGCCTACTCCGGCGAAGTCATCGACGGATGGGAGCGCATCAACTGGGTGGACAAGGATCCGGTCCGCATGATCATGTTCACCCATGGCCAGTACGACCGCAACCCGGTCGAAACCGACACCAAGACCTACTACGTCGTGGATATCCACGAGGAAGGGGAAAAGAGCGTGGGCAAGGTCGCTGCGGCCGGCGCTTTCCTGACCTGGCGCGAGAATTTGACGCACGATTTCTACAGCATCTATCCCGGCAACTACATCGGCTCGACCAATATCGGGTACAACCGGGAGATCACCCTTACCCTGCCTTCCGCCCAGCACGGCGACATCGCCACCAACATGCGCTACGCCTACATGGCGGCCATCCATGAGGGGTATACGACCGCGGGCAAGGGCAGCGTCGTCCTGGACTACTATCCGATGGTCACCACCGTCTACATCACGCTCAACAACGCGACGCAGGCTCCGATGACCATCCGCAGCGTCCGAATCAAATCCGTCAGCGGCCAGGCACTCGTCGGCACTTATACGATTACTTCTTCCGGCGGGACGACGCCGTTCTCCCCCCAGGGTTGGGGCGAAACCGCCACCTCCCCGGAAGTGTCCGTCGTGCTTGACGACGCCACGCTCCAGCCCGGTGAGAGCACGACCTGCGTCATCTTCCTGATGCCCACCAAGACCTACAGCACCAGCGACTTGAAGTTGACGGTCGTGACCAATGGCGGCGTTTCTGATCTCCCCATGCAGAATTCAGCCGTTTCCCAGTTCGATCCTTGCAAGAAATACAACCTATCCTTCAACGTAGAAGAGCGTCCGGTTGAAATCTCCGATCTCACGCCAGTAATGAACACCCTGTGCGTACTGTCCAACTCCGCATTATGCGCTGATTTCGAATACATCGATTGGTTGACCCCGAAGGGACTGTATTACAAAGGGGATGAATGGCCCCGAAGACCCGTACCCGATGATGTTCTCGCTGAAGCGCTCCTGCAGGTGACGGAGATCTCCAATGAAAACATTGAAGGTATGACAGACAAGTTGATCAACCTGACGCCGGCAGATTTCACCATTTTCCCGAATTTGAAATCCATCAACCTCACCGGTCTCGGGAGCAACAACAGTTTCTCGGTCGCCAACTTAAGCAACCTCATTGGATTGATATATGGCGGTAATGCATCGCATCTGTCCATCACAAACTGCAACTTCAACCAAGAGGAAACGTCTCCGCTTGTCATCAAGTCAACCAGATGGCTCAGCAACATCACTTTAACGAACATTACCGGGTTAAAGGAGATTGTCCTCCAGGCAGGAGATGAAACTCAACCAGAATGGAACCGTGGTGGCAACATTGGTGAGGTATTCATCCAGAATTGCCCTGATCTACAGACAATCAGAATCATCTCCGTGGGAGGGCAGGTCGCGATGGACAAAGCAGTTTTCGATAACCTCGGCGTCAAGACCATCTACATCGAGCAAGCCAATACGACGAAGGAAATTGAGGTCCGGGATTGTTATAACCTCGAGCGATTCATCGTGGCTAATCAGAGTAATGATAAGTTCGAAAGCATATCTCTGACCAATTGTCCGGTTTTGGGCGACTCAGCAGTAGATAACTCTGAATTTGGCCTCACCGGTTTCAACGTTGAATGGGTTGCCATGAACTTCATCGCCAGAAAGGACAATTGCCCGAACCTGGGCCCGACATTTAATACAAAGAACGACCGGGGGGCAATAACGGTTACTTTCCAGGAGTAAACAGATTGCCCAGCGTCAACTCCCAGATGTAGGCAAAAGTCTCTCTGGGACAGAAAGATAAAGAGAACGGCAGCCGCCGCAGGAAAGCCCCTGCGGTGGCTGCTTTCGTTGGGGCGTGGTGGGCGAAGTGGCCGGAATTCCGGACAATGCGGCGCAGGTGTTCCGGTTCTACGGGGCGGAAGTCCGCCAGGCAGCAAGCCGGATCGAGACCAAAATCGGCCACCAATAGCGAGCAGAGCAGGTTATGCCAACGCAGCAGGCCGGCATATTTCAGCGCTGCGCGAAGCTCCGACTTGTCATATTTCCCTTCCAGCCGTGCCAGCGCGACGGCCATATCGCAGAGCTGTTTGCAGCCCAGGCCGTGCCCGATCACGTGCTTGAAAATGTGGGCCGACAGCAGGAGAATTTCTCCGCAGGGAGAGCCCGGCTCAGGCAACTTTTCCGCCCGGCGATGGATGTCGAAATAACGTGGGTGCAGCTCGATGGTCACGAGGTCCCGGGCCAGCACCAGTGCGCCGTCCGAGGCCATTTTGGCCGTCGGGAAGAACTTCCACGCACGCGAGAATTCACCCTTCGGGAGATACAGGTCAATGTCGCCGACCTGACGGGCGGACGGGTCCGCATAATACTTCGCCGCCTCGCTCCCCTTCTGGATGACGGGATGCAGCCCGGCGTCTGCCAGCAGCTGCAGCAATTCCCCCTGCACGCGCGCATAGCGCGCATTCGCCCGGGAGAAAGCCTCCTCCATCGTCACGAGAATGGGGTGGATTTCCTCCGGCGGCTGCTGGTCAGCGGGCAGTTGCGCGATTCCCTTCAGGACCAGACCCATCACGGCCTGTTCGCGGCTCAGGGCCAGCAGCTGCTCCCACCCGGCCGTATCCGGCACGGACGGCAGTTGCAGCGCCCGCTCCCACAGGCCCGCACGCAAAATAGCTAAGAATGAAATCCAAACACGGTCGGACATAGTCCAAAGGTAGGAAATTTTCGTATATTTGTTTCCCGGAATGAAGAGAATCTTGCTCATATTCTCCATCTTGCTGACGATGAACGCCTTCGCGCAGGAGCAGCTCTTAAGGCTGCCCTTGCCTGAATATGATCCGCCGAAAGAGATTCGCTATTCCCCCCTCTATGGCAAGAGTATCGTTGTCTTTGGAGACAGTTATGTTCAGAATTCCGCCAATCCCATCGAGGAGACCTGGCACTACAAACTGGCCGTCAAATACAACATGGAATACCACAACTGGGGCCGGAATGGCAATTGTCTGGCCTATGAATGGAGAACGGAACAGTTCGGTCCACCCATGTACGAGCGTTACACCGCCCTGCCGGACACGGCCGACTATGTGATTGTCATTGGCGGACACAACGACGCCATGCTGATGCACCGTTACGGAGACAACACGGACTTCTTCCGCTCCAAGCTGGACATTCTCTGCAAAGGCCTGAAACAGAAATACCCTACCGCGAAGATTTGCTTTGTAACCCCCTGGAACGTTCCGCAGCCGATGTACAAGGAGACCGCCCAGGCCATCGAAGATGTTTGTGGTCAATACGGCATTCCCGTCTTCAATTCCGTCATGCGCAGCGGCATCAACGTCCGTTTCCAAGGCTTCCGCCGAATCTACTTCCAAGGTCCCGATGATGTAGCCCACCTCAACGCCAAGGGCCACGACCTCTTCCTCCCCCGCATAGAACCCTTCCTCCTGGGACTCTAATCCCCGCCGTCATTCGCCGGCTCCGACCGGCGAATCTACATTTCAGCCACGTCAGGGGCTTGTTATTTCAGTAAAAAACAAATATATTTGTTTTTGAGATGGCTCGCCATTTCATATCTCCATCCCGGATCTGCCCCTGCAGGCCCGACGGCGAAGCCGTAAAATCTTAGCAATCAAAGACTTCCATACCATGATGCGCAAGATGGCGCTGCTGCTTGCAGCTTTTCTTCTGAGCGTGACCGCCTTAGCGCGTCCGCTCCCGGATCGTTATTCCCCGTACCAGTACGGGCACCGCTGGTACTTCTCATTTCAGGCCGGCCCGGCCTACTCCCCGGCAGAGTATCAGGACTCGTACTTTGCGAACGGCAAGGGCTTTGACGCCCTCTCCTGGCATGGCGCCCTCGCCTTCGGCTACAATTTCAACGACGCCTGGGACCTGCGCATCTCCGGCGTGTACGGCTACAATGCAGGCGCCCTGTCGCCCTACAACGGATTCTATCCCCATCGTTACCACGCAGCAGAACTGTTCGCTGACGTGATCCTCAGTTACAACGCACTGGCCGAGTACGACACCGCTTTCAATTTCAAGACCTACGCCGGCATCGGCGGCGCCTACACCTTCGGTTTTCCCGTCGTGATGCACCCCTACCAGGTGCTGGATTCGCCGAATCTCTGCCCCGGCGTTCGCGTTGGCGGCATCCTGGAGTACGACTACGAGAGCGGCTTCGGCTGGTTCTTCGACCTGGGTGCCGAGGCGTTCACCGACTGGTACAACGGCCACGAATCCGACGGTATCCCCATCGAGCTCTTCTTCAAGCTGTCTTTTGGCCTCATCTACCACTTCCCGCTTGCCCGATAAATGGCAGACGACCTGAAAAATAAATCCGTCAAAGGCATGTCCTGGAGCTTCGCGGAACAGTTTCTGACGCGCGGCTTCAACCTGGTGATCGGCATCATCCTGGCCCGGTTGCTAAGCCCGACCGACTTTGGCCTGGTCGGCATGTTTGGGATTTTCATCGCCATCTCCCAGTTGTTTATCGACGGGGGGCTTGCCAGTGCTTTGATTCGAGAGAAGAAGCCCAGCGAAAAGGATTTCTCCACCGTCTATATCGTCAACATGACGCTGGGCGTTGTATTTTACTTCCTGCTCTTCTTCTCCGCGCCACTGATTGCCGACTTTTACGGCCACCCCCTGATGAAGGATCTCCTGCGGGTCACCGCCTTGATCCTTGTCATCAATCCGATCGCATCCATCCACAACACATTATTGATCATCCGTGTCGATTTCAAATCCAAGATGATCATCTCCATCACCAATGCGCTTGCGTCCGGCGCGGTCGGTATCCTGTGCGCATACAAGGGAATGGGCGCCTGGGCACTTGTGGGCCAATCCCTCACTTCTGCCGTCGTGGCCACGCTGCTCACACTCGCATTTGTACGCTGGATGCCCCGGCTGGTTTTCTCGAAAGAATCCTTCAAACGGCTGTTTTCTTATAGCTCGAAACTGTTGGGGTCCCAGCTGATCCAAACCATCTACGCCAATGTCTATCCCATGGTCATCGGGAAAAAATACGCAGCCAGCGATGTGGGCTACTTCAACCGAGCCGGCCAGTTTCCGAACATGACCAGCACGGCATTCGCCAGCGCCATGAATCAGGTCGCGTTTCCAATCATGAGCCAAATCCAGGATGATGACCAGCGGCTGATAACCGTTTACGAGAGATATATTCAGGTTTTCTGTTTCCTGGCCTTCCCCGTCCTGATGGGGCTCTGCGGTTGTGCAAAACCCCTGACGTCTTTCCTCCTGACAGACAAATGGCTTCCTTGCGTGCCGATGATGCAGATTATCTGCTTTAGCTATTTACTCACAGGCATTGCCCAGCTCAACCTGAATCTGTTCTATGTCAAAGGACGGTCAGATTTGGTACTTCGGATGGAGATCATCAAGAAAGCGCTCATGTTCGGCGTATTGATCATCACCATGTTCTTTGGAATGACAGCCATCTGTTATGGCCTCATCTTCAACTCGTTGATTGATTTCTTCTACGGTGCATTCTATACGAAGCGGATTCTTGGATACAGTCCGTTGCGGCAGGTTAAGGTAGCTTTTCCTTATCTGCTGCTTTCGCTGGTCGTACTGGCAGAGTCGTTGCTTATCTCGCACTTTATCCAGAACAACCTGCTTTCCCTCATCACTTCACTGGTAGTCTGTGCGCTCAGTTATTGGGCACTGGCCAAGATGATCGGACCTTATGCTTACCAGGAGACGGCCACGTTAATCAGGTCTAGATTAGGAAAAGAACAATAAATAATCTGCAGACAATCCCTATGACTTTCAAAGAGATATTCATGGAATGGTGGATTCGCCCGGAGATGTATTACATCAAGCGATACCTGCGTTTTCTGCGCAAGGAAGAGAAATACACTTTCGACCACCCGAACAAACTGCTCTGCTTCTGGTATCGTGGTCGCAAGAACCGTCTCGGTTCCCGTCTGGGCTTCATCATTAGCGCAGGCTGCTTCGGCGAGGACCTGCACTTGGAGCATTTTGGTTCCGTCATCGTGAATCCCAAAGCCCGGATTGGAAAAGGATGCATCATACACGGCAACTGCTGTATCGGCAGCGACGGTGGTTACCCGGACGACTCCCCTGTCATCGGCGACAACGTCGATATCGGGCAGAATGCGCAGATTATCGGCGGCATCCGCATCGCGGATAATGTCCGAATTGGAGCTGGCGCTGTGATTGTCAAAGATGTTTTGACCCCGGGTGTCACCGTTGTTGGCGTACCTGGCACCATCGTCAAAAAGTGACGACAAAGATTTCATTCATACTCCCCGCCTGGAAAGCCAGGTTCTTGAAAGAAGCCGTGGCGAGCATTGTCGCCCAGACCTCCCCGGACTGGGAGCTGGTTGTGGTGGATGACTGCTCTCCGGAACCGCTTCAGGAAATCGTAGAGCGTTTCGGCGACCCGCGCATCCGCTATGTTCGCAACGAGCGGAATCTGGGTGGAGAGAATCTGGTCCGACAGTGGAACCATTGCATTACGTTTGCCACGGGAGACTATATCGTCCTGGCTGCCGATGACGACCTGTACCGACCGACCTTCTGCGCCGAATGCATCCGATTGGCGAACAAATATCCGGAAGCGGACTTGATTCATTCCTCCGTCGAGCAGATTGACGAAGACGGGAATCATCTGGAGGATGACAGCATCCTGCCCGAGTTGACCAGCAAATACGAATACCTCAACTGGTGGGTCACCGGCCGGTCCTTCACCTGTATCGGGAATTTCGCTTTCAAGCGGACGGCCCTGCTGGACATGGGCGGATTCATCGACTTCCCCTGCGCCTTCGGCTCAGACATCGCCACGCCCATCTCCCTGTCCCGCAACGGCGTCGCCAACACATCCGAGATGCTTTTCTGCTTCCGCCAGTCAGCGCAGCACCTGTCCGCTGATTCTTCCCGCTTCAAGGAAAAACTAGAAGCCGTTTCACAACTGTCCGAATGGCTGCAGGCCATTGACTACGAAACTCCGGACAACCCGAAGGACCGGGCATTCTACGAAGTCAAGAATCCGGAATACCTGCACCGAAAGGTCGTCTATGACTATTTCCACCTGGTCATCCGCTTCATCCCGATGACGAAGCTCCCTGAATACCTGAAGCTTTGCCGTTTGGCAACGGCCAAAGACAAATTCATGATGATCCTTCGACGGCTCAAACTTGTCCTTATCACGAAATGATTCCCAAGATTATCCACTACTGCTGGCTCAGCAACGACCCCTATCCTGAGGTCATCCGCCAATGCATCTCCAGCTGGCGCAGGCATCTTCCTGACTACCAGATCAAGCTCTGGAACATGGACAGTCTTGACTACAACGCCATCCCATTTACCCGAGATGCCCTTGCGCACAAAAAGTGGGCGTTCGTTTCAGATTATGTCCGCTTGTATGCCTTGTACCATGAAGGCGGGATTTATCTGGATTCCGATGTCCGGGTCTTCGGGAAGTTGGATGCGTTGCTGGAGAATGGTTTCTTTTCCGGATTGGAGATGCGGGATAAAGCGCACACCCAGATTTTCATGGAGGCAGCCATTATGGGTGCAACTCCGGAGCATCCGTTTATCAAAGAATGCCTGGATCTGTACAACAAACGCCCCTTTATCCTGGAGGATGGCTCGCTGGATTTGACGCCGATTCCGACGCTCCTCTCCGATGTCCTGGAAAAGCAATATGCCTGGAAGCGGGAAGACTCGACGCAGCATCTTGCAGAAGGCATCACGATTTACGCCACCGACACCATCGCAAACACCAATTGCAAAAGGACGCGTTCGGTCAAGCTTTACCATTTCAACAGCCGATCCTGGCAGCCCCAGACTTTACGGGAGAAAGTCATTCGATCCCTTAAGAGAGTTTACAGGCTCCTCCATTTCTAGACGACCACACGAACATGGATAGTTTGGATTCCCGTCAATCCGTCCTGATCAAGGCGATGCGCTTCCCGCTGATCTGCCTGGTAGTCATCGCACATTCCGCCGGAGTATTCCCTACCCCGACGGTCGAATGGTCGTTAGACGGCTTGAACGTGTTCCACTTTGTCGCGGAGATGATTTCCCGGCATTTCTGTTCCACAGGCACCTGCTGGTTCTTCGTCTTTAGCGGATTCCTGCTCTTCTACTATTTGAAGGAGGGTGAGTTTTCACCGGAATGGGTCGGAGCAAAATGGAAGAAACGGATACGAAGTCTGCTGCTGCCTTATCTGCTTTGGAATCTGCTGGCGGTCTTGATCATCTATTCAAAAAACTATATTTTCCAGTCTTTATCGCTGGAGATTCAGCAAGGAGAGCTTGAGATGGTTCGGCAGGGGCCCCTCCATTGGTTTTTCACCGGGCCGGCGGATTTCCCGCTCTGGTTTCTCCGGGATTTGATGCTCCTGACCTTACTGTCGCCACTGATGTATCTGTTCTTCAAGCGATTCCGTTGGCTATCCCTCACCTTGTTGGTGCTCTTGTATCTATCCCCGTTGGACCCTCGCATTCCTACGATGCGCTCCATTTTCTTCTTCAGCATCGGCGTCTGGCTGGGAACACACAAGATCAATCTGCTTTCGCTGTGCCAACGGGTCAAGAAACCTGCAGCGATCATAGCCCTGGTTCTCTTGCCAGTTGCCACCTCTCAGATCGGCCGTCCGATGCACACGCTTTTACTGCGCCTGTTTTTCCCCTTTGGCATGATCGTATTTATGAATCTGTGCGACAGTATCATCAACCATGAGAAAAGACGCGAGCGGCTATGCGCCCTTTCCAGCAGCGTGTTCTTCATTTACGCGGCGCATGAGATCTACATTCTTGGGTGGTCCAAAGGCATTTGCCTCCGATTGTTCGGGACTTCTCTTGCGGGCATCTGGATGAGATATCTCCTCGTGCCCGTCATGGTTGTCATGGTCTGTCTGGCACTGTATAGGATTCTTGATAAACTGATGCCCCGGGCCCTCTCTTTCGCCTGTGGAGGACGTTCCAAAAAGTAATCGAACATGATTCCCCTCGCCATCGCCTTCACGCCCAACTACTTCGTTCAGGCAGCTACCCTGCTCCGCTCCGTGCTGGATGCCAGCCCGAACGGACGGTTCCATGTGGTGTGCCTGCTGTCGGAAGAGATTCCGGACCGGATGAAGGACAAACTGGCCTGGCTGGACGAGGAGCGACTCTCGCTGGAATTCATTCCACTGAAAGGACGCCTTCAGGGGATCTATATCGATCCGCGCTACACGGAAGCCGCATCCTTGCGTTTGCTGTTGCCGGAACTGCTTCCGGAACAGGACCGTATCATTTATCTGGACTGCGATATCATCGTCCGGCAGGATCTCGCCAAACTCTGGGAAGAGACCGAGTTGGGCGATAACTACCTCGCAGCCGTGTATGAAGCCGCTATCGAAGGCCAGGCCGAGCGTTTCCGGGCGCTCGGGTGTGATCCTTCGAAATACTTCAACTCTGGCTTCCTGCTGATGAACCTGGAGCAGATGCGGAAAGAGAACGTGTCGGAAAAGCTGCTGGAGGCCTGCCGGGTCCCTTATCTGGAGTTCCCGGATCAGGATGCCCTCAACCAGGTCTGTCAGGGGCGCGTACTGCCGCTCAGCCCGCTCTACAACAGCATCCGTACCTTCTTCATCCCCAAATACAAGCCGGACTTTGTCCGCCAGTACGACGAGAAGCTTTGGCACCGCGTCCAGCAGGAAGCCACGATCCACTACACGGGCGGCAAACCCTGGGATCTTTTCACCGTCCAATTCGGCGCCTGGTGGCGGGTGTACGACACCCTGCCCGCCAGCATCCAGGCCGAGTGGCAGCCCGGCAAGATGGCCCGCTTCTGGAAATTTTACCGTACGCCCTTGGGGCGCGTCCTGGATGCACTTCGAGCGATCAAACAGTTTCGCGCGTAATCAAGTCGCATGAAGATCAGCCTGATCATACCCGTCTATAACGCCGAAGCGACACTCCCGGCCACGCTGAAGAGCATCCAGGCGCAGCGTTTCCGCGACTTCGAAGTCATCTTCTCGGAAGACGCAGGGACAGATGGCTCCGCAGCGTTACTCGAGGCCTTCTGCCAGGAAAGCGGGTTGCCCTGCAAGCTGCTGCGCGCCGAGAAAAACGGCGGCGCCGCTGCAGCGCGCAATCGCGCACTGGAAGTGGCCGAAGGCGAGTATCTGGCTTTCGCGGATGCGGACGATCTGCTGGATCCCGGCATGCTGGAAATCGCCGCAGCGGCCATCCAGCCTTCCGAACACCCCATCGACATCGTGGGCTGGGATTGGACTTTGGGCCTCAACCAGGACGGCCGTTACATGCGGCAGGCAGACTACGCAACGCCTACAGAGGCATTGCGAAATCTCACCGGCGGCACGATGCGTTGGAACCTTTGGATGTTTCTGGTGCGACGCGAGCTGATTGAGCAAAATGGCATCCGTTTCATTCCGGGTGCGGATATCGGCGAGGACATGCAGTTCATGTTGCGGGCCTTCCTGAAGGCGAAACATGTCGTGCAGCTTCACGAATCACTCTACCGCTACAATGCGGTCAACAGTGCCTCCATCAGCAAGCAGTTCAGCCCGGAGAAACGGGCGCAGGTCGAGACCAATTTCCGAGAGGTGGAGCGCGGCTTCACCGGTTCGAATTTCTGCCAGGAGTACCCCAACGCATTGACAGACTTGAAACTCTATCTGAAGCGCCCGCTCCTGATCAGTGCCAGCAAGCAGGATTACGAAACCTGGTATAGCTGGTTCCCGGAGGTGAATGAACGGGCCAAACAGAAAGGCAGCCTTCCGATGCACACCTTTGTCCTCCAGCGAATGGCCGCCCGTCGCAACTGGCTGGGCGTCAAAATGTATTATTTGCTGATACACAAGTTCGTGTACGGCATCCTATATCGTTAATCAGATGCGAAAGATCCTGGTCGGCCTGATCCTGACGGTGGTGGTGAGCTTCTATGTGTTCCCCATCTCCTTCACGTTCCTGCCCAACTCCATCAATTCCAAGATTCTGGTGGGTGTGTTCGGGATTCTCGCTTTTCTGCTTGATGGTACACGCAAGAATGGTATTTATTTCTCCCAATATACCATCTTTGGTGCCGTACTGGCTGGAACATTCTCCATCTGGTGCCTGTTTTCCATTACAAACACCAGCAACTACAACACCATCTATGCCGACTACATCGTCTCCTATGCCACGTGGCTGGCAGGAGCCTACGGCGTTTACGCTGCCCTGAACCTGGCGTATGAGAAGGTGGACCTGGAAATCATCACGCGCTATCTGGCCCTGGTCGGCGTGTATCAGTGCATCACCGCTGTCCTGATTGACAATTTCGAATCCATCCAGTCGTTCGTGGATCGCTATATGGATCTTGACCAGAATTTCCTGCACAGAGGTCATCGCATGTACGGTATCGGTGCAGCACTCGATCCGGGCGGCATCCGTTTCGCCACCATTCTGGTGATGATCGCACACCAGTTCGCCACCAACCTGAATGTGCGCAACAACAGCCTGTACCAAACGTCCGACCTCGTAGCTTTCGCCATCATTACCATCATCGGTTCCGTCATCTCCCGTACGACCTCCATCGGCGCCGCCCTCGGCATTGGCTATATCATCATCGCCCTCTTCCGTATGCGCAAGGGTGGTTTCGTGACAGTCCGCCTGGTTCAGCGCTTCTTCTGGTTCTTCCTCGTGATGGCTGGAATCATCGCGGCAGCCATTTATTTCTATCGCTCCAGTGAAACCTTCAAGGAGTATCTCCGTTTCGGTTTCGAAGCTTTCTTCAACTGGGTAGAGACGGGCGAGTTCCGAACCAATTCTACAGACATTCTGATGGGTCGAATGTGGATATGGCCAAGCGATCTGCACACCTGGATCTTTGGGCAGGGGACCTTCGGTATTTACGAGAACAACACCGATATCGGCTACTGTAACTTCACCTTGTACTGCGGCCTGATCGGGATGCTGATCTTCTCGATCTTCTTCCTGTACTGCCATTTCTCGATGACCAAGAAATTTCGGGAATTCACGTTTACAGCCTGGTTGCTGACCGCCCTGACTTTCATCGTCTGGATAAAAGTTACCACAGATATCTTCTTCATTGATGCGCTCTTGTTTTGCTGCGTCGGGGATTTCGAAGACGAATCGGAGAGTGTCGCCGAAGACACGATAACACAACCAACTATATAACCGTATGAAACTGATTTACTGCCACGCCGATGTTTACAATCCCGGAGGGATGGAGCGCGTGCTCCTCAACAAGCTCCGCGGGTGGGTGGGACGCGGCTACGAGACCATGGTCGTGACCACCGACCAGCACGGACGCCCGCCGTTCTACGAATTCCCGCCGGAAGTCCGGATGGTGGATCTCGGCATCAACTACAAGGACGACAACGGCAAGAACCCCATCGCCAAGACACTCGGCTACCTGCGCCGGCGCAAAAAGCATCGCAAGGCCCTGACGGAACTGCTCATGCGCGAACGGCCCGACATCGTGGTCTCCCTCTTCCCGTCGGAGTCCTCCTTCATCCCGGACATCCAGGACGGGAGCCGCAAGATGCTGGAGCTGCACTTCAACAAGCAGTTCCGCCTGCAATACAACCGCAAGGGCCTGCTGGGTCTGGCGGACCGCATCCGCACGAAGCAGGATGAAAAGCTGGTCCGCAAGTTCGACAATTTCATCGTGCTGACGCGCCAGGACGCCGAGATGTGGGGCAACCTGCCCAACCTCTCCGTCATGCCCAACGCCGCCGTGACCATGCCGCACAAAGAGCATACTCCCGGCAACCACCGCGTGATCGCCGTCGGCCGGCTGGACTACCAGAAGGGCTTCGACCGCCTGCTGGACGCCTGGGCCCTGGTCCCGCCGGAGCTGCGCAAGTTCTGGCGCCTGGACATCTTCGGTCAGGGCGAATGGGAGGAGAAACTGAAGCGGCAGATCGACACACTCGGCATTGGCGACTCCGCCGCCGTGAACAAGCCGACCGACAAGATCTTCGACGAATACGCCGCCAGCGACTTCCTGGTGATGACTTCGCACTACGAGGGCTTCCCGATGGTGATGATCGAGGCGATGGCCTGCGGCGTACCCACCGTCTGCTTCGACTTCCTCTGCGGGCCGCGCGACATCATCGCAAACGGCATCAACGGCATCGTGGTGCCGGAAGGTGACCTGCAGGCACTGGCCACGGCGATGCAGCAGCTGATGGAGCATCCCGAGCAGCTCAAGCACCTGTCCGACCAGGCCCGACGGATTTCCGAAGAATACTCGCAGGAGGTCATCATGAATCGCTGGGACCTCTTCATGAACGATCAGCTCCGCAAGAAATGACCGAGACGAAGACAACGCAACGCTATCCCTTCCTGGACTTGCTGAAGGTCTTCCTGACCATCGGCATCGTCTGCCGCCACGCCGAACTGGTGGGGCTGGAGGGCCGCTCAGAAGCCTACGACTTCCTGAACCGCGCCATGATGCTGATCACGGAGGCGTGCGTTCCGTTGTTCTATATTATCTCCGGCTTCCTGTATTTCCGCAACGTGCCGAAGAAAGCCGGCGTGGATTTCTTCTGGAAGAAGACCCGCAACCGCTTCTTCACGCTGCTCATCCCCTACCTGATTGCCAATACCTTTGCGTTTGCCTGTTACTGGCTGGCCCACCGCTTCGCCCCGGAGATGATCTCCGGCTTCTTCGGAGAGGACTGGAGCAAACCGCTCTTCATCTTTTGGACGGGCCCGGTCAACATGTCGCTCTGGTTCATCCGCGATCTCATCATCGCCTGCCTGATGGCACCGCTGATTTACCTGCTGGTGCGCTATGCCCGCATCTGGGGCGTATTGGCGCTGGCTGCCGTCTGGATTTGGGTGGGCGGCTCGCCCTGGTACAACATCTGGTTTACCATCGGCGCATGGATCGCCGTCTGCCAGGGAAACAACGCAGACAAGCTGCTCCGCAATATCCGCTGTGAGGCACCGCTCTATGCGTCTGCCTGGAGCTTCTTCATTTACCTGTACCACTACATTCCGATCATCTCGCTCAAGAAGTTGTTCATCTACCTGATTGAGCCGCAGACGTTCATCTCCCTCACGGGGACCTATCTGGCGACGGCGCTGCTGGTACTCGCCCTGATGACCGGACTGTTTATCCTCCTGAGAGAAATCGCGCCTCGCATGACCGGCGTACTGATCGGCGGCAAATTATGACCCACAAACTCCTGCAAATCAATCCCGTGGTCCGGCTCAATACCTCAACCGGACGCATCATGAAGGAGATCGGCGAGATCGCCATGGCCGCCGGGTGGGAGAGCTATATCGCTTACAGCGGCGCCCGCGACGGCGTGCCGCAGCACAGCTCGCAGCTGGTCCCGGTCGGGAACAAGCTGGACCTCGCGGTCCACGCCGTGGCCACGCGCCTGTTCGACGCCCACGGCCTGGTCTCGCGCCGCGCCACGAAGCAGCTGATCCGGCGCATCAAAGAGATCGATCCGGACATCATCCATATCCACAACGTCCACGGCTACTGGCTCAACTATCCCCTGCTGTGCCGGTACCTGCGCGAAAGCGGCAAGCCCGTGATCTGGACCGTCCATGACTGCTGGCTCTACACAGGCCACTGTTATTACTATTCCGCCGCCCGCTGCGACAAGTGGCAGACGGGCTGCGGCCACTGCCCGCAGAAGCGGGCCTTCCCGGCCAGCTGGGTTTTCGACCGCTCGGCGCGCAACTGGCACGACAAGCAGCACGCCTTCGGCTCGTTGGAGCGGCTGACCATCGTCCCCGTGTCCGACTGGATCCGGCAGGAGATGGCCCATTCCTTCCTGGCAGACAAGCCCTTCCAGGTCATCCACAATGGTATCGACCTGGATGTCTTCCACCCGGCCGAGCCGGGTGCGGAGCGTCCCGCCGGCACGGTCATCCTCGGCGTGGCCACCCTGTGGCACGAGGAAAAAGGCGTCCGTGACTTCGTCGAACTGGCCGGCCGCCTGCACGAAGGCGAGCGGCTGGTGCTCGTGGGCCGGATGAGCGAGGAGCAGCGCGCAGCCTTCCCCGCCGGCGTCGAATTCATCGAGCGCACGGAGAACGTGGCCAAACTCGCCGCGCTGTATGCCCAGGCCACGGCTTTCGTCAACCCGACCTGGCAGGACAACTACCCGACCGTCAACCTCGAGGCCATCGCCTGCGGCACGCCGGTGGTGACCTACCGCACCGGCGGCAGCGTCGAAGCGGTCGCGGAAGGGGCCGGCTTCGTGGTGGAGCAGGGCGACGTGCAAGGACTGCTCGACCGCGTGCGCGAACTGGCCGCCGAAGACCGAAAAGCCGTTACAGAGCGCTGCCGGGCACATGCTTTGCAGCATTTCAGCAAGCAGGAGCGTTACCAAGACTATATCCGACTTTATGAAAGTCTTACAACTCGGTAAATTCTACCCCATCCGGGGTGGCGTGGAGAAAGTCATGTGGGACATCACCTTCGGCCTGGCCGAACGCGGTATCCCGTGCGACATGCTCTGTGCCGTGTTACCGGGAGAACAAGTGGATGAAGAGCACAAAGCCTTCATCACCGAGACCAAGGAGACCCTGGAACTCAGCCTGGGTCCCTACGGCCGCGTCATCGGCGTCCGCGCGATCACCAAGAAGGCGGGGACCATGCTGTCGTTCTCGATGATCCGCTGGATGATCCAGCATGCAAACGAGTACGACATCATCCACATCCACCACCCGGACCCGATGGCCGCGCTGGCCCTCTGGCACGCACGATACAAGGGGCGCGTCATCCTGCACTGGCACAGTGACATCCTCCGGCAGAAACTGTTCCTGGCCTTCTACGTGCCGCTGCAGTCCTGGCTGATCAAGCGCGCCGAACGAATCATCGGCACCACGCCGGTCTATATCCGTGAATCCCCGTACCTGCAGCATGTCCAGGAGAAGGTCACTTACGTGCCCATCGGCATCCAGCCCATCCTCTACGCCCCCTGGGACGCAGACGAGATCCGGGCCCGCTACCCGGGCAAGAAGATTGTCTTCGCCCTCGGCCGGCTCGTCCCCTACAAAGGTTTCCACATCCTGGTGGAAGCCGCTTCACAGCTGGGACCGGAATACCTCGTCCTGATCGGCGGCAAGGGTCCGCTGCAGGGCGCGCTGGAGAAGCAGATCGAAGAGCTCGGCGTGCAGGACCGCGTCCAGCTGCTCGGCTACATCTCGCCGGACGTGCTGCCGGCCATGTTCGGGGCCTGCGACGTGTACGTGATGAGCTCCGACCAGAAAACCGAAGCCTTCGGCATCGTGCAGATTGAAGCGATGTCCTGCGGCAAACCGGTCGTATCCACGCGCATCCCGCACTCGGGTGTGTCATGGGTCAACAAGGACGGCGAGTCCGGCCTCAACGTCCCGCCGGACGACCCCAAGAACCTCGCCTTCGCCATCAAGCGAATCTGCGACAACGAACAGAATTACCAGAAATTCGCCGCGGGAGCGATGAAGCGCTACGAAGAGCTCTTCACATCCCGGCAAATGATAGACAAAATTATCAATGTATATGAACAGACTGATTAAACTGATGCTGCTGTCAGCAGTCGGAGTGCTGCTGGCGGCCTGCTCCACGCCCAAGAAACTCAGCTACCTGCGGGACCTGGAGTACAATGTGCCCTTTGACGCGCGCCCAGCCCCCGAGCTGCGCCTCAAGGTGGACGACCGGATCAGCATCCAGGTCTTCAGCGAGCAGATGGAACTCGCCGCCCCCTTCAACGCCGCCGGCGTGCAGATGGAAGGCGACACCGGCTCCGTGCTGTCTTCCACCTATGGGGTAGATGCCCGGGGGAATATCGACTTCCCCATCCTGGGCGAGCTCCACGTGGAGGGGAAAACGCTGAACGAAGTCCAGAAGGAGATTTCCGCTGAGATCACCCATCGAGGTTACATCAAAGAACCCGTCGTCAAGGCTGAACTGGAGAATTTCACCGTCACGGTCATCGGTGAGATGGGAGCTCAGATCATTCCGGTAGAAGGAAACTCGATCACCATCCTGCAAGTGCTGGCGCAGATCAACAGCACGGAAACGGAAGGTGCCAAGCTTCCGGATGTCGCCGTCGTCCGGACGGAAAACGGAAAACGTCAGGCCTACTCCATCAACCTGCAGTCCAAGGCCCTCTACGACTCCCCCGTCTTCTATCTACAGCAGAACGACCTGGTTTATGTTAAACCCCGAGGAACGCGGCTTTCCAACGGCGGCGATGTTTTCCTGAAGTACTTCGCACCGACGGTAACCGCGATGTCCACTGTCATGTATGCCATTCTATATTTGAAAAGATAGCCTATGAAAAGCCCCGCCAAAAAAGTCACACGGAATGAACAGGTCAACCTGGTTGACTTGTTCTATTACCTGATTGGGAACTGGTACTGGTTCCTGCTGGCTATTCTCGCTTCGCTGGTCGTGGCCTACGTTCGCTATGCCCGGATGCCCTTCGTATATAGCAGCACGGTTACGGCCATTATCAAAAACCCCAACGAGGATATCCGGACCGTGCGGATGGAAACCTATGATCGGATGATCAATACTGTCTCCGTCAGCAACGAAGAGCTCCAGCTCCGCTCCGTTTCCTTGATGACCGAGGTGGTCAAAGCCCTGGATGCGGATGTGGACTATCTGGACCGCATCAAGGTGCGTGATGTTGAGCTTTATACATCCCTCTCTCCAGTCCGGATGGCCTTCGACCGGGAAAATGAAGATCCCGGCGTCTTTGAGGTCACCGTCATGCCGCTGGATGCGCACACCATCCGGCTTCATACGGAGGAAGGCTCCAAGTCCATCGCCTTGGGAGATACCATTTCCCTGGGCTCCGGCCGCGTCGTTTTCCTGCCGACGGCCCGGTACAACCCGGAGTGCTACGGACAGCTGATTCGCGTCCGGAAATACTCTGTCGCCACCGCAGCCAACCGTTACATCTCCCGACTCCATATTACCGATGATGAACAGATTCTCCATCTGACGGAATATGACTTGAATGCGCAACGTGCTGCCGATATCGTCAACATGCTCGTTGTCAAGTATAACGAAGCCGCCATCCGGGAGAAAAACCGCGTGGCGGTCAATACGGAACGCTTCATCAACGAGCGCCTGGCCATCATCGAGCAGGAATTGGGCAGTGTGGAAGGCGGCATGGCAGCGTTCAAGAGCTCCAACCAGCTCATGAGTGTAGATCAGGCTGCTTCGATGTACTTAGGCGACAGCCGCAACTACAGCGCGGAGTTGGTGGAAATCGAGACGCGTCTTGCCCTGTCCGGTTACCTCAAAGACTATGTCGTCAGGTCCGCTGACAACTTCCAGATGATTCCGGCCAACATGGGCATCAACGACCCCAACGTGGACATGATGGTCACCCAATACAACGACCAGATTCTGCGGCGGGAGAAGTTGGTGGCTGCCAGTAGTCCGGAAAGCCCGGCGGTCCGGCAGGCGGACGCCTCGCTCAACACCCTGCGCAGCAACATCCTGGGCCTGATCCAGAACCTGCAGACCAGCCTGGAGATCCAGAAACGCGACCTCTCCGAGCGCGAGCGCGCGGCCATCCAGAAGTTCTCCACCATGCCCACCAAGGAACGGCAGATGCTGGAATTTGAGCGGCAGCAGTCCATCAAGCAGGAGCTCTACCTGTACCTGCTGAACAAGCGCGAGGAGAACGCCATCTCCCAGGCCATGGCGGACGACAACATCCGCGTGGTCGATCCGGGTTGGGCCAACTACACCCCGACATCTCCCCAACGCATGAAGATCATTGCGCTGGCCATCCTGATCGGTCTGCTGATCCCGGCGGCCATCCTGATTGCCCGCCTCTTCCTGGACACCAAGATCCGCACGCGCAAGGAGATCGAGGAGAACATCGACGTGCCCTTCCTCGCGGAAATTCCACTCAATAAGGAGTACAAGCACATCATCTTCAAATCCGGCAAGCACAAGCACAGGCATGGGTCGGATCGGCCGTCGCCCTTCGTGTACGATCCCAATTCGCACAGCGTCTTCACCGAGGCCATGCGCATGATGTGTACGAACATCTCCTTCCTCGATCCGGACAGCAAGCTGCCGATGGTCATCGCCACGACCTCCTACTCGTCCTCTTCGGGCAAGACCTTCATCACGGCCAACATGGCGGCCTGCCTCGCGGACGCACAGAAGCGCGTGGTGCTGATCGATACGGATATGCGCAAGCGCTCCATGTCCAGCGCGTTCGACCTCAAGCACAAGACCCTGGGCCTGTCCAACTACCTCTACGACCTGGACGTCACGCTGGACGACATCCTGCACAAGGACGCCCGCCCGGGCATCGACTTCATCCCGGCCGGCCCGACGCCGCCCAACCCGACCGAGCTCCTGGCCCGGCCGCGCCTGGACGAGCTGATTAACCTGCTGCGCGAGCAGTATGATTACATCCTGCTCGACGGCGTGCCCATCCAGATGCTGGCGGATCCGCTCGTGATGAACCGCGTCGTGGAGACCAACCTCTTCATCCTGCGCAGCGGCCAGCTTGACCGCCGTATCCTCCCGCAGCTCGACGAGCTCAACGAGAAGCGCCATCTGCACAACATGGCCATCGTCTTCAACGGTCCGCAGGTCAAGCGCCGCCACGGCTACGGCTTCGGCTCCTACGGCTACGGCTACGGTTACGGCTACGGCGCCGGTTACGGCTACTACGGCGAAGACGATAAAAAGAAGAAAAGGCATCGATAAACTCCCCGGCTAAGCGATATGACCATTGCAGTAGATTTCGACGGCACCATCGTCGAGCACAAATACCCCGAGATCGGCAAGGAGAAGCCCTTTGCCATCCAGACCCTGCGCACCCTGCAGCAGGAAGGCAACCGCATCATTCTCTTCACCTCCCGGGAGGGCGAGCTGCTTGACGATGCGGTCGCCTACTGCCACAAAAAGGGCCTGGATTTCTTCGCCGTGAACAGCAATCAGCCCGCCGACGCGCTCTTCCCCCGGCAGACCTCCAAGGTGATCGCCGACGTCTACATCGACGACAAGAACCTCGGCGGCCTGCCCGACTGGACCGACATCTACCGGATGATCAACGGCCAGCGCGCCGAGCGCCACGCCGCCCGGAAAAAGAAGTTTCGCCTCTTCGGCGGATAAATAGATTCGGCGCACCTCAAAAGAAAGGCTGTCCCTTTGTGGGACGGCCTTTTTTTGCTATATTTGTCTTTTACGACTAAAACTTAATACAGTACCATATGTTCAAAGGTCAACCCAAAGGTCTTTACGCCCTGGCCCTCGCCAACACCGGCGAGCGTTTCGGCTACTACACCATGCTCGCTATCTTCCTGCTCTTCCTGCAGGCGAAGTTCGGCTTCACCGCCGCGGCAGCGGGCCAGTTCTACGCCATTTTCCTGGCGGCCGTCTACTTCATGCCGGTCCTCGGCGGATGGCTCGCCGACAAGATCGGTTTCGGCAAGTGCGTGGTCACCGGCGTGTCGGTGATGTTCGCGGGCTACCTCCTGCTCGCCATCCCCACGAACGCCTTCGAGAGCCGCGGCATCGCGCTCGCGATGATGATCGGCGCCCTGCTGCTCATCGCCGTGGGCACGGGCCTCTTCAAGGGCAACCTCCAGGTGATGACGGGAAACCTCTACGACGATCCCGCCTACAGCGCCAAGCGCGACTCCGGCTTCAGCCTCTTCTACATGGCCATCAACGTGGGTGCCATGTTCGCCCCCACCGCCGCCACGGCCCTCACCAACAAGCACCTGGCCGGCGCCGGCCTCATCTACAAGGCCGACATCCCCGCCCTCGCGCACCAGTGCCTGAACGGCACGCTGCAGGATCCGGCCGGTCTGGAGGCCCTCCAGGCCATGATGCCGGGCTCGGACGTCGCCGCCATGTCGCTGACCGACTTCAGCCAGTACTACATCAACCAGCTCTCGACCGCCTACAACCTCGGCTTCGCCGTGGCCTGCGTGTCGCTGGTCTTCTCGATGGCCATCTACTTCGGCTTCCGCTCCTGGTTCAAGCACACGGACGTCAACGCCAAGCAGGCTGCCGCCAGCGACAGCGCCGTCGAACTCACGCCCAAGCAGACCAAGGACCGCATCGTGGCCCTCTGCTTCGTGTTCGCCGTGGTGATCTTCTTCTGGATGGCTTTCCACCAGAACGGCTCCTCGCTGACCTACTTCGCCCGCGACTATACCCAGGACACCGTGAGCGGCCCGCTCCGCATCGGATTCAACATCTGGCCGCTCTTCCTGATTGCCATTTCTGTCTATACCCTCTTCGCGACCTTCCAGTCCGAAACGGCCCGCGGCAAGAGCATCTGCTGCGTGGTCACGCTCCTGCTCTGGGGCGGCGCCTACGCCCTCTACTCCGGCATGGATGAGGTCCTGCACATCCTGCCGCAGCAGTTCCAGCAGTTCAACCCGTTCTTTGTCGTCGCCCTGACGCCGGTCTCGATGGCCCTCTTCGGTTCGCTCGCGAAGAAGGGCAAGGAACCTTCCGCGCCGAAGAAGATCGGTCTCGGCATGTTCGTGGCCGCCCTCGGCTACCTCGTCATGCTCGCCGCCTCCAAAGGTCAGCCGGCTCCGTCAAGCCTCACGGCCGTCGGCGGTGTCTCTCCGGACCCGGTGGTTCCGACCTACCTGATCAGCACCTACCTCATCCTCACCTTCGCCGAGCTGCTCCTCAGCCCGATGGGTATCTCCTTCGTGTCCAAGGTCGCTCCGCCGAAGTACAAGGGCCTCATGATGGGTTGCTGGTTCGCGGCCACCGCCATCGGCAACTACCTCAGCTCCATTCCTTCCATGCTGTGGGACAATGTCCCCCTGTGGGTCAACTGGACGGTGCTCATGGCGCTCTGCATCATCTCCGGCGTCGTGATGTTCTCCTTCCTCAAGCGTCTGGAAGCCGCTACGGCCGAATAAGCGATGGCGAATTTCGGGGCTTTTCTGCTGAAGTTGCTGCTCTTCCCGCTGGGGCTGCTGCCGCTGCGCGTCCACTACGCGCTGGGACGCTTCGTGGCCTGGCTGGCCGGGGACGTGCTGCGCTACCGCCGCGACGTGGTCATACACAACCTGACCAAAGCCTTCCCCGAGAAGAACGTCTGGGACCTGAAGCCCCTGCGCAAAGCCTTCTACCAGCATTTCGGCGAGCTCATCGCCGAAGCGATCTGGTTCGGCGGATGCCGGAATGTCAAGCGCCTGCGGCGCGCACGCCTGGTCGAGATGGAGAATCCCGAAGTGGCCACGCGGCTCTTCGAGAATTCCCCGAGCATGGTCATCATGTACTCGCACTGCGGAAACTGGGAGCTCTTCGGCGGCATCCTGTCATACAACTACACCGACAAGCCGCACCCCTTCACCGAGCAGAATTTCTGCGTGGTGTACCGGGCGCTTTCCAGCCGTGCGTGGGATCTCGTCATGCGGGACAACCGTTTCGCCCCGCTGGAGGACCGCAAGCATTACTCCGGCTATCTCGAGAGCAAGGATCTCATCCGCTACGCCTACTCGCACCGAGACGAGAAGAAGGTATACAGTGTCAACACCGACCAGCGCCCTTATTTCCCCTCGCCTGCCAACATGGACGTCGAGTTCTTCGGACAGAACGTGCAGACGATGACGGGCGCCGCCGCACTGGCGCGCAAGTTCGGCATGGCCGTGGCCTACCTCTCCATGCGCCGTGAGCGCCGGGGGCACTACCTGCTGCACTTCGAGGTCCTCTGCGAGGATGCGTCGAAGATGAGCGTGGAAGAGATCACGAAGCAATATTATCAGCTCCTCGAGGCGGACATCCGGCAGCAGCCGGAGAACTACCTCTGGACGCATCGACGTTTTGCAAGATTATAAACAAATCATACACAAGAAGCTATGACCATCAAAGATCTTCAACCGAAAGTCGTTTGGAACAATTTCTATGGACTTACCCGCTGCCCGCGTCCCTCGAAGCATGAGGAGATCGTGCGCCAGCACCTGCTCGACTGGGCCAAGGAGCACAAGGTCGAGGCGTTCGCCGACGAGACCGGCAACGTGATCATGCGCATTCCCGCCACCCCCGGTTTTGAGAACCGCAAGGGCGTCGTGCTCCAGGGACACATGGACATGGTGCCGCAGAAGACGGCGGACACCGTCCACGACTTCCTCAAGGACCCGATCCAGACCGTCATCGACGGCGACTGGGTCACCGCCCAGGGCACCACGCTCGGCGCCGACAACGGCATGGGCGTCGCCATGGCGATGGCCGTCGCCGAGGACAAGAGCGTCAAGCACGGTCCCATCGAGATCCTCGTGACCTACGACGAGGAGACGGGCATGACCGGCGCCGAAGCGCTCCAGCCCGGCATCCTGAAGGGCGACATCCTCCTCAACCTCGACTCCGAGGATGAGAATGAGCTCTGCATCGGCTGCGCCGGCGGCCTGGACGCCGAGGCGGACTTCAAGTACAAGTCCCTGCCCGTCCCGGCGGGCTACGTGGGCTACAAGATTGACGTCAAGGGCCTGTCCGGCGGCCACTCCGGCATGGACATCTCCCTCTACCGCGCCAACGCCAACAAGGTCATGGTCCGCGTCCTCATCCCGATGCTCGAGCGCTACGGCGCCAAGGTGGCCGACTTCAACGGCGGCAGCCTGCGCAACGCCATCCCGTTCGAGGCCGACGCCCTGATCGCCCTGCCGAAGGCCAAGGCGACCGCCGCCATCCGCTACGCCAACGAGATCCTCAAGATCTGCCGGGAGCGTTTCGAACAGAGCGACCCGGGCTTCCAGTGGAGCATCACCAAGGTCAACAAGCCCGCCCGCCACATCGAGGACGCCGTGATCCTGAACGCCTGCAAGGCCATCGCCGTCTGTCCGTCCAACGTGATCCGCATGAGCCAGACCATGCAGGGCCTGACCGAGACGTCCATCAACCTGGCCGTCGTGCGCTGCAAGCGCGGCCACCTCACGGTCAACTCCCTGCTCCGCAGCGCCATGAACACCGCCAAGCAGGACCTCGCCCTGCGCGTGAAGTACATCTTCGAGTTCGCCGGCGCCAAGATCAAGTTCTTCGGCGGCTACCCGGGCTGGACGCCCAAGCCGGACACGCCGATCAACAAGCTGATCAACGACATGCACGTCAAGCTCTACGGCAAGCCGATGAACGTCCTCGCCACCCACGGCGGTCTGGAGTGCGCGCTGCTCGGCGCCAAGTATCCCAACTGGGAGATGGTCTCCATCGGCCCCACCGTCCTTTATCCGCACTCTCCGGACGAGCGCGTCAACATCGCGTCCGTGCAGCGGAGCTGGGACCTGCTGAAGGCAGTCCTCGAGAATATTCCTGAGAAATAGGATTTGCCCAAACTGTATATCATATCAGGCTGCAACGGATCCGGCAAGACCACGGCGTCGTACACGCTCTTGCCGGATCTGTTGAATTGCCGGGAGTTCGTGAATTCGGACGAGTTCGCGAAGAGTTTCTCGCCCTTCGACCCGGGCGCGGCGTCCGTCACGGCCAGCCGCTACATGTTGATGAAGATCAACTACCTGCTGGACCGGAAGGCGGATTTCGCCATAGAAACGACGCTCGCGACCCGCTCGCTGCTGCAGATTGTGCGGCAGGCGCAGCAACTGGGCTACGAGACCACGGTTCTGTATTTCTGGCTGAATTCGCCGGATCTCGCCATCGAGCGGGTGCGGGACCGGGTGGTTTCCGGCGGCCACAACATCCCCGACGCCGTGATCCGGCGCCGCTATGTGATGGGCCTGCAGTATCTCTTCGACGTGTACATCCCGGTCATCGACCGCTGGATCCTGGCGGACAATTCCAAGCCACCGTTTTCGGTCGTGGCCGAGGGGTCGAAGGATGTGATATACATCAAGGACAACGAGAAATATCAACTAATTCAGCGTATTGCGCATCCCGATGAATCTGTGTGACCGTTTTGGTGTGAGCGAAGAGCAGTTGCGCGCGCTTGTGGCCGAGGGGCTGCGGGCGGGTGGCGACTGGTGTGATCTGTATTTCGAGGACACGTCCTACCACGACCTGCTCCTCCGGGACGGTGTCGTCGGTTCCGGCGGCTATCACGTCGATTACGGTTGCGGCATTCGCGTCCTGAAGGGAGAAAAAACGGGCTACGCCTACGCCGAAACCACCGACTTCCAATCCCTTAAAAACGCTGCTATAGCTGCTGGTTCCATTGCAGCAACCGCCGGCGAAGCGGAAACGGCAGTTGGGTCTGAAAACCGTAGCCGCCCTCGGCTCCGTAAGAGGGAGGGGCCCGTTTGCGCCAGCAAGGGGAGGGGTCCTGCGCAGCAGGACGTTTTCAGACCCAAGCTGCCGTGGAGCGGAGCGGCGGTTGATACATATTACCAGGAACTGAAAGCTTGGGAGGATGCTGAGACAGCGGGATTTATTCCGTTTCTGAAGCGGATTGAGGCGGGGATCCGGGCGCGGGACAGCCGCGTCCTGAAGGTTGTCGCCATCCTGTCGTACTCCGTCAGCGACATCCTGATGTTCAACTCTCTCGGCGAGCTGACCACGGACCACCGCCCGCTGGGCAGCATCTCCGTCCAGGTCATCTTCCAGCAAGGCAAGCGCACCGAAAACAACACCGTCTCGCGCAGCCTGCGCATGGGCGCCGAATTCATCAGCGACGCCGTGCTCGAAGATCTCGTCGCCCGCGCCGTCGAAGGCATGGACGCCCGCTTCGAGGCGCGCCGGCCCAAAGGCGGGCAGATGCCCGTCGTGATGGGCGCCGGCGCCTCCGGCATCCTGCTCCACGAAGCCATGGGCCACGCCTTCGAGGCGGACTTCAACCGCAAGGGGCAGTCCATCTTCAGCGACCGCATGGGCCAGCGCATCTGCCGTCCGGGCATCAACATCCTGGACGACGCCACGGTGCCCGCCAGCCGCGGCGCCTGCAACTACGACGACGAGGGCGTGCCCGGCCAGAAGACCTACATGGTCACGGACGGCGTCCTGACTTCCTACCTCCACGACCGCATCAGCGCAGGCTTCTACGGCGTCGCCCCGACGGGCAACGGCCGGCGGGAGTCGTTCCGCTACAATCCCATTCCGCGCATGCGGGCGACCTACATGGAGAGCGGTCCCGACGGGACGAAGGAGGACCTGATCGCGTCCGTGAAACGGGGCATCTACGTAGATCAGTTCGCGAACGGACAGGTCAAGATCGGCGAAGGGGATTTCACCTTCTTCGTCAAGAGCGGCTTCCTCATCGAGGGCGGCCGGCTGACGATGCCCGTCAAGGACATCAACATCATCGGCAACGGGCCGCAGGCCCTGGCCGACATCCAGGCGGTCGCGGGCGATCTGCGGATCGACGAGGGCACCTGGACCTGCGGGAAGGAGCAGAGCGTCGCAGTTTCCTGCGGCATTCCTTCCGTATTGATTGGAAATTTAACGGTCGGAGGAGAGTAAGATGATCACAGATAAGGAGTTGGACTTCGTCCGGAAAGCACTTGACATGGCCGTGCGCGCCAGCGCTCAGCACGCCCGCGCGACGCTGTCGCTCAGCGAGGAGGACCTCGTGGCGACGCTCGACGGCGAGGTCGACCGCGTGACGCATTGCGCCGACCGCTCGCTGTCGCTGGCCCTCTTCGTCGACGGCCGCTACGGCAGCTATTCGACCAACAAACTCGACGCGGCCTCGCTCGAGGGCTTCATCGCCCGTGCCGTGGCAGCCACCCGCATGGTCGCACCGGACCCGCTCCGCGTGCTCCCCGACCCCGCCCGCTGCTGCCAGGACGCCCTCACCGGCAACGAGCTCGGTCTCGTCGACCCCGCCCGCGAAAAGGTTACGCCGGCTGACCGGCAGAACATCGCCCTCAAGGCCTCCGCCTTTGGATCTGATCCTCGAATCATTTCTGAGGAGGGAGAGTATTCTGACAGTGTGTATGATACGGTGGTGATGGATACGAACGGGGTGTGTTGCAGACACAGCGAGACATCGTTCGATTACGGGGTGGAGATTACGATTGAGAGTGATGGGGAGAAATACAGCGGATACTGGTGGGACGCGTCCTCGCGCCTCGCGGAGCTGGACGCCCCGGCGTGCGGCCGCCAGGCCCTCGCGCGCGCCGTTGGCCAGATCGGCTCCGAGCCCGCCCCCAGCGGCCGCTACACCGCCGTCATCGACGCGGAGATGGCCTCCAAGCTCGTCTCCCCGATCCTCCGCGCCCTGAGCGGCTACGCCATCCAGCAGAACAACTCCTTCCTGATGGACAGCCTCGGGCGGCAGCTCTTCCCCGAAGGGCTCAGCATCATGGACCTGCCCCGCATCCCCGGGCAGACCTGCTCCAAATACTTTGACTCCGAAGGCGTTGCGACCGTCGAAGCGCCCATCGTCGAGGCCGGCGTCGTGAAGCAGTACTTCATCAACAGCTACATGGCCGGCAAGCTGCAGATGGCCCCGACCGTCGAAGACGCCACGCGCCCCAAGGTTCTCCCCTGGCCCGTCGCCGGCCTGGACCGCGACGCGATCCTTCGTCGCTGCGGCAGCGGCATCCTGGTCACCGATTTCAACGGCGGCAACAGCAACCCCGTGACCGGTGACTTCTCCTACGGCATCGAAGGCTACTGGTTCGAGGACGGCAAAATCGTCCGGCCCGTGAGCGGCATGCTGATGACCGGCAACTTCCTCACGCTGTGGTCGCGCCTGCTCGCCGCCGGCGACGACGCGCGCCCCTGCCAGACCAAACTCATCCCCACCCTCGCCTTCGCGGAGGTCGACTTCAGTGGATAAATCATAAAAAAGCTAATAATATGAAAATTGAGAACAACAAAGTGGTGGCCGTGAGCTACCAACTGGAAGTGGAAGGTAAAATCGCGGACCAGTCCGCCCCCGGCAACCCCCTGGAGTACATCCACGGCACCGGCATGCTCCTCCCGAAATTTGAAGGCGCCCTGCAGGGCAAAGAGCCGGGCGACAGCTTCGACTTCGTCCTGAGCCCCGAAGACGGCTACGGCACCTATGACCCGAAATACCTCGTCGACCTCCCCAAGACGGCCTTCGCCATCGACGGACAGGTGCGCGAAGACCTGCTGGTCGTCGGCCGCACCATCCCGATGCTGAACCAGGCCGGCCAGGTGGTCCAGGGCACCGTCAGCAAGGTGACCGACAGCACCGTGACCATGGACTTCAACCACCCGATGGCCGGCAAGACCCTGCACTTCACCGGCAAGGTGGAGAGCGTGCGCGGCGCCACGGACAAGGAACTGACCGAGGGCCTGCACGGCGAATACCTTCCGCAGGAGGAAGGCTGCGGCGGCTGCGGTGGCGGCGGTTGCCACAAGGAAAACGGCGAATGCTGCGGCAAAGGCAAGGGCGAAGGCCATTGCCACAAAGACGGCGAAGGTGACTGCGGCTGCGGCAAAGAAGGCTGCGACTGCAAATAAACCTGCCTGATGCGAACCGCCGTCGTCATCCTCAACTGGAACACCCGGGACTACCTGGCGCGTTTCCTGCCTCCCCTGCTGGACAGCCTGCAGGGGCTGGATGCCGGCGTCGTGGTCGCGGACAACGCCAGCACCGACGGCTCGCGGGAGCTGCTCGCCGAACGTTTCCCGCAGGTTCGCACGATCCTTTTCGACGAAAACTACGGCTTCACCGGCGGCTACAATCGCGCGTTCGAAGCCTTGAATGAACCGGAGTACCTGGTGCTGCTGAATTCCGACATTGAGGTGCCGACGGGGTGGCTGGAGCCGCTCGTCGCCTGGATGGACGCGCACCCGAATTACGCCGCTTGCGGCCCCAAGCTCCACGCGCTGGAGCCCGACGGCGAAGGCTACCGCCGCACCGACCGCTTCGAGTACGCCGGCGCCGCCGGCGGCCTGCTCGACCGCTACGGTTTCCCCTTCTGCCGTGGCCGCGTGCTGAAACGCACGGAGCGCGACGCGGGGCAGTACGACGCGCCGCAGGACGCCCTCTGGGTGTCCGGTGCGTGCCTGCTCGTCCGCGCCCGCGCCTGGCGCGAACTGGGCGGTCTGGACGCGCGCTTCTTCGCGCACATGGAAGAGATCGACTGGTGCTGGCGCGCCTGGCTCGCCGGCTGGCGCGTGGGCGTGGTGCCGCAGAGCTGCGTGTACCACCTCGGCGGCGGCACCCTCGCGCCCGCGTCCCCGTTCAAACTGAAACTCAACTACCGCAACGGGCTGCTCCTGCTGGAGAACAACCTGCCCGCGACCCTCGGGGCGCGGCGGGCGCGCGGGCGCATCCGCATGCGCAAGATTTTGGATTGTTGCGCAGCAATCGTATATTTGTTGTCCGGAAAGACGCAAAACGCCCGGGCCGTCCGGGACGCGCACCGCGAATACCGCGCGCTCCGCGACTTGAAAACGGAGCCCGCCGTTCCCGGAAAAGGGAGACCGGAAGGACTGCTGGATGTGTGCATCCTGGTCCAGGCCGCGCTGCGGGGAGAGAAGATTTTTAAATTTGTGAGAAGCTATGAAAGTAGTCATTGAGGGAGCCGGTGAGGTGGGTTCCCATCTCGCGAAGATGCTTCGCGCCGAAGCGAACGAAGTCACGGTGATCGACGACAACGCCGAGCGCATTGCCGCCCTGACGTCCTACGCCGACGTCGAGACGGTCCTCGGCAACCCCTCGTCGATCGAAATCCTGCGCGCCGCCGCGGTGGAAAAGGCCGACTTGTTCATCGCCGTCTACCCGCTGGCCGCCCAAGAGATCAACATCGTGGGCGCCCTGCTCGCCAAGCAGCTCGGCGCCGCCAAGGTGATCGCGCGCGTCAACGACGAGGACTACCTGAACGCGGAAAACAAGCTCATCTTCAAGGAATTGGGCATCGAGCTCATGTTCTACCCCGAGAAGAGCGCCGCCGACGAAATCGTGGCCTTCCTCAAGCACAACTCCACCGCCGAGACGATGGACTTCGCCCGCGGACGCCTGCAGATCGCCGTCTTCAAACTCACCGAAGACTCCCCCATCCTCGACCTCAAGCTGCTGGAGTTCATCAAGGACACCACCAGCGAGGAGCTGCAGCAGTTCCGCGTCATCGCCATCTCGCGCGACGAGACGACCATCATCCCCAAGCTGGACACGAAGTTCCTCTACGGCGACCTCGTCTTCACGATCACCACGCGCGAAGGCGTGGAAGCGCTCTACCGCCACTTCGGCAAGACCAACCTCTCCATCGACAGTGCCTTCATCCTGGGCGGCGGCCCCATCGGCGAAATGCTCGCCCGGTCCCTGACCCGCGCCGGCCTCAAGGTCAAGCTGGTCGAGAGCGACAAAGACCGCTGCATCGAGCTCTCCGAGAAGCTGCCCGAGACCGTGCGCATCGTCCACGGAGACGGCCGCAATTCGGATTTTCTCTACGAGGAAGGCATCCAGGAATACGACTCCTTCATCGCCCTGACGGGCAACGACGAGAGCAACGTGCTCTCCTGCGTGGTGGCCAAGAAATTCGGTGTGCCGCGCACCATCGCCGAGGTGGAGAACATCGAGTACATCCACATCGCGGAGGAGATGGGCGTGGACAACGTCATCAACAAGAAGCTCATCACCGCCGGCCGCATCTTCAAGTTCACCCTGTCGGGCAAGGCGCGCGTCGTGCGCTACATGACCGGCACCAACGCGGAAGTCATCGAGTACACGGTGGCGCCGGGTTCGGCCATCACCACCGGTCCGATCAAGGACATCGACTTCCCGCGGAACGCCATCATCGGCGGCGTGATCCGAGGCAGCGAGGCCTTCATCGCCGTGGGCGACACGGTCATCCAGCCCTACGACCGCGTGGCGATCTTCGCGCTGCCGGAGACCATCCAGGACATCGACAAGTTCTTTAAATAGAAAATCGCCGGCCCAGCCGGCGATTTTCATTAGAAGTACTGACTTTCTTTTTCGAAGAGCGCCCGGTCGTCGCGGTTCGGATCCGGACGGACGGAGTCGCGCATCTTCTCGATGGCCTCGCGCTCGGCGCGTCCCAACTTGCGCGGAATCCACACCAGGATCTTCACGTACAGGTCGCCGCGGCTGCTCAGGCCGTAACCGTTCACGGACGGCAGGCCCTTGCCGCGCAGGCGCTGGACCGTGCCGGACTGCGTGCCGGCGTCCAGCTTGAGCGACACCGGGCCGTCGATGCCCGGCACCTGGATCTCGCAGCCCAGCATCGCGTCGGCAACGCTGATCACGCGCGTATAGAAGAGGTTGGCGCCGTCGCGCTTCAGCTGGGCGTGCGGCTGCTCCTCCACGATCACGAGCAGGTCGCCGTTCACGCCGTTGTTCGGCGCAGCGTGGCCTTCCCCGCGCAGGGACAGCTGCATGCCGTCCTCCACGCCCGCCGGGATACGGACCTTGACGGTCTCCTTCACGCGGACGAGGCCGGTGCCCTTGCAGCGGCCGCAGGGGTTCGTGACAACCTTGCCGGTGCCGCCGCACTGCGGACAGACGGATGTCGACATGGCGCGGCCGAACAGGGTGTTCGTCACGTGCTGCACATGGCCGGCGCCCTTGCAGGTCGGGCAGGTCTTCACGTCGGAGGCGTTCTTGGTGCCGCGGCCGCCGCAGTCCGGACAGGGCCGGTTGCGCTCGATCGTGACTTCCTTCTCACAGCCGTTCGCGATCTCCTCGAGCGTCACCTTGACGCGCGTGCGGATGTCGCGGCCGCGCTGCTGACGGGGGCCCTGCTGGCCGCCGCCGAAGCCGAAATCGCCAAAGCCGCCAAAACCGCCGAAGCCGCCGAACGCGCCTCCGAAGAGGTTGTTCAGGATGTCGTTCAGGTTGCCGAAGCCCTGGCTCCAGTCCTGGGCGCCCGCCCCGTCCACGCCGGCGAAGCCGAACTGGTCGTATTTCGCCTTCTTGTCGGGGTCGCTCAGCACGGAATAGGCCTCGGAGGCCTCCTTGAACTTCTCCTCAGCGGTCTTCTTCTCGGCGTCCGTGCCGCTGACCCAGCGGTCCGGATGCCATTTGAGCGCGGCCTTGCGGTACGCGCCCTTGATATCGTCGGCCGAGGCTCCCTTCTGGAGCCCCAGGACCTCGTAGTAATCTCTTTTCTCTGCCATACGCTTACGCTCCCACGACTACCTTGGCATAGCGCAGGACCTTGCCGCCCAGCGTGTAGCCAGTCTGAATCACGTCGATCACCTTGCCCTTCAGCTCCTCGCTCGGCGCGGGGAACTGGGTCACAGCCTCGTGGAAGTCCGTGTCGAACGTCTCCCCCTTAGCCTCGATCCGGGCCAGGCCCTGGGTCTTCAGGTAATCCATCAATTTGTTATATATCAGCGCAGTGCCCTCCTTGGCCGCCTCGTCGGACGACTTGGAAAGCATCTCCATGGCCCGCTCGCAGTCGTCCAGCACCGGGAGAAGCCCCTCGATGGTCTTGGCCGACGCGGACGCGATCAGGTTCAGGCGGTCCTCCGAGCTGCGGCGCCGGAAGGTCTCGAATTCCGCCATCAGGCGGAGGTAGCTGTCCTTCTCGGCCGCCAATTTGTCAGTCAGCTCGGCGACCTGCTGCTTCAGATCGTCGCCCTTGCGCTCTTCTTTCTTCTGTTTCTTCTTGGGTTCCGCTGCCTGCGGAGCCTGTTTATCTTTGTTTTCTGCCATAATTCGAAGCTCTTTGCCCTTTGCTAAAGCAAAAGCTCTGCCAATGACAGAATGTCATTATCTCCGAATCTGCGAAATAATTAGTAACTTGCGTTTTGTATAACCAATTTGGACGAAATGAAAAAGATTCTCCTCTCCCTCGCGCTTTGCGCCCTTCCGCTGGCCGCCTGGAGCCAGCCGGTTTTCCAGCCTTCGGGCAAATCCGTCGCGGACATTCACGAGACCCGCACCGACGAGACCGTCGTCACGGCCGAAGCCGACATCAACAAAGACGGAATCAAAGACCTCGTCATCGCGCTGGACGGCTATTATTCCGGCAGCAACTTCGCCTTCTATTTCGGCGACAAAAACGGCGTCTATCGGCTCTTCCGCGAATACGAGACCGACCTGTACGGCAACAAGACCGGCATCACCGTCAACGACAAGGGCGTCGTACGCATCCAGTGCGACTATGAGGGCAACTCGGACATCTTCCTCTTCCGCTGGCAGGACGGCGACTTCCGCCTCATCGGCGGCAAGAAGGACCGCCACGCCTCCGAGCACTACGACGAATCCTACAACTACCTCACCGGCAAGATGATACGCACCGACGGCGAGGGCGGCAGCCGCAAGGCCGTGACCACCGACATGCCCAAGCAGCCGGCCATCAATTTCGGCTGGATCCCCCTGTACTACGACATGCTGGGCTACCTTATCGAGGAGCAGGCCGAGGACGACTACAACCTTACCCCGGACGACATGCTCGCCATGGGCATCTTCCGCAACATGCAGGCGAACGAGATGCTCTTCTGGCATTTCTGCGACTGGGAGAATCCCTACCACGACCTGCATCCGGACGGGGATGAGGGAGAAGACTTCTGGTACGCCGATGACGAGCACATGAGCCCCGGCAGCTACAACGCCTGGTCCTCGCTGTCCATCCAGAAACTGGCGGACGGCAGCTACACCATCAACCTGACCGAGTCCTTCTACGACCGCAGCTACGAAGCCCTCTTCGACGAGGACATGTCCAACATCGACGAGGTCATGGAGGAGCATGAGACCGAAGAAGAAATCACCCGGTCCCGCTGGATCTTCAAGGACGGCCAGTTCATCCCGCAGGAGATTCCCGAGCCCGTGGGTTAGTGATTATAAAATCACTATATTTGTAAGTATGAACCACAATCCCCTATCCGAAGAAAGTCGGGAGCAGAAGCTCCAGTCGCCCGAACAGATCGGCAGCACCCTCAAGGTGACGGCGCTGCCCACGTACATCCTGGCCGTCACGGCGCTCCTGCTGATGGGCGCCTTCTTCGTCTGGGGTTTCCTGGGAAGCGTCTCGGACAAGGCGTATTACAGCGGCGTCGTCTTTCCGCGGGAAGGCACGGCGGATGTCTCGCTGCCCAACCGGGGCATGGTCCGCACCATGTTCCTGCACAGCGGCGACCACGTGAGCAAAGGTCAGACCGTGGCTCTCATCTCCGTGAACGACAGCTACAGCATCCTGACCAGCACCGTCGAGGGCACCGTCATCAGCACCAAGGTGGACAACGAGTCCTTCGAAGCCTTCGAGCCCATCATCAGCGTGGTAAGCGGTGATGCCGCCGAAACGCAGCTCGCCATGCTCATCGCCTACATCGACAACGCCGGCCAGCGCGACCTCCGCGAAGGGATGATGGCCCAGGTGTGGCCGGAAGACGAGAAGCGGGATGAAATCGGCTACGTGAAAGGCCGGGTGCTTCGTATCGACCGCTACCCCGTGTCCGAAAGCGAGGTTCGCCAAACCCTCAAGAACGAGGAAATGGCCAATCGCCTGCTCTCCTCCGGGGACATGATGTACCAGGTGCAGATCGAACTGCTGCCCTCCCCGGACGATCCCACCCAATACGACTGGTCCTTCGGCGAGCCGGAGGACGTCAACCTGAATGTCGGCACCTACTGCTCCGTGATGAGCGAAACCCGGCGCCGCAGCATGTTCCGCTATCTGTTTGAGTCCGTGAGAACGCGCTTCCGGGGCGCCAAACTCCGCGTCGAATGAGTAAAAAGAAAGGCTCCAAGTCCACGGCGGCGCTCATCCGCCATTTCATGCGGGGATGCATGGCCTTCTACTGGGTCACGTTCCTGCTGTACTTCGTGGACATTGTCGCCTACCTGCTGGCGCCTTTCTTCCAACAAGTCTATACCGACAACATCATCACCCGCAAGAACCCCGAGTGGTTCGGGCCCCTGATGTTCTTCTACATCCTGCTGTTCGTGCTGGAACTGGGGGTATGGATGTCCATGAACCTCCTCCGCAGACGGCATTTCACCAAAATGGGACTCGTCAGCTCGTCCCGTTTCGTCCTGAACATCCTGAAACTGCCCATGCTGTTGTTGGACCGCTTCTCGTCCGGCGAACTGGTGGCGCGCTACTCCAGCATCCCCAGCATCACCCGCACGATGGACCAGTTCTCCATCGGCCTCATTTTCGTCGTGCAATCCCTCATCAGCGCCGCACTGCTGATGATGTACAGCTGGAAACTGGGCCTGGTCGTGCTGGTGTCGATGTCCCTGCTCGTGCTTGTGATGCAGGTCACGGCCGACAGCATGAAAAAGAAGGCCAAGGGCACGGAAGTGACCGACGCCCAGCTGCAGGGAATCACCATGACGGGCATCAAGAACATGGAGACCATCAAGTCCATGGGTGGAGAGCGCACCTTCTACAGCAATTGGGAGGCTTCCTTTGTCCAGGCCCTCAACGTGCGGGTCCAGTCCACCATGAGCAATATGGGCACCGGCTCCCTGCCGCTGCTGGTCCTGCACCTGAGCAACGCCCTCATCCTGATCCTGGGTGCCTGGTACATCCTGCAGGGAGAGCTGACGCCGGGTATGCTGCTGGCTTCCCAGGCGCTGGCCGCCAGCATCATCTACCCGATCAACTCGGCGGTCAAGTCCACCCAGAGCGTCTACCGGAGCCAGGCCGCCATGGAGCGCCTGGAAGAGGTGGAAGAGGCCTGCGAGGGACGCAGTCTGGAGTTGTCCAGCCTGGAGACGCTTCCGGAGCACCCCAAGCTCCGGGGAGATGTGGAATTGAGAAACGTCACCTTCGGCTACGACCGCAGCCTTCCCCCGGTCCTCAAGAATTTCTCCTTGAAGATCCCGGCGGGACAGCGGATCGCCTTCGTGGGCTTCTCGGGCTGCGGCAAGAGCACCATCGCCAAACTGATCTCCGGGCTCTACGAGCCGTGGGAGGGTGAAGTACTCCTCGACGGCGTGCCCGTGCAGCAGGTCAACCGCGCCGTCAGGATCAATTCCCTGTCGGTGGTCAACCAGGACATTACGCTCTTCGAAGGCACCATCGAGGACAACCTGAAAATGTGGGACGAGTCCATCGAGGACTTCGCCATGGTGATGGCGGCCCACGACGCCCAGATCCACGAAGAGATCGCCGAGCGCCCCGGGGCCTACCAGTCCCGGCTGAGCGAGAACGGCAAGAACTTCAGCGGCGGCCAGCGCCAGCGCATGGAGATCGCCACCGCCCTCGCGAAAGATCCTTCCATCCTCATCATGGATGAAGGCACCTCGGCCCTGGATCCCAAGACCGAGGAGAAGGTGATGCAGCATATCGCCAACCTGGGCATCACCCTGATCATGATCGCCCATCGCCTGAGCACCATCCGGGACTGCGACTGCATCTACGTGATGGAGAAGGGACAGATCCAGCAGCAAGGCACCCACGCGGAGCTGATGCAGCAGGAAGGCCTGTACAGTGAATTAATGAAATACGCCTGACCTATGAACAATCTATTCTTTGAGCAATTGGTCCAGCGTATTGAAGGAGACCGCAAGGCGATGAACCAGGCGGCCGACCTCTTCCGGGGCATGATCGACCGCAAGGTGTGGAAGAAGCTCACGCTGAAGCGGGAGATTCCGGAGAGCCTCGACGAACTGGAAGAGACCTTCTACCGACAGCAGATCTTCTTCCGGCAGATTCAGCTGGAAGGCAAATGGTGGACGCGCTGCTCGGGCAAGGTGCTGGCGTTCTCGGCCGAGGACGACACGCCGGTCCTGCTCGCCCCCGGTTTTGCCGACTATACCTTCGTCGATCCCAGGACGGGGCATCGCTGCAACGCCCGCAAGCACACGGATCTTCTCAAGAAGGAGGCCTTCGCCCTTTCCTACCCCCTACCTCAGGAGAAGCTCACCATCAGCGCCCTCATCGGGCACGCCCTGCGGCAGTTGAGCGTGTACGACGGCGTCTGCGCCCTGCTGGCCTGCCTGGGCGTGGTGCTGCTCACGATGTTCACCCCGTATGCGTGCAAGCTGTTGTTTGACGAAGTCATCCCTTCGGGCGACGCCGCCCAGATCGCGCCCATCGCCGTGCTCCTCTTCAGCGCCGCGGCCGGACTGGTCATGGTGCAGATGACCCGCAACTACCTGGTCGTCCGCATGAAGGACAAGACGGAATATGCCATGCAGTCTTCGCTGATGACCCGCCTGCTCTCCCTGCCCGCCGGCTTCTTCAAGAACTACTCCCCGGGAGAACTGTCCAACCGCGTCCTGTCCGTGGTCCGTTTCTCCACGCAGCTCACCGAAGACATGCTCTCCACCATCCTGACCCTGCTGTTCACGGTGATGCTGTTCCTGCAGTTCTTCACCTACGGCGGTCCGCTGCTCTGGACGGGCATCCTGGTGATGGTGCTGTACATGATCACCATCTACGTCCAATACTCCTGCCGCAAGAAGGTGCAGGACCAGGCCAACATGCACGCGTCCAAGCTGACGGGACTCATCTACAACCTGGCGGTCGGGGCGCAGAAAATCCGCACCAACGGGGCGGAAATCCGGGCGTTCCGCCACTGGGCCGAGGCCTACGAGCCGTCCGATCCCGACGGCAGCCGCTACCCGGCGCTGTTCAACTACAGCAACTCCATCAGCTACAACTTCCGCATGGTCCCCCTGATCGTGACCATGCTGGCCGCCTGGCACTACGGTCTGGGCCTGTCGGATTACATCGCTTACTGCAGCGTCCTCGCCATCGCCACCGAAGCCATCCAGAACTTCCAGCGGATTACGAAGGTCCTGGCCCAGCTGGCGCCGGAGATCAAGCTGTGCCGTCCCATCCTGGAAGCCCAGCCGGAAACAGACGAGGGCTCCGTATTCCTCAAGGACGTGAGCGGCAACATCGACATCCGCGGCCTGAAGTTCCGCTACAACGACGACATGCCCTACATTTTCAACAACCTGAACCTGCACATCAACGCCGGAGACTATGTGGCGTTCGTGGGCCCCTCGGGTTGCGGCAAATCCACCCTGGTGCGCCTGATGCTGGGATTCGAGCAAGCCGAGAGTGGCTCCATCTTCTACGACGAGCACAACCTCGACGACATCAACAAACCCAGCCTGCGGCGCTACTGCATCAGCATCTGCCTGCAGGACGGACAGCTCGTCGAAGGCACCATCCGCGACAACATCCTGTTCGGCAACGGCAACTTCACCGACGAGGACGTGTGGGAGGCTGCAAGAAATGCAGCCCTGGACAAGGACATCGAGGCCATGCCGCGCGGACTGGACACCCCCATTTCCGCCGACGGGCAGGGCGTGTCCGGCGGACAGCGCCAGCGTATCATCATCGCCCGCGCCCTGATCCGCAAGCCCAGTATTTTCTTCCTCGACGAAGCAACCTCGGCCCTGGACAACATCAGCCAGCACATCATCACCGAGAATTTGAAGAGGATGCACTGCACCCGCATCACCATCGCGCACCGCATGAGCACCATCCGCGAGTGCAACCGCATCATCGTCCTGGGCGACGGCAAGGTAGCCGAAGACGGCTGCTACGACGAGCTGCTGGCCAAGGGCGGACTCTTTACGGACATCATCAAACGGCAGACGGTATGAGAAAACGCTTGATCGGACTTCTTCTTTTGTGCGGCCTGCCGCTGCTCAGCCAGGCCCAGAGCCTGGACGAAATCATCCGGATCGCCCAGGACAGCACGCTGACGGCCTTCCAGAGCCGCTACGAATACGAGTTCCAAATCCAGAAGAACGCGCAGTTCGAGGCGCTCCGCAAGCCGCAGTTGGAGCTGCGCGTCGCGCCCAACTACCAGCGGATGATCAACGACATCACGCGCGACTACGTCTACCTGCGCAACTACAACCGCTTTTCCACGGCAGCCCAGCTGAAGCTCACGCAGAAGGTGCTGGGCCTGGGCGGCGAGGCCTACGTGGGCAGCCAGGTCCTGTGGAGCGAATACTTCAACGGCGACCAGGCCGGCCGCCTCCGCGATTTCATCGCCACCCCGCTCATCGCGGGCTACCAGCAGTCGCTGCTGGGCTACAATCCCTACCGCTGGGAGAAGGCCGCCGAAGACCAGCGGCTCGAGGCGGCGCGCCGGCAGCTGCGCTACGACCTGCACAGGATCGCCGAGGAAGCCACCCGGCGTTTCTTCCGCCTGGCCTGCGCCCAGGGCATGCTGGACATGTGCGAGCGCAACAAGCAGACGGCCGACACGCTCTACGCCATCGCTAGGGAGAAGGCCAGCATCGCCATCGTCACGCTGGCCGAGCTCCGCTCGCTGGAGCTGCAGCGCCTGAACGCCGCCAACGCCCTGCTCAGCGCCCGCAACGAGGAGCAGCTGGCGCGCGAATCCCTGGCGGCCTACCTTCGTACGCCGGTCCTTCCGGCCGGCAGCCGGCTCACCGTACCCACCGCCACCGACCAGGTTCTCCTGACGGATGACGAGGCCCTGATGATGGCCCGCGCCAACAGCGCGGCCCTCCAGCAGCAACAGGTCGCCCTCACCGAGGCCCGCCACCAGCAGGAGAAAACCCGCAAGGAGCAGGGCGTGAAAGTGGGCTTCGGCCTCGATCTGGGCATGCAGCAGCTGGGCAGCACCTTCGTCGGCGCCTACCAGCATCCCCAGCTCTACATGGTCGGGACCGTCACCCTCAGCGTACCGCTGATGGACCACGGCGCCGCCCGGAAGGGCCACGCCGCGGCCGCCGCCTGGACCTCCCGCGAAGAGATGGCGCTGCAGGAGGTCGACCGCGCCCTCGCCGAGGACGTCCACACCACGCTCGACAACCTGCGCTCGCACCGGCAGCTGCTCGCCCATACCGCCGAGGCCGTGGCGATGGCCGACGAGGTCTTCGAGCTCACGGCCGAGAACTACGCCAACGGCCTCTGCGACATCAACACCTACTCGCTCGCGCAGAACCGGCGCGACGAGGCCTACAACCAACACCTTACGGCGTTGGCCGGCTACTGGACCACGTATTATCACTTGCTAACCCTGACGCAGCATGAATAGACATATCGCTTCCTTCACCCTGCTGCTGGCCCTGGCCGCCTGCCAGTCCCGCCAGCCGGCCGCCTTCCCGGCTCCCGAACCCGCTCCCGCCCCGGAGCAGGAGGCCATGGCGGCCACGCCCGGTCAGAATCTGCAGCAGACCATCGCCGCAGAAGGATTCTCCAGCAAAGGAACGATCGAGGCCATTTACGAGGTCCCGGTCTACAGCCGGATCAACGAGCAGATTGTGCAGTTCGATATCGAGCTGGGCCAGCGGATCCGCAAGGGGCAGGTGGTCGCCCGGCTCAGCCAGGACGTCCTCAGGGACCGCATCGCCCGCGGCCAGGCCGAGCTGGAGCGCGCCGAGTTCCAGTACCAGGCCATCCTGATGGGACAGGGCTACAAGCGCAACGAGCTGGAGCAGGCGCCGGAGGAGATCCGCCGGCAGGCCCGCGTCAACAGCGGTTACAACACCGCACAGGCCGCCCTGCAGCAACTGGAGCACGAACTCACCTACTGTACGGTCACCGCGCCCATCACGGGCGCCGTAAGCCGGGTCGAGTCTACGCTATACAGCGCAGCGGTGCCCGGTGTGGCGCTCTTCTATATCGTTGACACGGAGCACCTGAAGGTTTGTTTCGACGTGCTGGAGAACGAGCTGCCGCGCTTCCAGGCGGGCACGCCCATCCAGGTGATTTCCATCGCCTATCCGAACGAAGTCCACAAGGCCACCGTGTCGGCCATCAGCCCCGTGGTGGAGAAGAACGGCATGGTGCACCTCGAGGCCACCCTCACCCCGCATCCCCACCTGATGCCGGGCATGACGGCGATCGTCTCACGATAAGACATACACAACGAAAAAAGCCCTCTGAGAATTCTCAGGGGGCTTTTTCGTGACTCCAACAGGACTCAAACCTGTAACCTTTTGATCCGTAGTCAAATGCTCTATTCAATTGAGCTATGGAGCCATAGGCAACCGGCGCGAGGCCGGTCTATCTTACTCTGCCGGAGCGTCTTTCACGACACGCTTGGCTTCCTTGATGCGAGCCTTCTTACCAGAGAGGTTGCGGAGGTAGAAAATACGTGCGCGACGGACTTTACCGACTTTGTTCAGTTCAATCTTGTCAATGGCCGGAGACTCATAAGGGAAGATTCTCTCGACACCGACACCGTTGGAAATTTTCCGGATGGTGAAGGTCTTCGTGTACGGGGTGGAACCACAAATCTGGATCACCACGCCGCGGAAGCTCTGGAGTCTCTCCTTGTCGCCTTCCTTGATCCGGTACGTCACCGTGATGGTGTCACCGGCTTTGAACTGCGGGTAGGAGGCAGCTTTGTTCTCGGAGAACGACTGCTCTACTAAGTTAATCAAATCCATAATATGTCAATGATATTGGAAGAGGCAGCGTCATCAAACCGTTCGAAGAGAGGCTGCTTTCTTTTCGGACTGCAAATATAGTCACTTTTCGGATACCTGCAAAATTTTTCTGCAAATATTTAAATGTTCCGCTGGTCGTCGTCGGCGTTGATCCCGAGGGATGCGAGCTGCTTCAGAAAAGCGTCCTCAAAACCGCGTTCGGCGATCCTGCGGGACATATTGAGCACCAGGCTGTCGCCGTAGCCGACGCAGGCGGAGGCGCCGGAATTGCCCCGCTGGCGACCGAGGATGAAGTCGATGTCGCGCACGTACGGGCGCATCGCCTCCGGCAGCTCGATCCGGCCTAGATTGGACAGGGTGTGCGAGCAGTAGCGGTCCCCTTTCAGCTTGAAGATGATGTCGATGATGGGCTTTTTGAGCACGCGCGGGATGCAGTTGATGGCGAAGTTGTCCTCCAGCTCCACGTTCTTCGCGACCTTGGGCTCCAGCTCGCTCGCCATCGAGTACAGGCGCTTCTGCGCGCGGACGATGCCGAGGATCTGGTTGAAGTCATATTCCCCGTTGCGCACGTCCACGCCCAGCACCACGTAGGAGGAGAAGTTGCGCAGCGTGCGGCCGCCGAAGATCTTGCGCAGGTCCACCGGCACGTTAACCTTGAGGACGGAGCGGCGGCGGAACGGGTCCTTGCGGCGGACGTCCTGCAGGGCGGCCACCATCGCGGCCGTGAGCAGCTCCGTCACGGTGACGTCGCGGCGCTTTGCCTCGGCGTGCACCTGCGCCATCGGCAGCTTGACGCGCACGTCGCGCAGCACCTTGTGCGGGAGCACGCGGCCGCGCAGGTGGTAGGCGGCGTCGTTCTGTTCGAGCGCGCCGTGCTTGCCGCTGAAGTCGTCGAAGGAGTCGGCGAGCTCGGAGGCACTGGGCGCGTCCGACGGGTCCAGGATGCGGCCACCGTACTCCGGCGTGATCCCGTAGCGGAGGCGGAGGTATTCCGCAGTCAGCGTGAGGAGGAAGGTCATGCCGCCGTTGCCGTCCGTCAGGACGTGGAAGATGTCCTGCACGATGCGGCAGCCGTCCGCGGACACGCGGAAGAGGAAGCCGTCGTTGCCGGTGATGCTGAACTGGTGCAGCTGCTGGAAGGGCAACACTCGCACCGGGCGGTCCAGCTTGCGCAGGTACCACCACAGGGCGCCGCCCGTGAGGGTGTAGCCGAAGGTGGGGATGCGGGAGACGGTGTTCTCCAGCGCCTGCTGGAGGATCTCCCCATCCACGGGCTCGGCGAGCGTCACGGACATGCGGTAGAGCGAAGCGTATTTCTTCGAAAGACTGGCGGGATATATGAACGAGGCGTTGTCGAGCCTCAACAGTTTCTGCTGTGTCATGGCAAAATCGTTTGGTTTTCGAAGGCAAAGTTATGGGTACGCGACGCGTCCGCAAAAGCTTTCTGACCGAAACCCCTCAAAAGGTGACGAACAGCCCGTTTGGCGGAGAATTCAGAAGAATTTGGGGACGAAAATCTTTGTTTTGAAGTTTTGTCCCATGCCGATTCGGGACGAAATTACGCACTTATCAACCACTTTCGCGCATGTTGGAATGACATGTTGATAACTTTTTTCGGGAAAGCGATTCAGATATGGAAATAATTTCTATTTTTGCGCGAAATTAAAAAGCACGACTATGTATTGGACACTCGAACTTGCCAGCGCTCTGGACGATGCTCCGTGGCCTGCGACCAAAGAAGAATTGATAGATTATGCGAACCGTTCCGGTGCCCCGGAAGAGGTGATTGAGAACCTGGAAGAGCTCGAAGAGGAAGGCGAGATCTACGAGACCATCGAAGACATCTGGCCCGACTACCCTACCAAAGAAGACTTCTTCTTTAACGAGGAAGAATATTAGGGCTTAACTGACTGAAATACAGAGAATTAGCTCGGATGGGTGCCATTTTAGCGAATGGTGCCCATCCTCATTTTATCGCATTCTGTCGCATCCTGTCGAAACGAAAGTTAACACAATACTTAACACAAAACTTAACACAATTTTGTAAGAGGAATAGTAACGTTAACTTAAAAAGACAGCACTATGGGTTCAGTAAAACCAAGAATCCCCTCAGGAAAGTTCGTCGTCCTGAACCGAGTCAACACAAAAGGCGAAACCGTTATTCATCTCCGGTACTTCTGGGGAACCTATCTTAAACGATCTACGGGAATTGCAATCCCACCTTCGGCATGGGATGAAGCCCGCTGCTGCGTAAAACCATCCTACCCTGATTCGGCAAGAATCAACGCCCAGCTGCAAAATCTCAAATGCGAGATTGACAACAAACTTCTTGCTTATGAGGGCGAGATGAACAAAACTGTGCTTAACTTCATTCTGAACGGCGGAGATCCTGTGAACGAGGGCGATTTGCCGGACGAATCTCCCACCCAGGTGGTCAACAAAAAAACCAACTTCGTGGAGTATGCCCACCGGGTCAACGATTTGAACTATGGCAAGAAGGAGTACGGATATTCGCTCTGGTACAACAAGCAAAAGTTGATTGAGCAGTTTGAAACATTCCTTGTTCACTGGCGCAAAACGCCCAAGTTCGCACTGAAAGACCTCAGGCAGGATGTGTTTGACGAATATGTCCAGTACCGTTTTACCGTGCGTAAGAACAACAACAAAGAGGCCATCAACAAGGCGCTCGTCCCTCTCTATGTGGCTATAAAGGCCGCCATTACAAACGGTATCCTCGATCAAGGAACATACGGTCCCGTCGCCGAGAACTATCTGGATACAAGAGAAACAGAGTATCGCCCGGATATGGAGGAAACGGTAGTAGAAAAAGTGCGTTTTCTTACCCCGGAGCAGATTGTTCAGCTCAAGGATTACTACGAGAAGTGCAAGAATCCTCGTTCCAAGGAGATTCTGGACATGTGGTTTTTTGCCTATTATGCTTGCGGGCTTCGTCTGTCAGACATTCTGACCCTTGAATGGAAACATATTGACTGGGATGCGAAGGTAATCAAGAAAGTCCAGTTCAAAACCAAGCGGCTTCCTGACGTCCTACCACCTCTCGGGAAATCTGCTATAGAGATATTGGAACGCTGGAAGGAAAAAGGGAGGAATGACAAGTTTGTCTTTGACCTCCTTCCGGAGGACTACGACCTCACGGATCAAAAAAGGCTGTTCATGGACCGCAATTCCAAGGACAAGACTTTCAATACGTCCCTGAATGTGGCCAGGATGACACTTCGTTTCGATTTCCCGCTCACCATGCACGTTGCCAGACATAGTTTCGCCGTTATGTGCATCAACAATGGAATGAATATCTTCCTACTCAGCAAGCTACTGGGACATTCCACGATTGCATCTACGCAGCGGACCTATGCGCAGTTCCTGAAAGAAACTGTGGAGTCCGAGACTAAATTTATCCGCGACCTCTAGGTTTAATGGTGATTGCCGTAGCTTTATGATGGATGCCGAGGAGAAATGCCTCGACATCCTCTTTGCTATAGAAATAGGTGTCTCCCACCTGTGAATAACCCAGCAGGCCGGCGTCCCGCCACTTCTTGATGGTGGCAGTGGACGTGTCCAGCAATTTCATCAGTTCGGCGTTAGTATAGACGGGCTTGTGGGCGCTCAGTCCCATCTTCAGGTCTTTCACTTCGTCGGCCAGCCTCTCCAGCTGGCGGGCGATGTCGTTTCGCTCACTCGGTGTCATATGCTTGGTGTAAGTTTCATGTCAGCGGTATAGCCCCTGGAATCCTGGAGCATTTCATTGAGGTCTTTGTACTTGCCGTACAAGTCGGACATATCGGTAACCCTGCCCGGGAAAGCCCTCTCCAGAGCAGTCTGGCATTTCTGTCCTGCTTCGTCGTTGTCCAGGAACCCCATTATCTTATCATGCTTGCCGATATAGTCCATTGCTTTTCGGAGATTGTTTACTGAATTCAGCACCACCACGTCGCAGGAGGGCTTGGTGCTGCCCTGCATCACCTGCCAGGACAAGAAGTCCCAGAACCCTTCGAAGACGGCGACACTCTTGGCGCTTGGCGTGGTGCTCATCTCACCTTCATTATTTATAGTGGTGACATCGGCTTTGTTGGTGGACTTGTAGCCGGTGGGCGCGGACATGGCCCAGGCACCGGCGTTGTTCGGGATACCGACTAGCGTGAAGTTCAGTCCCTTCTGAGAATTATAGACAATAATCTCTTTGAGGTACTTGCGGGCTAGTTCCAGCGGAATCTTCCGGGCCGCAAGATAGTTGGTCAGATAGTCGCTCCTGATTTCCCGGACCTTTTTGATCTCACACTTCGAGCCAGTAGCTGCATTCTGGACCGGCCGGCGGTAATTCTCCTGGGATACGACTGCTAAAGGATCAAGCGCCTTGACGAAGTTCTCCGCCTCACGGCAGCTGCAGTGCTTTACCATCATGATCAACTTGATGATACTCCCTCCTTCTCCGGTGCCGTGGTCATACCAGAGGTTCTTGCTCCTATCGATATGGAAGGAGGCTTCGGATTCTTCCCGCAGCGGCGAGAACCACATATCCCGCCCCGTTCCCTTGCGGCACCCCAAGGCTTCCATTACCTTATCAATGGGATAGTTGTATATCTCCTTCTGGAACATTTCAGCAAAAGTTTGTCGAATTTTGTCGCAAAATATCGTATTTTGTCAAAAATTTGCGTACCTTTGTAAAAGCGATTGCGTCCATGTTCGACTGATAGTCGGATTAAGACAAAAATAATTTTACAGGAGTAAACAAATTGTTTACGCAAAGATAAGACATTTTATTTGAAATTTGCAAGTATATGGCCAAGAAAGTTGAAACGGAAGCCGCTCCCGTGCAGGAGAAAGAAGTCAAGAAGCGCCCCAATTATCAGCGCAAGATGCCCATCCAGTATGGGCCCAAGCGCGGCAAGCGCCTGGCGCCGGTACTGATGTATCTCTTTCAGGAAGGCATTTCCATCGCTAATTTGGCCGACCGTCTGGGCCTGTCCCGTCAGGGCATAAGCACACGTTTCGTGCGTGACAACTGCTCCATGAAGGATATGGAAGAGATGGCCGCAGCAGCCGGTTACAAGTTCGTCTGGAGTTGGGAAAAGGTCGAGAAGGACGAAGACTAAGCCGGGTTGTTCTGCTCCTTGAAGAGCAGGTTCAAGATGTCCAGGCGGATCTTCCGGTAGTTCTTCTCCACTTCCATCTCCATCTGTTCCGGCGTCATCCGGAGGATTTGTGGAATCTGCTCATTATGCTTGGGTTTCCCGCATGCCTTTACCTCCCCGCAGAAGATTTTCGGATTGACCTTCTGGTTGAAAGTATCGGCTACATAGCCGCAAAAGGAGCCCTGTGACAAGGCTTCAATCTTATTCGGTGGCAGCACGTCCCTCAATTGGTATGAGTACGTGACATGGTCACTGGATGCGCCCTCCTGGTAGGAGCGCATTTCTCTTTCCACCTTGCCGAACGACTTACTCAGCATCTCGGCCGTCTTTCCTTTCACGGCTCCTGAAAACACGTTACCTACCGTGTTGAAGATTACTTCGGACTCCTTCTGGTCATAGTCTTTGACCAGCTGAGACTTGTCCTGAGCGCCGATGACTACGGCCACCTTGTTCTCGCGCGCGGTATTGATAAGGTTGTCCAGCCCCTTCAGATAGATGGTGGGCAGTTCGTCGATGAGAACGGCCGAAT
>JAEEGJ010004245.1_pt1 | contig 49567 bp, 40 predicted proteins | sample 8958761 | NCBI WGS metagenome assembly JAEEGJ01 (sample SAMN16246546, study PRJNA631951) | gut metagenome | biome: gut microbiome; feature: rumen; material: RS-attached | host: Bos | place: Iran: Karaj | collected 2018-10
AGACAAAAAAGATAAGCGTTTCAGGGCCTCTGCACTTTTTACTACAGCAGCCGGAACTAATATTTTAATTGATGTGGGCCCGGATTTTAGAATGCAGGCCCTTGAACATAAAATCAATAAGCTTGATATGGTTCTGCTTACACACAGTCATGCCGATCACCTGCACGGACTTGATGACCTTAGAATCTTCAGCTGCGATATGTGGAAAAAGCCCGAAAATCCGGCGGCACTCAAGCAGTTTAATGCACCTCCTATTCCTATTTATACAAACGAATCAACTATCCGCGATCTTACTTACCGCTTTGCATATTTTTTTGTTCCAGTAAAAGAGGGTGGTGGACATGCTCGCGTTGAGCTTAAGGAAGCTTCAAAACCTTTTGTAGTAGACGAGGTAACAATAACTCCAATCCCAATGATGCACGGGCATTTACCAACTGTGGGCTGGCTTTTTACACGCACAGAGCCTGATGGTTCAAAAAAATCAATTGCATATCTTACTGACTGCAATTTTATAAGCGATGAGGCCTTTGCGCTTTTGCAAAAATCAGCGGGCCTTGATTCAGGCGGAGTTCTTGAAGAGCTTGTAATAGATGGTCTTAGAATTAAATCTCACAGCACTCACTTTAGTATTCTTGAAGCAATGCAGGCTGCAGATAAAATCGGTGTAAAAAATATGTGGGTAACTCACCTTACTCATAATGCAAGTCATAAAGAATACACGGAATATATGCAGGAACAAAAAGGTGCCCTTTCAGGTATAAGAGGAACTGCAGAACCTGCTTACGACGGGCTTGAACTTCTTGTGTAAATTATTGATTTTTTTTGCACAAAAACGTAAATTTTTAGTAAATTTAATATGATGGATATAGACGAATCTGCAATCATAGAAGATTTTTTTCTCTCTTTTCATGACATTTTTACAATAGATGAATTTTGTCATATGATGAAATCGGAGGGGGTAAAACTTTCTCATGATTATGCACAGTCAATTCTTGATGCCTCAGACATGGTTTTTTCTCTTGTAAATGAAGAGTATATAACCCGTGCGGGCGTTTTTATTGGCAGATGGTTCAGCTTTATGCCTTCTGCAGAAGAAATCCAGAAGGGTTATATAATTTTAGGCCATCGCTGTATTCCTTTTATAAATCCAGATATTTCGCCTGATAATATCCTTATTTCAAATGGAAAGATTCTTATAAATCCAAAGGCTGTTACCTTTTCTATGAATCTTGCGCTTGACACCTTTGCGCTTTTTGGTGAAGGGTATGTTCTTCCATATATCTTCAACGATCATTCAAATAAAGAAATCCCTCTTTCTTCTGTGCAGTATGGAATGCCTAACGAAATTAAGCTTACAGCCTGGCCGGTTTCAAAAATCACAGGTGGAAAATCAATAAAATATGGCGACAGAATTCTTGGTCGGGTTGTTGACTGGGCTGCTAATATTGTTGAACTAAGGGTTCTTCCTTCAAATGCTTCTGATGAACTTACTACTGATGATCTTGAGCGCGAAGAATGGTATTCAAATTTTGAAAAAGGCCTTATAAACAGTTTTGAAACAAGCGGACCGGTTTCTTCTATTGAACAGCAGCTTGCTTTCCTTTTCCTTGAAAATCAGCAGGAGCTTTGTATAAAGAATTGCGGTAGTGCTGAAGAGTTCCTTAAGCATACAAAAAAAATCGGATTTTCACCTTATGGCGTTGAGTCTCGTATCTGGTATGCAAATAAGCCTGTCCCATATATTGGAAACTGGAATAAGAACGCTTCAACAGAATCTCTTTTTACAAACATGACAATGATTTTTTCTCCGCAGATAATTGATTCTTACATTAAGAATATGCTTTTTGAACAGAGGGAACACGAAGCAAAGAAAACTGTGGAAGAGCTTCTTTCCGAAATATTTCCGCCAACATTAAAGATGACTGCGCAAGAACGAAAGCTTATATTATTGAACATAGAAAAACGAAGTGATATACTAAACAAAGTGTATAATCAGTTTACTGATTATAAGCTTGCACCAGTTAGGAAAAGAGTTTTAGACTTGTTTTCACAGGTCAGTTATCTGTTGTGCGCCATCGGCTGTTCGGGCTTAAGTTTGCAGGATTTTCCTCAGCAGGAGCTCGTAATTCTTGTTCAGTTGTTCAGTCATATTGCAAGAATTGTCGAAGAAATGGAATCAGATATCTTAAAAGATTATTTTCCTATAGACGATGTATTGCTTTCGCTTGATGGTATGGAAGAAACCTTTGATGAGATTGGTGAGATTCTGCACAGTTCACTCGAAGCAATCACATATAATAATATAAAAATAGTTCATTGATAAACATAGGGTACGCCCGATTGTTTGTTATATAAAATGGAGTTTAAAAATGGAAACAAGTTTGAATGGTGGTGTAGATTTACCGGTCTTAATCCATCGCGGTGGGGTGTTTTTTGATATTGAGGGGGCAACTCCTCAGGAAGTTTACAAAAATATCAGCGAAAAAATCGAGAAGCCTGAGGGTGTTACAAGCGAATTAATTTATACTGCATTATGTGCACGTGAACAGGTTTTAAGTACTGCTGTAGGAAACGGAATTGCGCTTCCTCATGCAAGAGCATCTATAATAAAAAGCGACGAAAATCAAAAGATCTGCGTTGTTTATCTTAAAAAACCAATTGATATGCAGGCTCCGGATGAGCGTGATGTATTTGTTATGTTTGTATTGCTTACACATAATTCACAGGTTCATCTTAGGGTTCTTACAGAGCTCGCAGGACTTTTTAGAAATCTTCGCTTTAGAAAGGCTTTGGAAGCACATGCTGGTGAAGCAGAGCTTTTAAGTCTTATTCGTGAGTTGGATAAATAATATTAAATTAGGAGAATATTTTTATGGACAAAAAAGGTGTTGAGGCAGTTGCACTTTCAATCCGCAGCTTGTCAATGGACGCAATTCAGAAGGCAAACTCTGGTCACCCAGGCCTTCCTCTTGGAGCTGCAGAAGCTGCTGCAGTTTTGTACGGTGAAGTAATGAAGCACAATCCTGCTGATTCAAAATGGGCAGACAGAGACCGTTTTGTACTTTCTGCAGGTCATGGTTCAATGCTTCTTTACAGTATCCTCCACTTGGCAGGTTACAAAGTTAGCATGGATGATATTAAGAACTTCCGCCAGGTTGGTTCTAAATGTCCAGGTCACCCTGAATATGGTGATACAGACGGTGTTGAATGTACTGGTGGTCCACTTGGACAGGGCGTTTCAATGGCTGTTGGTATGGCTGTTGCAGAACAGATGCTTGCTGCAAAGTTCAACACAAAAAATCATAAGATTGTTGACCATTACACATACTCTCTTGTAGGAGAAGGATGTCTTCAGGAAGGTGTTGCTTCTGAAGCTTGTTCTCTTGCAGGAAATCTTAAGCTTGGTAAGCTCATCGTATTCTACGATCAGAACAAGATTTCTATTGACGGTAATACAGACATTACTTTCACAGATAATATTGCTGCACGCTACAAGGCATACGGCTGGCAGGTTCTTAAGGGAAGCATGTACGATGTAGAAGGCATTGTAGAACTTGTTAAAGAAGCTAAGAAGTGCAAGGATCAGCCAACTTTGATTATGCTCAAGTCTGTAATTGGTAAGGGTGCTCCAAAGCAGGGAACTGCTGATGTTCACGGTGCTCCACTTGGTGCAGACGGAATTAAGGCTGCTAAGAAAAAGCTCGGACTTCCTGTAGATAAAGACTTCTACGTTGTTCCTGATGCTTACAAATATTTTGAAAAGAAGAAGGCTGCATTTGCTAAGGCAGAAGCAGACTGGAAAGCTGATTTTGCTGCATGGGCAAAAGAAAATCCAAAGCTCAAGAAGGACTGGGATGCTTACTTCTCTGACGCTGTAACTGACGAAACTGTTAAGGACGTTAAATATAAGGTAGGCGATGCATGTGCTACACGCGATGCTTCTGGTAAAGCATTGAACGTAATTGCTGCACGCTATGCTAACCTTGTTGGTGGTTCTGCAGACCTTATGGGTCCAAACAAGACTGCATTCAAGGCAACAGATAACGGAACATTCAGCCCTGCTAACCGCGCCGGCCGTACAATTGAATACGGTATCCGCGAGTTTGCAATGTCTGCTGTTTGTGCTGGTATTTCTTTGCATGGTGGACTCCGCCCATTCTGTGCTACATTCCTTGTATTTGCAGATTACTTGAGACCTTCACTCCGCGTTGTTTCTTTGATGAAGCAGCCTGTAATCTACGTATTCACACACGACTCAATCTACGTAGGTGAAGATGGTCCAACTCACCAGCCAATTGAAACTATGACTTCTCTGCGTGCAATTCCTGGTGTTCAGGCAATCCGCCCTGGTGACCCAGAAGAATCTATGGAAGCATGGAAGATTGCTTATGCATCTAAGGATCATCCTGTTTGTATGGCATTCACACGCCAGGCACTTGCTGTTTACGAAAAGGAAGACAAGTCTTGGAAGAAGAACATGGCCAGCTGCGGTGCTTACATTGTTAAGTCTGGTGCAGACAAGCCTGATATTACAATTCTTGCAAGCGGTTCAGAAGTTAATATGGCTTTGCAGGCTGCTGCCCTTGTTCCTGAAAAGAAGATCCGCGTTGTTTCTGTTCCGGATCTTAAGAAGTTCGAAAACCTTCCTAAGGCAAAGCAGGAAGCAATCATTGGACCTGCAAAGAGAATTGTTTGTACCGAAGCCGGTATTTCTATGGAATGGCTCCAGTTCACTTCTAAAGAAAACTGCTTCTGTATCGATACATTCGGTACTTCAGGACCAGCAAACAAAGTAGCTGAATATCTTGGATTTACTGCTAAGAACTTGGCTAAACTTCTCAAAAAGTAAAATAGATGCCCGGGTCAAGCCCGAGCATGACAAAGCCATAATGTCATTGTCGGGCTTGACCCGACAATCTATTGTGAACAGGTATCCACTTATGATGGATGCCTTTTTTATTGGAGGACAAAATGATGAAAAAATCAAAGCTTTTTTTTGCAGCCGGCATAGTTTTGCTGGCTTTGGGATTTACTTCATGTGATAAAACCTGTGGTATTGTTTTGCGTGATAAGGCAGAAACCTTTACAATTTTTGAAAAGGGCTCTGTTGCCCAGCAGATTGAAACTGGTGCAGACGGTTCTGTTTCCTGGGTTGCAACTGCAGCTGGTGGAGCAGGCGGTGGTGTTGCTTTCTATGTAAAATCAGACAAATCAGAAATCAATATCGGTAACTATGAATCTGTTGATATCGAGCTTGAATACAGCCCGGTAGAAGGAAAGTGGAATTCAGATGCTAAGAATCCTGGATTTTGTATGAGACTTCTTCCTTGGGATTCAACAGGTTTGTTTGGTGGTTTTGAAGACCTTGAATATTTTGATTCAGATGCTTTGTCTGGAACACTTAAACATACAATAAAGATTCCTGAAGGTTTTGCAGACAGAGTTATTGCAAGCTCAGATCAGGATGCAATCATGGCATTTGCAATTAAGTTCAATGATTATCAGCGCGGTAACTCAGACGGAGATCAGCTTAAGGTAACTCTTAAGGGAGTAAGATTCAATGCAAAAGCAGGTGCTCCGGAAGACAAGCCTTTTGATGATGGTCTTACTGCTTCACAGCGCGGTACTGTTGTAGAAATTAATTATCCTACAAGAGACTGGAGTGTTCCTGAAGCAAATGTTACAGACGCAGACCGCTACAATAAGCATGCCTGGGTTTATCTTCCGGCCGGATATGATGCAAACGATAAGTCTACAAAATATCCTGTATTTATTCTTCTTCACGGATTTGGTCAGAACGAAAATACATGGGGACTTACAAACCAGGGCCGTGGCGGAAAAATCAAAGGTTATATGGACCGCGGAATGGCAAACGGTGAAGTAAAGAAGTTTATTCTTGTTTGCGCTACCGGTGTTGCAGATAAGAGCTGGGGACCAAATGGTTCAGGAAACAGCTTTACAGGCTACAACTTCTTTGGTGGTGAGCTTAGAAATGATCTTCTTCCATACATAAGAGAAAACTTTAATGTTGCCGATGGCCGCGAAAATGTTGCTATGGCAGGCCTTTCTATGGGAGGCGGTCAGACCTTTACAATTGGTATTGCTCAGTGTCTTGACCTTATAAGCAATTTTGCAGGCTTCTCTGGAGCAATGTTTGGAACTGCCGAAGACTTTATTGCCGGTGTAGATGGAAACGCTGCATTTAATGGTCTTAAAATCAATAATCTTTATATGATTTGTGGTGATGCCGACGGTCTTGTTTACGGAACCTTCCCGGGTTACGTAGAAGCAATGAAGAACTGGAACAGAGTTTCAAACTTCAGCTCTTACGTATTCCCAGGTGGAACTCATGACTTCCCTGTTTGGTATAAGGGATTTAATGATTTTATAAAGATTGTGTTTAATTAAAAAAGATTGTCGGGTCAAGCCCGACAATGACATAGAAGTGTTATTCCCGCGCTGCGTTCGTCATTGCGAGCGTAGCGTGGCAATCTAGTTCTTATTAGGCCTTCCGCCTTTAAAACCTTCAGGTGGTTCAGGCATATTGTCTGGACGTTTCCCATCAAAACCTTCAGGTGGCTGCATTCCTTCCGGGAAATTTCCGTCAAAATCACCGAATCTGCCGGGACCACCCTGTCCGCCAAAATCTCCTGGTCCGCCCAGGCCTCCTCTTCCACCAAAATTACCAAAGCCGCTGCCTGCATTTGAATCTGTGTAGATTGTGTTGCTGCTTGTTGTAGTAATTCCTGTAAGAGAGCTTGTGCCTCCGCTTATTTTTGGAAGGGTAGTGTAAAGGTTATGGAAACGTGTTGCTGTAGTGTCTTTAATTGTTACGCCCGTTTTAATTGAATATTCAGTATCTGTTTTAAGCTGTGGTGAAGAAAGAATTACAATTGAGCCTGTACTTGCAGGTAAGGTGTATACAAATACCGGATTACCATTTTTGTCTACAACAGCCATTGTTGAATTTGCAGAACCTACAGAGCTTGAAGAAAGAACTAAGGTTGTCTGTTTGCCGCTTGTAGGGGCTGTAAACATATCTGTTCCAAGACCAATAACTGTTCCGCCGTTTACAGTAAATGGTTTTTCGTCGCAGTCAAAGGCACATTCAGGCATGCTCAGGGCAATTGCTACAACTACGCCGCCGTTTATTGTAATTCCGTTGCTTCCGTTAGCGTCCATTGCATCATTTTTCTGGCTGCAGGCGTAAATTGCACCTCCGTTTATTGTTACGTTTCCGCCTGCGTTGATTGAATCATCTGTTGTGTTGAGAGTAATTGTTCCGGCATTAATTGTAAGGTTAGCTTTTGCTTCAATACCTTCAGGTGAACAGCTTGGGTCATCATCAGTTTGTCCTTCGTACGGCTCACCTGTTGTAGTAATGTTTATTGTACCACCGTTAATTTCTACGTAAGGGTCAGGTGTTGTTGCAGTTGTATTCTTAAGAAGAGATTTACACAAAATTGAATTATTTGCAGTTTCTGTATAGCTTGAGTCGCCGATTACAGATTTTGCAGATTTCCAGTGAGCAGTGATTCCTTTTGCAACAGTTGTAATATTGATGTTTCCGCCGTTGATGATAATAAATCCGGCTCCTGCTGTATATTCAACTGTCATGTCGTCATCATCTGCATCTTCACCGTCAACTCTGATTCCGTTACTTTCATCATCTGTGACTTTTCCGTTTGCTACAAGATTAATGTTTCCGCCGTCAATAATTACAGCATTAAGAGCTCTGATACAGTCACGGCCTGTTTCTCCCTGAACTGTAACATTAAGAGTGAGGTCTGCAATTCTTACATAATCCTTGGTGTAAATTGCATGCTTGTAACCAGTGTTTACAATGTTGAGTGTGCCGCCTGTTGTTGTAGAACTTTCGCCTGTAAAAATCAAAGTTCCTTTTGAATAAACAGAACCTTTTTTGTCATCGTACATTGTGTTGCTCTGATTAAGTTCGCGGGTGTCTGTAAGCGTATTTGTTGTGCCTGCTGGAACTACAATAAACGTACGCTTTTCTGAACTGAATCTGAGTACCGGACCTGCGCCATCTGCACTTGTAATGTTTACTCCATTAAGAACAACTGCTGCATCTGCACTTTTGTTTTTAATGAAAACTGTACCTGTATAAGATCCAGAAAGAACATATTTAAGCTTTAGTTTTCCCTTATACTGGATTTCCAGACCTTTTGAAGCTTCATCTTCTGCAGAGTTTTCGGTGTTGTTGATTTTGATATCTGACTCACTTATGGTGCCATCTGTTTTTGTTACACTGGCAGAAGTCCCGTTTAATGTAATGTAAACAGTTCCGTCAGCTTCAAAGTTTTCATACAAATCATCCTTCACATAACCTGTAGTAGAAGCTGTTGTTGTATCTACATAATTTGTGGTGCTTCCGTCATTAGTATAAGTTTGATTTTTTTTATCTGCACAAGAAATGAATCCGCTTGAACAGTTTAAAAGAACCAAAAATGCTGTAATAGTTAAGATACTCTTTTTCATAATTGTACTCCTGTATTTGATTTAATACAAAATATAATTATTTCAGGACTAAAAATCTTTAAAATGCGTTAAGAGAAATCTAAGAAAACTCTTAGGAAAAATTCGTCATTTTCTCATTCTTTTTTGTTTGACATGCGTTATTATTCAAAACATGAGATGCAGCAAAAGAGGATTTTTGTTTTGTATAAGTTTTTCTCTTTTTTTTACCGTTGTGAATGCGGCTTCTTCTGCACTTCCTGGTCCTGAAGGCTTTCCTCCTTTTCCTCAAGACCAGGAAATGCAAGAGGAAGATTTTTCTGAGCCGGAACCTCCTGCCCCTGGTTTTCCTGAAGATGAACGACCAGATCAGCCTCCGCTTCCTCCAAAAGATCCGGATAAAGTTTTTTATTATAGAGGCAACAGAACATATTCCGAAGAACTTCCGTTAAAAGTAAAGTTTGTACGCTGCGAAAAAGGCGAGGATGGCGAAATAATCCTGTTAATATTCTTTAATCAAAGTGTTAATCCACGTTCAGTAAATAACGAATCGCTTTTAATAGACGATAATGAGCTTCCTGAAAATATAAGATTTTCATTTAACCGAAAGGGTGATACAATAAGAGTTGTCATTGATCCGGAAGAAGAAGAATTCCGACTTACTGTGCAGGATGTATGTACTTTTAGTGGTGTATGTATAGAACCTGTTGAATTACTCGCAAAGGTTGAAGAAGAATGAAGATTCTGATTGTAGAAGACGACAAAGGCATTTCTGATTTTATAGTTCCAGAGCTTGAACACGAAGGCTATACCACTTGTCTTGCAGAAACAGGCCGCAAGGCTCTTGATTTGTTTGAAAGTGAAAAACCAGATTTAATTCTTCTTGATATTATGCTTCCTGAACTTAACGGACTTGAAGTATTGAGACGAATCCGTGCAGTTTCTACTGTTCCGGTAATTCTTGAAACAGCCCGTGGTGAAACTATTGATAAAATCAACGGTCTCAACCTTGGTGCCGACGATTACATTCCAAAGCCTTTTGAAATTGAAGAATTGCTTGCGCGCATAAATGCTTTGTTCCGCAGAGTCAGTTATACAAAACCAAGAGAAAGTGTGCTCAGCTATAAGGAACTGACTTTAAATATAGACAGAATGAGCTTCTGTATGAATGAAACAGAAGTTCCTCTTTCAAAAACAGAATTCATGCTGCTCAAACTGCTTGTAGAAAATCAGAATAAGGTTCTTTCGCGTTCAAATATCATTGATGAAATCTGGGGAAAAGACCATTTTATTGATGAAAACACAATAGATGTTTATGTAGGATATCTGCGTCAGAAAATCTCAGAGTTTTCAAAAGATGAATATATTAAGACAGTACGCGGTGCCGGTTATATGATGGGGTAGGTTACTGCTCATGAAAAAAATAAGACGTTCTTTTTCTGTTAGACTGGCTCTTCGTTTTATGTTTGTTCTGACTGTAGCAGTTATTCTCCTGGCATTTCTTTTCCTTTTCTTCATTCGTTCACTTGTAAATGCAAATCAGACAGAAGAACTTAAGGATGCAGAAGAAAAGGTTTTTCTGGCCTTGTATTTTAAACAACCTACTGAATATCTTCTTGCAGCAGAAATACCTTATTATGTTACATATATAATTTATGATTCTGATACTAAAATAACACTTGCAACTAACGATCCGTTTCTTCCTTATTTACCGGCTACAGACGGAAAGGCTGTGAATTATTTTGAAAAGGATTTTTTCTTTGATGGAGACCTTGATATTCTTTATTATGCAAATAAGCGCTTGTTTGATCAAAGAAATATTATTGTAGCTGTTGCTATAAATATAGATAATAACAATATGGCCGAAATGTTTTCAAATCTGCCAATGGCTTTATTATTCATGTCGCTTCCAATTCTTCTGATTTCGTTTTTTGTGGCACTTTTTATTACAAAGAATACTATTAATCCTGTTGTTAAAATTACAAAAACTGCAAAATCAATGACAACCGAAAAACTTGATACCCTGCTTCCAATAACAGGTCGTGGCGACGAAATTGATGAACTTTCGGGAACCTTCAATGATTTGTTTTTGCGCATTAAAGCCGACTTTGACAGAGAACGCCAGTTTTCAAGTGATGTTTCCCATGAATTGAATACACCGCTTACAGTTATTACGGGGCAGACAAATCTGTTACTTCGCTGGGGCAAGGATAATCCTGAACAGTTAGAGAAATCGCTGCAGGCAATTAAGGACGAAGCAAATTCTATGCATGCGATTATAGAAAACCTTCTTCAGATTTCAAGAATTGAAAGTGGAAGGATTAAGCCGGAGACCTGTCAGGTAGATATAATTGAACTATTTCAACGAGTAGCCCATGAATTTTCTTCTGTTGCTCCAAAGGTAAAATTTGAATTGACTGCAGAACAAAATGAGCCTGTAATCTTAGATACAGACCCGGAAATGCTGCATCAGATTTTAACAGTACTTGTTTCGAACAGCGTAAAGTTTGCTGGAGATACTTGTAAGATAAAACTTACAGTAAAAAAAGATAACGGACATATAGTTATAAGCGAAAGCGATGATGGTCCGGGAATTTCTGAAGAAGCCCTTCCTCATATTTTCGAACGCTTTTACAGAGCAGATGAATCCCACACAAGAACTGTCGGTGGTTCTGGATTAGGACTTTCTATTGCTCACACCCTTGTAGCTTCTCTTGGAGCTACTATTGAAGCTCACAACATTGAGCCGCATGGTGTAGAGTTCTCACTTCAATGGTAATTATTCTGTATATTCAAATTCCCTGATGTAGGTAGTACCGTCGTTTTCAATCATTGTTAACCAGTTATCATAGTTATCAAAATCTTTGAAAATATCGTTTTTATCGACTCTTCCTGATTCACGATTTTCACCGTAGTAATGATAATAATTTGCAATGTCTCCGTTTCTGATCCATTCCTGCTGGCGATTAAGTTCATCATTGAAATAGGTTTTTACACGGATATTTTTACCTTCGTAAGTAAAATAATATTCAATCTTATATTCTGTAGAGCCAATTGAAAAAATATTGGTAAACTTCGACAAAAGATTATTAGTAAAGGTTATATAATAATGATCAGGGTCTGAATTGTTTTGTTGTTTAACAATATGAAAACTGTTGTCTATAATTTCTTCCGTATATACAGTGTCACCAAAACGTGAACCTGTACAATTACATACTAATTTGCCGTCTTCAAAAGAATATGAATAATTGCAGTTATCTGTGACATAACCACTTTCATCTGTAGAATAGTTTGTAATCAATCTTCCATAATCGTCATAAACATAAGTAGATGAATGATCATCGCCCATAGGTGGAAATGATTCCCATTTGATTAATATCCCTTTGTTATAGGTATACCTGGCTTCCAGTTTTTTTCCGTTACTATTTTGAAGATAAACAGAAAGTGATTTGACTTTTTCACGATTATTTGAGTTCGAATAATTATATAGGCCTAATAGGGCATTCATATCTGTGAATTCAATCCAGTTCGGGCACAAAAAGTAATCTCTTTCTTTGTTTAGATTCTCTTCTTCTTTTGCTTCAGTTTCCTGAGCAGTATAACTGACTGCCTTATTTTTACTGCAGCAGCACAATTGAAGAATTAATAAACATATAAAAAATACATTTATAAAGTTTTTTTTCATTTTGTTTTTTTCTCCTGTACTCTAAAATAATTTACCCATAAAAGTTTATTTTTCCGTATATCGTTTGCAACAGCCTGCCTGTTCGTAATGCTTGTATCGTTTATTCTTATATTCAAGGCATTATCTATGTCTGTAATATCATTTATAAAAACACTGTCTGAATTAATGCTTACAGTATGTTTATAGGTGTCTATTCCAAATTTGTCTGTGGTTTCAATTGTTGCAGTTAAATAATAATCTAAATCTGAAGCTTCGAGCGCTTTTATTTGTGAAGCAATTTCTGTTAGGGTTCCTTTAAGAGTGCCTTCATAAACAACTTCTAAACCAGTTCCCTCAATTAATGCATTTATAAGCTTTACACCTTCTTGAATATAAAGCTCATCGTCTTTTTTATATAAGTCCATTTCTATAGCTAAATCATTTGCTTCCTCTAAAGTTATATCTTTACCCGAAATAGCCCGAGCTATTCTTACATAAGCGGTAAGGACACAACCAGCATCTTTTATTGAATATTTTCCTTTTCCAAGTTGTGCTTTCGAAGAATCCTGTATCACATTCCCCACATCCTTAACATTATACCCCCACAAATCAACAAAATTGACAGGGTCGGCATTGCAGTAGGTGAACCAGTTAATTCCGTCGCGGATGGGGTCGGCTGTTGTAAAGCGGGCGGTGGCTGGATTGTAATCTCGGTAACCATAGTTATAAAGAGAAACGGCAGGATCATATTGTTTTCCAAGATATCCGGAATCTGAGGTGCCTGAAAGTCTGCCCTGAACAAGTGAGCCGAATGCGTCGTAGGTATAAGTGTTGGTATAACGGCCTGTTTCATCTGAACCTGTACGGACGCTGTCTAACAGGTCTGTTGCATAATACAGAATTCCATCAGCAGAAGCTTGGGCTGCAATTGTTCCGTTTGCTGTAAATTGAGTTCGTTCTGTAAGATAATTAGTTGAATCGTCAGAAAGGTAGCGGTAGCGGTCTCCTGTTGCTGAACCTGTTGTATTCCATTTCATTCCGGTTTTTATTACATCAAAGGTAAAGCCATCATAAACTGTACGCTGCTCGGAGCCGTCTAAATCTTTTACAAGAATTCTTCTGCCAAAGGCATCGTATGCATAAGATTTCTGGAAGTATTCATTGTTTACAGTGTCCGTTACTTCATAAGAAATCAGGCGGTTTTGTGAATTATATGTATACTTTGCATTTTTTACTGCGCTTGTTTCTTTTAAAAGGTTTCCGGAGTTATCGTAAGTGTATGTTACAAAAGTCTGGCCCCGTGAGCCGCTTGAAATAAGTCTGTTTTCTTTATCATAGGAATATTCAATTTTTCCGAATGGTGTTGTTTTAGAAATCCTGTTCTGATTATTGTCGTAATTATAAGTTTCTTTTATGCAAAGCTGCATTGTAGTGAGCGAGTAAGCAAGAGTATATTGCATTTCATTAAGCCGGGCAGCCAGAGCCGATTTTTCGTTTGCAGAAAGAATCCTGTTTGTTGCAATCGGTTCATTTGAAGAAAGTCCGTTTGCCACAGCTTCATTTTTTAAAAGATCTTCCTGCTCTTTTGTGTACGGATAATAAACTGCAGAAAGTCTTCCCAGCCTGTCGTATTCATAAAGTGTTACGCGGGCATTCGTATCAACAGTTGCAGTTCTTTTTCCGCTTTCATCATAGACATAGCCTTCACCCCAGAGAATTTCTCCGTAAGAATTCTTCTGGTATTTTAGAGTAGTGCGACCTGCCTTGTCATAGCGTGTCTGAACTGTTGTTCCGTTCCCAAACTTTCTCAATATTTCCCATCCGTTTTTGTTATATTGTAATTGTACACTCATCCTTTGCTTATTGTCAAAAATTTCTTTTAATTCATTGTTGGCGCCATAAGAGTACCGTGTTTCTCTGTTTGAGCTTACGAGTCTTGTTCTGTTCCCGGCTGCATCATATTCAAACCAGATTTCTTCTGCTGTGTTTATATCTTTTTGATAAATAAGCCGCCCGCCTTTATCATATTTGTACACTGTTTTTCCCCAGTCATTCTGTGCTTCGGTTATGTTTCCGATTGCATCATAAACAAGTGTCCATGAAATTGTCTTTGCAGAATTATCAAAATTGTTCTGTGTTTTAAGATTTCCTTCTTCGTCGTAGGAATAATTTTGCGTAAATCCAAGTCTGTTTTTTTCACTAATAAGACGTCCAAAAGAATCAAGATTATAATAATATTCAGAACCTTTTGCATCAGTTACTGTAATCTTCTGACCGTGTTGTTCGTAGGCATAGGCTTGAATAACAATTCCTTCACAAAGTATTTTTGTAATGCGGTCTTCATTGTCGTATTCATATTCTTTTAAACCTTGTGCTCTTGTTTTTTCTTTTATGATTCTTCCTTCCTCATCATATTCTGCAAGATACACAATTCCACAACCGTCTGTGATTTTTTTCAGCTGACCATCCTTTGTATATTCATATTCTGTTTTTTCAAGCCCGGGAAGCGTGATCGTTTTTATTAATCCAAGCTCGTTGTATTCATATTCTTTTTTATTTTTGTATCCGTCGTAAACTGCAATTAATTGATTCTGGCAGTTATATTCATATTCTCTTGTGTTACCGTTTCCGTCTGTTTCTTTAATTATGTTTCCAAAAGCATCAAGTTCACTTATTGTTTTGTATTTTTCGCCTTCTATCAAAGTGACAAAACGTCCGTCTTCGGAATAATCTAATGATATGCAGTATATTTCTGCGCCTGGACTATAAGAGCTTCCGGCTGATACTTTAATAATGCGGTCCAGCTTGTCAAATTCATACCATAAACAGGTAGTGCTGTCTTGAGAACGGATTAAGTTTCCTCGTTCGTCATAATTGAAAAGGGTAGTTGTTCCAAAAGCATCTGTTTTTGTTTTTAAGGAGCCGTCGGGATAATAAGTAAGAGTTGTCCCTTTTGTGTTTTCTTCCGCATAGTTTTTAAGTAGGCCCGCTGAATCATATTGATATTCGTAAAAACCTCCCCATTCACATTGAAGTTTTAAAAGCTTACCGCCGTTTGACAATACTTTTTCTGCTATACTTTCTTTTGGTGCCGCAGCTTCTGAAATAAGATTTCCTGCTGCGGTGTATGAATATTCTTTTATGAGAGTTTCATTGGTTTCATCTGAAGCAAATACTCTTACAGGAAGATGCCTTTTGTCATACTCTATGCGCATTTTATGAATAATTCCAAGCTTTGTGTCTTTTTGAATAATATCTGTTGTGTCTTTTCTGCCGTTTGTTATGTAAGTTGTTTCAAGCCCGTTATAATCTGTACGGATTATTTTATTTTGTTCATACCGGATTGTTGTCAAAACTTTATTATCGAGCAGAAACTTTGTAATTCTGTTAAGATTGTCGTATTCATAAAAATAAGAAACTCCTGCTTTTTTCTGCGCAGTACAGTTTCCAAAAGAATCATATTCGTATTCTGTAATAACAGGCTTGTCGCAATAAACAATTGATTTTATAACATTTCCGTTGTTGTTAAAGCTTTGGATGCATTGTGTTATTCCGCCGGTTTTATATTCAATGAGATTGCCCTTGTTGTCTCTGATAAATTCCTGAAAAACTCCGTCGCGGTCTTTGTAATATGTAAGAAGGTTAAAATTGTTGTAACAGAATTCTTCATAAGAGCCGTCTGAATAAACTGCCTGAGTTTTATTTCCTCTTTCATCATAAGCAAATCGTGTCGTTTCCCCTGCTGTTGTTGTTTCAATTAAATTACCGTCGTCATCATATTTATAAATAGTTTCAGTTCCATCATTTGTAATTTCGCGGATTGTTCGCTGCCGGTCATCATAATAAGTTATAGATTCCTTCTGATCCTGGTCTATATAAATTGTCTTTTTTTCATTAAGGTCATAAATGAAATATTCTGAAAAATTTTCTTCGTTTATAGTTTGTGTGGTGAGGGTGCGGTTGTCCTTTGTAATAAGGTCATATATAAACTGGATGCGGCTTTCGTCACTTTTTTTGAGTTCTGTCATTCGGCCATTTGAATCATATCCCATGTAAACAAAGTCTCCATCAGTGTCTTTTACGCTTACAAGATTTCCTGAATCATAAAAATAGGAAGCGCTCTGTTCGCCGTTTCGTGTATTTGTTATTTGAGAAATGAATGTGCCGTTAAAAGTAAATTCAAGTTTTTCACCAAAAGAGTTTTGCGCAGTTTTAATTGTTTCATTTTGCTCGCGAGAATAAGTTATGCTGTTTTGATTTCTGTCTGTGATTTTTGTAATGAAGCCGTTTGAATCATAAGTTTTTTCTGTTCCGTCGGTAAAAGAAGCCGTAAAACCAGTTGAAGTTTTTCTGCATTCAAGGATTGTTTTATCGTTTATGCTTTGCCAGATTCCTGTCTGACTTTCATAAAGGACATGAGGGTAGTTGTCTTCATCAATAAGAATTATTGTGTCCAGACCGGTACCATCAAAATTTTCGCTCATCCCTGAAAAAAGTGCATAGGAGTTTTGTGTTCTTCTTTGTTCTGATTTTTCCATGCGTTCTTTCGCGTTTCGGTTTTCTGCCTTAGTTTCATTGTACGTTCTTTGTAATTTCGCAAGAGAATCCAGATCGGAAAGAAAATGTGAAAGATAAATAGTCTTCATTTCTTCTATAGAATCAAAGGCAGCACGTGCACTATAAGAAATGTCAGAAAAACCGTTGCTGGAAGCTTCGGAATAAATGCTGTTACATTCTGCTAAAACAGAATCAAAGCGGTCTGCTATTTCACTTTCTCCTGTTTCAAGACTTGTTATTTCATACTCAGTAAAGATTTGATTTTTAAAATCAAATATAATCTGCTCAAGTTCCCGGAGTGTAACTGTTGTTTCTGTATAGGTCCTTCTTGCATCGGGTTCAGTTCCAAGAATGATTCTTTCATCAAGATTTGTAGACCAGCCGTATCCAAAGCTCGAAGTAACTTTACTTTCAGAATCATAATTTCTGTTTACAAGAATAGGGAGTTTTGTTCCTGTTGAAAAATCAGTTTCTTTTTGTTCATAACTGCCTCTCGTTATTTTTACAGGATCTCCTTCTTTTTTTGCACTCGCTTCATCTTCCTCATCCTGAATAGCTTTATTTCTTAGAGCTATATTATCCTGTTCTATCCTTATTATTTCGTCCAGTTCCGATTTTAACTGGTCGTAAAGCTTTTCAACACTTTTGTAAATTAACTGGGATAGACCTCGTTTTTCTTCTAATAGTTTTTTTACTGCAAGTACATTTCTTATTCTGTTTTCAAGGCTTCTTCGTCTTTGTCTGCTCCGTAATATTTCTTCGGCTTTTGAACTTTGTTCTTTATCGCCATATTCAACAAACACATTAAGCTCAGGATCTGTTAATTCATAAAAACCAGATAAGTCATCGCCATATTGTTCAAGGATTTCTTCCTGTTCCTGGGTTGGCTTTTTTTCGGCAAAAAGAAGTGAAGGGGAAACAAGAAGCAAAAAAATAAGGAATAGATTTTTTCTCATAAGAATCTCCTTTATTAAAATGTTGTATAAAAAAGTTTATTTAAAAGGCTTCCTGAAGAAGTGTTTTTTGAAGGAACCCACCAGTTACTGTCTTTAATAAAACTACATTGAGTTGTGTTAAGATTATCTTTTATGTAATTAATTGAATGCGAAGAAGCAAAAACTCCCTGCGCAATAACAGGCATAAAGTAAATGCCAATTCCTTTAGTGGCTTCAAGAGCTTTCAGTTGTTCGGCAGCCTGAACAAGCTCCTGATTCGCGTCTGTACAAAACTGCGCAGCCATAGAATTAATATCAAGGTAAAGGTCACATGGATATTGAATATAACTGTACGATTCTGCTTCCATAAGGGTGTTGATAGCGTCTATTCGTGTGTTGTTGCCGGTAATTGTATTTGCAAGCTTTTCCGAAAAGTTTTCAAGCGCCTGCATCATTAAAGGGATTTGTAATGTTTCTGTAACAGTGGTTTGAGCTCCCGTATTGTTTGCCATAATTGCAGAAATCGTTTGAGGCGAAAAATCACAGTTATTAAGCTCCTGCAAAAGTTTTTTATAATTCCATCCCGCGGCCGGCGTTAATCCCGGGCTTGCTGCAATATACTCTGTGCAATCCTTTAGTTCATACAGGTTTTCAAAAATGCTTCCAAAGCAGGTATCAAAACCAATCACACAAAGCTCCTGATTTTTAAGGGCAAGTCCAAGATCTTTTATGCACATATATGAATTTGTTTTATCATCAACAGCTACCGCGCGGCTTTTATATCGCCAGCCTGTTCCGTGCCCCCAGATAATCAAAGAATAATACTGCGATTTGTAATTTTCTTTTGCAAACTCTATAAAGCTTTTAAGCACGTTATAATTTGCCATATCAAGCTCTGTTTGTGTTGTTGCCGAAAGTCCAAGAGGAGGGCAGTCCAGTCTTTTTGAAACTATAGTACCTCCGTTTGTAGAGTCGTGGGTGACTTCAAAAAGCCTGGTATCTGTCCAGTTTCCGTTTGTTTCATCATAGTGTTCTGCACGGTCAAAAAGCACAAGCACATTTAAAGAAGAAAAATCTGCGCGTTCCATTGCTTTAAGATTTTGTATGCCGTAGCTTTCAAGGTCATTGTCTGCAGCCATGTAAACAAGAAGGGTCAGCTTTTTTTCGGGATTGGAATTGTCATACATGAAGGCACGCTTTGGAACAGGATAGGCAATCAGATCGCAGCTTAACAAACTATACAATGAAAATAAGGCAAGGGTAAAAGTCATACATTTTATAAAACAGTTTTTCATATTCATGCCTCCATGCAAAACGTGTCTGCATAAACCCCAAGATAATCCTTCCAGCAGGACCCGTCGGAGTATTCAATTTTGCTTATAAAAAAGTTTTCAACTATAAGCTCTGAAGGAATTGAATTAGAAATATACTGGTTCAGCGAAATGCAAAAATCATTCTGAGCACAGTTTTGAATATTACACGGAGCCCCTGTTGTAATGCAGCCCGTCCCTGCAAAAGCTATAGAGCCGGTTTTTGCATCAAGCACATTCATTTTAGTTTCTACAAACACAACTGTTTTATTTGATTTGTTGTAGAAGTTAAAGAATACCCCGCCGCTGTAGTAGACGGGTTTTGAAATTGAATAGGGTGGTGATGTAATGTCCCAGAGCATTGAGGGACAACCACTGGTAATGAACACAACTACAGCTGTCTCGAGCAGCAGTAATGACCAGGTGATTTGTTTTTTCATAAAACCTCCTTTTTTCGCATACATAGTAATTGTTTAAAAATGTAAAAAGAGGAAGTTTTTTAGAAAAAAAGTTTAAAAAAAGTGAAATTAATTATATTTTCCGGCCTGAGCGTTCCACATTTCGGCGTATTTACCGTTTCTGGCAAGCAGTTGTTTGTGGGTGCCTTCTTCTATAATTCGTCCTTCTTCAAGCATAATAATGCGGTCGGCATCGCGGGTTGTAGAAAGGCGGTGAGAAATATAGAAAACTGTTTTACCCTTTGCGGCAGTCTGCATTGCTTTGTTAAGCTCGTATTCGGCAATTGGATCAAGTGCGCTCGAAGGTTCGTCCATAATAAGAATATCAGCATTCTTATAAAAGGCTCGCGAAATTGCAACCTTCTGACTTTCGCCTCCGGAAAAATCTACACCCTTATTATCAAACTCGGTTGTAACTTGTGTAAATAATCCATCCGGCAGTTTTGCAAGCTTTTCACCAAAACCGGCTGCTTCAAGTGCTCCTGTAATCTGAGGGGCTGCTGCATTAAGCTCATCTTTTTTAAGGTCGTCCATTACAACATTTTCTGCAAGGCTTGCACCAAACATCTGGAAGTCCTGGAATACAACACCAATTCTTTTGTGGTAATCACTTGGCTTGTAAACCTTAACATCCTGGCCGTGATACTGAATTGTACCGCTGCTAGGGTCATAAAGGCGCATAAGAAGTTTTATAAGCGTAGTTTTACCGGCGCCATTGTAGCCTACAATAGCAATATGCTCTCCAGGCTTTACTGTGAGCGAAATATCATCAAGTACGGTACGGCTCTTTTCGTTGTACTTAAAGCTTACATGATCGAGCACAAGTTCACCGTTTCCGGCAGGAACATCCTGGCCAACTTCCAGTTTGATTCTAGGCTGGTAGGCAAGGAAAGCACGGATTTTATCTATGAACATGCTGTTTTCGTGGGCGGCTGGACCAAGGTCTGCAAACCGGCTCATACATCCGCGAAGGCTTCCTGTTCTGTTAAAGAGGATTACTGCATCGCTGTAGTTGAGTGCATGAAGCACTGCTGCTTTGTAAACAAGATAAGTTATATAAAGTCCGTCAATCAAAAAGTCACTTACAAGATAGTCTTTTACAAAACCAAGCCAGGTGCGGATACGCGAAACCTTTTTATGCTCTGTGATGATGTTTTCGTTTGCTTCTTCAAATTCTTCTTCAAGCTGGGTGCCGGTATTTGGATGAAGTCTGAGTTCCTTTGCAAAATCCTTAAGGTAGAAAACACGGCTAACATAGTCGCGCTTACGCATATGAGGATTTACCTTTGTGCGGTTTTCGTAGTTAACTTTGTTGAGTTTTTTAGAAACAATAAAGCGCATGATAAATGAAACAAGAACAAACACAATACCAATTGGGTCGAGCGTAAGGTAGAAAATACCAGTGGTGAACAAAACGGTGATTGCCTGCATACCCATGTTGAGCATATTCAAGAAGCGGTCGATTGTCTGTTCAGATTCCGAAACTCCAAGAACAAAGTCGTTGTAATATTCAGGGTCGTCGTAGCAGAAAAGGTCAATTTCACTTGCCTTCTGGAAAAGCTGCTCCTTAAGTGCACGATACAGCTTTGGCTTACATTTGAAGCTCCAGCCGTAAATAAAGAAACCATCAGGAATAATCTGAATGATATTCAAAAGAAGGATTAGTCCTATGTAAAAGAGCGCCTTAGTAAAAGGCTCCTGAAACTCTGCACAACGCAGTACATAACGGATTCCAAGAACATGCTCAAGGAAGATAACTCCCTGGTAGCGGAATGCATCGTAGAGGTGATAAATCATATACCAAGGACAAGTCTTAAAGCAAAGCTTCCAGAGGAAAATCTGATTTTTTAAAACTGCCGAAGCGGATTTTTTCTTAGTATCTTTCATTTTGCCCAAATTCCTTCTTTAGCTGAATCTGCAAGGTAGTTTTCTGCCTGCTTGTTGTACATATCAGCATAGGCACCTTTTTTCCTCATAAGAGCTTTGTGGGTACCTTCTTCCAAAACCTTTCCTTTTTCAAGAAGGAAAACATAATCGGCATTCTGCACAGAAGAAAGACGATGCGAAATAAACAGCAGCGTGTTTTCCTGGCAGGCCTTCAATATATTGTCAAACAACTTGTATTCTGCAATTGGGTCAAGCGCGCTCGAAGGTTCATCAAAAACCTTAACAGGGCAGCTTCTTGCAAAGGCGCGAGCAACAACAATCTTCTGGAATTCTCCACCCGAAAGTACAGCACCTTCATCATCAAACTCGCGGGTAAGGGTAGTGTCCATTCCTTTTGGAAGGCTCATAACCTTGTCGTAAACTCCCGAAAGCTTGAGTGCTTCTTCTACAACAGCCTGTTTTTTCTCAGGAGGAATATCTTCTCCAAGCACAACGTTATCTGCAACAGTCATGGAAAACATTCTGTTATCCTGGAACGCAGTTGCAAAAAGCGCGCGGTATTTCTGAAGATTGTATTCTTTTATATTGCGTCCGTTGAGCAGGATTTCACCTTCTGTTGGATCATAAAAACGAAGCAGCAGCTTGATGATTGTAGATTTACCGGCTCCGTTATGACCAACAAGCGCGTAAGTTTTCCCGCCGTCCATTTTCATGTTCAGGTTTTCAAGAACCGGAATATCCTTATATGCAAAGCTAACGTTACGGAATTCAATAGACTCAATTGTGCGGCCAGGGTCAGCGCCATCATAATCTTCCGGAATCTTTTCTTTATACTCAAGGAAGGTCCTGAGGTATTCAACAAAAAGTCCGTTCTTAAAACATTCAGTAACAGAGTCTGTAAAGCCAATCAGAATCCAGGTTGTGCTGACCATCATACTTGTAATAACTGCAAGCTGTGCCATACTGATTGTATGACTTACAAGATTTCTGTAGGCACCGTAAATGAGGAGGCCTTCAAAAATAAAGGTGAATGTAAACTCAACATAAAGCCAGTGGAGCACTACAGATTTTCCAACATATTTTTTTGTAACATCGGCAACACCGGTAATAGCCTCGCGGTACTGTCTGCGCAGCAAATGAAAAACTCTTGTAAGACGCATTTCCTTTGCATATTCTTTGAGGTACATTACACGGTTTATATAATCAATTCGGCGGTTATGAACTGCCATATCCTTCTGACGCTTGTAATCAATATGACTGTTCAAACGACGGAACCAGAAGTTTCCGATTATTGGCAGCAGAATAAATGTAACCGAAAGCTTATCAACCTGGAACATAAAGATAAAGGCACACACACTTGCAATTGCACCAAAAATCACACCAAAGATTTTATCTACAGTCTGAACAAGACGAGTGTCTGCATTTTTCATTGCAAGAGTATATTTGTCGTAGAAGTCTGCATTTTCAAAACATTCAAGTTCCACGTTACGCGATTTTTTAAAAAGAATCTGATAGAGTTTTTTGTTTACTTCTGCATTTGCAATTGGAATTACAGTTCCGTTCAGGTAGTCAGTATAAAGAGTCTTGCTCGCAAAAACTGCAACACAAATACCAATAAAAATCATGAGTGTAGAAAATGCCCGGCCTTCCTGCAGCGCATTAATAACATAACGCATAAAAAACGCACTATAAAAAAGCCATTCCCCGTAATCAATAAGCGTACGGAATGCAATATGAAAAATTACCCGCGGATAGATTTTCCAGAGAAGCTTGAGGGCATACAAATTGTTTTTAATTGAATTAGGTTTTTTAGATTTAGAAGCCATATTTCCTCTTGTTCCGATTGATAGGGAAATATAACATATATGACGGAAAAATGATAGTCGAAATAAAAAACGATATTCAAAAAAGAAGTATTTATATTATATGCATGTTCTTATTGATAGAAACAGTTTTTTATTTTATACTATTCTCATGGCTAAACAGATGATAATGGGTAACCAGGCAATTGCGCTTGGAGCTCTTAAGGCTGGAGTCAATCTTGTAGCAGGATATCCTGGCACTCCTTCCAGCGAAATTATTGAATTTATCTCTAAATATAAGGACAAGACCGGCACTTACGTTGAATGGTCTGTAAACGAAAAAGCCGCCGCCGAAGTTGCAGCAGGCGCAAGTTATGCAGGCAGCCGCACCATGATTACAATGAAGCAGGTAGGCCTTAATGTAGCCAGCGATCCTGTAATGTGTCTTAGTTATGTTGGTGTAAAAGGCGGAATGGTAATTGTAGTTGCCGATGATCCTGGTCCAATTTCAAGCCAGACAGAACAGGATACACGCCATTATGCGCGCTATTCCAAGCTTCCATGTTTTGACCCTTCTACTCCTGGTGAAGCCTACGAAATGGTTCAGGAGGCCTTTGAACTTAGTGAAAAATATAACACCCCGGTCCTTCTGCGCCCTACAACACGCGTTGACCATGCCTATGAAAGTCTTGAGTTCCCGGAGCTTGGTCCATGCCGCACCCCTGGCCAGTTTGAAAAAGATTCCAAGCGCTGGGTAATTTTCCCAAAGGCGTCTTATTTGAACCACCAGAGGATTTTTGCCAGAAATGAGAATGAGCTGCCAAAGGTGTTGAGTGAAAGCAAGTGGAATTATATAGCCCCCGGGGTCCCTGAGCCTGTCGAAGGGCCATTTGGACTTGTTGCTGGCGGCATAAGCTACTGTTATCTCATGGAAGCCCTTTCAATTCTCGGAATCAAGGACATCCCGGTCCTGAAAATAGGAACTCCATATCCGTTCCCGGCAGACCTCGCTGCAGACTTTATGCGTGCACATGACCAGCTCATTGTTTTTGAAGAGCTGGATCCTGTTCTGGAAGAGTCTCTCTTAATGGTTGCCGGCCGCGAACATATAGAATGTAAAATAAGTGGAAAACTGGACAACACTGTTCCTAATGCAGGGGAATTGAGTGTGGAGATTATAAAGAAGGTTCTTTGTAATGAGATCCTGAACCAAGTTCAGGATGACGAGGCGTGCGAAAAGCCAGATCTCCCGGTCCGCCCGCCGGTACTCTGTGCAGGCTGTCCTCACCGCGGTGCCTTCTATGCTGTAAAGCAGGCAATGAAGGGCAAGAAAACTGTTTATTGCGGAGATATCGGCTGCTACACCTTGGGCAATGCTCAGCCGCTTGATATGACAGACACCTGTTTGTGTATGGGTGCAGATATTACAATGGCTCAGGGCTTTTATCACAACGAGCCGGACCGCTACTGCTTCAGCTTCATAGGAGACTCAACCTTTTTTGCAAGCGGAATCACAGGCGTAGTAAATGCAGTATATAATCAGGCAAAACAGACAATCTGTATTCTTGATAATTCTACAACAGCCATGACAGGCCATCAGCCACACCCGGGCACCGGTGTAACCATGATGGGAGAAATTGTAGAAAAAATCAGCATAGAAAAAATCCTGAAAGCTATTGGTGTTGCACCTATTATTACGGTAGATCCTTTCAATCAGGAAGAATCAGTTGCTGCAGTAAAGCAAGCCAGCGAAGCACCTGGAGTAAGCGCCGTAATTTTCAAAGCTCCATGTATAAGCATAGCCGCCAAAGTAGGCTGCAAGCTTCCGGGGCCAAAAGGGGTTGATACCAAAAAGTGTATCGGCTGCCAGAAATGTATAAAAGAGCTTGGATGCCCGGCACTTTCTGTATGCATGCAGCCAAACGAAAAAGGCAAACGTTTAGTAGAAATAGATAAATCCCTTTGTACAGGCTGCGGACTTTGTTCACAGGTTTGTCCGACAGGAGCAATACAATGAATAAAAATATAATCATCTGCGGCGTTGGCGGACAGGGAACAGTCCTTGCGGCTAAGGTACTTTCACAAGCTGCAATTTCTAACGGAGAACGCGTACTCAGTGCCGAAACAATCGGTATGGCTCAGCGCGGTGGTTCTGTTGTAAGCCATGTGCGAATAGGGCAGGCATTTTCTCCGCTCGTTCCACAGGGCCAGGCAGATGTACTCATCGCTTTTGAAGCTGCAGAAGCTGTGCGCAATATAGATTTCCTCAAGCCGGACGGAACAGTTATCGTAAACAAAAAAATCGTTCAGCCTGTAACAGCAAGTCTTAGCGGAAAAGCCTTTGACGAAAATGAAATGATCGACTACCTGAACAAGCGTGCCGGCAATGTAATCGCTGTAGATACAGACCAGGCTTGCCGCGACCTTGGAAGTCCCCGCGTTGTAAACATGGTCCTTCTTGGCGCTGCAAGCAAAAGCGGCCTTATTTCCAAAGATGAACTTAAAGCTGCAATCAAGCTGTTAGTAAAACCTGACTTTTATGAATTGAATGTCCGCGCAGTAGACTACATTCAATAGGAGCTCCTTATGACCGATTTAGAAAAAGCCCGCGAGTTTTTTGGCGGCGACCTTTATGCAACAGATGCAACCGGTATTGTAATAGATGAAGTTGGCGACCATTTTGCCCGCTGTTCTCTTGAAATTGCACGTAAACACCAGAATGCCTATGGTGGTGTTATGGGTGGAGTAATCTGCACTCTTGCAGACTTCACCTTTGCAGTGTGTTCAAATTTCAATCAGCCTCATACAGTTTCATTAAATTGCAGCGTAAACTTTTTAGGCATGGCAAAAGGAAAAAAACTCCTTTCACAATCCCGCCAGATTAAAGACGGCCGTTCCACCTGTACCTACGAAATTGACATCACCGACGAGTTGGGCACCCAGGTCGCCATGGCAACCTTTACCGGCATGAAACTTGTAAAATAGAAAGGACTAGATCTTTTCTGCAATATCGTAAATAAGACGCTCAGTTTTTTTCCAGCCAAGACACGGGTCTGTAATAGACTTTCCGTAAACACCTTCGCCTATTTTCTGGCAGCCGTCTTCAATATAACTTTCAATCATAAAGCCTTTTACAAGCTTGCTGATTCGGTCGCTGTGGCGACAGGAATTGAGCACGTCCATAACGATTCGCGGCTGTTCAAAAGGATTTTTGTTTGAGTTTGAATGATTTGTATCAATAATAACTGCAGGATTTTTAAGCTCAAGCTCGTCGTAGGTGTTGCTCAGGCGTTCAAGGTCTTCGTAATGATAGTTCTGAAGATGGTTTCCGTGCTTGTTTGTAGAGCCGCGCAAAATTGCATGGCAGTGAGGGTTGCCCTCTGAATGAACTTCCCAGCCGCGGTAAATAAATGTGTGTGAATGCTGGGCTGCAGAAATTGCGTTCATCATAACTGCGTAGTCACCGCTGGTCGGATTTTTCATTCCAACAGGAACTTCAATTCCGCTGGCGGTAAGTCGGTGCTGCTGGTCTTCTACAGAACGGGCACCAACTGCAACATAACCAAGCAGGTCATCAAGGTACTGATAATTTTCCGGGTAAAGCATTTCGTCTGCAAAAATAAAACCTGTTTCTTCTACGGCGCGCATGTGCATGTGGCGGCAGGCAACAATTCCCTTGTAAAGATCCGGTTTTTCGTTTGGGTTAGGCTGATGAAGCATTCCCTTGTAGCCGGCACCTGTTGTACGAGGCTTGTTTGTGTAAATGCGTGGAACCATAAGAATCTTGTCGCGCACCTTTTCCTGTACCGGAACAAGACGGTTCATATAATCAAGTACTGCATCTTCGTTGTCGGCAGAGCAGGGACCAATTATCAAAAGCAGACGGTTCAGGCGTCCTTCAAAAACTGCCTTGAGTTCTGCGCGTTTTTCTTCTACGATTTTTCCAAGCTTGCCCGAAAGCGGATACTGTTCCTTTACTTCCGCCGGTATTGCGAGTCTGCGTTCAAATTCCATGTTCATATTATTTTCCTTAAAATCTTATCTGAAGATTTTTAATTTATCACATCGGTATTGTATTTCATGAACCATCTGTTCAAAATCCTTCTGGCTGGAATTGCCTTCAACCTCGATGTAAAAATAATATTCCCATGCATGAGACTTTAACGGACGGCTGTGAATTGCCACCATGTTATATCCAAACTCACCAAGTCTGTTCAGAACTTTTACAAGGGCGCCGGCTTCGTTCTTTACTGCAAACATCATGATAAAGGTGCCGGAGTCGCAGTCCTTGCAGACTTTCTGATTCTGATTTTTTGAAAGCACGACAAATCTTGTTGAATTATCCTGCTGTTCGTTGATGCCCTGTGCGAGCACCTGTAAGCCGTAAAGCGCCGCAGTTTCTTCACTTGCAATTGCGGCAACTTCAGGGTCGTTGTCCTGTGCAACCTGTCTTGCGGCTCGTGCTGTATTTACTGCTTCTATGCTTTCATAATTGTGTGCGCGCAAAAATTCTGCACACTGTTCCAGCGCCTGAGGATGACTTATTACCTTTTTGATTGTCTGAAGTGTGGCGCCCTTTACTCCAAGAAGATTCTGGACAACATTAAGAGTATAAACTCCGTTTACAAAAAGGTCTCCCTGGAACATGAGGTCTGTTACTTGACCAACATCCCCTGCGTAACTGTTTTCTATTGGAAGTACGGCGTAGTTGCACTCATCATTTTCTACGGCTTTATAGGCAGAATGAAAATCCCCGAACGCAACAAGCTCGTCGTTCGGGAAAATGCGTTTTGCCGCAATGTAAGCGAATGCTCCTTCTATGCCACTGTAGGCTATTTTCATAATTTTATCCCAGGACACTCATTATAATGGCAAGCGCAAGAATTGCAAGACCCAGGAATGCAAATGCAAAATCACGGAAGTGGTGCTTGTAAACTTTTGTACAGCTTTGTCTTGTTCTGAAGTAAAATCCACGGAGCTCTGCGGCTTTTGCAGTGAACTCTATTTTTCTAACGGCGCCCATCAAAAGAGGGAAGCACAATGGTAAAATCATTCCAAGCTTTTTGAACGGATTCTTTACGTCAAAATCAACACCGCGTGCCTTCTGACTTTCTATAATTCCACTCATTTCAGAAGAAAATACCGGAATAAAGCGGATTGCAGAGGTAAGGGTAAACGCATATTTATAAGGAATATGAAGTTCCTTTACAAGTGTGTTAGAAAGATCATTCAAATTGATTACAGAAATCAAAACAGAAAGGGGTAGGGTGGCACCAGTAAGGCGCATAACAAGAAGCAAACCGTTACGGATTCCAACATCTGTAAAACCAAAGCTTGGGCCAAGAGGAATCACAATGTTTCCGCGGCGGATGGCAAGAATCTGCAGTACAAAAAGGAATACAGACATCTTGAAAAGTCCCTTAAAAATGCCAAGTGTTCTTTTAAAAAGTCCTGAACCAGTTTTTCCTTCACCAATAAAACCAAGCAGAATATCAAAAACAATTATTCCAACTAGATAGAAGAAATTAGAAGAAACGAATGCACTGGCACAAAGCAGAGCTGCAACAAAAAGCTTTGTGAGCGGATGCATTTTATGAAGAATAGAATCGCCCTGTAAGTAGTCTAAAAATCCTTTCATTATCGTAACTCCTTCATCTTAGCAATCATTTCTTCAACTGTAAAAATGCCCTTGTAGTCGTCGCCTAAAAGTGAACAGGTCGCGGCAATCTGTGGCTGGAGAAGGCGTGCACGACCAAGCAGTTCGTTATCACTCAAAATTGCCCGTGTTTCACCCTGTGCCAGAATCTCTCCCTTGTTCATGACAATCAGGCTTTTTGCAAAATCAAGAACAACTTCCATATCGTGGCAAACCATGATTACTGTTGTTCCGTTTTCATTAAGCTCGTGGATGCGGCTCATAATTTCCATACACTCGCGGTAATCAAGACCGGTTGTAGGTTCATCAAGAATCAAAATTTCAGGGTTCAAGGCAATGAGGCAAGCAAGACAAAGTCTTTGGCGCTGACCACGGCTCATATTGAATGGCTCAACCTTTGGATCAAATCCAAACTCCTGAATTGTAGCTTCAACGCGTGCTTTAATTTCTGCATCCGAAAGTCCGTTGTTTTTAAGGCTGAACGCAATTTCTTCTTCTACAGTGTTGCAGCAAATCTGACGGTCCGGATTCTGAAACAAAAAGCCTATATGCTTTGCAAGCGCACTTACTTTCTGGCGTCGTGTATTTTCACCAAGAACAAAAACATCGCCTGAACTTGGCTGTAAAAGTCCGTTACATAATTTTGAAAAAGTTGACTTCCCGGCTCCGTTCGAACCGATTATTGCAATAAAATCACCTTTTTCAATTTTTACATTAAGATTATGAACGTTTGCAGTTGAATTGTACGAAAAACAAACATCCTTTAATTCAAGTACTGTGCTCATTTTTTGCCTCCGCTTGTTTTCATACATTTTTTTACAAAGTCTGCCGCTTCCTGTGTGTTCAGGCAGATTCTGTCTTCTTTTTTCATGCCCTTTGGTGTAAGGCCTTCATCCATCATTTTGCCTGTTAAAGTCAAAACGCGCGGACAGTTGATTCCGGCTTCTTCCATTTCTTTCTGGTGGGTGAGTGTGCTTCGGATTTCTCCGTAATGAACGACTGTGCCTTTTTCAAGAACAATGAGTTTTTTTACAAACTCGCAAAGCAGCATGATTTTCTGTTCTGCAATTATGATTGTAATTCCTTTTTCTTCGTTGAGTTTTTTAAGAAGCTTGAAGATTTGAAGTGAAGATGCCGGATCAAGCTCACCTGTAGGTTCATCCAGAATAAGATAATCAGGCTGAAGTGCTAAAATAGAAGCAAATACAACCTTCTGTTTCTGACCGCCGCTTAAAGTATTTATTTCTCTGTGGCGTAAATCAGTTATGTCCAGAGCTTCGAGCGCCTCTGTAATACGGGCATCAATCTGGTCTGCCGGAACTCCAAAGTTTTCAAGCCCAAAAAGAATTTCGTCTTCAACAAAGTAGCTTACAATCTGACTTTCAATATCCTGAAATACAGAACCAACCTTAAGTGCAAGCTTATCGGGTTTAATTTCAAAGGTATCCTGACCTTCGACCTTTACAGAGCCGTAAAAATCTCCGGTGTAGTGATGTGGAATAAGCCCATTCAAACAGCTGCAGAACGTAGTTTTTCCCGCTCCCGATTCGCCGATTATTCCAATAAAGTCGCCTTTTTCTATATTAAGCGTAATATTTTCAAGCGCATTCTTTTTGGAATTACTATACTTAAAAGTCAGTTCCTGTATTTCGATCATTTTGTGTTCCTTGGTTATGCAGCTTCCTTGTTGCTTTCACAAACAAATGGCTTTTTGATTGCTTTCATCAATGGTGCATACAAAAGTGCAACGATTACTGCATTCAAAGTTGCTGTTCCCAAAACGATTGGTACATAAGCTGCCATTGCTTTTGGATCAGATTTGATTACTACGAACAAAAGTACTGTGAACAAACCGCCTGAAATTACAGTGCTGATAAATGTGTTTACTGCAGCCATACCAATTTCCATTGGGCGATTCTTTACAGGAATCATAATCAAAAGTCCCATACAAAGGGCACCTGCAAATTCTGATGCAAAGTTCAAACCAGGTGTTCCAGGGAAGAACTGACAGATAGCACCAGCCAAAAGACCAACAATGATGCTATACCAGATTTTTGGACGAAGCAGAACAATTACCATACAATACATAGCAATAATGAAGTTAGGCTTCATACCAAAAAAGTTGATGAAGGTTCCTACAAAAAACTTCAAAACTGCACCGGCAGCCAAAAGAACTGCGGTAAGCAACAAATCACGGAGCGAAAGCCCCTTTTTCTCTTCCTGTTGAATTTCTCTTTTTTCCATGATGGATCTCCTTATAATTTTTAGGTCTGCTATAGAACACCGGCCGCCAGCGGCCTTACACATGTATCTATGTATAGAAACATTCTTGTTACTACGAATAGTAACGCAAGAGATAATATTTTGTCAACAGGTTTTAAAAAAAAAATTTAAAAAGTTTTTTTAATGCTTTTCAGGATTTTTTCAAAGTATTGTTTATTTGCTTCGTAGACATCCTTAAAAGAACTGAAATTAATCAGATATTTATCTGTAATTCTGATTCTTGTATATGTCAGCCACTTTTCTTCATCAATTATATCATATTCAATAATCAAATCATTTTTATCAAAATAAGCATTGATTGAAGTTGGAATAACCCCGGAGATAAGCTGAAGTAAAAGTCTTGCAAAAGAAATTTTTTCTTCTTTTGTTGCCAAAGAAACAACACCTTCTGCTGGTTCAATCATAATCTGAGATTCTCTATAGCTTTGTATTTCGAGCCAGTATGAAATATTTTTTCCATAAGTGTTTTCTGTCCAGTTTTCATCAAGAGTGATTTTATAGCCGTTATCCTTTACAGTCTTTTTCTTTGCTTTTGAAGGAACCGATCCGGAATTTCTTTCTACCGGCTCTACATATTCAATATCATTTGCTACAAATGCATCAAGCAATTCATTGGAATAGTCCTTGTAATGCCCGTAACGGTAGGCTTCCATTGCAACTTTAGTACCTTCTTTGTCATAACAGATAGTATCAAAACCAAAGAAAGGAATTACAGAAGAAAAATGATACCACAGGCTGTAATTGTCCCACTTATCTTCGAATGTGCTGTCTTCTTTTATTTCATCTTTTATTGAAAGCCGCATGGAGGCAAAATTCAAAAAATCAATTGCATTCTGTATATAAAAGCCCTCCTCCTCTTCGGTTTTTGCAGAAATTGCGTAAATTTCTTGAATGGAAATACTGTCATTTTCATCTAAACGGGTTGTAAAAATGATATAACCTTTTTCGTCTGTAATCGCATCAGTTGTTGTACTTACAATAAAAGAACTGGTGTCATCGAAGTGATAAACCAGATAACCCTTGATATAAGGACTGTTATATCTGTAGTCCATAAAGTAGATGTAGTCGCCGTTGTTAATGCAGTCAAGATATTTTTGTTGTGCAGAAAGAGCAAAAACGGAAACAAAAAGAAATACCAGAAAACACATAAGATTTTTTTTCATGAAAAACTCCTGTAAGTCTGCAAGACCTTTATAATGATTTTAAACTATATTTTTTTGTTTTACTAGTATAAAGAACTTGAAGTATATATAATACAATGAGGAGAAAAAAATGAAAAAAATCAAAATTTTATTAGTCGCTGCTTTAACTTCGGTTTGTGTTATTCTTTCTTCTTGTGCTTCTATGGGAGGAACCAGCGAACCTTTGGATCAGGGATATTACCCTGCTGGTGAAGAAGCAGAAACTTCTGTTGAAATTATTGTCGGACCAAATCTGACGATTACCGCAATTGATGATGGTCAGGATACAAAGCTTCATATGTATACAGAAACAGTAGCAGGCTGGACAGTTAAAACAAAGAAATCACGTGAACAGCTTTTCCGTCTTTCACCTGGAGTTCATACTGTAAGCGTATGTTTTGATAATGGTCAGCAGTATACACTTTTTGCAAATACAATGGTTATCATGCTGCAGGAAGGAAATCAGTATAAAATTACATATGAAATTATAAACGGCAGTTCTGTTGTTTATGATTGTATCAATACCGATACCCTTGAATCTGCCAAGCTTGACCGCGAGGCTCTTGCAGGAAACGGCGAATCTGTAATGGCCGCATTTATTGACGCAGTTCTTAATCCTACAATGGACGAGGTTGGCCAGACAGTAATTCAGGAAAATGATGAATATGTTCTTACAACATATCCAGGTCTGAAGTTTGAACTTTTTAATAAGAAAACTGGAACAACTGAAAAAGGTATGAGAACTTTTGTCACAGATTTTTCGTTTAAAAGTGGAACAGTTTATCTTTGCGTAACAGATATGACCGATAAGGATGAATTCCTTAATTCTGATTACGCAAATAATTCAAAATATGTTTTTGAAGTTACAGCCTGTGATAGAAAAACAGTAACCTACACATACAAAAAGCCGGAAGATAAGAAAGGTCAGACTGTTACATTTAATATCAGTGTAAAAGAATAAAAAAAATGTTTCTTTTTGTAGAAACATGTTGACAAATATATTTCTCCATGTTATATTGTTTCTATTGGTAGAAACATAAGGAGAAATATATGAAACTTACAGAACTTCAACTTGAACAAATCCGCGCTCAGATTCGCCGTGTTAAGGCTTGCGGAAATCCTTTTTATACAGAACGTTTTAAGAACGTACAACCAGAAGATATTAAGACTCAGGAAGATTTTGAAAAGCTGGTGCCATTCTGCTCAAAGCAGGACCTGCGCGACGCATACCCTCTTGGACTTGCAACAGTTCCGGAAGAAGAAATTGTGCGCATCCACTCATCAAGCGGAACTACAGGTTCACCGGTAATCATTCCATATACAAAGAAAGACGTAGAAGACTGGGCAATCATGTTTGCACGCTGCTACGAAATGGCCGGCATTACAAACAAAGATCGCATCCACATCACACCGGGCTACGGCTTGTGGACTGCAGGTATTGGCTTTCAGGCCGGCTGTGAACGCCTTGGTGCTATGGCAATTCCAATGGGACCTGGTAACACAGAAAAGCAGCTGCAGATGATGCAGGATTTGAAGTCTACAGTATTGTGTGCAACTTCCTCTTATGCTCTCCTCCTTGCAGAACAGGTAGAAGCACGCGGACTTAAAGATAAAATCTGCCTTAAAAAAGGCGTAATTGGTTCTGAACGCTGGGGCGAAAAAATGCGCAACCGCATCAAGAATATTTTAGGAATTGAACTTTTTGACATTTACGGACTTACAGAATGTTATGGTCCTGGAATCGGCATCAACTGTCCAGGCGAAGAGGGAATCCACGTATTCGACGATTACGTTTATGTAGAAATCCTTGACCCTGTGACAGGCGAGCCTGTTCCTGAAGGCACTCTTGGTGAAGTAACACTCACAACCTTTGTAAAAGAAGGCGCTCCATTGTTCCGTTTCCGCACACACGACTTGGCAGCATTTGTTCCTGGCGAATGCAAGTGTGGCTGCAAGTTCCCAAGAATCACTCCAATCATGGGCCGCAGCGACGACATGGTAAAGGTAAAGGGCAACATCATCTTCCCAAGCACAATCGAAGATGTAATCCGTACAGTTCCTGGAGCTTCAAGCGAATACCGCGCCATCATCGAACACGTAGACGGCAAAGACCAGATGACCGTCATGATGGAAGTAGAAGGCGGCACCGACCGTACAGAAGCAGCCCTCACCATGACCTACAACTTCAAGCAGAAGTACAACATGACTCCAATCGTAAAGGTTGTCGGTGTTGGTGAGCTCCCTCGCAGCGAGAAAAAGACTAAGCGTATTGAAGATAAGCGTTTTGAATAGGCCATAAACCGGTTGAAAAATTACAAGAGCCATAGTATCCTTAAACATAGCGAGGATATTATGGCTTTTTCTATTTCTATGTCTGAAGAAAAAAATTATGAAACAGAAGCTTTAGCTGCTCATTATCGTATTGTTGCCCGTGCTCAAAGAATGAGGGAACAATTAAAAAACAATGACGATATCAGATTATCTGCAAAGGATTTGAAGAATCTCAAGAATGAAGGTAGAAAGAACTAATAAGAGGTACAACTATGGGAAAAGAAATAATTGAAGAAATAGAAGAACGCCCGGATGGCTCAAAGAAAATCGTAAAGCGTTCCGTTGAAAAAGGCGTAACCTTTGGTTCAGTCCTTGCCATGGTAATAAGTTTCGCCACCTGGAAATCTGTTGGCTGGGCTATAGTCCATGGTCTCATGGGTTGGGTTTATGTAGTTTATTTTTTGATAAGATATCGATAGGATAAAAAAAAGCACTTCTGTAAAAAGAAGTGCTTTTTTTATTCATGGATTGCCACGTCGCGAGCTCCTCGCAATGACGTGTCCAATTATGCCTGCAAAGCAGTAACAGCTACAGTAGCAATAATATCATCTACATTACAACCACGGCTGAGGTCGTTGAGAGGTTTTGCGAAGCCCTGACAAACTGGGCCAATGGCCATCCAACCGCCCATGCGCTGGCAGATTTTGTAGCCGATGTTTCCGGCGTTGATGTTAGGGAAGATAAAGGTGTTTGCGTGACCTGCTACCTTGCTGCCTGGGGCTTTGAGTTCGCCTACTTCTGGAGCAACGGCTGCATCAAACTGGAATTCTCCGTCGAGTGCCAGGTCTGGAGCGGCGGCTTTTGCAAGTTCTGTAGCCTGCTGAACCTTTGTAACTGTATCGTAGAACTTGGCGTCGTTTCCGCTTCCTTTTGTAGAGAAAGAAAGCATTGCTACGCGTGGTTCAATTCCTGCAATTTTCTTTGCTGTGTCGGCAGAAGCGAGTGCAATGTCGCAAAGCTCTTCTGCACTTGGTTCAATGTTGATTGCGCAGTCACCGAATACTGCAACTCCTTCTGGAACGTATGGGTTTCCGCCTTCCGGGGCAACCATGATAAAGCAGCTTGAAACTGTCTTAAAGCCAGGAGCTGTTTTGATTACCTGGAGTCCTGGGCGCAATGTGTTTGCTGTAGAGTGGCATGCACCGGAAACAAATCCGTCTGCATCGCCTGCCTTAAGGATGAGCGCACCGTACATTGTGTGGTCCTTGAGGATTGCGGCTTTAGCTGCTGCAACGTCTGCGTATTCAGGGGCGCCTGTTTTCTTGTTGATTTTTCCTTCACGAGCTTTAAAAAGAAGCTCTGCATATTTGTCTGCGTTTGCATCCTTTGCAGGGTCAACGATTGTAACTCCGCTCAAGTCTGCATTGCTTCCGCTTGCTTTAATGTCTTCGTCGCTGCCAATCAAAATGATTTTTGCGATTCCGTCTTTTACAATTTTTGATGCTGCTTCAACAACGCGTTTGTCTTCACCTTCGCACAAAACGATTGTCTTACCGGCAGCCTTTGCCTTATTTAATAATTCATCTACAAATGCCATATATGCCTCCAAAAAAACGTCATTGCCGTGCTCGACACGGCAATCTATTAATAAAATATCGCAAACGGGCTTTTTTTTCAATGGAGTTTCTTAGCTCAAAAAATACGATTGATATTTCATAATGCTATAGAATTAACAAAAAATAACCATTAAAATTGTTATAAGGTAAAAATGTTCAGAATTGCTATTTGTGAAGATGAAAAGGTTATACTCGATTATGAAAGCTCGCTGGTAAACCAGTGGGGCGAGGTGCGGGGATGTGCGCTGGAGCTTGATGAATATGTTTCGGCGGAGCAGTTTTTGTTTGAGAGTGAAGACAGGGCCCCTTACGATGTTTTGATTTTTGATATTCAGATGAAAGCGCTGAACGGTATGGAACTTGCAAAAAAGCTGCGTGCCCGCGGCTGTGATTCTGCACTGATTTTTGTTACCGGCATAAAAGATTATGCAATTGAAGGTTATGAAGTTGGAGCCGTACGATATATTTTAAAGCCTGTAAAGGCTGAAGTTTTGAATGAGCTGCTGGACACAATTTATGCTGAACGACAAAATCAGGAAGAAGACTTTTTTGTACTTGGGCAGGGCGCAGAACTTGAACGAATCCCTTTTGAAAAAATAATTTATATAGAAGCACGCGGGCATTATGTTTATATGAAAGGTGCAGACTTTGAACGCGAATGGAAATCTTCTTTTTCGCAGGCAAGCGCAGGTTTTGAAGAAAAAAACTTTTTCTGCTTGAGGCGTGGGCTTCTTGTAAACTTAAAGCATGTTTCTAAAATTACCAGAACTGATTGCCTGCTCGACGACGGGGAATCGCTCCCTGTTGCCCGAGGTGTTTACAAAGCTTTGAATGAGGCGTTTATCGCCTGCTACGTCATTGCGAGGAACGAACGGAGTGAGTGACGTGGCAATCCAGAATGTTTACTGGATGGTGAAATGTGGATTGCCACACCCTGCGGGCTCGCAATGACAATGAGGATTATATGAATAATATATGGCTGCAAATAATAGTGATTCTCGCTTCTGTTCTCATCTCTGTCACGCTCACTATACTCATCCTCAAAGCAAAATATGACAAGCGTTTGTCAGATTTTCAGGACAGCGTTCTTAAAAAGCAGCGGGACGAAGTTCAGAATATTTACCAGACCATGCGCGCCTGGAGACATGATTACCACAATCACATTCAGTCAATTAAAGCTATGCTTGCAATGCAGAAGTTTGAAGAACTGGACGCATACCTTGGCACTCTTGAGCAGGACCTGGACAGCATAGACATAGCAATCCGCACCGGCAATGTAGGTCTTGATGCAATCTTAAGCAGCAAAGTTTCCATTGCACGCAAAAATAATATAGAAGTAAACTGCACTGCAAAGGTTCCGTCCGAACTTAAAATCAGCGACGTTCATCTTTGTGCAATTGTGGGAAACCTTCTGGACAATGCAATCGAAGCGTGTGAAAAAATAAAGGGCGGGGCAGATCCAACTCTCCCATCAAAATTTATCCGCATATATATAGGCCTTTTCAAAGAACAGCTTTATATTTCGGTTTCAAACTCTACAAACGCAAAACATCGCAGACGGCTTAATGAACTTGTTACTTCAAAGCTTGGGGAACATGGATTTGGGTTGCGCCGCATAGATAAAATAGCTGAAAAATACGATGGATTTGTTAATAGAAAAAATGAGCCCGGTATTTTTGCAACTGAGGTAATGCTTCCTTTGTAATTACAATTCATGCACCATTTTTGACATTTCGTGCACATCCCGCCAGATTGCACTTTTTTTATGATATATTTCACCCATAATAAAATTAAGGGGGTTTTGTAAGGTTATGAAGAACGCTCAAAAAACTAAGCGCAATAATATTTTTCAGAACGCGTTTATTATCTACAAGGCTATGTTCAAACGCTATCCGACGGCTATTCCGCTTGTGATTGTGTACATCATCATTTCGGTGGCACTGCCTTTTGTTAATACACTCATTCCTGCAATGGCAATCAAAGGTATCACAAGCCGAAGTGTAAAAATCTTTTTGGAGTACATTGGAATTGCTGTAGGAATTATGTGTGTATTTTCGGGAATCAAAATGTTCTGCGAAAAGAAAATGCAGATGAAGCATACCTATAACAGAATCAGCGTTTTTATGCTGAACTTTATCAAAAAGGCAATCAACACTGACTATCTGAATATTGAACCTCAGCCAAAGCAAAAGATTATGGGAAAGGGGGTTCAGGGTGTTAGCAGTAACTACGAGGGTGCAGAAGAAGTTTCTACACTTTCAATTCACCTTGTAACAATCGTGCTTGGAATCTTCAGCTACGGAACTGTGATTTTTATGCTGGATTGGAGAATCCTTGCAATTACTCTTGGCATGTTTGTTGCCGATGTTTTAATCCGTAATCATGCTGTAAAGTTTGGTGACAGTCACCGCGAAAGCTTTTCTGAGCCATGGCGCAAAATGAATTATTATGAACGTAACAGCATGAACATAAGTGCCGGAAAGGATATCAGGATTTTTGGTCTTAAAAGGCTTTTTGATTATCATTTTGATTTGATGATTAATACTTACAAAAAGTTCCGCTACAACTATCAGCTCAAATGGTATTATCCGACAATTTCTGATACAGCCTTTAACTTTGCGCGCGACTGGCTTGCTTACACACTTTTGATTCACAAGGTTCTGACCGGTCAGATTGATGCTGCAACTTTTACTGTATACCTGGGAATCATTGCAAGCTTTTCTCAGTATATTTATGACGTTTCAATGCACTTTGCAAACCTTCGCGATGCAAGTCATCAGTTCAATGATTATCATGAGTTTATGAATCAGAAGGATGTGTTTGAAAGATCAACTGCCGACGGGGTCCCTGAGCCTGTCGAAGGACGCGCTGCTCCATCCATTGAGTTCCGCAACGTCAGCTTTACTTACGAAGGCAGTGAAAAACCTGTTCTTAAAAACGTAAGTTTCAAAATTAATGCCGACGAAAAAATTGCACTTGTTGGAAATAACGGAGCCGGTAAAACAACAATCGTTAAGCTTTTGTGCGGACTTTACCCACCGACAAGCGGCGAGATTTTGATTGACGGAAAAAGCATAAACGACATCGGCGTAGAAAAATATCAGGATATGATAAGCGTCCTCTTCCAGGATACTTCACCGATTGCGCTTTCTATTGCAGAAAATGTCTGCGGCTGTGAACCTCAGGATGCCGACAAAAAGAAGCTCGAGGAATGTCTTAAAAAAGCAGGCCTCCTTGAAAAGGTAAACACTCTTGCCAAAAAAGAAGAAACCTACATCACTCAGACTCTTGATGAAAAAGGAGTCGTTCTTTCCGGCGGTGAAACTCAAAAGCTTCTTCTTGCAAAGGCAATGTACAAGGACGGACCAATGCTCATTCTAGACGAGCCTACAAGCGCCCTTGACCCTATTGCAGAAAGCCGCATCTACGAAGAATACAATCAGCTGGCAGACAGAAAAACTGCCGTATTTATTTCGCACAGACTTGCAAGTACAAAGTTCTGTGACCGCATTCTGTTCCTTGATGGCGGACAGATTGTAGAAGAAGGAAGTCACGACCAGCTTATGAAAAACGGCGGCAAGTATCGTGAGATTTTTGATATTCAGAGCCATTATTACAAAGAGGAGGTTTCAAATGAAGAATAAAAAAGATCGTGGAACTGTAAGCAAAGTTTTAAATCTTACTCACCGCATTGTTCCTGGTTACATAACTTTTGTCCTTATCGTTAAACTCATTGCTTCGGGACAGCCTTTTGTTTCAATTTATTTTTCGAGCCTCATTCTTGACGGACTTTTCAGAATGGATTCCTTTGAATCAATTTTCAAAAACGTCCTCACAATGCTTATTATCGATTCTGTCCTGGTTCTTATCCGCTGGGGTCTTGAATTAATCAACTGGGTTAAAAAGCACGAGCTTACTCAGAAAATCAACAAGATGCTCGTAGATAAAACTATGGATCTTGATTTTGATATTCTTGAAAAGCACGAAACCCTTGATATGTATAAAAAAGCCAAAGACGGAATGACTGCCGGCGGCGATATCAGAGGCTTTATTGATAATCTTGCAGGCTTGATAGAAAAGATTTCTACCATTGTTTATTCGCTTGTGCTGCTTGTTCCTCTGTTCATTCCACATGCCGCTTCGGAAACTGGCACCCTGACAGGACTTGGTTACTTCCTGAACCAATGGTACAGTTTTACAATCATGGTTGTGGTTCTTGCAGTTCATGTGTGCATGTCTTACAAGACAAACAAAAAAGCTTCTCAGCTGCAGATGGAGTTTTTTGAAAAGAACGTTTCTTATAACAGATACTTTGGTTACTGGTTCAGCTTGATTTTTGACTACTCAATCGGTAAGTACATCCGTCTTTACAAAATGCAAAAGCTCATGACAAAGCGAGTACAGGAAACAAACGACAAGCTCGAAGCCGAAGGAAATGCCTGGATAAACAAGAGCCTTAAGATTTCTATGGTTCCAATTGTTTCTCAGGCCTTTATGCAGCTTGCAAGCTATGTGTTTGTCGGACTCAAGGCTGTCTTTGGTTTAATCAGTACCGGTAAATGTATTATGTATGTTTCAAGCTACACAAAGCTTGTAGAAAGCATTACAGGAATCTCTGATAACTTTGTTAGTCTTAAAATGGAAAGCCGTTATCTTTCCTTCTTCTATGATTATATGGAAATTAAGAACAAGCGCTACGACGGAACAATCCCGACAGAAAAGCGCGACGACAATGTTTTCGAAATTGAATTCCGTGATGTTTCGTTCAAGTATGCAAATGCAGAGACCTGGGCACTGCGCCATGTTAACCAGAAAATTACTCTTGGTACAAAAAACGCAGTTGTAGGGAAAAACGGTGCGGGTAAGACAACCTTTATCAAACTGCTCTGCCGCCTGTACGAACCTACAGAAGGACAGATCCTCCTCAACGGTGTGGACATCCGCTATTACGATAACGAAGAATATGCCAAGCTTTTTGCAATCGTATTCCAGGACTTCAATTTATTCAGCTTCCCTCTGGGCGAAAATGTAGCCGGTAATGTTGATTATGACCGTGACCGCGCAATTAAATGTCTTGAGTCTGCCGGATTCACAGAGCGTCTTGCCAAAATGGAAAAAGGCCTGGACACTCCGCTCTACCAGTATGATGACGAAAACGGTGTAGAAATAAGTGGCGGTGAAGCTCAGAAAATTGCAATTGCACGCTCTCTTTACAAGGACGCACCTTTTGTAATCATGGACGAGCCAACCTCTGCCCTTGACCCGGTTGCCGAATACGAAATCTATCAGCGGTTTGACCAGATGGTAGAAGGTAAAACTTCTATATACATCAGTCACCGAATGTCGTCATGCCGCTTCTGCGATAACATCATTGTCTTTGACGAAGGTAAAATCATAGAGCAGGGCAGCCACGACAAGCTCATGTCAAACAAAGGCTTATACAGCGAACTTTGGAACGCTCAGGCACAGTATTACGCTTAAACGACCACTGTCATTGCGAGCATAGTGAAGCAATCCAGAGTACTATATTGCATAAAATACAGATGAATAATTCCTCATTCTGTGTTAAAATGTCATTCAGAGGCTTAATATGAGTAAATATCTTGAACGTGCAAAAGAAATCCGTGCGATTGTAGAACCGCATCATAACTGTGCGCAGTCGGTTTTGATGACTTTTAATAAAGATGCCGGAGTGAGCGATGAGCTTGCCTACAAAATGGGTGCCTGCTTTGGGCTTGGTATGAAAACCGGCGGAACCTGCGGCGTAATTACAGGCGCTCTTATGGTGCTTGGACTTTACGGCGTAGATGATAACGCTACAACAAAACGCCTTGTTGATTTCTTCAAAGAAAAGCATGACGGAATGGTAAACTGTGCAGACCTTCTTCGCGTAAATGCAGAACACGGCGGCGAACGCAAGCCTTACTGTGATGCAATGGTTTATGAGATGGTAGAGTTTGTCGAAGGTATTTTGAGAGAGAAGGGGAAAATAGAATAATGTCATTCAAGGTACTTGGAATTTATGCAGACTCAATGGTACTTCAGCGAAATACAACAAACTGCATTTTTGGCGAAGGTGCTCAGGGAGAAGTTTCTCTTTCTTTCAGAGACACTACCGCAAAGGTAACCGCTCAGTCAGACGGCCGCTGGAAAATTGAATTTAATCCCGGTGAAGCAGGCGGTCCTTTTGAACTCAAACTCACTTCTGGCAGCGACACCGTAACTTTTAAAGATATCTGGGTTGGCGAAGTCTGGGTAAACTCAGGTCAGTCAAATGCCCAGCTTCCTATGGACCGGCTCCGCTTCAGCTATCCTCATGATATGCGTCTTCCAAAAAATGACAATATCCGCATGATTACAATTCCAATTACCTGGGCTTATGACGGGCCAAAAGATACTGTGGAAAATCCAAAGTGGATTTGTGCCTGCCCGGAGGATATTGCGCAGATGAGCGGAACTGCATACTTCTTTGCAAAATATCTTACTGCCGAACTTGGCGTTCCCGTTGGAATTATAAATGCCAGTCAGGGAGGTTCCCCAATTACTTCCTGGATGAGCGAAGAATCTCTTAAAGAGTTAGGCAAAACTAACTATATTGATCAACTTAATAAATGGCGCGTACCTGATGCAGTTAAAAATCAGCAGGAAAAAGAAATGCGTGCCGGCATAGAGTGGCAGAAAAATCTTGAAGCTGCAGACCAGGGACTTACAGAACACTGGGAAAATCTTTCCTTCCAGGATATAGCAGATGATTCTTCCTGGAAGACCAGCTTTATTCCGAATAACTTTTTTGACCTTAAAGAAGGTGGTGTCTGCTGGTTCAAAAAGGAAATTGATATTTCTGCTTCCGAGCTCGCAGGACTTACAATGCCTCATGAACCTATCCGCCTCTGGCTTGGTGTAATTGTTGAATCGGACAAGGCCTGGGTGAACGGAGTTTATTGCGGCGAAACCGGCTACTGCTATCCTCCGCGCCGTTATGTAATTCCTCAAGGTGTTCTTCACGAAGGAAAAAATACAATTACAATCCGCGTTGTAAAAACTAACCAGACTCCAATCCGTTTTTACGAAGATAAAACTTATGCAATTTTTACTTCTAAAGAACGCATCAGTCTGGACGGTGAATGGAAAAAGCGCATTGCCTGTGATGCACCAAACCGCCCTGGCAGCACCTTTTTTGAATGGCAACCAACAGCCCTTTATAATGCCATGCTTGCTCCTGCTTTTAATTATGCAGTTGCGGGTGCCCTCTGGTATCAGGGAGAATCAAATACCTGGGGCGCTTTTGAATATGCGGACCTTCTTAAAAAAATGATAGAAACCTGGCGCAGCAAATTTGTTTACGCGCCAAAAAATATGCCTGTGGTTGTAGTTCAGCTTCCAAAGTGGGGCGACGGCTACAAGGACGAACAGCGTAACTTCCCCGAAGACTGGGCCTGGCTCAGACAGGCACAGGCAGACGGAGCCATGGCCGCAGGTAATGCCGCTCTTGCCCCGATGATTGACGCCGGTGAATGGAACGACCTTCACCCCGAAGACAAAATTGTAACCGGAGAACGTGCCGCCCGCGAAGCTTTGAGAATTGCATACGGCATAGAAAAGGCTCCGGCCCCTTTAGTAAAATCCTGCAAGGTAACTGACAATAAGGTTGTTATTCAGTTTGACCAGGAAGTTATAATGAACAATTCCGAGCTTGTTGGAGTAGAAGGCCTTTATTTTGTAGGCATGCGCGAGCCCGAAAAGGCCCCCGCAGGTATGGATAAAAACTCTGTTTATGCCGGCGGTGACCATTTTTCAGTTCCAATCCACTATGCCGGAATGGACAGCCTGCACATAAAAGCCAAAGGCACCGTAACAGGCCCCGACACAATAGAAGTAGAAATCCCATCCCAAATAAAAGAAAGCGGCTACCCTATAAAAGAGCTCCGCTATCTGTGGACCAACTGTCCGGAGTTTGTAACGCTGTATTCTAAGACCGGGCTGCCGGTTATGCCTTTTATTTACTCCCTTCCATCCCAGCAGTAAGTGCAAAGCTTACAGTGATCAAGTCCTGTGCTGTCCAGCATGTCGTCAAGGCGGTGGTAGCGCAGGCTTGTAAAGTGCAGCTGCTTGCGGATTTCTTCGAGCATAGCTGCATATTTTGGGCTGTCAGGGTTGGCATACTCGCGCAGAACTTCTTCGGTTACATTGTCGCCTTCGAACTGCTTGATGATGCGGCGGGTAATTAAATCCATTTCGCTCTTGGAACGGCTGAAGTTTAAGTATTTACAGCCAAAAAGCAGCGGTGGGCAGGCCGGGCGAACGTGAACTTCCTTTGCACCTGAGTTATAAAGGAACTCTGTAGTTTCACGCAGCTGGGTTCCGCGGACAATTGAATCATCTATCAAAAGAATCTTTTTACCTTTAATGAGCGACTGAACCGGAATGAGCTTCATGTGGGCAATAAGGTTGCGCTGTTCCTGGTTTGTTGGCATAAAGGAACGTGGCCAGGTTGGTGTGTACTTAATGAATGGTCTGGCAAATGGAATGCCGCTCTGGTTTGCGTAGCCGATAGCGTGGGCTGTACCTGAGTCCGGTACTCCCGCAATAATATCAGGTTCAACGGAGCCTTTGTCGCGGTTGGCAAGATATTTTCCGCAGTTGTAGCGCATGGATTCAACATTTACGCCTTCATAGCTTGCAGTAGGGTAGCCGTAGTAAATCCAGAGGAAGGTACAGATTTTCATTTCTTTGCCTGGCTGCTGCAAAATCTCATAACCATCGGCAGTGAGTTTAACGATTTCTGCAGGTCCAAGCTCGTGGCAGTCTGTATATCCAAGATTTACATAAGCAAAATTTTCAAAAGAAAGACAGTAAGCGCCGTCTTTTTTACCAATCTGGAGAGGTGTGCGTCCTAGTCTGTCGCGGGCTCCGTAAATGCAGTCTTTGGTAAGAACCAGCATTGTGATTGAGCCTTTGATTTTGCTCTGAACGTATTTAATTCCGTCTACGATTGTTTTTTCGTGATTGATAAGGGCAACGATAAGCTCTGTCTGATTTATTTCGCCACCGGACATTTCCAGAAAGTGTGTATAGCCTGAGTCCAGGACTTCTTTTACAAGTTCATCCTTGTTTGTAACAATTCCTACAGTTGTAATTGCCCAGCTTCCAAGATGAGAGTTTACAAGCAGAGGCTGTGGTTCGTAGTCACTGATACAACCGATTCCTAAGTGTCCGTGCATTTCTTCAATGTCGTTTTCAAACTTGGTGCGGAAAGGCGAATTCTGGATATTATGAATTGAACGCTGGAAACGGCCTTCTTCTGAATAAACTGCAAGACCACCGCGTCTTGTTCCAAGGTGAGAATGATAGTCTACACCAAAAAATAAATCTAAAGAACAGTCTGATTTTGAAGCAACACCAAAAATGCCACCCATATTATAGCCTCCGTGCGTCTATTGCTTATGAGAGTTTTAGTATAGCGAAATGCGGCATTTTATGCTAGAATATTCTATTATGAAAGGAATTATTTTAGCCGGTGGCTCCGGAACTCGTCTTTACCCTATAACAAAAGCCGTTAGCAAACAGATCTTGCCGCTTTACGACAAGCCAATGATTTATTATCCGCTTAGTGTTCTTATGCTTGCAGGAATCCGCGAAGTGCTCATTATTTCTACACCGCGTGACCTTCCTGTTTTTGAAGAGCTTTTTGGCGACGGGGCCTGGCTCGGAATGAAGTTCAGCTACAAGGTTCAGGATAAACCTCGCGGACTTGCAGATGCCTTTATTGTTGGTCGCGAGTTCATAGGAAACGACGACGTTGCCCTTGTTCTTGGCGATAATATTTTCTACGGACAGAGCTTTACTCAGACTCTGCGTCGTGCCCATGATACAGTAAAAAATGAAAAGAAGAGCGTAATTTTCGGCTACTATGTAAAAGACCCTACAGCCTATGGTGTTGTAGAGTTTGACGCTGCCGGCAACGCTCTTGGAATTGAAGAAAAACCTGCAAATCCAAAATCAAACTTTGCAGTTCCGGGCCTTTATTTTTATACAAACGATGTTGTAGAAATTGCTGCTAATGTAAAACCAAGTGCCCGCGGCGAAATTGAAATTACTTCTGTAAACAACGAATATCTTGACCGCAAGCAGCTTAAGGTAGAAAAGCTTGGTCGTGGTATGGCCTGGCTCGATACCGGTACCTACGACGGCCTGCTTGAAGCAAGCAACTTTATTGCTACAATCCAGAAGCGCCAGGGATTATATGTATCTTGTATAGAAGAAATTGCATACAAAAACGGCTGGCTTACAAAGGACCAGCTTCTTGAACTTGCAAAGGGCTATAAAACTGATTACGGAAGATATCTGGAGTTTATAGCAAATAATTAAGTGGATTGCCGCGCGAGCCCGAAGGGCGAAGCAATCCAGGAGTATATAATGGCATTTGAGTTTAAAGAATGTCGTCTTTCAGATGGCACAAAAATAGAAGGCCTTTACGAAATCCAGCCCAAAGTCTTTGGCGATGCCCGCGGTTACTTTTTTGAAGTTTACAGCGAGCGCGACTTTTTCCAAGCCGGACTTACAATGAAATTTGTTCAGGATAATCAAAGCGCTTCTACAAAAGGAGTTCTCCGTGGGCTTCATTTTCAGACACAACATCCACAGGGAAAGCTTGTTCGTGCAGTAAGCGGCCGTGTTTATGATGTTGCAGTTGATATCCGTAACGGCTCTCCAACCTTTGGAAAATATCATGGCGTAATTCTAGATAGCGAAAAGCAGAACGAGTTTTATATTCCTCAGGGCTTTGCCCACGGCTTTTATGTTTTGAGCGACAGTGCCGTTTTTGCCTATAAGTGTACCGATTTTTATGACCCGAAAGGTGAGGGTGGTCTTATGTGGAACGACCCTGTAATCAATATTGACTGGCAGAGCGTTGCCCCGGGCCTCACCCCTTTACTCAGCGAAAAGGATGGCAAGCATCCGGCCTTTGATTTGAATGCAAATTATTTTGATATAAATGGAGTTTGGAAAAATGCGTAAACTTAAAAATATCCTTATCACCGGTGGTGCCGGCTTTATTGGTTCAAATTTTATTCATTATCTCTTTGGAATGAGCTCTGCCGAAGGAAACCTTTTTGGCGACGCAGACTTTGACGGAAGGGTTGTAAATGTAGACTGTCTTACCTATGCCGGAAACCTTGAAAGCCTGGCCGATGTAGAAGCAAAATTCGCCGGCAAGCGCTATTTCTTTGAAAAAGTTGACATCTGCGACCGCCCCCAGATTGAGCGCATCTTCAAACAGTACGACATAGATACTGTAATTCACTTTGCTGCAGAAAGTCACGTAGACCGTTCAATTCTTGGTCCTGAAACATTCATGAAAACAAACGTTATGGGAACATTCACACTTCTTGATGTTGCCCGTAACTACTGGAAAAAGGAAGACGGTACAATCCGAGACGATGTTCTTTTCCATCATATTTCTACAGATGAAGTTTATGGTTCTCTTGGAGAAACCGGCTACTTCCGCGAAGATACTCCTTATGATCCACGCAGCCCGTATTCATCAAGCAAGGCCAGCAGCGATCACGTTGTAATGGCCTACTTTCACACCTATGGCCTTCCAATCACTTTATCTAACTGTACAAACAACTACGGACCATATCAGTTCCCGGAAAAACTCCTGCCGCTTATGATCAGCAACATTCGTGACGGAAAAAATCTTCCTGTTTACGGCAAGGGCGATAATATCCGCGACTGGATTTATGTAGAAGATCACAACCGTGCTGTATGGCTCATTGTAAACAAGGGTGTAACAGGCGAAAAATACAACATTGGCGGCGAAAACGAATGGCAGAACATTAAACTGCTCCATAAAGTAATTGAACTTACAGCAGCCGAGCTTGGAAAACCTGTAGATGAAATTGAAAAAACAATTACCTATGTAAAGGATCGTCCTGGTCACGACAAGCGCTACGCCATAGACTGTACAAAAATCAAGAAAGAACTTGGATGGGAACGCAAAATGACCTTTGAACAGGGCCTTCTTGCAACAGTAAAATGGTATCTTAAAAACAGCGACTGGATTAATCACATCTTAAGCGGCGACTACAAAAACTGGATTGCTGCCAATTACACATCACAAGGAAGATAAAGAATGAAAAGATTTCTTTTGATTTGTTTAATTGTATGTTCTGTTTTCGTGTATGGATTTTCTAAAGAAAATAGTGGGGAACAAGTTCAAAAGATTGGAGTTTCATTACCAACACAACGAATGGAACGTTGGGAGCGCGATGGCTTGTATTTTCAGGAATTACTTGAAAATGCAGGTTATTCTGTTGATCTTAAGTTTGCAGAAGATGATGTTCAGACTCAGATAAATCAACTTCAAACAATGATAGAAGAAAACTGCAGGGTTTTAGTTATAACACCGGTTAATGTTTATGCGCTTTGTGAAGTTCTTCAAACAGCAAAAGAAAAAGATATCAAGGTTATTTCCTATGAACGCTTGATAATGAATACAGATGCTGTTTCGTATTTTGTGACATTCAGTAATTACAGGACCGGTGCTATTCAGGCAGAATATCTTATTAAACAATTGAATATAAAAAAACGTAGTAAAAAGAAGCCTGTATATATGGAATTCTTTACCGGCGATATCAGAGATCCAAATGTTGAAGATTACTTTAATGGCGCTATGGATGTTTTAAATCCTTATATAAAGAAAGGAATTATTGTATGTCGTTCAAATCAGACAACAATAGAAGAGTGTGAAATAGAAGAATGGTCCAGAGAGGTAGCCTGCTTTCGCATGTTGAATTTAATCTGGAAATATAAATATTCTCCAACAAATAATAAGCTTGATGCAGTTCTTTGTTCTAATGATTCAACTGCTGCAGGTGTAACAGATGCTTTGTTTTTAATTGATTTTAAGCCGGAAGAGTTTCCACTTATTACAGGTCAGGATTGTAATATTTTAAATGTAAAAAACATTATAGATGGAACACAGTCTATGTCAATTTTAAAGGACCCCTTAATTCTTGTTTCTAAAATATGTGAAATTGCAGATGAAATAATAAAGGGCAAGAATCCAAAAGTTAATGAAAAAGAAACTTATGATAATGGAGCAGTAATTGTTCCAGGTTATCTATGTGATCCAATATATGTAACAAAAGAAAATTATAAAAAGCTTTTGATTGATACAAATTTTTATACTCCAGAAGACCTCCAATAAAAAAAATCCCGCCCACAAAAGTGAACGGGATTTATAAGAGAGATGCCGAAACAAGTTCGGCATGACCTGACTGTCACCCTGAACTTGTTTCAGGGTCTCTTTTTATGCTTTATTCAAGCGGCTCTCGAGGTCGTCAAGAATAGCATTGAGTTCTTTTGGAAGATGCTTTCCGAATTTTGGATAGTGGTTTTCACGAATATCCTTAACTTCTTTCTTCCAGCCTTCTACATCTACCTTGAGAATCTCTGGGAGAGTCTTC
>JAEEGJ010004246.1_pt1 | contig 49563 bp, 36 predicted proteins | sample 8958761 | NCBI WGS metagenome assembly JAEEGJ01 (sample SAMN16246546, study PRJNA631951) | gut metagenome | biome: gut microbiome; feature: rumen; material: RS-attached | host: Bos | place: Iran: Karaj | collected 2018-10
AGTCGCAGCGATCTCCCGTACCCTCAAGGCCACGGCCAAGGAACTCAATATCCCGATCATCGCCCTGTCCCAGTTGTCCCGCGATGTCGTCAAGCGGACGGGCGGTCTGGGGAAGCCGCAACTGAGCGACCTCCGCGAGTCCGGATCCATCGAACAGGACGCCGACATGGTCATCTTTATCCACCGTCCGGAGTTCACCGGCATGTCCGAGGACCCGGCCGACAAGGAAAAGGCATGGATTGTGATAGCAAAGCACAGAAACGGCGAAGTGTGCGACATCGAGATGAAATACAAGTCCGGACAGGTCAAGTTCGTGGAACCCGACCAGTCCCTGGACATCCAGGCGCAGCGCCCCTTCGTGAGCGCCGCCAGCGAACCGGTGAAAACCGACGACGGGTACAACTTCGAAGACGCGAACCAACCCTTCTAAGCATGGACAAAGTACGTTATATCCTCTCCGCCCTCCTCGTGGGCATCGGCCTCTCCGCTTCCGCGCAGGGGACGAAATGCCTGCCTTCCCGCGCCGACGGCGTGGACCCTTTCCAGGCCGGAGAGAAACTCGTGTTCAACATCTCCTACAACTGGCACGCTGTCCAGACCGACGTCGCCAAGGGCACCCTCACGATCGGGCAGGAGACGCTGAACGGGGAGAAGGTGTGGCATACGTCCATGTTCATGAAGACGGCCCCGTTCTTCGACGTTTTCTTCAAGATCCGGGAGCAGTTCGACTCCTGGTTCGCCCTGAAGGGCGTCGAGCCGCGCAAATTCCTGCGCGACACCCGGGAAGGGGACTACTACGCCGTCAACGACTACGTGTATGACCGCCAGGCGGGCGTCATCCACGCGAACCTGGAGTATTCAGGCCGGGGCAAGTCGTCGGTGGACATCCCGTACGGCGACTGCACCTACGACGTCACGGCCCTGTTCTATTTCGCCCGCCGGATGGATTTCCAGAACATGAAGGCGGGGGCGGTCCAGAAGATCTCCATCGCCATCGACAAGGATGTCCAGCAAGTGAATCTGACCTATCGGGGGAAGGAGAACAAGTACGTGCGGGGAGTCGGGACCATCGCCGCCCATAAGGTGGGCATCTCTCTGAAGAAAGGCGATGTCTTCGAAGGGAACGAGGACGCGATCCTGTGGCTCTCCGACGATGACAACCGTATTCCCATCGCCTTCATGGCCCCGCTCAAGGTGGGCGCGATGAACGGCCGCCTCGCCTCGTACGAGGGGCTCGCCCACGAATTCACCGCCTTCCTGTCCCCCAAGCGAATCAAATGAAAGAACAGGTGATGCATACCGGCAAGGTCGTTTCGATGACTCCGAGGGCGACGACGGTCCAGATCGTCTCGCACTCGGCCTGCTCGGAATGCCACGCCGCCGGTCTCTGCGGCCTGTCCGAATACACCGAGAAAGCCATCGAAGTGCCTGCCGATCCCAACGCCACCTACGGCGTGGGGGACGAGGTGCAGGTGGTCCTGAAGGCCTCGATGGGCTTCAAGGCGGTGTGGATCGCCTATTTCCTTCCCCTGGTCGTGCTGCTGGCCGTTGCCCTCGGGCTCATCGCCCTCGGGGTGCCGGAAGTGGTGGCCGGCCTCGCCGGCATCGGCGCCGTGGGACTGTACTACCTGGGTGTCTGGCTCCTGCGGGACCGGCTCCGGAACGAATATGTGTTTACGATTCAAGCATAATCCATAATAACCTGAACCTTTATGACCAACACAATCATCTGGACCATTGCGATCATCACGGTGCTCGGCCTGCTGCTCGCGCTCGTCCTCTTCCTGGTGGCGAAGAAGTTCAAGGTGGAGGAGGACCCGCGCATCGACGACGTCGAAAAGGTGATGCCCGGGGCGAACTGCGGCGGTTGCGGCTTTGCCGGCTGCCGGGCGTTCGCCGAGGCATCGGTCAAGGCGGCGGTGAGCGATTCCGACCTGGGCAGTATCTTCTGTCCGGTGGGCGGCAACGACGTCATGACGAAAGTCGCTGCCATCCTCGGGCTGGAAGTCAAGGCCAAGGCGCCCGAGGTGGCCGTCGTCCGCTGCAACGGGACCTGCGAGGCCCGTCCGCGCGTGAACGAGTACGACGGATTCGCCACCTGCGCCGTCAAGGCCGCCCTCTATGCGGGTGACACGGGCTGCGCGTTCGGCTGCCTGGGCTGCGGCGACTGTGTCGCGGCCTGCCAGTTCGGCGCCCTGTCCATGGATCCCACCACCGGACTTCCCGTCGTGGACGAGGAAAAATGCACCGCCTGCGGCGCTTGCGTCAAGGCCTGCCCGAAGAGGATCATCGAACTGCGCTCGAAAGGACCGCGCGGCATGCGCGAGTTCGTCTCCTGCGTGAACCAGGACAAGGGGCCCGTGGCGAAGAAGGCCTGCGCCAATGCCTGCATCGGCTGCGGCCTGTGCGCGAAGACCTGCATCCACGAGGCCATCACCATGGCGGTCAACATCGCCTGGATCGATTCGTACAAGTGCAAACTCTGCCGCGAATGCGAGGCCGTCTGCCCGACCGGCGCCATCCACGGGGTGAACTTCCCGAAGCCCCTGGACAAGGACGCCGTCAAGGCCCGGATCGCCGAGAGGAAGAAGAAAGCGGCGGAAGCCGCAAAGGCTGCTGCAGCCGTAGCAAAGGAGGCCGCCCATGAGTAAGAGATCATTCGCCATCGGCGGAGTCCATCCGCACGACAACAAACTCGCCCGCGACAGCCGGACCGAAGTCCTGCCGCCGGCACCGACCATGTACGTTTCCGTCGCGCAGCACCTCGGCGCGCCCGCCCTCCCGGTCGTGGAGGTGGGCGACAAGGTGAAGGTGGGCCAGGTCATCGCCGGCCCGGGCGGTTTCGTATCCGCTTACGTCCATGCCCCCGTGTCCGGTACGGTCAAGTCCATCGGCCCCCGCGCCGACCTCGCCGGCCGTGCCGTGACCCACATCGAGATCGCCGTGGAAGGCGACGAGTGGATGGAGGACATCGACAGGACGGATAACCTCGTCACCGAGATTCCCACGGATAACGCCGCCATCATCGAGAAGATCCACAAGGCCGGTGTCGTCGGCCTCGGCGGCGCCACCTTCCCGACACATATCAAACTCTCGCCGCCTCCGGGATCCAAGTGCGAACGCATCATCATCAACGGCTGCGAATGTGAGCCGTACCTCACTTCCGACTACCGCGTCCTCCTGGAAAAGGGCGAGCAGGTGGCCGTGGGCGCCGCCATCATCGCCAAGGTGATGGGGAACGTCCCCTGCACCATCGCCATCGAGGAGAACAAGCCCGAGGCCATCGCCCACATGCGTGAGGTCGTCGCCAAGTTGGGCCTCAAGACCATCGAGGTGATGGAACTGAAGATGCGCTACCCGCAGGGCAGCGAAAAGCAACTCATCGACGCGGTCATGCACCGTCAGGTGGGTTCCGGCGGCCTGCCGATCTCCGTCGGCGCGGTCGTCCAGAACGTGGGCACCGCCCTCGCCGTCTATGAGGCGGTGCAGAAGAACAAGCCCCTCATCGACAATACCATCACCGTGACGGGCGAATGCTTCCCGAAGCAGGTGAACCTCCAGGTGCGCGTGGGAACCCCGTTCCGCTATATCATCGACCACCTCGGCGGCATGCCGGAAAATGCGGCGAAGGTCATCAGCGGCGGCCCGATGATGGGCAAGGCGATCGCGAACCTCGACGCCACGACGCTCAAGGGTACGAGCGCCCTGCTCTTCCTCACGGAAGCCCAGACCCGCCGCGCCCCCGAGACCGCCTGCATCCGCTGCGGCAAGTGCGCGGATGCCTGCCCGATGGGTCTGGAGCCCTTCCTCCTGCAGAAACTTTCCCGTATCAAGGACACCGAAGCGCTGGAGGCCAATGCCGCCCAGGACTGCATCGAGTGCGGCTGCTGCCTGTATTCCTGTCCCGCCCATATCCCGCTGCTGGATGTCATCCGCACGGGCAAGGGCCTTGCCCTCGGTGCCATCAGGGCCCGCGCCGCGGCCGCCAAGGCCGCAGCGGAAGCCGCTAAAAAGTAAAGGATTATGAGTAAACTGATCGTATCTCCGTCGCCTCACATCCATTCCAAGGACTCCACCCGGTCCCTGATGCTGGATGTCGTGATCGCGCTCGTGCCTGCGGTGCTCTGCTCCTTCGTCTTCTACGGCTGGAGGGAGATGCTCGTGATGGCGGTGAGCGTGTGCTCCTGCCTGCTGCTGGAATGGGCCATCACCCGTTTCCTGCTGAAGAAACCTTCGACCCTGTGCGACCTTTCCGCGGTCGTGACGGGTATCCTCCTGGCCTTGAACCTGCCGTACACCACCCCCTGGTGGGTCGTGTTCATCGGCGCGCTCGTCGCCATCGGCGTCGCCAAGATGACCTTCGGCGGCCTGGGCCAGAATATCTGGAACCCCGCCCTCGTGGGCCGCGTGTTCCTGCTAGTCTCTTTCCCGACGTACATGACCACCTGGGCGCAGCCGAGGGGCCTGTTCGGGGCCGACGCCGTGACCGGTGCCACTCCGCTGGGCGCCATCAACGAAGGCCTGATGGGCGGCGCGTCCGTGAAGGACATCATGGCCCAGAACGGCTATGACTACGGGCAGATGCTGTTCGCGAACCTCGGCGGTTCCGCCGGCGAGGTGTGCGCGATCGCACTGCTGCTCGGCTTCGTGTACCTGTGCGTCCGCCGGGTCATCAAGCCCTGGATCACCCTGACGATCTTCGCCACGGTGGCCCTGACGGCCCTCATCTTCTGGGGTGTCAATCCCGACCGCTTCACCGGTCCCGTCTTCAACCTCCTCACCGGCGGTCTCATCCTCGGCGCCTGCTTCATGGCCACCGACTACGTGACCTCCCCGATGAGCCTCTGGGGCGGCGTCATCTTCGGCGTGGGCATCGGCTTCCTCACGATGATGATCCGTTACTTCGGTTCCTATCCGGAAGGCGTCTCCTTCGCCATCCTGATCATGAACTCCTTCGTTCCGCTCATCAACCGGGCGTTCCACCAGAAAAAGTTCGGGAGGAAGTAAGATGGCTGCGAAATCCAATCTCACGAACATGGTCCTCGTCCTCGGATTGACCTGTCTCCTTTGCTCCGCCATCCTCGGCGGTGCGTACGCCCTCACGAAGGAGCCCATCGACGCCGCGGCCGTGGCGAAGACCAACAAGGCCATCGGCGCGGTCCTTCCCGCCTTCGACGAGACTTCCTACGAATCCGTCGATGTCGATGGAAAGACCTACAACTACTACAAGGCCGTCAAGGGCGGTAATACCGTCGGCTATGCCGTCGAGTCCACCGTCGTCGGCTTCGGTGGCCCGCTGTCCCTGATGGTGGGCGTCACCCCGGACGGTGTCGTTTACAACACCTCCGTCCTCTCGCACTCGGAGACGCCGGGCCTCGGCGCCAAGTGCAACACCGACGCGAAGTTCATGGCCCAGTGGGAAGGCTTCGACCCTTCCGCCAAGAAACTTTCCGTCACCAAGGACGGCGGTGACGTGGATGCCATCACGGCTTCCACCATCACTTCCCGCGCCTACACGGAAGCCGTGAAGAACGCCGTGGACGCGGTCAAAAAACTGGAGGACTAGACGATGGCTAAAAACTGGAAACTCATTACCGACGGTCTGGTCAAGAACAACCCGACCTTCGTCCTGCTGCTGGGCATGTGCCCGACGCTGGCTACCACCACGTCGGCCATCAACGGCCTGTCCATGGGCCTGGCGACCCTCTTCGTCCTGGTCCTGTCGAACGTGGTCATCTCCCTGATCGCCCCGGTCGTCCCGGACAAGGTGCACATTCCCGTGTATATCGTCGTCATCGCCACCTTCGTCACCCTGCTGCAATTCCTGATGCAGGCTTATACGCCGGCGATGTACGAGACCCTAGGCCTGTTCATCCCGCTCATCGTGGTGAACTGCATCGTCCTCGGCCGTGCGGAGGCCTTCGCCTCGAAGAACGGCGTGCTCGCGAGCGCCTGTGACGGTATCGGCGTGGGCATCGGCTTCACCCTCGCGCTCACCGTCCTCGGTCTCGTCCGCGAGATCCTGGGATCCGGTTCCGCCTTCGGGTGGAACTTCATCGGCGGCCGTGACGGCATGCTGGCCTTCGTGATGGCCCCCGGCGCCTTCATCTGCCTGGGGTACCTGATGGTCCTGTTCAACAAATTCCTGAAAAAAGACTGAGCACGCATATGGAGTACTTCCTCATCATCATCTCGGCGATCTTTGTCAACAACATCGTCCTGGCGCAGTTCCTCGGAATCTGCCCCTACCTGGGTGTCTCCAACAAACTGTCGACGGCCACGGGCATGTCGATGGCCGTGTGCTTCGTCATCACCCTCGCTACCCTTGTGACTTACCTGATCAACCGGTACCTGCTCGTTCCTTTCCAACTCGAGTTCCTGCAGACGATCGCCTTCATCCTGGTGATCGCCGCCCTCGTGCAGATGGTCGAGATCGTACTCAAGAAGGTGAGTCCGTCCCTCTATCAGGCCCTCGGCATCTTCCTCCCCCTGATCACCACGAACTGCGCCGTCCTCGGTGTCGCGATCACGGTGGTCACCAAGGAGTTCACCTTCGGCCTTCCTTCCCACATGCTGAACCTCGGCGAAGCCCTGGTGTATGCCTTTGCCACCTCCCTCGGCTACGGCCTGGCGATGGTCATCTTCGCGGGCATCCGCGAGCACCTCGCCCTGTGCGACGTGCCCAAGGCGTTCAAGGGCGTTCCAATCGCCCTGGTGAGCGTGGGTATCCTCGCGCTGGCCTTCATGGGCTTCAGCGGCATGGTCAAATAAAACTATCTTAACAACTTTTAATTTTCTGCAGTATGAAAAAAACCTTACTTCTGATTGCAGCGATCCTCGGTTTCGCCGTCGTCGCTTCCGCGCAGCCCCGCGCGATCGGTGTCCGTGCCGGCTATGGCGGAGAGTTCTCCTATCAGCATAGTCTCGGCGGCAATTTCGGTGAACTGGACCTCGGCTGGTGGAACAATCACATCAACCTCGTGGGCACCTACGATTTCATCCTGGGTGGAAACGGCCAGGTGAACGTGTATCTGGGCCCGGGCGCCCAGTTGACCATCTGGAATGACAATGTCGCCCGCACTTCCCGGTTCAATGTCGGTCTGGCCGGCCAGTTCGGCGTGGAATGGAACATTCCGCAGATCCCGCTCCAACTGTCCGTCGACTGGAGACCGGTCTTCTATTTCCTGAGCGATGGACGGGGTTTCGGCTATGACAGCGTCGGCCTCGGTATCCGTTATCGTTTCTAGCCGGCATCATGAAGAGACTCACGGTTATTGTTGCGGCGTTGCTCCTGACAGCGATCGCCGCCGTAGCACAACCGAAAGCCATCGGTATCCGCGGTGGCCTGTTCGGCAGCGCGTTCAACGGTGAAATCAGTTACGAGCAGTGGACCACCCTCTTTGACAACGACTACGACTTCATCGAGATCGAACTCGGCGTCTTTGGCAGCAATGGGTTCAAGGGGACTGCGATGTACAATTTCACCTTCGCCCAGCCGGAGTTCACGGACCGGGGCGAGTGGGGATTCTATGCCGGTCCCGGCGTGGTCCTCGGCTACGGGACGGGGGTGAACAAACTGGATGAGAAGAAATCGGCGCCGTTCATCGGCGTCGCCGCACAGTTGGGTCTGGAATATACTTTCTGGTTCCCGCTGTCCCTCTCCGTGGACTTCCGTCCGACCTTCATGATCCCAGCGTTCATGAACCGCACCAACTGGTACGGTTTCGCCCTTTCCGCGCGCTACGCGTTCTAAAGGGAATCGGAGAGCGACATCAGCAGTTGATACTGCTGGTTGAGCGCTTTCGAGAACGAATCGTCGAGGATGGCATCCGTCAGGGTGCCATCCTCCGTTTGTATCCGGAGGTCCGTGACCTGGCCGTAGGCGAGGGCGCGAAGTTGCGGGAGGGAAGGGTAGAGGTAGATGAAATTGACCTCGTCGCGGGTCTGGGGGAGGGAGATTTCGGACCCGTCCGCCAGGATGAAGGTCACGGCGGCATCGGTCACGACGCTGTACTGTTTCTCGGTGCCCAGTTGGAAGGCCAGGTCGATATCCTCCTTCCCGGAGTCCTTGTAGAAGAGATGGCTGAGGATGAGGTTGTACTTGAGGTCCTTCCCGTCGGCGACGATGGGTTTGGCGGCCGTCATGACGCTGCCGGTCTGGACCACGCGGCCGGCGGGTTCGGCGGTGAGGTCGATGGTGGAGGCCGCGGCTTTGCCGATAGCCTCGCAGTGGCGTTTGAGGAGGGCGCTGAAACTGTCGTCCTTGAAGTTGTACTGGAGATAATCGTCCGGTCCCCAGCCGGTGATGAGTTCCAGGGCGGAGACACCGCGGGTCATTTTCTCCAGGTCGGCCTTCTCCAGGGCGTAGCGGAGCCGGTTCAGGTACAGGCCGTCTTCCATGCGGGTTTTCGTCGCGCTGTCACGGCCGGTCTGGTCGGCCCTGACGATGGCGCCGCCGGACAGGGTCGCGGTCATCTTGGCGCCCTTGGGGGCCGTGAACGGGGTTTTTTGCCGGAGGTCGATGAACAGTTGGTACAGGTCGGTCCCATCGGGGAAACCGACGAATTCCACGCGGACGGTGAAGTCCCGGCAAGGTTCTGCTTCGGTGGAGATATGGGTCATTCCTTCGGACCGGAAATTGGTCCGGATTTCCTGGGCGGAAAGGGTGAGGGCCGCCGCGAGGGCGGCCAGGATAAGGATCGTCTTTTTCATCTTCGACTGCAAATATACATAATCAGTGCCGTGAAACGGAAAAAATTCGTATCTTTATCGGGTTAATGACCCAAACTATGTACCAATACCGCATTTCGGGCGACAAATATGTCCTGAGCCTGGACAATCACGTGGAGATCGCCGCCACGCTTGCGGCTTTCTGCAGGGATCTCGATATCCGCTGCGGAGCCGTGTACGGGATCGGCGCCATCAGCGAGGCGACCTTCCGTTTCCTGGATCCGGCCACGAAGCAGTACGTGGACAGGACTTTCTCCGAGCAGATGGAAATCACGAACCTTACCGGCAACATTTCCCGGAAGGATGGCAGCGTGTATCTGCACCTGCATGTCACCGCCAGCCGGCGGGACTATACCTGCATCGGCGGCCACCTGCTCACGGCCCGGGTGAACGGTGCCTGCGAACTCGTCGTGGAGCGTTTCTCCTGCGAGGCCGGCCGCCGTTTCGACCCGGAAACCGGCCTGAATCTCTATGACTTCTAACATAACCTACCTGATATGAGTTTTGTCATGATCATCGAGCTGCTCATCGTCCTGGCAGCACTGTATGTGGGTTCCCGCTACGGATCCCTGGCCCTCGGCGCCATTTCCGGCATCGGCCTGGCGATTCTCGTGTTCGGCTTCGGCCTGAAGCCCGGCACCCCGCCCACCGACGTCATCTACATCATCATCGCGGCCGTCACCTGCGCCGGTACCCTCCAGGCGTCGGGCGGTATGGACTGGATGATCCAGATCGCGGAACGGATGCTCCGCAAGCACCCGGACCACATCACCTTCCTGGGCCCGCTCGTAACCTTCTTCCTGACCGTCCTCGTGGGCACGGGTCATGTGGTCTATACGATCATGCCCATCATCTGCGACATCGCTCTGAAGAAGAACATCCGGCCCGAGCGTCCCTGCGGCGTCGCGTCCGTCGCCTCGCAGGTAGGTATCACCTGCTCGCCGATCGCCGCCGCCGTCGTCGCCTTCGTCACGATTTCCAACGCGAACGGCTATATGGTCTCGATCCCGCAGGTGCTGATGGTCACCATTCCGGCCTGCCTTATCGGCCTCATGTGCGCCTCCCTGGCCTCCTACAAGCGGGGCAAGGACCTGGACGACGATCCCGAATTCCAGAAGAGAAAGGCCGATCCCGAGCAGTACGCCTACATGTACGGCCATTCCTCCACCACCCTGGACAAGGTCATCACCAAGCAGGCCAAGGCGTCCGTGTTCATTTTCCTGGCCTCCCTGCTCGTGATCGTGGGCTTCGCGTTCTGCCAGATGATCCATGTCTCCGACGGCCGCACGCTGGCCGAGGCCATGTCCATCCCGAAGATGAACATCTGCATCCAGATCATCATGCTCGTGGCAGCCGCCTGTAACATCATGTTCTGCAAGGCCTCCCCGAAAAAGGCCGTCGGCGGCGCCGTCTGGCAGTCCGGCATGGTCGCGGTGGTCGCCATCTACGGCATCGCCTGGATGGCCGACACCTACTTCGGCAACTACATGGACGAGATGAAGAACATGCTTACCGGCCTCGTCACGAACTATCCCTGGTCCATCGCCTTCGTGTTCTTCCTCGTTTCCGTGCTCATCAACTCCCAGGGCGCCGTGGTCGTCGCGTTCCTCCCGCTGGCCTACCAGTTGGGTATCGCCGGCCCCGTCCTGTTGGGCGTCCTCCCGAGCGTGTATGGCTACTTCTTCATCCCGAACTACCCGTCCGATATCGCCACGGTGAACTTCGACCGCTCCGGAACGACCGTCATCGGCAAATACCTGCTGAACCATAGTTTCATGATGCCGGGCCTGATCAGCGTCATCGTATCCACCATCGTGGGCTATCTGATCACCACCGTCCTCTTCCCGGGCTACTTTGCCGGTTTCGTCCAGTAGTTATTTCAGAAATTTTGCATATCTTTGCACTCCCTTTCAAGGAGCACCCTTTTTGGGGAGCGCACGGTTCCGTAGCTCAGTTGGATAGAGCAACAGCCTTCTAAGCTGTGGGTCTTGGGTTCGAATCCCAACGGAATCACGAAAAGGATGGACGCCACGGTCGCAGACCGTGGCGTTTGTCGCAGAAGGGTTGCGCCGAACTCGTTCGAGCGCAACCCTTCTGAGGCAAACGACATCGTGGCTTCAGCCACATGACGTCCATCCTATGCTCGCGAATTAGCCCCCCGCAGGGGCAGGGATGCCGGCGCGCAGCGACGGAATCCCAACCGCCACACCACCGCTTATCTTGCGACTTGGAACCCCTTCCATTCCCCTTCCCATGAAAAGCGAAAGCGGCCCAATCGGCCACACACGCACTCCAAGGCTACTTCGCCCGCTTTAGACCCCATTGAAAAAAGCCCTCACGCGGCCCGACCCCCACCCCCAGGCCCTTCCACGGCCTGATGCCCCGCTTTCGCTTTTCATTTTTCGAGGATGTAGCAGAACAGGCCCAAGGGTATCTTCGGGCGAATAGTCTCCATTTCCGTATTGTTCTCCTCGGAATTGCCTAGATCCTCCATTCTGCTAGTATGGTGGGACAATTATCATTCATTCGTGCTTCTGTTGGGGAGGGACACCTTTTTTCCTATCTTTGCGATTACAAAGTACTCTTCCCATCCAAGACCGTATGCTGTATGTTCAAATCATACTGCTTGTCACTGCGAGTATCTTGCTCGTGGCTTACTTTTTCAGGACCTCAAAGCGGAAACGGTATCAAGAGCGTCTGGATATCATCGAACGTGAAATACCCAATGTCGGACCGGCATTCAAGGAGATCAGTTCCTTCTACAACTACAGCCATTACATCACTGAGTCTGAAAGGCTCTGTTTAGATGACAAATACGCAGGGCTCTTATCCGAGGTGAAAAAGGTCATCAACTCGGAGGAGTTGGAAAGACATCCTGACAAGGACACCATAGAGCGTTTTCACAAAGCGATGTCCGATAGTCCGGAATTCAAGAAGATCAACAACGAGGGGTTTATACGGAAACAGCTTGATGACTATGCCCAGTATTTCGACACTGTTCTTCCCTATCCACTGGATTCCCAGCAGCGGGAGGCTGTCGTCTCGCTGGAGGACAACGTGCTTGTCATCAGCAGTGCGGGCAGCGGCAAGACTCTCACAACAGTCGGTAAAGTCCGCTACCTGATAGATGTCCAGAAGGTGGACCCATCGAAGATCCTGCTGATTACGTTCACTAGGAAGGCAGCCGAATCTCTCTCTGACCGCCTTGGTGAAAAGAATCTTAAGTGCAGGACCTTCCATAAGCTTGCGTTGGAGATCATCGGTGAAGCGACTGGTGAGATGCCCACCATCGTGCCCCAGGATTTCTCCGTGCAGGTCTATCACCACCTCTTCAATGAAAATCCATCTTTCCATCGTGCCATCGCCGACTATATCGTCCGTTCCCGGTACAAGATGAAGGACCAGTTCGAGTACTCTTCGATGGAAGCCTACATGCTTGACCGGAAGAAATACGGGGTCCAAGCCTATTTCAAGGACATGGACGGCCGTGCGGTCTTCTGCAAGTCGGATGAGGAGAGTCAGATCTGCGATTTCCTTGGCAGCCGCGGCGTCCAGTTCCGCTACGAGGAGAAATACGAGTATCCCACCACTGATAGCGAATACCGCCAGTACTGCCCCGATTTCTCAATCTACTATAACGATCCTGAAGAGGTCCAGCACCGTGTCTATCTTGAGCATTTCGCCGTTAATGAATACGGACACTGCCCGAAATGGTTCACCTTAGAGGAGGAGACCAAGTACAAGGAAGGCATCCGCTGGAAACGCGATCTCCACCGGGACAAAGGAACGGTGCTTTTGGAAACCTCCAGTGCCGGATTCCATCGCGGGGATGTCTTCACGGATCTGTCCGCCAAACTCAGCGCCCTCGGGATCACGTTCAGTTCCGCCGGTTCGGACAAGATGTCTCGCGAACTGGTCAGGCAGGAGGAGAACATCCTCGGCATGCTCACGGCTTTCAACTTCCTCCTCAAGTCCAAGGATGAGACGATGTCGTCCGTCGTCTCTCAGGCTTCGCTCTCGAAAGACAGGATTACCCTGAACGAGATCGTTGCTCCGTTCGTAAACGAATACTGTAGGATGGAGGAGGAAAAGGGAGAGATTGACTTCACCGATGCGATCATCCGGGCAACAGACTTGTGCAACAACGGACACCGTCCGGATTACGATTATATCCTTGTCGACGAGTTTCAGGACATCTCCTTGGACCGTTATCGGTTTCTGCAGTCCCTCCGGAGGAAGGCTCCCCTGACCAAGCTCTTCTGTGTGGGAGATGACTGGCAGTCGATCTACCGCTTCGCCGGGAGCGACATGGCTCTCTTCAAGAGCTTTGACAAATATTTCGGCTATACAAAGAAGTGCCTGATGGAGACCACTTATCGGTTCGGCGAACCGGCCATCGCGGCCTCTTCAAAGTTCATCCTCGCCAACCCAGAGCAGGCCTCGAAGAACGTCCGTCCTTTCAGGGATGATGCAGAGACCGACTTGGACTTCATCTCCACGGACCGCGGCAATGATGTCGCCGAGACCGTGAAATGGATTCTGGGGAGCATCCCTGAAGACAAGGAGGTCATTCTCCTGGGGCGGTATTCGTTTGACGTCAATGTACTGAAAGGCTCGGACATGGTGGTCAATGATACCAAGGATAAGGCTTATGTCACCTATGCTGGCAGGAGAATGAATTTCTTAACTGTTCACCAGTCAAAAGGACTTGAGGCAGATTATATCATTCTGCTTAACTGTAACGGTGGCACCCTCGGCTTTCCATCCAACATTGCGGACAGCCCTATTCTAGAATACGTCCTTAGTGAACCCGACAAGTTCGCCTACAGTGAAGAAAGGCGCATCTTCTATGTTGGAATTACTCGCGCTAGAGTGCATACCTGGGTTCTGTACGACATGAACAATCCCTCGCCCTTCGTCAAAGAGTTTATCCACCCAGAAGAATCGGTGAGGCGGGAAGAGGTGATTCCCGAGGAAGATCGCTGCCCTAAATGCCATTGTGGCCGTTGCATCCAAGTGAAGAAAGGGATAGCGGTGAACGGGAATCCCTACAGCGTTTTGGCTTGCTCGAACAGGAAGTATGGTTGCGACTATCAGGAGACGGTTTTCGTGAACCTCAATGCCAGACGCAGACTCCCTAGGAACAAGATTGGTGGGACAGATTTTTAAGCCCTAACAGTTTTTTATCCTAGTAATCCTAATCTGATCTGAAATAACACTTAGTTGTAAAATCGCAAAATCAACGCTCACAATAAAAAGGATTACCTATAGTAAGCCCCCTCCCACGCTCTAGAGCACGCTTGATTCATCCTGGTTCCCAGACCACCGTCGTCCGTCCTATGCTCGTACATTAGCCCCCCGCAGGGGCAAGGACGCGGCGCGCAGCGACGGAATCCCAACCGCCAATCTTGTGCATCTTCCCGCGGCAGACCACATTCCCAAGGGAAGTGAGAGCGGCATGCTAGGCTTCTTCATATGCCCCAGGCTTCGCTCTCAACCTTGTACAAATCTCATTTGTACATCCAAACATTACCCACTCGTGGATTCTTGGTACATATCTCAATAAGAATCGTCTCAGAATACCATCTTTAAGGAGATTTGTACATGAATAACACCTTCGAGGATGGTTTATTTGTACAAATGAGGTTTGTACAAAGCATAATCAACACGGCAAGCCCTCAAGTGAAACATATACACTGCTCTCGCGTACTTCTAAATCCAACATTACCAGTTATCGAAACATTGTTTATATTTGTATGGCAGATGACACTGCCGCACCCCTGTTTGTGAGTTGGCGGGATGCCTGGCATCGGCAGAGGAATCCAACTATCCTATCGGCGACGAAGTATCGATAATAGAGAACAAATGCGTATCTGGACTACCCAAACCATCTCATTCTGGAATCAACTGCAAGAACTGGGGACGGCCCATTGTGATACCTCCAGGTCCTGGGGGGTGTCTGAAATGAAGGAAGCGTATGATTGGATGGCCGACCAGATGACCAGGCGCATCGGTCCACCGCCTAGCCCGGAAATCGTTTATCCGGTTTGGGGCTGGCAGCAGGTGGGTTCCTATAAAAAGGAATACCACGGTTCTTTCCATGACTGCAGCGGTTACGACGACGAGTTCATGTTTATCACGGCCGAGATTCCGGATGAACGGGTGCTCCTCTCAGATTTCGACATGTGGCATCACGTTCTCAACCACTGGTGTATAGCCCGCACGAAAAGGGAGGAAACAGACGATGAAGAGAGAATTGTCAAGTCATGGGAACTGGTCTTCGATTTGAAGACCCAGCACTGGTGCGCCAACCTCAAGCGTCGAAACCGTTGGATCCAGGCTACCTTCTGGGAACTCCGGAAAGAGTGGGTCGTTAGCGCCCGAAAGGTAAGGGGCTGTCAGCAATGTCGTGCGGAGCAGCAGAAAAAATGGGGGAAACCAGGGGACTGAATCCGTGGTCTGTTTTCCGCCCCCCGTACCTCCTTGGCGTATTGAAAATGATTATATATCTTTGCTTTGCATTGTTACTAATAGGAGGTTATCGACCATGAACGAGATCAAAGTCTATCATTCCGTCTGGAAAACGGCCGTCACCATGCTTGCCGACTTGCTGATCGTGGCCTTGGGGGTCATGGCCATCCTAAAGGGATCTACGCCTGTAATCGCCTGGTTCCTCGTCGTTTTCTTCTGCTTTGGTGCAGGGATCGCAGCATATCCTCCCTTGAAAGAGCGATTGACCGGAACGCCCTATCTCACGATTACCGACGAGTGCGTGTTCGTGGATGGCCGGAAGGTGCAGGAGATCCGGTATGCCGATGTGGAGTCATTCGTCCTGAAGCGTGCGTTCGTTGAAAGGGTGATTGTCGTCAATTACAAAAGCGAAAAGGCCACGCCGGGAGCAATCATGGTATCTGACTTGACGGTCAAACCGGAAGAACTCTTCAAAATCCTGGACGGGCGGCTGGCTGCTTGCCGTTGACCCGCTCTCGCTTTTCAACTTTCTTCCGGCGAAGCCAAGCAGTCCAGCGATGACCTCCGGCCGGACCGATTTCGACGGCATCCCCATACGCTTTCCTCGCCGAAAAGTAGTATCTTTGCGCTATGAAACGCATCTTCATAGCCGTCCTGGCCACCCTGGTGGCCGTCAGTGTATTTGCCCAGAACCGGAACGGGCTGGTCATGCCCAGCGTGGAGCCGCGGGCGGACTCCGCCGCTTTCGCGCGGGTCCGGGCGCGGATGGATTCCATCCGCCGGCACCGGCCCACTGTCGCCGTCATCCTCGGCGGAGGCGGCGCCCGCGGCATGGCCCATATCGGCATGCTCAAATACATCGAGCAGTTGGGCATTCCCGTGGACCTGGTGGGAGGCACCAGCATGGGCGGCCTCGTGGCGGGCCTGTATTCTTTGGGTTACGACGCTCAGTATCTGGACTCCCTCGTCCGGAGCATCGACTGGACGGTCATGATGTCCGACAAGGTTCCGGATTCGTACCAGAGTTATCGGCGCAGGAAGAACAACGAGCGGTTCGTCCTGACCATCCCCTTCCACTATGAGCAGGAAGACGCAATATCCCGCCTCAGCCGTGAGATGGACCTGGAAAAGGTGATGGACAATGTCGAGACCAGTTCCTCCGACATGGCCACCGAAGTCATGACCCAGGTGGGCATGGGCCTGCCTGATGGATACCTGTTCGGCTATAACATCCGCAACACCCTGAGTTCCGTCTCCGTCGGCTATCAGGATTCCCTTTCTTTCGAGCATCTGCCCATTCCATTCTTCTGCGTGGCGACGGACATGTTCTCCATGAGCGAGAAGAACTGGACCTCCGGCCTGATGGTGGACGCCTTGCGCTCCACGATGTCCATCCCGTTCTATTTCCGGCCGGTCCGCACGCAGGACATGGTCCTGTCCGACGGCGGAACGCGGAACAACTTTCCTGTCGACGTGGCCAAGGCGATGGGGGCCGACATCGTCATCGGCTCCGAGATGCCGGTGGACCGGACGATTACCGAACTGGGTTCGGCCGCCAGCCTGCTGATGCAGAACATCACGATGATGTCCTCCGACGCCGCCCGGATCAACCGGCTCCACACCGACATCCTGCTCCAGCACGAACTGCCCGGCTACAGCATGCTTTCCTTCGACAAGGAGAGCGTTGCCAACATCATCCGGATGGGCTATGAGTTGGCGGAAGAGTACAAGGACGAGTTCGAGGCGGTGGCCCGGAGAGTCGGCGCCCAGCCGCGGAAACTGAACAACGCGCGCGCCATCGACCTCGGGAAGGAAAAGATCCAGATTGGCGCCATCGGCGTCGAGGGCATTACGCCGGAGGAACGGAAACTCCTCCTTGGCTCCCGATTCATGCCCAAGGGAGGCCTGTACGGCCGCCAGGAGATCGAAGCGCTCCTGTCCTACCTGTACGGTACCCGGGCCTTCGAATCGGTCACCTACCGGATCTGCGGCACCCAGGCCCCCTACACCCTCATCTTCGACTGCCAGAAAGGGCAGACGAACGAATTCGGCGCAGGCGTCCATATCGATAATGACGAGGTCGTGTACGTGAGCGGTTTCCTGGGCATTGGAACGCGCAAACTCAGCGGGCCCCGGCTCCTTACTGAAGTCAAGATCGGCAACAACCCCATTCTGAATGTCGAAGGATCCTACAAACCCCTGAACGGTCTCCCGACCGTGGGCATCGGCCTGCTGAACCGTTATTGGCAGGAAAGCGGGACCGATATCTCCTTCAACGAACTGCACTCGCGGCTGAACCTGTTCGTCGAGGACGGACGGTTCGTGTGGGGAAGGATGCGCATGGGCCTTTCCGCCGACTTCACGCCGCTTAACAGTTCGATGGCCGAGGAAGGACGCTATTTCCGCTGGATGTTCAAGAACCGTTGGTATTCCACCTTTGCGGACATCCGCCTGGACACGTTCAATGACGGCTATTTCCCCACGAAGGGCATCCGGGTGGACCTGGACGGCCGGTACATGTTCCGCGGATTCCGGGAAGGATGGGGGGAAGACGGTCAGACAACGATGGACCGGCTGCCCAACTATTTCATCGGTCTGGGCTCCGTCTCGGCCGCGCTCACTTCCGGTCGCTGTACATTACTCCCCAGCCTGTATCTGGGCTATACCAGCGCGACGATGAGCATCGTCCATCCCACCCACACGCTGGCCGTCGGCGGCCTGGTCGGTGGCCGCTATGTGGATTACCAGATTCCTTTCTTCGGGATCAATCGCGGTATGCGGGCGCTCTATGGCTACGTGGCATCGCCGCAACTGAACATCCAGTACAGGATCAATCACAAGAACTACCTGACGGCCCGGTCCGGACTGTTCCTGAATCATATCGATTCTTTCGCGGGCTTGTTCCAGGAACCGTTGGCGGACTATGCGTTCGGCCTGGACTTCGGACGCAAGACGGTCGCCGGCCCGTTCCGCATCGGCCTGTCCTGGAGCGAACTGACCCATTTCGGCGGCTATTTCTCGTTCGGATACGACTTTTAGGAGGACCCTGGCGCGAAAACGGGAGCCGGCTCAATTCGACTTCCTGAAAACGACATTCCTGAAATGCCCCGTCTCCACCACGTCCTCTTCATGGGAGCAGAGAAACAGGCCTACATAGCATTCTTCGGGTAAGGGCAGGTCAATGGTGGCGTCATCGGTGGCGGGGAGGGAACCCTTGCCGGAGCGGGCTGCGATGGTGTTGCCACGGCGGGCGAGGTAGATGGCCGTGGGGGCCTTGCCTTGTTCGGAGCCGGTTTCGAGGGTATCCTCGCCGCGGGCGGGACGGTACTGCAGGGAGGTGAGACCGTCGCCGTGGACGGCGATGTCGGCATAGGTGCAGTCGGCACTGAGGTCCTCGCGGATCATGAAGCCCATCTTGCGGTGGGGGTTGACCCCCTCGCCGACAAAGTCGATGTCACCGCAGATCTCGAAATCCCCCTTGACTTTCATCCAGACGATGCTGGCGGCATCGGTGGCGAACCAGAGATTCACGCCGGCGGCGGAGACGGTGTAAACGTCCGCTGCGGCGTCATACTCCATCGTGCCGGGGACAGAGACCTGGCCGATGTCGGCGATGCCATTGAAAACGGGTTTGTCGCTTTTGCCCTGGCAGGCGGTGAGCAGGGCGGCCATCAGGATGGCGGGGAGGATCGGGAAACGGTGTTTCATGTTGACGGGTTGTTATGCACAGATAATAAACTATCGAAACTCTTTCACGGCCTTCACCGCGCATTTCTGGCAGAGACGGGCGTCTTTGCCCGTAATCGCGTATTCCGTGTCCAGGAGGCGGTATCCGTTACCCAGGACTGATTTCCCGAGCGTGGGCTTGATGAGCGTTTCGAACCAGGTGCAGGCGGCCAGGTAGCGCCCATGCTGGCGGGTGAGATGGTATCCGTCGCGGGTGAGTTGATAGACCTTGGAGGTCGCCGGGACCTTGTCGTCGTTGTTCAGCCGGGTACCCCGCGCCAGTTGCACGGCTTCGCCGGACGGGATGACCACGGGAATGTTGAACGCCTTGCAGGCGCGTTCCGTGCAGGAGCGGATGGCCTCGTACATCTTCAACTGGTCGCGGCCGTAGCGGGGGAAGGCCCGGTGGTCCGAATTGGCGGCGTAGGCCCATGTCATGTGCCAGACGATCGCCGCATGGGGATTGGGCGCTTCCTTCCGGATGATGGAAACCAGTTTCGGAATGCCCTCCGCATACGTCTCGTAGATGCCCGAGTCGTCCGAAGCCTGCTGGATGGTGATGATGTCCCACGGCTCGTCCTTCAGACCGTCCAGAAGGGTTGCATTCCGGCTGACGGTCTGCCACTCGTTCTTCGTGGACTTGTAGTAGATGTAGTTGGCCGTCCCGTCGGCATACTCCTTACAGTGCCGTTCCAGGGTGCAGCCGCCGATGTACAGGCGGGCGACGATGACATTGTGGATGTCCGCCGCTTCCAGCAGACCGGGAAGGTATTCCGTGCCGTCGTCGGAGAAACTGTTGCCCACGGCGAGGATCCGGAGCGTGTCCGGATGCTGCGGCAAGGGGTAATTGTCGATGTGTACCTGGGCGGCAAGCCCCACGGCCACGACGAGCGCGGCCAGCGTCGATAAGAACCTTTTCATGGCGAGGATATCCCGTTAGCGGGCCATCTGGTAGATGGCTTCCATATCCTTGGGCTCCAGGACCTTGAAACCTCCCTGGGTGATCCGGCCGTCGCGGCTGCACTTGCGCACCATCTCCCGGATCTCCCCGTCGGTGATTTCCTTGCCGATGAGTTCGTGGATGTTGACCGGCATCCCGATGGCGTGGTAGAACCGCTCCATCGCCTCGATGCCCTTGAGCGCCGTCCCTTCCGGATCCGTGAAGTCCTGCGGCACGCCCATCACGTTCACGGCGAAGCGGACGAAGCGGCTCACGTTCTCCTTGTACACGTAGCGCGCCCAACTGGGCCAGATGGCCGCCAGGCCGGCGCCGTGCGTGGCGTCGAACATGCCGCTGAGTTCGTGTTCGAGTTCATGGGTGGCCCAGTCGCCGCTCATGCCGCAGCCCGTGAGGTCGTTGTGCGCGAGGCTGCCGCCCCACATGATCTGGGCGCGGGCGCGGTAGTCCTCCGGGTCCGCGAGGACCTTGAAGACGTTCTCCATCATGGACCGGAGGATGGCCTCCGCGACCGCATCGGTCAGGTCCATGTCATCTTCGGGGGAGAAGTAGCGCTCCATCGTGTGCATCATCATGTCGGTCACGCCGGCCGCCGTCTGGTACGGAGGCAGGGTGAACGTGCGGACCGGGTTCATGATCGCGAACTTGGGCCGGCTCATCTGGTTGGAGTAGCCCAGTTTCACGTCGCCGTCCTCGTTCGTGATGACGCTCGAGTCGCTCATCTCGCTGCCTGCGGCAGGAATGGTGAGCACGCAGGCGACCGGGAGATAGCAGGCCGGCGAGGCCTTGCCGATGTAGAAATCCCAGACTTCCCCGTCAAAGGGGACGCCGCAGGCGATCGCTTTCGCCGAGTCGATGACGGAGCCGCCGCCGACGGCGAGGATGAAATCGACACCTTCCTTGCGGCAGAGGTCGATGCCTTTGTGGACGAGGGACAGCCGCGGGTTCGGGACGACGCCGCCGAGGCAGACGAAGTCCACGCCGCCGTCGCGGAGCAGTCCGCAGACCTTGTCCAGCAGACCGGACTTCCTGGCGCTCTTGCCGCCGTAATGGACCAACACCTTGTGGCCGCCGTATTTTTTCACGAGGGAGGCCACTTTTTCCTCGGACTGCTTTCCGAACACGACCTCGGTCGGGGCGTGATAGACGAAATCTCTCATAACCAATGCGTTTTCGCAAAGTTACGAAAAATTCCGCAGTTATTTAACCGTTGTAGAGGCCGGTAAAGAGGATAACGCCGGAAGTGCGTTCGGAGATGGTGTACAGGAACGGATGGTCGGCCGTGAAAGTGACGGTGCGGGGATCCGTGCTCGGCCCGGCGCTGGTGTATTTCATTTCAATGACCGTGACGGCCGCGGCTTCGGTACCGGTCTCGTTGACCGTGATGTTGGCCTTGTGGATGACCCGGGAGATGTCCGCCGAATCGTTCTCGACCAGTTCCGTGTACGGGCCGACGGGAAGGCCCATCCCGGCCAGCAGGTCTTTCATTTCCACGGTGGTTTCGGTCTCGAAGCGGGGAAGGCTCAGGATGACATGGCAGGTCTCGCTCATCCACGGCAGTTGCTTGGCCTCCGGCACGGCCATGAGGCCGTCGCTTTTCTTCGGCAGATAGACCGTCAGGGCGAACTTCCCGTTCCCGTAAGGCAGGGAAACGGCCTGGCAGAAGTCGTTCTCACCGTAGGAGGCGTCCAGCGTCTGATGCATCATCCCCACCTTCGCGGTGGTGCCGGCGAGGTTGCGGAAATTCTCGTTCCGGGTGGCCGCCTTGTCGAAGGCAGAGGTCCAGTTCGCATGGAAGAAGATGGCATTCATCAGGTACATGACAGCGGCCGGATCGACTTCCTTGAGGACATCCTTGATCCGCCCGTAGGTGTGCTTCTCGCACCAGTCGTTGACATACTTCATGACGGCCTTGTCGTCAGCGAAGGACATGGACTCCACCAGGGCGTCGTAATAGGTCTCGACGGCCGATTTGAACGGCGCTTTCGGGGTGAACCGGTCATTGACCAGGACCCCGTCCGCGAGGGCCAGGGTGACACTCGTGTCCACCTGCGGCAGGGTCTCGATGAGTTTGGCGCAGAATCCGTTGATGGCATCTTTCCCTTCATACCCCAGGACGTCGGCGATCCGGGCGGCCACCGCCGCGTCGGCACCGTTCCCGAGCATGCCCAGCGCATACTGGACACTGAGCGGGGAGATGATGAGACTCTTCTTTTCTCCGCTTTCCCAGACCTTTTTCGTGAGTTTCCAGGCGAACTCATTGCCGGCCTGGACGAAGGTCTGTTCGGCGCGTGTCAGGGGGACGGCCGCGATTTCATGTTCCGCCTTCGGGAAGGGCGGGAGCCCGTCTTCGGGATCCTGTATGTCGGGGGTCTTGCTGCAGGAGAGGGTGACGGCCAACAGGGCCACGGCCCAGCCGAGGAATCTATGCATAATCATGTCTTTTCCCATATAACGCAGGAACTCCGGAAATACTGCATCTAAATCTTGATTTTTACGCCCGCTTTTCCGAGCGCCCAGGCGGTTCCGATACAGAGGAAGGAGAAGGCGGCGCATTTCACGAGGCCGATGGGGCCGGTGAGCCAGGCGGGGGAGGACAGGCCCAGGGCCTCGGCACCGAAATAGTAGATGTAAGGGAGGAGGTAAACCGTCAAGGTAGCCGTACCTGCAGGACGGAAGGGTGCGAACCAACGGGTCCAGCCCTTTTCCTCCAGCACGCGCAGGAGGGTGTACAGCGTGACGCCGATGGCGGCCACGTAGAAGCACCAGGGGAGGGTGCCGATGTTCTTGGAGATGATCCAGTCTTCGTGGGCGGCGGTGCCGAAACCGATCAGGATACCCACGGAAAGGGCGGCGTACAGGAGTTTCCGCCCGGCCGGTTCCCGCCCGAAGTTCTTCTCCTGGACGGAGACCAGCATGCCGGTGAAGACCATGAGGGCAGACGATCCGTTCCCGAGGTTCAACGCCCGGGCGAAGTCCTGCAGGAGATTGCCACCGTCAAGGAGCATGGACCCGTCCCGCGTTCCCGTGGTCAGCAGGTTCAGGCCGATGAGCCCGAGCCAGATAAAGGACAGGATGCCGGTCCGGTTCCGGCACAGGAGCCAGGCCACGGCCGCGAACAGGTAGGCCCATCCGATCAGCCCGAGGATACCCCACCAGCGGGCCCGGATGAAGCCGCCGTTATCGGTGCGATAGGTGACCGCGAGGGCCAGGAGCAGGACGATGCCGGCTGCCCGGAGCCATTTCCCGGCCTTGAACTGCGCGGGATAAGCATTCCAGACGAGGAAGAATCCCAGGACCATCAGCAGGACGAAAAGCCATTTCCCGCAGCCCAGGTAGGGTGCCATGCCGCCTTCGGTATTGACGATGAATACGCCCATCACCAGCAGGGCGAAGGTCCGTGAGAGGATGTGTCCCAGGGTCTTCTCGGCCTGAATCAGTTTCTGGAAGCGGCGCTCGATGGCGTAGGGGATGGACAGGCCCACGGCGAACAGGAACAGCGGGAAGACGATGTCCGAGAGACCCATCGCGTCCTCCTGCGTGGCCGTGTGCTCCATCCAGTGGGGGACGCCCCCCACGGTCCAGAAGTCGTTCACGAAAACCATCAGGAACATGGTCAGTCCCCGGAGCATGTCGATGGCGCCGTTGCGCCGGCCGTAAAAACTATCGTTCATAATCGTTTGTAATGTACAAAAGTAACAATAATCTCCGAAGTATGAATCATTTTGCCGCGGGGAGCGGCAGGAAAGCAGGATTGTGATTGTCCCGGAAAATGCTTACCTTTGGATAAAACTACGATAAACGCCGCTATGCGCCACCTGCTTACCGTCCTTTCCTTCCTGTCCGTCCTGGTCATGCTGACCATGGGCTGTTCTTCCCGGAAGGACCGGGAATTGTCGGAGGCCTTGGCGGACCTGGACCTCGCCATCGCGGAACGGCCGTCACGGGAGGAGAAGAAACTCGAGTATATCCAATCCTTGAAACTGGCCTGCTTCCGGTCCCCGACCTACGAGCAGCGGGTACCGCTGGCCCGGCAGATCGTGCGGGAGTATTTCTCCTACAACCTGGATTCCACCCGGACCTGGATCGCGCACTGGCGGGATTGGGCGGAGACGGCGAAGATGGAGAACGACGTGCTTTGGGCGGATCTGACCCAGGGGGAAGTGCTGGCGAACTCAGGCTTTTACATGGAGGCCTACAATATCCTGGGAAAGGAAAGGGACGTTTCCCGGCTGCCGGACGAGATTGCGGAGGCGTATTTCCATGCCCTGTACCGGCTGGCCGACAACATCCAGGAGAATTCCCTGCTGGAGGAAGGCAACTTCTCGATCCGGCACAAGACCGTGTACGCCGATTCCCTGATGACCATCTATGACCGCAATTCCGCCGAATGGCGCTCGATGCTGGTGAACAAACTGATGGACCAGGGCGCCTTCGTGCAGGCGCGGCGGGAGAATGAAATCCTGTTGGACCAGTTGGACCCGGACTCCCATGATTATGCCCTGGCGGCCTTTTACGAATCCGTCCTGTGTGATTCCCTGGGACTGGATGCGGAGCGGATGAAATGGGAGATTGCCTGCGCCCGGGCGGATTTCAAGAATGTTCAGAAGAACTACGCGGGGCTTTCCCTCGTGGCCACCAGCCTGATGGAAACGGACATCAACCGGAGTTTCCATTACATCCAGACCGCCCTGGCCGATGCGGTCTTCTATAATGCCAAACTTCGTCCCTGGCAGATCTCCCACCACCTGATCAGTATCCAGGAAGCGTATGAGCGGAAGATGCAGGAGTCGAGCCGGAAATTGTCCATATTTACCTGGGCCCTCGTCCTCTTGACAGCCATGCTCATCGTGGCCATCGTCGCCCTGGCTTTGGCCAACCGGAAGATTACGCGCGCCCACCGGGACATGGAGAAGGTCAACCAGCGTCTGCAGGATGCGAACGGAATCAAAGAAACCTATATCGGCCTGTTCCTGTCACAACTTTCCGAGAAGATCGGGCAGATCAAGTCGCTCGAGTCCAAGGTCATCAAGCAACTCCGGTACGGAAAAGCCGACCAGTTGCTGAAGGATATGATCGCCTCGACGGCCGTCGAGGAGGAGACCGACGCCTTCTATGACACTTTCGACACGACCTTCCTCGCGATGTATCCGAACTTCGTCTCCCAGTTCAACGACCTGCTGGAGGAATCGGCGCGGATCTATCCCAAGAAGGGGGAGAAACTCAATACGGAACTCCGGATCTTCGCCCTGATGCGGCTCGGTGTGGAAGACTCCAACACCATCGCGGACCTTCTCAAGTATTCGGTCCGGACCATCTACAACTACAAGGTGAAGATCCGCAATTCGGCCCGGGTCCCGCGGGCGGAATTCGACGAACAGATCCGGAAAATCGGTTGATCCGGGGTTGAAACAGCCGGAAATCCGGGCTCTTTTTGGTACTTTTTTTCGTTTTAGTATTTATTTAATAAGTTGATATAAAGTAAGTTATATCTACTCGCCGCCTCCGTTCTGGTACTTTTTCAGTACCCGAATCCGGAGGCGGTCTTTTTTTCTCTAAATTTGAATCAAACCCACAGTAATAACCAACCAGACTAACAACTTTTCTGCCTATGTAAAAAAACAACGACCCCTGACTGCAACTTCTTTCCCGGCGGTTGCCGGAAAGTGACACTTGTGACACTATTACAAAAACCAACAAAACAATCCAATGAGATCACTAATTAAGTTTATTTCCGCCGCTGTGATCCTGCTTATGTGCCCGCTTCCCCAACTTGCCCATGCAAGTGAGGCCGAAGTCGCCCAGCAGGGCCGGATCACCGCACGAGGCGTGATTCGCGATGCCGCGGGATTACCGGTCATCGGCGCTTCCGTTTTCGAGAAAGGAAACCCGACCAACGGTGTCGTGGCGAACAATGACGGTTCGTTCTCGATATCTGTTCCTTCCGGTGCGGTCCTTGTCTTCTCATCCATCGGTTTCACGACCGTGGAGATGGTGGCTTCTCCGCAGATGAACGTCGTCCTCGCCGAGGATGCTGAAATGCTCGAAGACGTGGTTGTCGTCGGTTACGGCGTCCAGCGCAAGGAAACCCTCACCGGTGCCGTCGCCGCCATCACGTCCGAGGACATCGAGACGACCAAGTCGGAAAACTTCATCAACAACCTCCAGGGTAAGATGCCCGGTCTGTTGATCCGTCAGAAGACCGGTGAGCCGGGTACGTTCGACAACATGATTTCCATCCGTGGCTACGGAACCCCGCTCGTGGTCATCGACGGTGTCACCCGCCGCGGTACGGACGACCTCGCTTCCCTCAATTCCGAGGACATCGAGAGCGTTTCCATCCTGAAGGATGCCTCTGCCGCCATCTACGGTATGAACGCCGCGAACGGCGTCATCATCGTCACGACCAAGCAGGGCAAGAACGAAAGGGCCCACGTCAGTTACAACAACACCCTCGGTGTGAAGAACCCGACCGGTTTCGAGCGTACGACCGACGCCCTCTCCTACTATGAACTCAAGAATGAAATGGACCGCAACATAGGAAAGACCCCGTCTTACAACGAGGACTTCCTCGACTTGTACCGGAAAGGAGCCCCGGGTTATACCGACCATGACTGGCTCCGCCTGTACATGAAGGATTATGCGTTCCAGCAGAATCACAGTCTCACGGTGCGCGGCGGTTCCGATGCCGTCCGTTATTTCGTTTCCCTCGGTTACAACGAGGACAACGGTCTGCTTCGCAGCGGCATCCAGTATTATGACCGTTACAATTTCCGCTCGAACCTGACCGCCAACTTGACCAAGGACCTGCAGATGATCGTCAGCCTCGGTGGCCGCTGGTCCGAGCAGCGTCAGCCCCGTGAGGACTTCATGTGGACATACAAGACCCTCCTGGTCAACGAACGCGGCGTGGGCCCGCTCGCCATTGACGAGAATGGCAACGAGATTCCCGGCCACTATTCCTACATCCAGCCGGAAGGCAAGAATGCGGCCGCCCTGGTCGATCCCGATGTGGATGGCTACCGTCGCACGCGTATGTTCAACGTCAATTCCAGCGTGGAACTCAAGTACAATGCGCCTTTCCTAAAGGGGCTGACCTTCTCCGGACTGGTCTCATTCGACAATTCCCAGCGAAACTACGACGAGAACCAGCGTTCTTACCAGTTGTATAACTACCGGACGGATGAAAAACTGCCCTCCGTCTTCGGTTCCGACTACTATTCCAACACAATCCGCCTGTACCAGAAACTCTATGGCAGGATCCAGGTGAACTTCGCCCGGAAATGGGGAAGCCACAACTTCGCGGCGATGGCTGCGGCGGAGACCTCCGGAACCCGTAACGATGAAATCTACGCCAGAAGACAGTATGCAGGCCTTTTCACCCATGACATCATCAACATGGGCGCTTCCACCACGGCGGAGAACTCCGGTTACCGCAACTTCAACCGGCTGGCCGCCTACCTGGGCCGTATCAACTATGATTTCAAGGGCCGTTATCTGTTCGAAGTCGTTGCCCGCTACGATGGCTCTTACCGTTATGCCCCGAGCAAGCGGTGGGCGTTCTTCCCGTCCGCTTCCATCGGTTGGCGCGTGAGCGAGGAGCCTTGGATGAAGAAAGCCATCCCTGCCCTGAACAACCTCAAGATCCGTGCATCCTACGGAAAGAGCGGCATGGATACCGGCAATGCCTGGGAGTATGTCCGTGCCTATACCCAGTCCAACGGCGCTGGCTATACCTTCGACGGGACATCCCTGACGCCGGGCATGACCGCCCCCGGCGTGGTGAACGACAACCTGACCTGGGTCACCTCCACCATCACGAACCTCGGTGTGGACTTTGAACTGTGGCGCGGCCTTCTCGGCGGCACCTTCGAGGTCTTCCAGCGGACGAACGAAGGCGTTCTCGGCAACTCCCTCGCCACCGTTCCGAACACCTTTGGCGCATCCTTCCCGCAGGAGAACCTCTATTCCAACCGGAATTTCGGTTTCGAGTTCTCCCTGTACCATACGAATCAGATCAGCCGCGACTTCAGTTATACGCTGTCCGGAAACTTCACGTATGCGCGTAATATGAATCTGCATTACACGGTGTCTGTGCCGACGTCTTCCTACAACACCTGGACATCCCGTACCGAGAACCGTTATCAGGGTTATACCTGGTTCTTCGATTATGACGGACAGTTCCAGGACATCAGCGAATACGAGACGGCTCCCCTCTACGGCGGTGCCAACGGCAACTCCCTGATGCTCCCCGGTTCCTACAGACTCGTCGATCTGGACGGTGACGGACGGATAAGCAACGATGACCGCAGAGTCCAGAAGTGGGCCCGCGGTACAAACCCGCCCATCCAGTACGGCTTCACCGTCACGCTCAATTACAAGCAGTTCGACATGAGCATGGTCTGGCAGGGGGCTTCCGGTTATTACATCCAGTATTCCAACAACGACATCTGGGGTTATGGCCGCTACCCGACGACTTTCGAGAAGTTCAAGGACCGGTGGCATACCGCCAACATCACGGACGACCCGTTCAACCCGTCGACCAAGTGGATCAGCGGCACCTATCCGGCCCTGAAGACCTACGGCCATCCCGGCACCTACGACATGGGTAACAACGGCGGTACCGGCAATACCATGATCGACATCTGGAATCCGGATGCCACCTATCTGCGCCTGAAGACCCTTGAGTTCGGCTACACCGTTCCGAATGCCCTCCTCAAGAAAGTGGGTCTCAGCAAGGCCCGCATCTTCCTCAACGGCTTCAACCTCCTGACCTTCTGCAACCCGTTGCTGAAGGAAGCCGACCCGGAGCGTGAGGAGCGTGACTGGAGCGCCGGCCTGGCTTACCCGCTGATGCGTTCTTTCAACATTGGTGTCAACATCACATTCTAAAGGGAAGCACGATGAAAAAGATATTTTATCCGATTATTACGCTGGTTGCAGCGCTCTGCCTTGCCGGATGTACGAAGATGCTGGAACTCGAGTCCCTGGAAAAGGTGTCCGAGGCCACGCTCACGTCAACTGAGGGCGGCATCATGACGCTCGTCGCCAAGATGTACAACATTACGCCGATGGAAGATTTCCGCTATCGTCCCAGCGTCGGTTACCACCGCTATGGGTGGGACGGCGGCGCCGGCGAGATGCAGATGATCGAAATGTACACCGAACTGTCCACCCGTTCCGATGGCTTCGGAATCAATTTCACGGCGAACCACTGGGCGGACTATTACTCCAACATCCGCCAGGTCAACCTCTTCCTCGAGACTATCGACAAGGCTCTCCAGGCCGGAACCATCACGGAGGCTGCTGCCGCCCGTTATTCCGGTGAGGGTTATTTCACCCGCGCCTACATCTATCTGTCGTTGGCCCGCAGATATGGCGGCGTCCCTATCATCGACCACGTCCAGGACGGTGAGTATGTCCAGGGTTCGGACAATGAGACGCTCTATGTTCCCCGTTCCACGGAGAAGGCGACCTGGGAGTTCATCCTGGCCGACTGTGACCGTGCCGCCGAGCGCCTTCCCGCCGAGGTCTCCGACTACCGTGCCACCAAGTGGGCTGCCCTGGCCCTCAAGTCCCGTGCCGCCCTGTATGCCGCTTCCATCGCGAAGTACAGTGCAAAGTACACGATGTCCGGTCCGGCTGTCTCGAACAACCTCGTAGGCATGAGCCCCGCCGACGCCGACGCCTTCTATCAGCAGTGCATCAGCGCGAGCGAGACGATCATCAACCAGTCCGGCAAGGTTCTCCATGGCGGCAGACAGACCAAGCGCGAGGATGCCGTGGCCAATTACCAGGGTATCTTCCTGCATCCGGAGGCCGCCTCCGACGAGGTCATCTTCAGCCGCGCCTACCTGGATGGTACCGTCTATGGCGGACAGGGCCATTGCATGGACATCTACTTCAGCCCTGCCCAGAAGAACCCGGGTTTCCACAAGTATGCCCGCTGGAGCGTGACGCTGGATCTGGTGGATCTCTATGAGGACTACACGGACGACGGCACTGGAAAGAGCGCCCCGATCAAGACCCGTACCGACGGTAACGAGAACAGCGTTTTCGTCAACGTGAATGCGAACGGGGATGTCCTCACCGCTCCGCTGATCAAGTATGACAATGTGACCGATCCTTTCAAGGACAAGGACATCCGCCTGGCGGCCAGTGTCATCACGCCCGGTTCGTATTACGGTGGCCAACTGATCACGATGCAGGGCGGTATGTTCAAGACCGACGGAAAAGCCTACATCTACCAGACGACCTCAGAGGAAGTCGGTGGTGTGACCTACTATTCGTATGGTGGCAAGTCCAAGGCCATCGACTATTCCGGTTTTGACGGCGCCGGCGGTGATTCCGACAACTGCTCCATCTCTTCGACCGGATTCTCGATCCGCAAGTTCCTCGCCGAGGATAAGATGCCCGCCGGCGTGCAGGCTTCCTCCACGACGACCTGGATCGATATGCGTCTGGCCGAGGTCTATCTGAACTATGCCGAAGCCGTGGTCGAGTCGGGCAAGGGCGATAAGGGCAAGGCAGCGCAGTATCTCAACGACATCCGTAAGCGCGCCGCCCATACGGACGACATTCCGCTGACGCTGGACAATGTTCTCAAGGAGCGTAAGGTGGAACTCTTCGGTGAGGGCCAGCGCTACTGGGACGCTTTCCGCCGCCGGGAGATGACCGACCGTTGGAACAATGGCATGCGCCATGGCCTGATGCCGATTCTGGACCTGCGTGACGGTACGCCGAAATATGTGTTCCTGCGTATCAACCAGAAAAACGACGAGATGACCCCGCGTACGTTCCAGATGCAGAACTATTACCTGGGCATTCCCGGGACCGATGTCAACCGTCTCGTCCAGAATCCGGGTTATTAACAGTAAAAATTGGAAAGTATGAAAAAAGTATTGTTAGCAACTGCGGGTATGCTCTTTCTCTTGAGTTCCTGCAAACTCGATAACTATCCTGGCCCGGATGCCCAGATCCATGGAAAGATCCTGGATGCCAAGACCAAGGAACTGGTGGGGACGGATATTCAGAACGGCTCCCAGTTGAAGATTTACGAGCAGGGATTCGCCGCGGCTGAAAACCGCTCCAACGGACGGACCCTGGTGATCCAGAACACGGGCGAATACCGCAACAACATGATGTTCGCCGCCGAGTATGAAGTCGTTTTCGAGAACGGTAACTTCTATGGTTTCAATCAGATGATTGACGTGAAGAAGGGCGACAACGAATTCAACTGGGAAGTGACTCCGTACCTGCGGGTGAAGGATTGCTCCATCACCAAGAGCGGCACCGTCGTCACGGCGAAGTTCAAACTCGAAGGTGGCAAGGGCGATGAGAAAGTGAACCAGATCCAACTTTTCGCCTTCTCCGACATCTGGGTCGGCAACTATGTCAAGTATGACATCGATAGCCCTGACAAGTTGAACAACCCCACCGACAAGGCGAATCCGAACGAGGTCGTGAATCCTTCCAAGGAATACACCCTTTCCATTGATACGGGTTACAACAACAACAAGATGTTGTTCAAGTATCCGGGGAAGAACTATTACTTCCGTGTGGGTGCCCAGGCGTCCGTTCCCGGCGCCGGCCAGATTCGTCACAACTACTCGGAGTTGGTTGTCATTCCACTGTAGCACACTCTCTCAAGCGGGCGCCGGTGCGCCGGCGCCCGCTTGTTTTTCTTTCTCATAATCAGTTGTTTACAAAGTGGAGACTTCCACTTTGCTTTCCCGTCTTACCTCTACTAACCACCCCATGAAGAAGTTTTTAAGCATCCTTTTGCTGACGGTCGCGCTCTTGCCGGCCTTCGCCGCGAAGCAGCCCGCATCCCGTTCCGTCTATACCCTCCGTCCGGAGGATCCGGGCGCCCTCTATTTCACGCCGGAGAACTACGGGTTCAAGGCAGACGGGAAATCGGACGTCTCGGATGCCCTCCAGCAGGCCATCAACGACGTCAAGACTCAGAAAGGTTTCGGCATCCTGTATCTGCCGGAAGGCGAGTACCGGGTGACGAAGACCGTCATGATTCCCGCCAATGTCCGCCTGATCGGATACGGCAAGAAGCGTCCCGTCATCTACCTGGCCGACAAGACACCGGGTTTCCAGGATGAACGGAACTATATGATCTGGTTCACGGGCGGCATCGCCCGCGAGGGCCAGCGTCCTTCCGACGCCAATGCCGGCACTTTCTACAGCGCCCTGTCCAACGTCGATTTCCGGATCGGCAAGGGCAACCCGCAGGCCGTGGCTGTCCGGGCCCATTTCGCCCAGCACAGTTTCCTCAACCACCTGGATTTCTACCTGGCGGACGACGCCCTGGCGGGAATCTGGGACATCGGCAACGAAGTCGAAGACCTCCGTTTCTTTGGAGGCCAGTACGGCATCATCTCCAGCCGGCCTTCGCCGAGTTGGCCGGTGCCGGTGATCGACACCTATTTCGAAGGCCAGAAGAAGGCCGCCGTCCTGGGCAAGGACCTGGGCGCCACCTTCATCGGCATGCATGTGAAGAACACCCCCGTCGCCTATGAGAGCGATGACGACACCCGGGACATCGTCCACATCGAGCGCGCCCTGTTCGAGAACATTACGGACGCGGCCGTGAAAATCGCCGTGGAGGATGTACCGATGAATATGATATCCCTGGAGGATGTCACCTGCAGCAATGTCCCCGTTGCTGTCTATTACAAGGCGAGCAAGAAATCCGTCCCCGGAGCAGGGAAGGCCTACAACATCAAGGATTTCACGTATGGAATGACCTATGACGCCCTGGACGCCGAACCGTCCATCCGCCAGGTCTGCGAGATGGCTCCGGTCGCCAAGGCCCCGAAGGAACTCGCGCGGGAACTCCGCGCCCTGCCGCCGATGGAAACCTGGGTGAGTATCCTCCAGTACGGCGCCAAGGGTGACGGTGTTACCGACGACACCGACGCTTTCGAGAAGGCCATCGCAGAGAACGAGGTCATCTACGTGCCCTCCGGCTTGTACCGCCTGACCCGCACCCTCAAGATGGGTCCGAAGACCAAACTCATCGGCCTGCATACCTATGCCTCGCAGTTCGTTCTGACCGAGAGCGAACCCGCCTTCAGCGGATTCGGCGGCCCGGTCCCGATGGTGGAATCCTATCCGGGCGGCGACAATATCCTGAACGGTATCGGTATCTTCGGCGGTGCGTTCAACTATCGCGCGGCGGGCCTCAAATGGCAGTCCGGTGCGCAGTCCTACCTCAATGACGTCAAGTTCGTGGGCGGCCACGGCACCCTCCGCAGGCCGGTTCCCGTGGATGCGGCTGCCCAGCCCCGTCCCGGCGGACGCGGCGGCTTCGGCCGCGGCTTCATGATGGCCCCCAGTTCCCCGACCGCCCCGGTGTACGTCCAGGGCAAGGACCGCGCCTGGGACAACCAGTACTGGAGCCTCTGGATCACCAACGGCGGCGGTGGCACCGTCAAGGATGTCTGGTCGGCCGATACCTACGCCGCGGCCGGTGTCTATATCAGCGATACCGACACGCCGGGCCGCATCTATGCGATGTCCCTGGAGCACCATGTCCGTTCCGAGGCCCGGATGAGCCGGGTCTCCAACTGGAAGATCTACTGCCTGCAGTTCGAGGAGGAAAGCGTGGAGGGGCCCGCCTGCCTGAACATGGAGATGAGCGACTGCCACGACATCACCTTCTACAATCTCTGGATGTACCGGGTGATCCGGGTCAACACGCCCAAGCACTGGGGCATCCGCGTCTGGGACAGCGAAGGGATCAAGGTGCGCAACCTGAACAGTTATACCCAGATCGTCCCGATCCTGGAGACCCCCATTTATGAAGTGAACAAGGACATCCCCATCCCCACCTGGAACGTCACGCGCCTCGACCTCACCGGCAAGGAGGTGACCCGCAGGGAGGAGCCCGGCCTGTTCCGGCCGGTCAAACTGGCCGACGGCTTCGAACTCGCCGCCGGCGCGACGGCCGACAGCAAGGGCAATGTCTATTTCAGCGAGCACAACCAGCGGAAGATCTACCGGTGGAACGCCGACAGCGGGAAACTGACCTTCGTCGCCGACTATCCCTTCAAGCCTCTCGCCCTCGCGACGGACACGGAAGACAACCTCCTTGCCATCGTCCGCTATGACCCGCAGCCGGGCCTGATGGTGGATGGGAAACAGGAGACGGTGCCGGTGCTTGCGGACGACAATCCCGACTACAGCGGCTGGGGCAACGGCGGCTGGACCGTCCGGGTATGGTCCATCGACCCGGACAAGGGAGACGGCTCCTTCACGGCACTCCCGCTCGTCAAGTCCTCCGGCCTGTCCGGACTCAAGCGGGTGTGGCACCCCGGTTCCCGCCGTCGTCCGGACTTCACGGCCATCGCCGAGCGGATGCCCGAGAACTGCTATCTCGCCACGGATGGCGTGACCGCCATTCCGGAGACCTTCGACCTGTTCCGGTGCAGCGCGGTCTTCCCGGTGACGCCGGGCCAGCGGCTGCCCGTCTATGTGTGCGACGAACTGAACAAGACGTCCGTCGCCTTCACGGTCAATCCGGACGGCACGCTCAAGCGGGGAACGAAGACCATTCCGTTCGGTCAGTACTGCAACATCACGGATGCGCAGGGCAATCTCTATGTCGCGGACGGCGACGTCGCCATCTTCGACCGTGACGGCGCGCCCGTCCGCCGCATCCACATGGAAGACCGTCCCATTTCGCTGGCCCTCGGCGGAAAGAACGGCGAATTCCTGTTCATCACGACTTCCCGCGGCCTCTATGCCGCCCGGATCAAATACTAAACGTATATGAAACGAATCCTCCTGTCCCTATTTGTGCTCTTCTGCTGGGCCTGGACCGCTTCGGCCGTCCGGCAGGAGAGCGTGTACACACAGAAGCCCAACGACCCGGGCGCCCTTTTCTTCACCCCCGAAGCCTACGGCATCACGGCTGACGGCAAGACCGATGTCTCGGAAGCGCTCCAGCGCGCCGTCAACCAGGTGAAGACGGAGCAGGGTTTCGGCATCCTGTTCATTCCTGAAGGGAAGTACCGCATCAGCCGTACCATCTACATCCCGCAGGCCGTTCGCGTCATCGGCTACGGCAAGACCCGCCCGTTGTTCATCCTGTCCAAGAATTCGCCCGGCTTTGCCGACGAACACCCTGCCGACAAAGGCAAGAGCAAGTACATGTTCTGGTTTACCGGCGGCCTCGTTACCGATGAGAACCGTGTGGGCGATGCGGGCGCGGGAACATTCTACAGTTGCATGTCCAACGTGGACATCAGGATCGAGGACGGCAATCCCCAGGCCGTCGCGCTCCGTACCCACTATGCCCAGCACAGTTTCGTCAGTTATATGACGATCGACATCGGCAAGGGCAAGGCGGGCCTGTTCGACGTGGGCAACGAACTGGAGAACATCGCCTTCATCGGCGGTGACTACGGCATCTTCTCCACCAAGGCCTCCCCGGGCTGGCAGGTGATGATGGTCGACTGCAGTTTCGAAAAGCAGCGGAAGGCCGCCATCCGGAGCCAGGAGGCGGGTCTCGCCATCGTGAACCTCCAGGCGAAGAACGTTCCTACGGTCTTCGAGATCGAAGAGAACTTCTGCGACCGCGTGTTCATGGAGAACTGCCGCTTCGAGAATGTCTCGGGGCCGGCCATCGTCGTGGCGGTCGAGAACAATGCCAATACGGATGTCGTCCTGCGGAACATCGTCTGCAGCAAGGTTCCGACCCTGATCCGTTATGCCCGGACCGGGGAGGAACAGAAGGTGCCGGATAAGGTCTATGAGGTGGTTTCCTTCAACCACGGCCTCCAGATGGCCAGCCTCACGGATACACCCGCCTACAAGACCGACTGCGACATCCGGCCCCTGGCCGCGATGCCTCCCGTGCTGAAGAATGATATCCCGCAACTGCCCCCGATGGAGACCTGGGTCAATGTCCGGGACTTCGGTGCCAAGGGCGACGGCGAGACCGATGACACCGAGGCGGTCCGCAAGGCGATGGCCGCCGGTGACAACGTCTATTTCCCGACGGGCTGGTACATCCTTTCCGAGACGGTCAAGATGGGACCGCGGACGAAATTCATCGGCCTGCATCCCTTCGCCACGCAGTTCAAACTGCTGGAGAGCACGCCTGCCTTCAGCGCTTTCGGGACACCGAAGGCGATGGTGGAGTCATCCGCCGGGGGCGAGAACTACCTGAACGGCATCGGCATCAACACCGGCGCCTTCAACTACCGCGCGGTCGGTGTCAAATGGATGGCCGGCGCGGACTCCTACATGAATGATGTCAAGTATGTCGGCGGTCACGGCACGATGCGCCGGCCCAGTCCGAACCCGAATCCCGCGGGCTTCGGCGGTGGCGGCGGCAACCGCGGCCGGGCTCCGGCCCGCGTGAGCACGCCGGACAATCCGGTGCGCGCCCAGGGCTTCGACAACGCCTGGGACAACCAGCACTGGAGCCTGTGGGTGAACGGTGGCGGCGGTACCTTCAAGGATATCTGGACGGCCAACACATACGCCACGAACGGCTTCCTGGCCACGGATACGTCCGTTCCCGCCCGCATCTACGCGATGAGCATCGAGCACCATGTCCGCAGCGAAGTGCGCCTGCGGAACGTCTCCAACTGGAAGATCTACTGCATGCAGACGGAAGAGGAGAGCGTGGAGAGCAAGGAGTGCCAGCCCATCGAAATGGACGACTGCCACGACATTTCCTTCGCCGAACTCTACATGTTCCGCGTCATCCGCTTCAACTGGCCGTACCACAGTTCGGTCCGGATGCGCCGCTGCAAGGACATCGAATTCCTGAATGTCCACAACTTCGGCCAGGTGAAGTACTCCAACGACATCGCCATCTACGATCAGGCCAAGGAAATCGAGGTCCGTCCGTGGGAGTTCGCCCGCCTGTGGGTGACCGGGAACGAATCCGCCACCTATGCGGAGACCGCCCGGACCGGTACGGCGGAACGCATCGCCGCGGACCTGGAGTTCGCCGAGGGCCTCGCCCACGACAGCAAGGGAAACCTCTATTTCTGCGACCACCGGCTGCGCCGTGTATGGCAGTGGTCTCCGGGGAAAGGCCTGAAACTCCTGGCCGACTTCCCGTGGAAACCCTGTAATGTCGCCGTGGACACCCAGGACAATGTCCTGGTCACGTTCCGGTATGACCGTCAGCCCGGCTTCGACGCCGATCCGGCGGACGTCGGCAACCTGCCGGACTCCCGCGGCACTTCCTTCAGCGGCTGGGGCAACTCCGGATTCGCCGTCCGCGCCTATTCCATCGACCCGGACGACCCGGAGAACACCATCCGCCTGCTGGACCTGGTTCCGATGGGACAGGTCGCTTCCGTGGCGAAGGCGCTCTATCCGTCCAACCGCTGGCGCGACTTCCATGATTTCTGGGAGAACGTGGTCTTCCGTCCGGAAAAATGCTTCCTCGCGCCCGACGGGCGCACCATCATCCCGCAGCAGTATGACCTCGTGCGGAGCACCTCCCTCATCGAAGCCGTACCCGGGAAACCGGTCTTCCTGTCCGACGACTATGACCGCCGCGTCGTCTCGGCTTCCGTGGCGGCCGACGGGTCCCTGTCCGATGCGAAGATCTTCGTCGAGCGCGGTGAATTCGGTGTGACGACGGATGCTTCCGGGAATGTCTATGTAGCCGACGGCGACGTCCTTGTCTATGGCCCGGACGGAACGTACAAGCGCACCATCCACGTGCCCGAGCGTCCCGCGGCCCTGACCATCGTCGGCAACCGGCTCTATATCGCCGCCCGCGGCGGCCTGTATGTACACGAAATCTAATCCAAGAGAAAATGAAAGCACGTTTCCTCTTCCTCTTTGCTTTCGCAGGCCTTTTCCTCCTGGCTCCGCAAGCCTCCGCCCAGTTGAAGGTGACGGAGGGGACGGAGACCATCCCGACCTATGTCCCGACCGCCCCGAACCCGATGCCCCGCTTCTATGAGGGCGCCAACCATCAGGGCGTGCAGCGGCGGATGTACCCGTACCCGTTCGACAACGGCCTGACCATGAACAAGCAGGACGTGGACTATGACATGGTCTTCGTCGAGAACGACTATATCCGGCTCGCCATCGCCCCGCAGCAGGGCGGCCGCATCTACTATGCCTACGACAAGACGAACGGCTATAACTGGTTCTACCACAATGCGGTCGTCAAGCCTTCGCTGATCGGCATGGTGGGCAACTGGCGCTCGGGCTCCCTGGCCTGGGGCTATCCCCACCATCACGGCCCCACCACGGTGGAGAACATGGAGTACAGGATCGAGAAGAACGCCGACGGCAGCCAGACGGTCTGGATCAACTCCCAGGAGCGGCTCCAGCGGGCCAATGTCCTGATCGGATACACCGTGTATCCGAACTCCTCGCTGGTGGAGATGACGATCGTGCCCAGAAACCCGACGGAGGTCACCAACTCCTTCCTGTTCTGGGCGAACCCGGCCGTGCGCTGCGACGAGAACTACCAGGTCATCTTCCCGCCGAGCGTGAAGTACGTGACCTACCATGGCAAGAACAGCATGACCTCCTGGCCCATCGCCGACAGCCCGTTCAACCGGTACAATTACACGGGCTTGGACATCAGCCGCTGGGTGAACACCCGCACCTCGGTGTCCTTCTTCTCCTGGGACCCGCAGGAGGATTACTTCGGCGGGTACGACCATCGCCTGAAGGCGGGTACCGCGTGGGTGGGCAACCACTATGTGATGCCCGGCATGAAATACTGGGCCGATGGCAACAACCCCAGCGGCCTGAAGACCAACGAAGGTCTCACGGACGATTCCGGCCGCTACATCGAACTGATGGCCGGTTTCTACACCGACAACCAGCCGGACTACAGTTGGCTGCAGCCGTACGAGACCAAACTCGGCACGATGGTATGGTTCCCGATCCGGGAACTGGACGGCCTGATCTATGCCGACCGGAACGGCGCGATGAACTACTTCCTGGACGGCCGGAACCTGGATGTCCGGCTGAATACGACCTCCCCGCATTCCGCTGCCCGTCTGATTGTGAATGCCGCGGGGAAGGAAGTCTTCACCCAGACGCTGTCCATCAGTCCGTCCGAGCCCCGCAAGGTGGCGGTGACCCTGCCCGCAGGTACCGAGGAGAAAGACCTGGAAATATGCCTGGTTGACGGGAAGGACCTGCTCCTCCGCTATGCGCCGGCAGAACATCCCGGTCCGGACTACGACCGTCCCGAGCCCCTGACTTCCTACAAGCGGCCCGAGGAGATCGAGAGCGTGGAGGAACTCTACCTCACCGGACTCCGGATTGACCAGTTCCACAGCACGATGAACCCGATGCCTTACTTCGAGGAGGCTCTCCGGCGCGACCCGGGCAACGCCCAGGTGAACAACCAGTTGGGCCTGATGGCCTACAAGGACAGCGACTGGGAGAAGGCGGAGGGCTATTTCCGCAAGGCGGTCGAGCGCGTGACGATGCGCTACACCCGCCCGCGCGACTGCGAATCCCTCTACTATCTGGGCCTGACGCTCCGGCGGATGGGCAAGACCAAGGAGGCCTACGACTGGCTGTACGACGCCTCGTGGGATGCTGACTGGCATACGGCCTCCTATCTCCAACTGGCGCAGATAGACTGCGGGAACGGGGACTTCGAGACGGCGCTGGACCACATCGACCGGAGCATTTCCACCAATACGGAGAATCTCGTCGCCCTCAACCTCAAGGGCATGATCCTGCGGAAACTCGGCCGGAATGCCGAGGCCGCCGCGTTCCTGGATGAGGTCCTGAAGAAGGCGAAGATCGACCACATGGCGATGAACGAGTTGTGCCTCCTCGGTGCGAAGGGCGCCGACCGGGCCGAACTGGACCGCTGGATGCGGGACGATCCCCAGGCCTACCTGGAGTTGGCCTCCGCCTACATCATGGCGGGCGCATATCCCGAAGCGGCCGGTGTCCTGCAGTATGCCGCAGACAAGGGCTGCACCTATCCGATGATCTTCTACGGTCTGGGTTACTGCTCGGAAATGAACGGTGATTCCGACGGGGCCGCCGCCTGGTACCGCAAGGGCTCGCAGGCACCCCATGATTATTGCTATCCGTTCCGCCCGGAGGAGATCGAGATGCTCACCCACGCCATCGCGGCCGATCCCCAGGACGCGAAGGCCCCGTATTACCTGGGTGACCTCTTCTATGAGCACCAGCCGGAGCGGGCGGTCGCCCTGTGGGAGAAGTCCCGTTCGCTGGATCCTTCCTTCTACATCGTCCACCGCAACCTCGCGTTGGCCTACCGGGACATCAAGCGGGACTATCCCGCGGCGCTGGAGAGCATCCGCAAGGCGGTGGCCTGCAATGCCGACGACCCGCGCCTCCTGTTCGAGACGGATGTCATCAACGACCTCAACGGCCTGAGCGCCAAGCAGAAGTATGACTTCCTCATCGCCAACCGGAAGACGGCCGTCAAGCACTATGAAACCCTCCTGCGCCTGATTACCCGTGCCGTGGAGAACGGCAAGTACGACGAGGCGCTGTCCCTGCTGGACAACAACGACATCGTCGAGTCCGAAGGTGCCCGCGAGAAGCAGTCCGACTACCTGAACAGTTACGCGCTGAAGGCTTGGGACCTGCTCCGCAAGAACAAGGGCAAGCAGGCGGTAGGCGTGATGCAGAAGGCGCTGGACTACCCGGTGGGCCTGTATGGCCGCGCCCAGTTCGCCCAGTTGTACTATCTGATGGGCCTCTCCCAGAAGAAAGCCGGCAACGCGGCCGAGGCTGCGGAATTCTTCCGCAAGGCGGCTGAGGACGTGGAACGGGGCGCCGGCGCCGACCGCCAGTACGCCTACTATTCCGGCCTCGCCCAGCGCGAACTCGGCAACGAGGCGGCCGCCCGGGAGATCTTCCAGGGCATGACCGCCGCCGTGGACGAGAGCAACGTGATCAACGGCCAGTTCGGAGGCCGGGTGACCGAAGGCGCCCGCCGTGCCCAGGCCGAGATGGCGGCCGGTCTCGGCTTCCTCGGCCTCGGTGACAACGCCCGGGCGAAGGAACACCTCCAGAAAGCCCTGGATGCCAATTCCGGCAACATCTGGGCGAAGAAAATGCTTGAAACCATCAAATAACGACCAGCTATGCGACGTATCATCCATATCATCCTGACGGGTGCCTTGCTTCTCCTGGCGGCCTGCGGCCCCAAGACCGCGAAATTCACCTTTGACGGCAGCAAGGAGATGTCGGGCGCGAAGTTCGCCCTCAAGGACATCAACCCGGAACTTCCCGCCGACTGGGACGAGTACAATTTCGTCGTCCTCGAATACAAGATCTCGACCGCCCAGCGCTTCCAACTCGGCTTCACCACCGATTGGGGCTACAATGAACTCCGGGTGATGTCGTATGTGCCGAACGCCTGGAACCGGCTGGCCATTCCGCTGAAATACTTCACGGAACTGCCGGACCCGGCCCATGACCTCGCCGCTACGTTCAACCATGCCCGATACACGGGCTGGATCAACCTGGGCGGCAAGCGCGGGCCGATGCACGGAGTCGATTCCATCGGCGTCCGCATCCGCCGCGCCATCGGCAAGCCGACCATCGAGATCCGCAACGTCACCCTTGCCGTCGAGGATCCAGGCGACCTTTACATGGAGGAAACGCCGGCTTTCGACGAGTTCGGCCAGTCCATGCTGGTTGACTGGCCCGGCAAGGCGCATTCGCTGGCCGACCTGGAGGCCGACTGGCGCGCGGAAGAGGCCGAGGAAGTGTCCACGGCGGCCTACAACTATTCCAAGTGGGGCGGCTATCTCCAGAAGCAGGTGAAAGGCACCGGATTCTTCCGCACCGAGAAGGTCGATGGACGCTGGTGGCTGGTCGATCCGGACGGCTACCTGTTCCTGTCCGTGGGCGTGGACTGCATCAACTATGGCAACGGCGGCTCTGTCCGCGCGTATGACCAGCGCCCGAACATGTATAAGGAAATCCCTCCGGAGGAAGTGATGGAAGCCTTGTCTCCGCGCCGCAACATGCCGCAGATGCAGAATTCGCCGCGCCGCAATCCCGCCCCTTCGCTGGGCATGTGGAATATCTACCGACGCTATGGGGAGAACTTCCGCGAGAAGGCCCGGGAGATGACGGTCAAGCGGATGGACAAGTGGGGCGTGAACACGATCGCCAACTGGTCCAGCCAGGAAATCATGGCGATGAACCGGAAGGCGTTCATCCTGTCCCTGGGTGGACTGGGGATGGAACGGGACCTGATGGGCCTGTGCGACATCTTCCGGCCCGACTATCTTTCCGGCCTCGAGCGGAGCATCTCCGCCACGGTGGCCCGGAACCTGGACAACCCCTGGCTGATCGGCTATTTCGTCGCGAACGAACCTGCCTGGATCAATGAGGAGGTCCGCCTGTGCCAACTCATCCTGGACGGCAAGGACCGGCCCATCAAGACCGCGCTCCAGGCCTATCTGGCCAAGAACGGCGACACGGAGGCGAACCGCCGGAAGTTCATCATCGACAGTTTCGACAAGTTCCTGCACGACGTGAACCGGATCTTCCACAAGTGCGATCCCCATCACCTGAACATGGGCATCCGCTTCGGCGATCCGGCCGGTCTGGGCGATGACCTCCTGACGGTTTGCGCCACGGCTTTCGACGTGTTCAGTTTCAATTGCTACCAACTCGTGCCCAAGGCCTCGATGATGGACCGCGCCATGGAGATCATGGACCTTCCGATGATCATCGGCGAGTATCATTTCGGTACGGTGGACCGCGGTCTGGCCCAGTCCCTGTGGCAGGTAGAGAGCCAGGAGCAGCGCGGTGTCGCCTACCGCTATTACACCGAGAACGCGTATGCCCATCCGGCGCTGGTCGGCACCGGGTATTTCCAGTGGTGCGACCAGGACATGTCCGGACGCGGTGACGGTGAAAACTACAACTGCGGCCTCATCGACGTGACCGACCGTCCCTACAAGGAGCAGGTCGAGGCGATGATGGAGACGGCCAAGGTGCTCTTCGACGTGCACGCGGGCAACGCGAAGCCGTTCTCCGAGGAGCCGCGGAACGCGCGCGGACACGGCAGTGTCCCGGATCTGTGGAACGAATAAGCATTTTCAGGATATGAAAAAGGTTTGGTTGGTTTGGTTGGGCATTTTCACCTGCGCGGCACTGTCCGCGCAGGTGACGATGCAGAAGTCCGGAGAGGGGTATGAACTCCTCGTGGACGGACAGAAAACATACATCAACGGCGTGGGCGGAACGTTCAAGTTGGACGTCGCCGCCGCATCGGGTGCGAACGCGTGCCGTACCTGGGGAGGAAACATACCTTCCGTCGAACGGACCGTCGCCCAGGCGAAGGAGAACGGGATGTACGTGATGCAGGGTATCGGCCTGACGAAGGATCCGAAGATGTACGAGAACGAGGAGTACAAGAACCGGCTCCGCCAGGAGTGCCGGGCCCTCGCCGAACGCTTCAAGGATGATGAAAGCATTATCTTCTGGGGCATCGGCAACGAGATTGAACTCAACGGGAACAGCACCCCGCAGGCGTGGGAGTTTGTCAATGAACTGTCCCTGCTGATCAAGAGCATCGACAAGCGGCATCTGACGTCGGCAGTCATTACGTACAACCAGAAGAGCCTCAATCTCGTGGCGAAATATGCCCCTTCGCTGGATTTCGTGGGCATCAACTGCTACGGCGGCATCAACTCCATCCGCCGGATGGTGGAAACGTCCGAGTACAAGGGCCCTTATCTCGTCACGGAATGGGGACCTACCGGCTGGTGGGAATGTGCGAAGACGGCCTGGGGCGCCCCGATCGAGCAGTCCAGCGAAGAGAAGCGTCTGTGCTACGAAGAACGTTTCAACATCATCAAGGAGGACCCGAGATGCCTGGGTTCCTTCGTCTTCCTCTGGGGGCAGAAAGAGGAGCGCACGCCGACCTGGTTCTGCATGTTCACCGAATCCAACGTCGAGGGCCTGCCGTTCAGCGGCCTGAAGGCGGCAACGGTGGAAGGCATGGAGCGGGTATGGACCGGCAAGGAACCGGCCCAGACCGCCCCGGTCATCTCCTCGATGACGGCCGGCGGCCTGACCGTGAAGGAGAACCCGACCTTCGAGGCGGGCAGGAAGATCAAGGTCAAGGCCGATGTCAAAGACCGCGAGAACAAGAAACTGACTTATGTCTGGGAGGTCCTGAAGGAAGCGACCATCACGGCTACGGGCGGCGCGTACGAGCCGCGCCCTGACCGGGTGGGGGAGGTGAAGACCACCAAGCGTCCCCGCCTGGACCTGACGATCGCGGAGCCCGGCGCCTACCGGGTGTACCTATATGCCCTGGACGGGACAGGATTCGCCTCCGCGACGAACCTGCCCATCCTGGTGAAATGACGTATGGCCATTCAGAATAACATTTGCACACAGGGATAAGGATTGTCCCGTGGCAAATACCTAATTTTGCGATGTCAACAAAACACATGGTCATGAAACTGTACAGATTCCTTCTCCCGGCACTGCTCGTTGCGTCCTGCGGCGGTGGCAGCCAGGTTGCCCAAGAGGATGGGCAGCGCCTCTTCGTCGGTGATGACTACGCCGTCACCCAGACCCAGTACGGCAAGGTCCAGGGTTATATCCTGGACGGCGTGTACACGTATCTCGGCATCCCGTACGGCGCCCCCACCGGCGGCGCGAACCGCTTCATGCCCCCGCAGAAGCCCGAATCCTGGGAGGGAATCCGTCCTGCGATGTTCTATGGCAACGACGCACCCCAGAACATGGCCGACAAGTGGAAGAACAACTCCAGCACCTTCACGGACCATTGGAACTACTTTGACGTGAGCGAGGATTGCCTGAACCTGAACGTGTGGACCCCGGCCCCGGACGGCAAGAAGCGCCCGGTCCTGGTGTGGATGCACGGCGGCGGCTTCTCCGCCGGCAACAGCATCGAGCAGGACGGTTACCACGGTGCGAACCTCGCCCGCGCAGGAGATATCGTGTTCGTGAGCGTGAACCATCGGCTCAACGCCTTCGGCTTCTCCGACCTCTCTGCTGCCGGCCCTGCCTTCAAGAACTCCGGCAACGTGGGTGTGATGGACCTCGTCGCTTCCCTGCAGTGGGTCCATGACAACATCGCGAACTTCGGCGGCGATCCCGGCAACGTGACCATCATGGGTCAGTCCGGCGGTGGCGCGAAGGTGTGCGACGTGATTTCCATGCCTTCCGCCAAAGGCCTTGTCCATAAGGCAGTTGCCTTGAGCGGCAATGCCACCTCCGCCACGGCTCCGGCCTCTTCCGCCGCTGTCGGCGCGGCCATCCTCAAGACCGTCAAGGGAGATGTGAAGAAACTCCAACAGATGCCTTGGGAAGAGTACTATGCCTTGGCCCACAAGGTCTCGGCCGAAGTCGGCGGCGGTTTCTCCCCGGTCGCTGACGGCGAGATCCTTCCTGCAGACGGCTTTTTCAAGGATGATGTGGCCAAGAACGTGCCCCTGATGCTCTGCACAACCTCCTCCGAGTTCGCCCTGAGTAAGGAGAACGTCGAACTCGAGAACATCGACTTTGCCGGCGCCGTGGCGATGGTCCGCGACCAGTTCGGCCAGGCCAACGCCGAGGATATCCTCAAGGCCTACCAGGCCGCTTTCCCGGCCAAGAAACCCATCGAACTGGTGAACCTCACCGTGGCCCAGCGCAAGAACGTCCTCGCTACGGCCGACGCCAAGTTCGCCCAGGGCACCCCGGTGTACCTCGCCTGGTTCGACTACAATGCGCCGCTCTTCGGCGGCCGCATCCGCGCCTTCCACTGCTCCGACATCTGCTACTGGTTCAAGAATACCGACCTCATGGTCACCCACACCGGCGGCGGCGCCGAACCCCGCGGCGTCTCCGACCAGATGTCCGCCGCCCTCCTCGCCTTCATGCGCACCGGCAACCCCAACTGCGCCGAAATCCCGCAGTGGCCCGCCTACACCCCGGAGGACGCCCCGACCATGATCTTCAGCGTCAAGAGCGAAGTCAAGAACGCCCCCGACCGCGCCGCCCTGGAACTGATGTCCGACTTCAATCCCTGGCGCATGGCCCGTCCCGCCCCTGCGGCCTCCAAATGAATCCGCCGGCCGTCCTCTCGGCCGTCGAATATAAATGGTTGTTTAATAATAGGTTGGAAGAAATCGCCTGGTCCCGAAGGGCCAGGCGGTTTCATGTAAAGGGCGGTATATCGGGGGCTCCTATGCTTCAGCCACTCCCAAGTTCTAAAACCAATTTAGAACCGGCAGCCGTAAACCGGGATGGTCAGTCGAGTGGAACTTCGACCGTGATGCTCTGGGTTATTGTAACCTTGGCATCGAGAGATGCCAGCCGTTCGATCAGCGCGAATGCTTCGTCCCTTTGGGATTTGTTATAAGACAACTTGAAGGGAAGGTTGATTTCCAGGTTGGGGTTGCGGTCGCTACCCAACAGAAGGTCCAACACCTTGTTCGCAAATCTGCCCAGCGCGGTCACTTCGACCGCATAGAAGACATCCTTTGAGCCATCGTCTATTTTTCCGTTTTTCAATGGACAGGCGCTTCTGACCTTGAATCTCTTTCCGATTCTGAATTTGGCACCGGCCGAAGTCAACTGGTTTACCAGGATCGACAGATCCCTTTCTGTCTGTAAGAGACGGGAGGATGCCGAGAAACTGCTGTTTTGTCGACGAGGGTCGGATCCAAACATCAGTGTCCTGACTTGTTCTTCATTGGGACCAGGGTCGGTTACTTTGACCGTGTATTCGGTTTCGAGTGTGACATTGTCCGTGATGGTGACGGTGGAAGCGGATGTCTCGTCCTGGTTGATCCACTTTTCGAACTTTCCGACCGGATGGTCCACGCGTCCGGTGTACTCTTCGCTCGGAGTGGTCGAGGTTCCCTGCCGTATCGGAGTACCGCCCCGCCTTCTGCTAGAATTTCGTTTTGGAGTGTCTGCCATGGCTGATTAGTGTTAAGTGTTTATAAATGAGTGTCCTTGCTTTCAGGGGAAGGCCCTGGGTTTACTCTTCCTTCTTCTTCTCCACCTCCAGCAGCGCATCGAACATCAGGCCGCTGTTGGCCTGGGTGCCGGAGATCTTCTTCTCGAAGCCGAGCCAGGTGAAACTGGTGCCGTTGAACCAGCGGGTGCGCTGGGGGTAAAGGCCCACTTTGGTCCCGTAGCCCTGGATCTCCTCCTCGTAGATGTAGCGGGGGATGGTCTTTCCGTTCTCGTCCTTCTTCACCGCCAGCAGTTGGGAGGAGGGGAGGACGGGCTGATAATCGTTGTTGTACCAGATGGGCATCCGGGCGCGGCGGAAGACGACATCGCGACCGCCCACCTGGGATTCCGCCGTCGCGAAGATGGAGGTGACCAGATTGACCAACTCCTTGTTTCCTTCATAGGAATTCAGATCGTATCCCAACCGACGGAAGACACATTCGATGAAGCCTTTCATCTTGCCCAGTTCCTTTTTGAACTCCTCCAGGTCGCCGGCTTCCATCAGGGGTTGGAGGTTCGGCGCATAGGATGGCAAATCGCCGAGGAAATCGGCCAGAAGGGCATCTTTGGTCAAGGAAAGGACAGTACCCAGTTTGAGGAAGAAATTGTCAAGCACGGACGTTTTAGGTTCGTTCGTTTCGGACATAGCACTGATCTTTTTGTGGGAGGGCCCGGTTGAATGTTTTCTGCTCTTTTCAAATGTAAGCAAATTTTTTATAAAATGCTAGACAAATAAAGAAAATCTGTAATAAAAGACTGAAAATGAATAAATATGGCATAAAATATCTGCCGTGATAATCTGAAACCTTCGGTTTGACAGCCACTCCGTGACGAGGGACCTGATCTGTACCTGTTTCCGAGCATTGCCTTGTCGGGATTATTTCTTACATTTGTAAAGGAACTCATGGCTGACGATGGCGGATGAAAACATCATAGGCACTCTCCGGGTGAACCTTTCGTTCCCCGGTTTGGAGAAGGCGGATCAGGCTGTTCTCAAGGCGGATCGCCTGACCGAGGACGCCATTGTCCCCACTTTGGAGAAAGTCATCCGCGATTACGGATGGCACGACATGCTGCTGGACTGTCTTGAAATCGATCTCGGAACCGTCACACCGGATAGTTTGCCATCTGCCTTGGAGCAGGCGCTTCGGAATGAGTTGGACCGCCGGGCGGGACCGATGCTCAGGCATATTGTGCCTGATGATCCCTTGATAACCGTCCAGGTCGATATGCCCGCCCAGGTGGGAGGAAGTGAATCTCATTCGCCGGTCGAACAACTTGTCACCTATCTTTCAGGGCAGACAATCCCATGGAATGAAGATGTCCGTGCTTTCAATCCTGTCGTCCTCTTCGATCGGGCCATGTCTGCGTTGGCGGGGATAAGCGGTGACCAGGTTTCTGAGCAGACGGATCGACCGATTGACGGACCGGCCCTCGAAACGGTCGTTGAGTCGGTCATTTCGCGACTGGAACCTCTTCATTATGCGCGATTGATGGAACTGGCCCGACGGTCGGAGCGTTTCCCCGTACTCGCGGAACTGATTGAAAAGTCTGTTGCCGGTTCTTCCCTGTCGCAATCCCAAGGTCTTCCTTCTCCGTCGGTGTTGGAACGGATGGATGTGCGTGAAGCGGCTTGGAATGCCTACAGGAAGAGCCGGTTTGCCACTCCTTCCGGATCCCCGTCAAACCTCCGACCACAAATGGCGGCAGGGAGGGAGACAGAGAAAGCAGCGGTTTCGGCGGAAACCATTCCGGACTCCCGGCAAGACGGTCGGCGTCCCGGTTTTTTTCTGTACAAGGAGTCTGTTCATGTCGGCCAGGAGTCTGTTCAAGCGGGGCCGGATGTCGGTTTGCCCAGTGGCGAAGAGAAGGTCACTCAGGCTGATTCCCTGCATGCGATTGAATCAGATACGGGAAAGGATACCCCATCCGCCGGGATCTGGCAGGCCGAAGATCGGACTGCTCCGTCTGGGGATTCGGCAAGAGCGGAACCTGCTGAGGCTCTTTCCCCGCAGGATTCCGTTTGGGAAATCACCCCGGAAGAGGCGGAGCCGGTGCCTGAAAGGCTCTTCATTTCGGATGCCGGGCTTGTCCTGATCCATCCGTTCATCCGGAGGTTTTTCGAGAACTTGAAACTGGTGGACCGGGAGGGACGGTTCGTTTCCGGAGTAGCCCGTGTCCACGCCGTACATCTGCTTCGTCATGTGACCGGTTATGACGACGAACATCTCGGTCACAGATTATTGCTGGAGAAGGTCCTGTGCGGATTGCCTGCAGATTATCTCGTGCCGGAGGAATGGGAGGTCACTCCTGTGGAAGAGGAGGAAATACAGGGGATGCTTACCGCCTTGATGTCCTACTGGCCTTCTCTTCGCAAATCCTCTGTCGTGGCGTTGCAGAAGGGATTCCTGCAGCGTCCCGGTTCCATCGGGATGCAGGATGGAAGTATCCTGGTCAGGGTGGAAGGAAGCGCTATCGATATCTTGATGGAGGATCTCCCTTGGGAAACCAGTTTTATTTTGCTATCTTGGCTTGACAAACCGATATTAGTGGAATGGCAGAATTGACGATCAGTGACAGTTTCATCACGCGGGAACTGGATTGGGCCGCCGAAGTGATTCTCTGGCGGGTCGGTCATTATTTCAAGAAGGCCGAAGATCCGGATCTCCCTTGCATGGCACTTCCTCCCGATCTTTCGGGAACAGCCTCCTACGTTTCCTTCCTGC
>JAEEGJ010004247.1_pt1 | contig 49558 bp, 28 predicted proteins | sample 8958761 | NCBI WGS metagenome assembly JAEEGJ01 (sample SAMN16246546, study PRJNA631951) | gut metagenome | biome: gut microbiome; feature: rumen; material: RS-attached | host: Bos | place: Iran: Karaj | collected 2018-10
CACCACCAGAGCATCTCTCTCTGATTTAGGAGACCTGAGCGGAAAACGAGACTCGAACTCGCGACCCCGACCTTGGCAAGGTCGTGCTCTACCAACTGAGCTATTTCCGCATGCGTTTTACACCATTTCAAACCACTTTTTTCGCACCTTTTCGATGTCGAAAACGGGTGCAAAAGTACAACCTTTTTTGAAACTGGCAAAATATTTTTTATTTTTTTGTCACAATTTTTTTGATTTCATTCAGTTTCAACAATGCCTCTATAGGCGTAAGTGTATCAATATCAATATCTAATATTTTATCCTTGATTTCAAGGAGTGTCGGGTCGTCAAGTTGGATGAAACTAAGCTGACAGCCTGCAAAAGAGTCGTTCGAAGAGGTCTTTTTTGTATTTTTTGACTTTTTTGTTTCGACAGTGGTTGTGTTGGAATTTTTCTCTTCGAGCATCTGAAGCATTGCACTGGCGCGGTTCAGCACCTGGGGCGGCATGCCGGCGAGACGTGCCACATGGATGCCGAAACTATGCTCGCTACCGCCGGGAACGAGTTTGCGCAGGAAGATGACACGTCCGTCGATTTCTTTGACGCTGACGTGGTAGTTGTGGATACGCTCAAACTGCTGCTCCATCTCGATGAGCTCATGGTAGTGGGTGGCGAACATCACCTTGGGTCGTGCTTTGCGGTTATCGTGGAGGTATTCGGTGATGGCCCAGGCAATGGAAATGCCGTCGTAGGTCGAAGTGCCACGTCCTATCTCGTCGAGGAGCACTAACGAGCGGTCGCTGACATTGTTGAGGATGGAAGCCGTCTCGTTCATCTCGACCATAAAGGTGGATTCGCCACTGGAAATATTGTCGCTGGCGCCCACTCGGGTGAAAATCTTGTCAACGATGCCCACCGTGGCTTTCTTGGCGGGACAATAGCATCCTATCTGCGACAGAAGCACAATGAGGGCTGTTTGACGGAGGAGTGCCGACTTACCACTCATATTCGGCCCGGTGATAATCATGATCTGGTTGCTGTCACTGTCGAGCATGACGTCGTTGCTGACATATTGCTCTCCCGGTGGCATCTGCGTCTCGATGACAGGGTGGCGCCCCTCAAGGATCTGCAGCTTGTTGCTGTCGGTGAGTTCCGGGCGACAGTAGCCATTGGCTAACGATACCTCAGCAAAGCCCTGCAGACAGTCGATATTCGCTACCAACTGGGCGTCATACTGTATAGGTTGCACGAACTCTGTCACTGTGGCCATGAGTTGGCTGAAGAGCTGGGCCTCGAGCGCCAGGATGCGTTCTTCGGCACCCAGAATCTTGTCTTCGTATTCCTTCAGTTCAGGCGTGATATAGCGTTCTGCATTGGTGAGGGTCTGACGGCGGGTCCACTCCGCGGGGACCTTGTCGCGGTGGGTATTGTAGACCTCGAAATAGTAGCCAAAAATATTGTTAAAGCCTATCTTGAGCGAGGGGATGCCGGTGGCTTCGCTCTCCCTCTGTTGGAGCTCCATGAGATAACTCTTGCCCGAGCCGGCCATGGAGCGCAACTCATCGAGTTCCTTATTGACGCCCGAGGCGATGACACCGCCTTTCTCCACCTTGACAGGAGGTTCCTCTTTAAGCTCGCGTCCTATTCGGTCGGCAAGCGAAGCACAAGGGTTGAGTTGTTCGGCGAAAGTAGCCAGAGGCCCCTTACAGGTGGAGCAGAGGTCCTTCACCTCGCCAACGGCCACAAGGGCGCGGCGGAGCTGCAACATCTCGCGCGGATTGATGCGGCCCACGGCAGCTTTGGTGATGAGACGTTCGAGGTCGCCGATCTCCCTGACATGGCGTTGCAGCCGCTGACGCAGGTCAGCGTCACGGACAAGGGTATCGACCACGCCGAGACGTTCTTCGATGGCAGTGATGTCCTTCAATGGCATAAGTATCCAACGGCGGAGGAGACGTGACCCCATGGGAGTAAGCGTATGGTCGATGACGTCGAGCAGCGTTCGTGCCCCATCGTTGGGCGACGACACCAGCTCAAGATTACGCACTGTGAAACGATCGAGCCATACATAGCGATCCTGCTCCAAACGACTTAGACGGCAGATGTTTTGTGTGCGATCATGCTGCGTGTCCTGCAGATAATAGAGAACTGCTCCTGCAGCGATAATACCCATGTCGAGATCCTCGACACCGAAGCCCTTGAGCGACGCAGTACCGAACTGCTTGAGAAGAAGCTCATGGGCGAAGTCGGGAGCGAAGACCCAGTCATCGAAGGTGTTCGTATAGTATTTCTCGGCGCTGTGTTCCTGGAACCAACGCTGCTTCTTGCGCTGTAGAACCACCTCGGAAGGGTGGAAGCTGTCCAACAATTTGTCGATGTAACCGAGGTCACCCTGCGCTACAAAGAACTCACCAGTGGAGACATCAAGGAAACTGATACCGTGGATCTTGTCAGCGAGATGGAGGCCACAGAGGAAATTGTTCTCTTTCACTTCGAGGACCATGTCGTTATAGGCCACCCCGGGGGTAACAAGCTCTGTGATACCGCGCTTGACGAGACCCTTGGCGGTCTTGGGGTCTTCGAGCTGCTCGCAGATAGCCACCCGCATGCCGGCACGCACCAAGCGTGGCAGATACTGCTCGATGGCATGGTACGGGATGCCAGCCAAGTCGGTGTATTCGCCGCCCCCCGCCGTCTTGCGTGTCAACGTAATGCCCAGCACTTGTGACGCCTTGCGGGCGTCGTCTCCGAAAGTCTCGTAGAAGTCTCCCACACGAAAGAGAAGCATCGCGTCGGGGAATTTCTTCTTCAACTCGGCGTGCTGCTTCATCAGCGGCGATTCATTATCAGTCTTCTTAGCCATCAACGATGTCGGGAAATGAAGTTGCAAAGATACGACATTTTTCGAAATCTGCAAAACTTAAAAAAACATAAAACCCGTAATTACGCGCAATATAATATATGAATAGTCGTTATGGTCATATAAAAAAAATAACAAACCCATGAAAACATTTAGACACTATCTGAGATTTGCCATGCCCGTCGTTGCCACGGTGGCGCTGCTGTTCAGCTCCTGCTCGTCCAGCCTGAAAGAGAAAGAGGCCCAAGTGCCCAATGACGCATATTTTGTGGCCAATGTTAATCTCGGCACCCTCTGGGAAAAGGGGGATTTAAAGAACATCGAGAACTTGAAGACTTATTCGATGATCCAAGACGGATTGAGCAGTCTTCCCCAACTTGAGAGATTCGTCACAAACCTGCTGAAAGACCCGTCGAGCAGCGGTATTGACACCGGCAAGGACATCTTGTTCTTTGTTGCCAAGAATGGCAAATCGCCGATGGTCACCCTCACCGCCACCCTCAAGAACAGAGAGACCTTCACCGACTTCCTCAACACGCTGAGCAAATATGCCGACTTCAAACTTGAGATTGACGACAAGAGCGACAACGGTCTGTTCTATGCCACCCTCGACAAGGATGCCGTGGCCGTATACAACGAGAAGAGCGTCGCTCTGGTCATCGCCACCGACCGCGAGAGCCGCAAGGGCATGAACGAATACGGTGCCTCTCTCTTCGAGATGGAAGAGAGCGAGAGTCTCTTCGCCAACAGCCAGTTCAAAGAATACTGGAACAACCGCAAAGAGATAGGCTACTACCTGCCCCTCAGCAACATCATGAACGACAAGGACCTCATCCCCGCGTATGCCATGAGCGAGATGAAGAGAGAGATGGGCGACGAGCAGTTCAACGCCTTAAAGAACGTCACGACCTTCTGCTCCATGGCCTTTCAGAACGGAAGCATCGACATGCATTTCAAGACCCTCGGTCTGCCTAGCAACTACAAGTTAACGGGTTCCGGCATCCCCTCTTCCCTGATGAGATTTATGCCCGACCACACCTTGGCAGCCTTGAGCATCAGCGTCGATATGCCCGCCCTCATGAAGATCTGGGAGTCCAACAAGGAAATCCGCCAAGCTTTCAACGAGCGCATCGAAGGCACGTCATACACCGTCAAAGACCTCTTCAGCCTGTTTGGCGGAAACCTTGTGGCCAGCTTCTATGGCATGGACAACAACGGCATGCCTCTCTTCGCCGTATCTGCCGACGTGAAGGACAACGCCATGGTGGCACAGCTCCTTGAATCGTTCGGCGACGCCGGCATCCAGCAGACCGGCAATATCTACTCCATGCCCATCGAAGGCATGCCCTCGTGGCTCTACAGCAACGGTAACACCATAGCCTTCACCAACGACGGGAATGCCGCCAACCTCTATGCCGTCGGCGGCTACGGCAACGGCCTCGGCCAGGTGGCCTCGAAGATTCAGAAAGGCAACTATTTCTACATGGACCTGAATCTCCACAACTACCCCGGCATCCTGCTCGACATGATTGGCTACCGCTATGACCCGACCCTCGAACAGGTGCTTTCAATGCTCAACAGCCTTGAAGTCATCTCTATGGGAGACAACGAAGGTCTTTTCCGTATCAATCTCAACAATACCGACAACAGCCTCGCCCTCATCGTCAACCTCGTGGACCAGCTGATTATCAACGAGATTAACCACGCAAACAGACTCTACAGCTACACTGACTGGGAGGATGACACCTACGACTACATAGCAGATACAGTTGTGGAAGCAGTAGCGTGGTAATAGTCCATTGATTGACACGTCACCAAATGACGATAGAACTCAAGAACCTGAAACCCCATTATATGTCGGAGTCGGAAGTCGCCGGCTCCGACATATATTTACAACCCAGCGTGTGCTTTGAGCGTGGGAAAAAATACATGGTATGCGCCAAATCAGGACACGGAAAGACTTCTCTGCTGAATTTCATCTACGGAAGCAACCTCAACTACGACGGCGCCATCGACTATCACGAGACTGTGGCTTCACCATTCGACCTGCGACAGCGCAAACTGAGTTATATATTCCAAGACCTCTGCCTCTTTCCTGAACTGACGGCCTTGGAAAACGTGCAAATCAAGAACAATCTCACTAACCACAAGACAGAGGTGGAACTTGAAGCTCTGCTTGACAGAGTACTCCCTGCCGAGAAAAAACATCAGCCACTGCGCACCCTTTCGCTGGGGCAGCGGCAGCGCGTGGCAACGGTGCGAGCCCTCTGCCAACCTTTCGAGTTCCTGCTGATGGATGAGCCCTTCAGCCACCTCGACCGTGCAAACTCACAGATTGTGGCCGACTTGGTGATGCAGGAAGTGGAGTTACAACGAGCCGGCCTCATCGTCACCGCCCTCGACGCCATCAACTTTTTCCCTTTTGATATCAGGATGAACCTATAGTGCCATGCTTCGACGATTGCAAAAAAAGACCCTCATTCCTGCCCAGATAATCGGTTATACGGTGACTCTGCTTGTGGGCGTCACCATCGTTCTGCTCGCCTTTCAGCTCTACTCTGATGTCAAGCCCCTGCTTACCCAACAGACTGACGTATTCAAAAACCATGCCGTCACCCTCTCGAAAAATGTCCGTGGGCTCAGCACCGCACAAAAAAGCAGGATATATTTCGACGAAGAGGAGATAGAGAACATCCGCAAGCAGCGTTTTGTCAAAGATGTAGCCCTGTTCCGCTCATCGACTTTCGAAACCCAAGCATCCATACGCATTGGGGCGCAAGGGCTATACACAGACCTCTTCTTCGAGAGTGTTCCTGACAACTATATCGACGTAACGAGCGATGAATGGAAATGGGACCCCACCTCCAACTTCATCCCCATCATCATCCCCGAAGACTACCTGAGCCTCTATAACTTCGGCTTCGCCGAGAGCCAGTCACTGCCTGTCATATCGAAAGGTGCCCTTGAGCAAGTGAACATCACCATCGATATCAGGGGCAACGGCCGCCATCGTCGTTTCGACAGCCGTGTGGTGGGCTTCTCAGGAAAAATCAACACTATCCTCACTCCCGATGCATTCCTCTCCTGGGCCAACGAGGAATACGGCAGTGGCAGCAGCAACGCCGCGTCGAGGCTGCTCATAGAGTTCTCTGATGCATCCGACGAGACAATACCCACCTTCATCGAACAGAACGACTACAACATCAAACAAGACGAACTGGAGACCAGCAAGAGGGTATTCTTTTTCAAGCTAGCCATAGCTGCCGTTCTTACGGTGGCCATCATCATCATCGTTCTCTCGGTGGCATTCATCGTCATGAGCCTCAACCTGATTGTGCAACGTAACCGAGACCTCTTCGTCAACCTCTACGGCATAGGTTATTCGCCCAAGGTCATCGCCCGCTTCTACCAGCAAACTGTCAGCATTATTACTGCTGCCGACATGGTGGTAGCCATTGGGGCCGCCGTGTTGCTTCGTAATATCTATGTGGAAAGGCTGTCCAGAATGTTCCAAATCGACGGGAGCATAGTACCTATCATCATCTCCGCACTCGCGCTCACCGTCATCCTTATCATCGCCTACAACATCATTATCCTGCGCACTATCAAGAACACCGTGGAGCCTGCGAGAAGTAATGACTGACGAGGCCGAAGTCAAAGCCGTCGACCACCACTCGGTTTTTGGTTGTACGACCAAGGAAACAGCAGTTGAGTCGTGCATCGTCCATCTTCAGTAGGAAGGTGTCGTCTTGAGTTTCTTCCAACACCACAAGGTAGCGTCCTTGCTCTTCGCCGAAGAGGAAGGCATCGAGTCTCACCTCGCGTGGAACCAAAATATCATACCCCAGCGGGGCCATGAAACGCAACAGTGAGCAGAAGACTCCCCCCTGCCCTACTTCGGAACGAGCAAGGACCATCTTGTTATCCACCAATGCATCGAGAACCATTTCAATGTATCGGCAGTCGTCCTCATGGCTGCCTGTCGACATAGGGTCGTCGACAAGATGCAGACAACGGCGGGCATATTCCGAATCAGCAAACTCACTGCTTACATTACCCACCATGTATAACAAGAGGCCTGTCGTGAATTGGGAATCAGGAAATGGGAATTGTAAGTTTTTGCATAGTTCGGTGGCTATCGCCAAACAGTCCTTGACGCGAGGTTCTCGTATAGACTTATGATCGGCGGTACCTCCATAGAGATAATCGTTACGTTCCACCAGATGATGCTGTCCACGCAGCCATCCATATAGGCTCTGCTGCTTCCCGTTGCTTTCCCACATAGCCAACAATGTGGACAACTCGTCAATGGTTGGTTGTCGTCCTATAATATCAAGCACTTCGTCGTAAGCCTGGCGCGAAATGCCCATAGCTTCTACTTGCTCAAAATCTATGGTGGATTCATTCATTGGCTGTAAGCTCTTCAAAGAGGGCCTTGCATCCCGTGTAGATGTCATCCCAGGCAATACTGAATTTGCGCGTGTACCATGGGTCCGACACATTGCGTCCATGGTGCTTGGTGTCGCTTGCAGGCGTATGGTCGAGCAGTAGAGAGACCTTTCCCTCTGGATCGTTGTCGAAAAGTATCCGCATGCTGTTCAAATTCTCCTGGTCCATGCCAATAATGATATCGTAAAGGTTATAGTCCTCTGCGACGAGTTTGCGTGCTGTCTTGCCAGGACATCCTATTCCATGACGTGCCAGTTCCTGTCGTGCCATGGGATAGACAGGATTGCCCACCTCTTCGTCGCTGGTAGCAGCCGAGGCTATCTCAAACTCAGTGTCGCGACCGGCGGAGCGCACCAACTTCTTCATGATGAACTCTGCCATAGGGCTGCGACAGATATTTCCGTGACAGACGAAAAGCAATTTAATCATGATGCAAAGATACGACTTTTTTTTGAAATATAAAAATATAATTAAAAACAGTCAGGTAAAAAAGAAAAGAGGATGCTCTTCAGAGCATCCTCTTTTCGTCAGGTAGAGTTACTCACTACCGAACCACGACCACGCGCTTGGCGGGAGCGTTGCCGACCTTGACAAGGTAGACACCGGTAGCCGTCATGCGGAACTCGAGGGTTTCGGGAGCGTTGAATTGGCGATCCATCATACGACCATTGACATCGTAGACGTAGACATCGTGGCCTTCGGCGCCGCGGACGATGATGCGGGTGTCGGTGCTGTAGATGGTCACATTGGCCATGTCAACATCGTTGATACCCTGCTTCTCGGCGAAGACGGCGGTGAGGGTGATGTCCTCAGTCACCTGGAAGATGTAGGTGCTGTTGGTAGACACCGTTTCAGTACCGTTGACCCAGCCCACGAACTCGTAGCCTTCGTTAGCGGTAGCAATAGCGGTGAAGTAGCCGTTCTCTACGATGGAGCCGCTCTCGCTGACAGTACCCCACTCGCTGTTCGCGGAGACCAGCGTGACAGTGTAGATCGGGTTGACAGTCAGTGTCAGGGTCACGATGCTGTCGCAACCGTTGGCGGCGTTGGTAGTATAGGTGTAGACACCACTCTCGGTGTAGGTCTCACCATTCCAGAGGTAGCTGCCGTCGGCAGTAGCCACGAGGTTGGTGTACACCGGCATGTTGATGGTCAGTATCAGCGTCACGGTGCTGTCGCAGCCGTTAGCAGCGGTGCTGGTGTAGGTGTAGGTGCCGCTGGTAGTGTAGGTCTGGCCGTTCCACTCATAGCTCGAGCAAGCATCCTCGACGAGGGTCACTTCGACGGGCTGGTTGACGGTGAGGGCCAGGGTCACGGTGCTGTCGCATCCGCTGGCGGCGGTGAACACCTGCGTGTAGTTACCGCTGGTAGTGTAGGTCTGACCATTCCAGCTGTAGCTGCCGCAAGCAGTCTCGGTGAGGTTGGTGCTGACCGTGCTATTGATGGTCAGGTTCAAAGTCACGACGCTGTCGCATCCGCTGGCGCTGGTAGTGGTGTAGGTGTAGGTGCCGCTGGTGGTGTAGGTCTGGCCGTTCCAGTTGTAGCTGCCGCAAGCGGTAGCGTTCTCCGTGCTGTAGACAGGCTGCAGACGGGTGAAGGCCAAGGTAACCACACTGTCGCAACCGGCAGCATTGGTGGTGGTGTAGGTGTAGAGACCGCTGGTGGTGTAGGTCTGACCATTCCAAGTGTAGTCACTGCAGGACTCGTAGAGGACGGTGCTGCTGGTGGGCTGGTTGATGGTCAGGTTCAGCGTCACGGTGCTGTCGCAGCCATTGGCGGCGGTAGCAGTGTAGGTGTAGCTGCCACTGTTGACATAGGTGATGCCATTCCAGGTGTAGCTGCCACACTCGCTCACGGTGACGGTGTTGGTAACAGCGTTGTTGATGGTCAGGTTCAGCGTAGCTACAGCAGCGCAACCGTTAGCGTCGGTGAAGTTGCTGGTGTAGGTGCCGCTGGTGGTGTAGGTCTGACCGTTCCAGTTGTAGCTGTTGCAAGCCACAGCGCTCTCAGTGGTATTGGCGGGCTGGAGGATGGTCAGGTACAGCGTGCCAGTAGCAGCGCAACCGTTGACATCAGTGAAGTCGCGGGTGTAGGTGCCGCTGGTGGTGTAGGTCTGGCCATTCCAGGTGTAGCTGTCGCATGCCACCTGAGACTCGGTGGTATTCATCGGCGTATTCACCGTGAGGGTCAGAGTCACGACGCTGTCGCAGCCGTTGACATTGACGGTCTGGTAGGTGTAGGTGCCGCTGGTGGTGTAGGTCTGGCCGTTCCAGTTGTAGCTTCCGCAAGCCGTAGCATTGACGGTGGCGGTGGAGCTGTTGTTGACGGTCAGGTTCAGCGTGGCAACAGCAGCGCAACCGTTAGCATCGGTGAAGTTGCTGGTGTAGGTACCACTGGTGGTGTAGGTAGTGCCGTTCCAGGTGTAGCTGTCGCAAGCCACGGCATTCTCCGTGGTGTTGACGGGCTGGAGGATGGTAAGCGAGAGGGTAACAACACTGTCGCAGCCATTGGTGGCGGTGGTAGTGTCGGTGTAGATACCCGAGGTGGTGTAAGTCTCACCATTCCAAGTGTAGCTGCCGCAAGCGGTCTCGCTGATGGCAGTGGACACAGGCTGGTTGACAGTAAGGGTGAGAGTGACCACGCTATCGCAGCCGTTCTCAGCGGTGAAGGTCTGAGTGTAGACACCGGTAGCAGCGTAGGTGATGCCGTTCCAAGTGTAGTTGCCGCAGACGGTCTCGCTGATGGCAGAAGCCACAGGCTGGTTGACGGTCAGGTACAGTTTCTCGGTGTGAGTGCAACCCTCATCATTGGTCGAGGTGAAGGTGTAGTCACCACTCTCGGTGTAGGTCTCACCATGCCAGTTGTAGAAGTTGCAGCTGGTGGCATAGGCCTCGCTGGAGGTGCTGGCATTCACGGTCAAGTGCAGGACGCTGATGCTGTCGCAGCCAGCAGCGTTGGTGCCATTGAAGGTGTAGTCACCGCTCTCGACGTAGGTAGTACCATTCCAGGTGTAGCTATCACAGGCGTTGACAGTCTCGTTGCTGTTGGTGCTGTTGTTCACCGTGAGCACGAGGTAAGTGGTGCCATTGCAGCCATCGCTGGTGGTATAGTTATAGGTGTAGACACCGCTGGCGGTGTAGGTCTCGCCGTCACCCTCTTCCCACTTGTATTCGTCGCAGACAGCCATCTCAACAGTGTTGATAGTGCTGGCGTTGACAGTCAGGTGGAGAACATCGGTGCTGGCGCAGCCATTGCCGTCAGTGTAATCATAGGTGTAGTCACCGCTCTCAGTGTACTGGGTGCCGTTCCACATGTAACCGTCGCAGACGATCTCGTTGTACTCGGTACCAGCATTCTGGTTGATGGTGAGGGTGAGGACATCCATCGTGGTGCAGCCTTCAGCGTTGGCGTAAGCCTCGCTGGTGTAGGTGCCGCTGGCGGTGAAGTTATAGGTCTCACCGTCGCCGGCGTTCCAAGCATAGCTGTCGCAAGCCACAGCTTCAACCGGGTTGTTGATGACATCGCCCACAGTCAGGGTCAGGGTCACGATGCTGTCGCAACCGTTGACGGTGTTGAGGCTGTCGATGAAGGTGTACTCGCCGGCAGTGGGCAGGTCAGCAGCAGCAATATTGAAGTTGTTGCCAGTGTAGCCGTTGCCAAGGCAGACCTGGTCGGTGAGGCTGGTTTCCTTGGTCTCATTGACGGTGAGGACCAGGACTTCCTCGCTGACGCAGTTACCGTCACCATCGTTGACGCTCTCAGTGTAGGTACCAGAAGTACTATACTTGGTGTCGTTGACGGCCCAGGTGTAGGTCTGGTTGTCGCAGATGGCCACCTCGGTGACAGTCTGAGGATTGACAGTGAGATAGAGGAAGATAGTCGAATCGCAACCTGTAGCGGGGTTGGTAACCACCGTGGAGGTCTCAACGCTCTCGTCGATGACAGCGATTTCTTCGCCATTCACGACCCAAGTGTAGGGACCACAGACGGTGACACGCTCGATGCCAAAGGCATGACCGGTACCGATGGTCAGGTGCAGCGTGTCGGTGCTGGCGCAGCCGGCAGCGTTGACGTAATCATAGGTGTAGGTTCCGGAGACGGTGTAGTCGTTACCGTCGCCTTCGGTCCAGGTGTAGCTGTTGCACTCAACAACCGTAGCCACGTTGTTGGTCGACTGATTGACCGTGAGGGTCAGGGTGTCGATGCTCGGGCAGTTGTTGGCGTCGGCATAGTCATAGGTGTAGGTACCAGAGACCATGTACTTCGTACCATGCCACAGAGTGCTGTCGCAAACCATCATCACATCGGTGTGACCGCTGTTCTGGTTGACGGTCAGGTTGAGGGTGTTGGTGCTCGGGCAGCCGTTCTCGGCTTCGTAGTCGAAGTAGTAGGTACCGCTTACGGTGTAGGTCTCGCCGTTACCACCCTCGGCAGCCGTCCAGGTGTAAGTGTCGCAAACAGTCTTGGTGACAGTCTGGTTGCTGTTCTCACGCAGGGTCAGCGTCAAGGTGTTGGTGCTCGGGCAACCCTCGACAGTGTTGTAGTCGTAGGTGTAGGTGCCGGCAGTGGTGTAGGTAAGGCCGTTACCACCCTCTTCAACCGTCCAGATGTAGCTGTCGCAAGCGTCGACAGTGTACTCAGTGCTGGTGTTGTGGTTGATGGTCAGGTTGAGCGTGTTGGTGCTCGGGCAACCCTGGGCGGTATTGTAGTCGTAAGTGTAAGTGCCACTCTCGGTATAGGTCTCGCCATTACCACCGTTGGCAGCAGTCCATGTGTAAGTCTCGCAAGCGGGAACATCATAGACAGTGTTGGTGTTGTGGTTGATGGTGAGCATCAGGGTCACCGTGCTGTCGCAGCCGTACTGGTTGACAGTGGCGAAGGTGGCGTTAGAGGTGCTTTCAGTGTAGGTGTTGCCATTCCACTCGTAGCTGTCGCAAGCCGTACGGCGCTCGGTAGCATAGACCACCGGGTGCTGGGTCAGCGTCAGGTACTCGATAGTGGTCAGCAGGCTGTCAGCGTTCTCAATCGTGTCATAGATATAATAGGTATGAGCATGATCGAAGTCGGAGGTAGCGGTGCTGATGGTCTGGCCACGCCAGGTGTAGCTGTTCTCAGTGACGCAGATGTCGGCAGTCTCAGCCTCGGTGTAGTTGTTCACCAGGTTGATAGTGACATCGACGATACTGTCGCAGTAGTAGTTGGAGCTGAAGTGTACCTCACGATACTCAGTGGCATTGACAAAGTCTTTGTTGGCCTGAGCACTGAAGTCGAAGGTGCTGTCACCATAGTTGAGCACACCAAGGCTGATGGGGAAGTTAACCACATCGGTGGTGGTGATGCTCTGGGTGAGGGTCAGGTTCAGCATGTAGATGCTGTCGTAGCCATTCTGCTGAGGAACAACATAGGTCGGCATGTAGTAGACATACTCCTGATCGGTCGAGTTGTAGTAGATGGCGTTCTGGTTGTCAGCATTCTGATGAGCAGCACGCTCCTCGCTCGAGAGCCAAGTGTAGGTCTTGCCGTTGCGCCAAGTGTACTCGCTGCAGTTCGAAGCGACCTCGACCTCGAGGAGGGCGGTGCCGACATGGAGTTCGATATTCAGCAAGCTGTCGCAGTTGGCGGCGTTGGTGTAGGTCTCAGTGATGTTGTAGACGCCAGGCTCGTAGAACGTGACATTGTTGTTCTGGGCAGTATACTGGTAAGAACCGTCACTGACATAGAGCACGCTGTCGTAGCTGCTGGTGCTGTTGATGGTGAGGTGCAGAGTGTTGGTGGTGCCGCAACCATTGGTATCCGTCGTACGGGCGGTATAGTCACCCGACGTGGTGTACAGACGGTTGTTGATGCTCCAGGTGTACTCGTCGCAAGCCGTCTCAGTCACTTCAACACCAGTGGTGTTGACATTGATGGGGAGGTGTAACGTGTCGACGCTGGCGCAACCGGCAACGTTGGTGTACTCGTAGGTGTAGTCGCCAGAAGCGGTGTAGGTGGTACCATGCCATTCGTAGCTGTCGCACTGGGTGAGAGTCTCACTGTTGTGCGTGGCGGCATTGATGGTCAGGTGCAGCGTGTCGGTACTGGCGCAACCGGCCTCGGTGTTGTAATCATAATTGTAGTCGCCACTGACATAGTAGGTGGTGCCGTGCCAAGTCATGCTGTCGCAAGCCGTCTCGGTGTAGGCGGTGTGCGTGGGCATGTTGATGGTCAGGTGCAGCGTATCCACACTCGGGCAACCACTGGTAGCAGTGTAAGAATAGGTCGTGTCACAGCTGACGGTGTAGGTCTCACCACTACGATCCCAGAAATAGCTGACGCAAGCTGTATCAGTGTAGCCCTGGTTGGTGTTCTTCTTAATGGTGAGGTGCAGCGTGTCGGTGCTGGCGCAACCGGCAGCGTTGGTGTAGCTGTTCATGTAGTCGCCGCTCTCGGTGTAGGTGAGTTCGCTGCCGTTGTTGCTCCAGGTGTAGGTGTCGCAGCTTTCAGCAGTGAAGGCATCGTGAGTGCTGGCGTTAATAGTGAGGTTCAGCGTGACGGTGCTGTCGCAACCGCGGGCAGTGGTGGTCTGGAAGGTAGCAGTGTTGTTGGAAGCAAAGTACCAAGTTCCGTTCCACTCGATGCTGTCGCAAGCAACCTTGGTGTCAACAGCCAGGTTGTTGACCGGCAGCTGATAGATGTAGATGCTGTCGACAGTCTCGTCGAGGGTACCTGCATTCTCGACATACTCGAAGGCGAAGGTGTGGCCAGGAGTGCCGAGGATCTGTTCACCATGCCAAGTATAGGTAGCCTCATTGTCGCACACGGTGTCGCGGGTGACAGTGTAGTTGTTCACCAGGTTGATAGTGTAGTCGACATAGTTGGCGCAGTAGGCGGTGGAAGCCTCCATGACGGTGTCGCGTTTGTAGAACATAGTGCCTACGACGGTCTCACCAGAGAAGTTGTAGGTCTTGTTGTGATCAACATCGATACCTTCGATAGTCCAGGTACCCAAGCTCAACGGGAGGTTGAGGGTGTCGGTGGTGTACTCAGCCTGCATGAGGTTGAGGACAAGCATCTTGACCTGGAGCATCTCACCACTGGTGCCGAAGACGGTATCCACCGGGTAGGTGTAGACATAACGGTTGTCGGTGAGGTCTTTGAAGAGAGCCATGCCATGGCTCTGGCGCTCAGAGACAGGAATCCATCCATAGGTGTGGCCGGTGCGATCCCAAGTGTAGGTACCGCAGGCGGTGACATGGAGGGTGTCGATTGTACTGAGAGCCGGGATGACGAGGCGGAGGATATAGGTGCTGTCGCATCCGGTCACCACGCTGGTGGAGCTATCCACGATGTCGCCATCGGTTTCAAAGTTGTAAGGAGCAACGTAGAGAACACCGTTGAAGCGGTAGCTGGCGGTGTCGGCATTGACCACGATGGTATCAATGACGGTGATAGGCTGGTTGATGGTCAGGTGCAGGACGCTGTCGCCCACACAGCCGTTGACATCAGTGAAGCTCACGTTATAGTCACCGCTGGCGGTGTAGTCAGTACCCATCCAAGTGTAGGTGACGCAGGCAGCCACAGTCTCCTCGACACCAGCGTTGGTGTTGATGGTGAGGTTGAGGGTGGCGGTGCTGTCGCAACCAGCAGCGTTGATGGTATCGAAGGTGTATTCACCGCTCGTAGTGTAGGTAGTACCATTCCAGGTGTAGGTGTCGCAAGCAGTGTCAGCCATGGTGCTGTTGCTGCTGGCGTTAATGGTGAGGTTCAGAGTAGCCACACTGTCGCAACCGTTGGCAGCAGTGTAGGTTCTGGTGTACTGACCGCTCTCGGTGTAAGTGGCGGTGACATTCTGGTTATCAGTCCAGGTATAGCTGTCACAAGCCGTCATCGGGATGGTCTCGAGAACGTTGCGGTTGATGGTGTAGGCAATGATGGTGTCGTTGCCCTTGACATCGTTGTTCTTCCACACACCCGACACAGCGTCAGTGTCGAGGACAACTCTGGTGTTGCCCACCTCGATGGTGTAGGGCAGCTGGTTCTCGCAGATCACGACGGGCTCGCCCATGGTGAAGTGGAGCATCAGCACGCTGTCGCAACCCTGAGCCACGGGGACTTCATAATAGACACCTTCCACATCGGCGCTGTACTCAGTACCGTTGGCCCAAGTGTAAGGATCGTTGCTGTAGACATACTGCTCGTTCAGAGTGTTCTGATTGACCCTGTAGGTCACGTAGTGGACACTGTCGCAGCCATTCGCGGCGGCGCCGGCCTCCTCGAGGAAGGTCATGGTCTTGCGGTAGGTCTCACCTCTGTACTCGTAGCTGGTGCAGACATCGATAGTGTCATAGCTGCGGGCAGTGTCGCTGATCGTCAGGTTGAGGGTGACGATGTGGCGGCAGCCGTAGTCGTTGACAGTCTCGTACTCCTCGGTGTAGGTGCCGGGCTCGGTGTAGTGAGTGCCGGTGAGATCCCAAGTGTACTCGTAGCAGGCCTCGACAGTGTCAGCTTCGCGGGTGACAGGGTTCACGGTGTAGTTGACCGTGACAGTTCTGGCGCAGCCAGCCTCAGTCTCCCAGTTGGCAACAAGGCTATTGTTATAGACAGCCTCGTTAAGGCCAGCGGCGGCGATAGTCAGCGGCAGGGTGTCGTTACCATCAATATAGTTGTAGATCAGCGTACCATTGATAGTGTCAGCTTCGGTGAACTGACTCTCGCAATAGATCATGTCGACAGTCTCTTCGACGGTCGGATTGACAGTGAGTTCCACCTGCTTGGTCAGTTTGCAACCGGCCTCGTTGAGACCGCTTTCATCCCAAGTGAGGGTGTAAGTGCCAGCGTCATAATCAGCACCGTAGAACACAGTGTTGTTTTCGGCGATCCAACTGCCGTTCTTGCAGATGGTAACAACCGTATCGACAACCTCGGTCGGATACTTCGGAGTGAGGCGCAGCACCTCGATGCTGCTGCAGCTCGAAGCCACATAGCCGGCCTCAGCCAGGTCAACGCTCATGTTGTAGATAGCAGCGCCATTGACCATGTCGGCGGTAATGGTGGCAATCTCGAAGGGTTGATTGTTGACATCGGTGATGGTCCAAGTGTAAGGCAAGCACTCTGTAGCGATGGTGGTGTGGTAGGTCGAGGGAGTCACGGTGAGGTGCAGACGGGTCAGCTGGTCGTGACCGTCAGTGGCACGGGTACGGATCTCATAGTCTCCGCTCTCGCGCAGGTAGACGGGCTCGATATGACCAGTGCAGTCGTTCTCGTCATCGAAGATCACGGCATTGGCCACTTCATACTCGTCGCAAGCCTCGACAGCAACCCAGTTGAGGATGTCGGTCACAGGATTCAGGACGAGGTGCAGCTGGGCAATCTCGTTGCAGCCGTCGGCATTGGTGCCGGTGACAAACTCGATGCCGTCATCAATATCCGCATTGAAGTTGTAGGTCAAGCCATCAATCCAAGTGTAGCTCTCAGCGTCACGCACGCAGTGGAAGTCCTCGTGGTAGCTCTTGTAGTTGACCGTCAAGTCGAGGGTAACCACAGAGTCGCAACCCCACTGGTTCTGCAGCGTGAAGGTGGGCTCATTGGTAGAAGCGGTATAACTCTCACCGTTGAGGCTCCAGGTGTAGTTGTCGCAAGCCGTCTCGGTCTGGACACCGGTGTTCTGGTAGTTGACGGTGAGGTTCAAGGTCACCACGCTGTCGCAACCCTTGGTGGTCTGGAGAGTGGTCTGATAGGCGCCACTCACAGTGTAGGTCTCGTTGTTGAGAGGCCAGGTGTAGGTGTCGCAGACAGTGTTCTCCACCGAAGCGGGATTGTGGGTGTTGACAGTGAGGTTGAGGTTGTAGCGGGCAGGGCACTCGCCAGAGGTGGTGTCAATATAGGTGATGACAGTGCTCTCGGTGGCGGTGTAGGCTTGCTCGTAGATACCCTCGCCGAAGGTGAAGGAAGCGCCCTCGCAGAGTTCGCGGGTGGCGTTGTTGACGGCGGTGTCCTCAACCACGAAGGTCAGGTGCACCAAGCTGTCGCAACCGTGGGCGATGGTGAAGTGCTGGTCGAAGTTGCCGGCCTCGGTGAGGCTCATAGCGCCCCAAGTGTAAGGCAGCATGCCGATACAGGCGCTGCGCTCCTCTGCCAGCTCATAGCTGGGATGGACGGTGACGGCAGCGGTGGTGAACTCGTTCACGCAGCCGTTGAGGTCGGTCACGGTCACAGTGTAGGTGCCGGTGGTGGTGGGCACGGTGGTCGTCACAGCGGTGGTGGCACCGGTGCTCCACTCATAGGTGTAGCCGTCGACAGCCTGAGCAGTCAGGGTGACTTCGTCGTTCAAGCAAAGCTCGCTGACCGAGGTGGTCGGCGTGGCAATGACGGGCAGCGGGTTGACCGTAACGGTGTATTCGGCCGTCACAGCGCAGGCACTGGTGTTATTGGTAGTGGCGGTGACCGTGTAGGTCGTCGTCTCGGTGGGGCTCACCGTGAGGGTGGTACCGGTACCGACATTGGTCGTACCTCTCTTCCAGACATAGCTGGCGTCAAGGGCATTGGCATCGGCCACCGTGAGGGTGGTGCTCTGACCGAAGCAGATTGCGTTCTCGCCGCTGATAGTCAGGGCGGGGATCGGTGTGGTGGTCACGGTCAACGTGGCAGGCAGGCTGGTGCAGCCCGTCGTCGGGTTGGTGGCCACAACGGTATAGGTGTTGCTCTCGTGAGGATTGACCACGCGGTTGGCATCGGTGCTGGCATCCTCCCATTCGAAGGTAGCGCCGGTAGTGTTGCTACGGGCCAACAGAGCCATGTCGGCATTGTCGCAGAAGTCGGCAACTTCAGTCACCACACGACCGCTGTAGCTGATGGCAGCCGTGGGGGCGGCATTGACCTGGAGGGCCAGGACACCCACCGAGTCGGCACCATAGACACTCTGCAGGGTCACTCTGTAGTTGCCGGTGGTGGTATAGGTCTGACCGTAGAACTCAAACGTGTCGCGCTCGCACATCACGTGGCTGTAGTTCAGCTCGTAGGTGGGGTGCACGGTGAGGGTGAGGTGGCGTGCCACGCTGTCATAGCCGGCCACGTTGGTCAGCCAGAAGGTGATATCCTCGTTACGGTCGGGAGCGGCATCCATAGTGGAGTGCTGTGTGTAGGTCTGGCCGTTACCGGCAGTCCAGGTGTAAGTGCCGTTCACCTCGACGACATCCTCAATGGGAGTCATGTTGGCGTAGGGCTGCTCGCAGGTCACCAGGAACTTGAAGCCGATGTTGGCAAAGGCGTTGTCGGCATCGCTCGTGAAGACGAGGGTGACATAGCCGCTGTCTTGCCAGAGTTCGCTCTGGGTCATGTAGTCGATGCTACCGCTGCCGGTGTAGCGGCCAACGAGGTTGTTGGCATTGGCAGCGCCGCGGTAGACGTTCAGGTAGTCGTAACCGTTCTCCAGGTCATAGTCGCCCTGGATGCGGGCCACGTGACCAGCCTGGCCGGGACGCACCACATAGGTAGCGTTGAGGCCGCCGGCATAGGTACCACCCGTGGTATCGGGCATGATAAACTCGTTGCAAGCCACGATGGTGCCGCCGTTGTTGGGCAGGTTGTTCACCTTCTCGCGCAGCTTGACGGTCAGGTCGTCGAGGTAAACAATATTGTAGCCGGTGGTCGGCTTGGGAGCCTTGAGGGCAATGTAGCGACCATTGCCTTCGTAGGTGCTCATGTCAGCCTCGAAGTACTCATAGCTGGTAGTGGTGGGAAGGATGGTGTCGACAGCCACAAAGGTGCTGGCATCCTCAGGATCGGTCATCACACCGACCACAACCTTTCCTACATAAGTAGCGGTGGTACTACTCTCACGGGCGTAGAATCCAACAACCACGGTGTCGAGGTCGAAGCCGAACTGCGGAAGGATAGCATACTGGTCGCCGTAGGCAGCCGTAGTGTAGGTGTAGAAGCGCATCTGGTTGTTGCCACTATGGCTATAGCTTGCACTATTATAGGCAATGGGATAGCCAGGATAGCCTGTAGTGGAGGTACCACTGGTAGTCGTGGAGGTATTGATGTAGTCCCAGCAATTGGGCAGCACATGGTTGTTGATGGTGCTGCTGGTGGTACCGGTGACGCCGTCAAAGTTCTCCACGAGGGGCATGTCGGCATACTGCCAGACGCCGCACTGCGTGGTGCCAGTAGCCACGGAGCTCCAATCGCTCTTGTCGTCGGAGCTGCAGATGGCGCGGACATAGAACTCATACTTGGATGAGTGGTTCAGATCGGGCACCACACAGTTGGTGTTGTTGGTGGTCTCCAACTTGGTGCCACGCTCAGGATCAAAGCCCTCGGGACCATAGGACACCTCCCAGCGTGTAGCGGCGGTGGGGGCTTCCGTGTTGTTGGCCCAAGTGAGGGTAGCGGAATTCGAGGTAGTGCCGGTGACCGTCAGGCTGACGGGAGCCCAGCAGGTGGGATAGGTGGTGAAGCTGGCCTTGGTCCATTTGCTGTGGTCGTTCTCGCCACAGACGGTGCGGACATAGACGTCATAGTTGGTATTGGCGGCCAGGTCGGCATTAATAATATATGTATTTACATTATTAAGAGCGGGGACAAGCACACCCTGGGTCTCGGGGTTGAAGCCCTCGAGGCCATACTTCAGCTCGAAGTTGTTGACCACAGGACGCAGGTCGGTGCGAGCAGCCCAGTTGACGGTCACAACATTGGCGGGAGTGATAGCAGTGGTCACTGTAGCAGGAGCGAAGCAGGTCACATCGGTGTTGCAGGGAGCGATGAAGGTGATGTTGGCGCGGTAAGTAGTACGGCTGGAACCAGTAATAGTAGCCAGCTGCTCTTCCGTGTACTGAGAGCCATCCTTGCGCTGATACATCGTGATGTTGCTCACACCAGTATTGTGCGTATAGGCGCGACGAGAAGCGTTACCATCACCAGCGCCAGCATTCATCAGAGTGACAACTACAATATTGCTGTTGCCGTCCCACTGGAAAGCGTTGTTAAAGACATACTCTTGCTCACCAGCACCAGTACCATGTTCAATGAACACGGGGCCATAGACTTTAGTCAGTTCGCTGTATGGGACAAAGTCGCTTGTCGAGGCGAATGATGACTTGTCAGTATTGGCCAGCCAGATGGTGAAATACTTATCGTATGAGGCATCAATGGCCTGCCAGTTGAAGGCCAAGCCTGCAATATTGTTGGCGACACCGGCTTCGCGGAGTTCTTCAGCAGTGAAAATCTGCTGGCAGTAGGTGCTACCGTAGTTGGCCACAGGAACACCCGTGGTGGTGCCGGTACCATCTCCGATGGTGGTGCTGCCGCCATCGGGGCAAACGGTGCGGAAAGCGCACACAGTGCTCCAGGCACTTTCATCGGTGGCGGTGCAGTTGCTCTTCACATAGACCTCATAGTTGGCGTAGGCATCCAGACCGGTGAGCTCAATGCTGTTGGCAGTGCAAGCCACTTCGGTACCCTCGGTGGCGAGGTCGAAACCGGCCAGACCATACTTCAGCGTATAGGCAGCGGCATTGCCGGTCCAGGCGATGACAGCGGTGCTGTTGGTCACATTGCTGGCGGCGACAGCCGTCGGAGTGACGCACTCGGGTGTGGTGAAGGTGTAGGCCGGGTTGGCATTGCTCATCGAGAGCCAGGGGCTCTCGTCGAGCACCGGGCTGGTGGCGCAGGTGGCCTTGATATATACATAATAGGTAGTACCGGCCACAAGACCTGTGAGCTGAGCGGCGGGAGTGGTGCTGCCCGGCACAATCAGTTCTGTATAGTCGGTGGCGGCGGCGGTAGCGGGGTTGAAGTCGGCATCGGCATAACGCACCGTCCAGGTCTGCGGCACATCGCCGGGCTGACGCCAGGTGAGGTTGGCAGTGTTGTAGGTGATGTTGCTGGCACCGTAAGTACCGTCGATGATAGGAGTCTTACAGTTGGGGATAAAGGGAGTGGTGAAGATATAGCGTACCGTATCAGGGTCACCGCTTCCGCAGATGGCGTAGACATAGACGTCATAGGTGGTCTGAGCAGCCAAGCCGGAGATGGTATAAGTCCCATTGGCGATGGGGCTGACAGTGGTGCCGGCAGAGGCGGGATTGAAGCCCTGGGGACCATAGATGATACCATAAGACGGACTGGTCACATCCTCATTTGCATTGGTGAAAGTCAGGGTAGCGGCATATTCGGTCTCCGAGAGAGCAATGGCAACCTGCGGAGGATTGCACCTGCCAGTGATACAAGTAGCATACTGGATGCCCAGGCGGAGGTTGTTACGCGAAGAATAACGCGTACCTGAGGGTGGGTTGGAGGGATCGATATTGGTGCCGTCCTGATATTTATACATGGCCATATTGGTGTAGCCTGCACCGCCTTTAGCGCTCAGTCCACTGCTCCAGGAACCATTGTTATTGTCAACGACAACAACGAGATTGCCCGTACCTGTGTAATTGAACGGAGTGGTCAGGTTGTAGGTTTCCCAACCTGTAGCATTACCAATTGTGCCTGTGAAGACTTTGTCGGCATCCGTCACAGCGACCCAGTCGGTACCGCTTGCGAAGGAACTCTTGTCAGTCTCAACAAGGTATATATCTACTTGTCTCGATTTCACACCAGAGATGTCAAAAGCGATGCTGTTAATGATACCAGCACCACCAATTTCATCGGCAGTGTAAATCTGCTGGGAATAAGAGTAGTCATAAAGCGAATAGCCAGGAACATAGGTAAGGTTCGTCGTTCCGTTGCCGATGGTCACCTCTTCTTCTGCTCCGGGTGTGCCATAGCTGACGCAAGGATAGCGAGAGGTGCTGAAGGACACAGCATTGCTCCATTCGGTGGGGCCTTCGGGGTTACAGATGGCACGGACATAGGCTTCGTAGTTAGTGTTCGCTTCCAGATAATCGAGAGCCAATGTCGGGTTAGTGTTGACCATAATCGTGCTTCCCTCCTCATTGGGATCGAAACCAGGAGCGCCGAGTTTCACCTCCCACTGGGTGGAAAGGCCTGCTTCGACCCAAGTGAGGGTGGCCTCGGTGGTGGTCACGCCACTGACAGCAAGGCTGTTGGGCTTAAAGCAACTGGGGGCGGCGACCAAACGAATGGTGTAGTCGCGCATCACACCGTAAGAACCAGTATAGCAGGGATCGGGACCGGCATCATTGTCGGTGGCACCGATACGCATACGGTAGTCTCCCAGAGGAGCACTTGGAGGAATACTAAAGACAGCATTGACAATGTAGGGTCTTGTACTGGGAGCCAATTCAAAGTAGACCTGTTCGTCATTGCTGAATTCAAAGTCATTGTTCCAGTCAACCCACACCTTGGTACCATAGGAGTAACCTGCATCGAGAGTGATGTTCACCTCGGCAGTGGTACCAGCGAAGAAGTCACCAATCATATCGCTATGATTCTGGTAACGGGTTGCTGCGGTAGTTGCATTGTTATCGTTCACCACAAGGGTGTTACCAAAACTAACATTGGTAATACCATTGTTATCGTGGCTTGTGGGAGCAGGAGTGCAGTAGCCAAAGGTTTGCGACACGGGACCAATCCATCCGCTCTTGTCATCGGCGGCACAGTTGCTGCGGACAAAGAACTGCCATTCGCCGAGACCGAGGTTGGTGACGGTGAAGGGATTGGTAGTAGCATCGACGATGGTGTAGTCATCGTCGGTGGTGAAGAGGCCGTAGGCAATCTGCCAAGCGGTGGCAGTGCCGTTCTCAGTCCACGACAGAGTCACACTGTTGCCACTGTGCGACACATTGGTAAGTGCGGACGGTTTGGGGCAGCTTGGGGGAGGAGTAATGGTCAGGTCGTCCACCCAAACATAGTAAGCATAGTTTCCGTAATAGTGGATGGCGATATACTTGGTATTGGCAGGCACCATGGCTTCGTAGGAAGCCCAAGAGCCCTCACCTTCAGTCATCCAATCCATCCAGGTGAAGTCGGTGATGGCATTACCCGTGGAGGAATAGCCCAATTGAATATTGTCACTTGAGCCATTTCTGGCATATTTGAAAGCAACCGTCATAGCGTTGGTGCTGTTCAGTTCAGGGCTGATGAGGTATTGATCATATTCATCGGCCGAACTATACGAGCTGAATCTGAACGACTGTGCCCCGCTATAATAGTTGTCCGTTACATGCTGTATCGGGTTAGCGGAGGAAGGAACATACGCAGACCAGCATGCGGGAGGACAGGTCGAACCTTCAAATCCCTCATTGATGGTGCTGGTGGCGCTAATCGTGATTGCAGCACAGGGAGTGTTGAAGCTGACTGGGCCGACCCAATCGGTAGTAAGACCCGAGGCGCTGCAGTGTGTACGGATATAGATATCGAAGGAGGCTGCCGGAGCCATAGAAGCAACCGGGAGCGTAGTGGTAAGACCACTGATGTTGTTGATGGCGGTGCCTGCGGTAGCGGGATCAAAACCAGAGAGACCGTATTTCACATCATAGCTGGTCACCAGCTCGTTGGGAGAAGTCCAGGTCACCACGCCGTCGGGGGTAACGCTGGGCATATTGGCACTGAAGCAGCCGGGCAGTGTGGTGGCAGAGGCCATGGGAGACCAGCCAGAAACAGCGCCGCTGCAGTTCTTGCGCACATAGAAGTAGTAGGTGGTACTGCCGTTAAGGCCGGTGATGGAGGTGGTGAGGGTGGCACCATTGTTGATGGTCTTGCTCGTGCCCTCGGTAGTGGGATCGAAATCAGAATCAGTGCTGTATTTCACCTCATAACCGTTACCGTTGCTCGACACGGTCCAGGACACATCGATGGTGTTCCAGGCAGTGGCAGTGGCAGTGATGCCGGTAGGCTTCACGCAGGCCGGCTGGGTAAAGGTGTAGACCAGACCCTGGTTGGTAGCGGTATTGAACTCAGGATAGTTGCTGGAGGAGAGAGTGCGGGTGGTGAGACCCGAAGTGTAGCGTGTGATGTCGCTCCAATCGGAGCCGTCAACGCGGAAGATGTCCACGTCGGACGACATCATTCCCACCAGGACATTGATGCTGCTGCTGATGGTCATCGGGCCATAGCAGAACTCAACGTCACCCGTGGGGTAGAGCTTCAGCTGGAAGCTGTAGCTGTTGGCGCCACTGACGACCTTGCGCCATTCCACCACGAGCTGCTGGGCGCTGCTCTTGGTGTAGACGGAGGTGGCCGTCGTGGTGTAGCCTCCGGCGAGGTAGAGCGGAGCAATACGAGAGCCTGCAAGGCTCACGAACTCGGCACTACCGTCGGCGTTGACACGCAGCATACTGCCTGCGGCGATCTGGGTTTCCCCGAAATACATCGCAAACGGCATCGCAATGTCCACGTAACCGGCAGCTTGGTTGCTGGCAGTCCAGGCCGTAGCGCCTGCTGTACCAGCCACTGTGCTGTAGGTGGCGGTACTGACCGAATAGTCGTACTCACTCACCCGCGCGTTCTGTCCCTGTGTGACCCAGGGCACCACTAAGAGCGCCACTAAAGTCAAAGTTCGTAGAAACTGTTGCATAATGTTGTTTTTGTTGGTTAATAAATAAATTGATTAAACTTGTTTTTTTATTTTTCTCGATTGAATCTGATTGATTTCTCCTGCTTCGTTTTTCCCGCTCCACGGAATCTCATAATATCTTGCCAATCATTTTTCCGTTCCTCGGGAGGTCTGTTTCTTTGTCTTTTTTGTTTCCAGTTGTTCTTTTTATGCTAATAAAATAATACTATATAGTGCGCTTATATATAATATATTACACAAATCGCCCACACCGGTATATACTTCACACCATTTTGCAAAGATACATTTTTTTCCCAATTCAGGAAAATATTTTTTTATAAAAAACAAATTTTAACATTTTTCCGAACTCCAGTCCAGCACTCTTTTCCTGCCCCGTCGTCGCTGTTTTTAACACATCGAAAAACAGCTATATCGTACACGATATGTTTGCGCGAAGACAGGAGTATCATCATATCATCTCCTACCATGGTAGGAGTTGGTACGGTGTTGGTATGGTGTTGGTACGGCGATAATACGGCGTTAATATCTACCACAAATCGTTTGCTACATGTGATTTACAGACACGCAACGGGTTTAAAACGAGAAAAAGAGAGTCCAAAAGCCAAACGGAGGGTTGGAGAGCAGTGAACGATGTGTATTCTCAATATAGTTTAATCGTTCACGATATATTTTCATGAGAAAGAATCTTTGGGCCACTTCCGTGGGTGGCAGGGAGGAGGGGAAGAGAGAGAGGGAGGCGCCGCGAAGCGGTGCCTCCCTCAGGGGCCAAGTGTATCGCAAGGGGATGGTGTTTACTCCTTGGTGCGGATTTTTCTCTCCTTGATACGGGCTTTCTTACCGGTGAGGTCGCGCAGGTAGAAGATGCGGGCGCGGCGCACGGCACCGTGCTTGTTGACGTCGATCTGCTCGATGAACGGGCTGGCGAAGGGGAAGATGCGTTCCACTCCGACGCCGTTGGTGACCTTGCGGACAGTAAAGGTTTCAGTTGCTCCGCTTCCACTGCGCTGCAGGACAACGCCCTGGAAGTTCTGGATACGTTCTTTGTTTCCTTCTTTGATCTTGTAATGGACAGTGATGGTATCGCCAGCCTTGAATTCGGGGAACTCTTTGCGCTCGACCAAATTCTCTACAAATTGCATTAATTCAGTTTTTCCCATGACAAATAGAGTTTTTACAGGTTAATAGACATTATTTTACCATCTTCACGACGGCGGCGAAGGCCTCGGGATTGTTCATAGCGAGGTCGGCCAGCACCTTGCGGTTGAGCTCGATGCCCGATTTGTGGAGATTGCCCATAAAGACGGAGTACGAGATACCGTTGATGCGGCAACCGGCGTTGATACGGTTGATCCACAGCGAGCGGAATTCGCGCTTCTTGTTCTTTCTGTCGCGGTAGGCATAGGTTTGACCCTTTTCCCATTTGTTCTTGGCGACGGTCCATACGTTTTTACCTCTACCCCAATAACCTTTGGTACGGTTGAGGATTTTTTTTCTGCGGGCCCTGGAGGCCACAGCATTGACTGATCTTGGCATAGATTTTTAATTGTTTTTTCATTTAGGCGGCAGTGAGGCAATTCGGGATTTCCGGTGATGGATTCGCAAATTTTAGGCCTCTGCGCTTGCTAGCTCTAAATAATGGTTAATAACTCCTGTTTTTTGCTGTCTGACGTGTGTGTGTCCGTCCGACTAGGCAAGCAGCATGCGTTTGACGCGCTTCTCGTCGTCGCGGCTCACGAGGGTCGTGTGGTCGAGGTTGCGTTTCTGGGTCGTCTCCTTCTTGGTGAGGATGTGACTGTGGTAAGCATGCTTGCGTTTGATCTTGCCGGTGCCGGTGAAGGTGAAACGCTTCTTGGCAGCGGACTTGGTTTTCATTGTAGGCATTACTTTACTGTTTTTTTGTTAGACTATATGTTGATACACTTGGTTTTCATTTACAGTGGTTTCGCTTCGCTCCACCACCTGTGGACGGCCGCCCTTCCGGGGCGTTATGGACGTTCTTTGTTTGTTATTATTTTTTCGGGGCGATGATCATGAGCATGCGCTTGCCTTCGAGGCGGGGCATCTGCTCGGGCTTGCCGTATTCGAGGAGGGCCTCGGCGAATTTGAGCAGCTGCTGTTCTCCCTGTTCCTTATAGACGATGGAGCGTCCGCGGAAGAAGACGTCGACCTTGACCTTGTTGCCTTCCTTGAGGAAGCGGATGGCATGGTTGAGTTTGAACTCGAAGTCGTGGTCGTCGGTCTGCGGGCTGAGACGTATCTCCTTGATGACGATCTTCTGGGAGTTGGCCTTGCGTTCCTTCTCGCGTTTTTTCTGTTCGTAGAGAAATTTCTGGTACTCGATGATCTTACACACGGGCGGGTTGGCCTGCGGGGAGATGAGCACGAGGTCGAGACCTTCGTCGTAGGCGCGACGGAGGGCCTCCTTGGTGTTCATGATGGTGGGTTCCATGCCTTCGCCGACGACACGCACCATGGGTACGTCGATGCGCTCGTTGATGAGATGGTCGGGTTCCTTGCGGACGGGTCCGCGGTTGTTCCTGCCGGCATTGGCCGCAGGATAGTTGGGTTTGAACGGTGCTGCTATAACTTGGTTCTCCTATTTTTAATTAGCAACTATTTAATATTCTTTACTTTATACTATTTCCTCAAATACAATTCGAACTGCAAAAATACAACTTTTTTCTAAATTAGAAATAAATTTATATATATTTTACAATTAATATTTCCCAATCTGCCTTTATCATCCACTCTTCCCCTATAGAGAGCCTTGCTTTCACGACGGGCCGTGTCATGAAAAAAAATTTCGGCAGGCATGAATCGGGGCGGCCACCTGAGGTAGCCGCCCCGCTCAACTTATAGTTTCCTTTGCCTTACGCTTTGGGCGAAAGGGCTTTGGTGTCGATATCCTCGCGGATTTCGGCGATGAAGTCGGCGAGCTTGGCGGCACCCTTGTCGCCGGCTTTGCGGTTCCAGACAGAGACGACTCCTTCGTCCATCTCTTTCTGTCCAACGATGAGGGCGTAGGGGATGCGCTGCAAACGCAGGTCGCGGAGCTTGTAGCCGATTTTTTCGGCGCGCTCGTCGACGGAGGTACGGATGCCGGCTTTCTTCAACTCGGCATTGACGGCGTTGGCGTAGTCCATGAACTTCTCCGAGATGGGGAGCACCCTCACCTGCTCGGGCATGAGCCAGGTGGGCAGGGCACCCTCGTATTTCTCGATAAGCCAGGCCAGCGTACGTTCGTAGCATCCGATGCTGGTGCGGTGGATGACGTTGGGACGCACCTTGTTGCCGTTCTGGTCGATGTAGAACATGTCGTAGCGCGGTGCCAGGAGGGCATCCCACTGGACGGTAATCATGGTGTCCTCCTTGCCATAGACGTTCTGGGCGTTGATGTCGACCTTGGGGCCGTAGAAAGCGGCTTCGTCGTCATCCTCGACGAAGGGAATATTGAGTTCGTTGAGGATATCGCGGATATGCTGCTGGCTCTCTTCCCAGTCGGCTGCGGTGCCTATGTATTTCTTGGTGTTGTTGGGGTCCCACTTGGAGAGGTGGTAGGTGACGTCGTCCTGCAGGCCGAGGGTGGTGAGGCAGTACTTGGCCAGGGCGAGGCATTTCTTGAACTCCTCGACCATCTGGTCGGGGCGCACGATGAGGTGACCCTCGGAGATAGTGAACTGGCGGACACGCGTCAGGCCGTGCATCTCGCCAGAGTCCTCGTTGCGGAAGAGCGTGGAGGTCTCGCTGTAGCGCTTGGGCAGGTCGCGGTACGACTTGGGGCTGGCTTTGTAGACGAAATACTGGAAGGGGCAGGTCATGGGGCGCAGAGCAAGCACCTCAGGATCCTCGGGGTCTCCGATGACGAACATGCCGTCGCGGTAGTGCTGCCAGTGGCCCGAGATCTCGTAGAGGTCCTTCTTGGCCATGAAGGGGGTCTTGGTGCGGATATAGCCCCACTCGTTGTCCTCCAGGTCCTCAATCCAGCGCTGCATGGTTTGCACAATCTTGGCACCCTTGGGGAGCAACAGCGGCAAACCCTGTCCGATGACGTCGACGGTGGTGAAAAGTTCCAACTCACGACCCAGCTTGTTGTGGTCGCGGTTCTTGATGTTCTCCAGGTATTCCATGTGGGCCTCGAGGTCTTCCTTGCTGAAGAAGGCCACGCCGAAGATGCGCGTCAGCGACTTGCCGTTGCGGTCGCCGCGCCAGTAGGTATTGGAGTTGGAGATGAGCTTGAAGCCTTTGATGAGGCGGGTGTTGAGCAGGTGGGGTCCCGAGCAGAGGTCGACGAAGTCGTCCTGGCTGTAGATGGTGATGCGTGCGTCGGGAGCAATGGCGTCGAGAAGTTCCAGTTTGTAAGGTTCATTCTTCTCTTCGAAAATCTTACGAGCCTCGTCGCGGGAGACGATCTGACGTTCCAGACGGGTGGCTTTCTTGATGATGGATTTCATCTCTTTCTCGATGGCGTCGAGGTCCTCACGGTTGAAGGGACGGAAGTCAAAATCGTAGAAAAAGCCCTTGTCGGTGGAGGGACCGATGGTGAGCTTGGCCTCGGGATAGAGGTGTTTCACGGCCTCGGCCATGATATGGGCGGTAGTATGACGAAGGATGGCGAGGGATTCGGGAGCGGTCTTGTCGAGCAGTTCAATCTCGCAGTCGTTCGCGACGACGTCGCGCAAGTCTACCACATTGCCGTCGATCTTGGCGGCACAGAAGTTGTTCAATTCCTCGGGCTTCAGCTTCAGAATCATATCGATTATAGAGCTCGGAGCATCCATCTGAACAACACCTAACGGTTTGATATTCACGTTCATATTTATGATTTTTATCTATTATTCTACAAAACAATTCGAACTGCAAAGATACGATTTATTTTGGAAATAAAAGTTAATAATTAATAATAAAAAAAGAGAAGACATCATGGATTATCACTGATGTTGGACGACACAAAGAAAAAACACAAAAAATTTCCTCATATAAAATATATTTTATATATTTGCATTTCAAAGTTAATGATTGATAAAATATAAACAATTGATAATGAGACCTGATTTTTCAAAAGTCGATTTTCGCGCCGTGGAAAACGGGCGCGAGACGTTCGAGAAATGGGAAGAAGAGAACCATATCGAAAAGAACTGGAGGACTCCTGAGCAGATTGATGTGAAGCCTGCCTATGGCAAGAAAGACCTGGAGGGCATGGAGCACCTGAACTATGCCGCCGGTATCGCACCGTTCCTGCGTGGACCTTACTCAACGATGTATGTGATGCGTCCCTGGACCATCCGCCAATATGCCGGCTTCTCAACTGCCGAGGAGAGCAATGCCTTCTACCGCCGCAACATCGCCGCAGGCCAGAAGGGTCTGAGTTGTGCCTTCGACCTGGCCACACACCGCGGCTACGACAGTGACCACGAGCGTGTGGTGGGTGATGTGGGCAAGGCCGGTGTGGCCATCGACAGCATCCTGGACATGAAGATATTGTTCGACCAGATAGACCTGGGCAAGATGTCGGTGTCAATGACCATGAACGGCGCCGTGCTGCCCATTCTGGCGTTCTACATCATCGCCGCCGAGGAGCAGGGTGTGCCACAAGAGCAGCTGCAGGGTACCATCCAGAACGACATCCTGAAGGAGTTCATGGTGCGTAACACCTATATATACCCTCCCCTGCCGAGCATGAAGATCATTGCCGACATTTTCGAATACACCTCGAAACACATGCCGAAGTTCAACAGCATCTCCATCTCTGGCTACCACATGCAGGAAGCGGGTGCCACCGCTGACATCGAGCTGGCGTACACGCTGGCCGACGGCCTTGAGTACCTGCGTGCCGGTGTGAAAGCAGGAATGAGTGTCGACGATTTCGCACCACGTCTGAGCTTCTTCTGGGGCGTAGGCATGAACCACTTCATGGAGATTGCCAAGATGCGTGCCGCCCGTATGCTGTGGGCCAAGATCGTGAGCCAGTTCAACCCGAAGAATCCCAAATCGCTGGCCTTGCGTACGCACAGCCAGACCTCGGGCTGGAGCCTCACCGAACAGGACCCCTTCAACAACGTTGCCCGCACTTGCATCGAAGCCATGGGAGCAGCCCTGGGTCACACGCAGAGTCTGCATACCAATGCCCTCGACGAAGCCATCGCACTGCCTACGGACTTCAGTGCCCGTATCGCCCGCAACACGCAGATCTACCTCCAGGAGGAGACCAACATCTGCCGAGTGGTGGACCCCTGGGCCGGCAGCTACTATATAGAGACCCTGACCCACGAGATAGCCCACCGCGCCTGGGGACACATCCAGGAAGTGGAGAAACTGGGCGGCATGGCCAAGGCCATCGAGAGCGGCGTGCCTAAGATGCGCATCGAAGAAGCTTCGGCACGCAAACAGAGCCGCATCGACTCGAATATCGACACCATCGTCGGTATCAACAAATATCGTCTGGACCACGAGGATCCCATTGAGACCCTTGAGATCGACAATACCGCCGTGCGCAACGCGCAGATCGAGCGTCTGCACAAGCTGCGTGCCGAGCGTGACAACGCCGCCGTGGAGGCCGCTTTGGACCGCCTCACGGAATGTGCCCGCACCGGCGAAGGCAACCTGCTGGACCTCAGCATCGATGCCGCCCGCAAGCGTGCTTCGCTGGGAGAGATCAGCTATGCCTTGGAGAAAGTCTACGGCCGTTACAAAGCCAAAATAAACCTCATCAGCAACGTGTACAGCAGTCAGACCAAAGAGAGCGATGCCTTCAAGAAAGCGCAGGAGCTCACAGACAAATTCGCCAAGATGGAGGGCCGTCGTCCCCGCATCATGGTAGCCAAGATGGGCCAGGATGGCCACGACCGCGGCGCCAAGGTGGTGGCCACGGGTTATGCCGATATGGGCTTCGACGTGGATATGGGTCCCCTGTTCCAGACACCCGCTGAGGCCGCCAAGCAGGCTGTGGAGAATGACGTTCACATTCTGGGCGCCAGCTCTCTGGCAGCCGGCCACAAGACCCTTCTGCCGCAGGTCATCGAGGAGCTGAAGAAGCTGGGCCGCGAGGATATCATGGTGGTGGCCGGTGGCGTCATCCCGCCACAGGACTACCAGTACCTCTTCGACGCCGGCGTAGCTGCCATCTTCGGCCCCGGAACTCCCGTCAGCACCTCGGCCATCAAGATGATGGAGTTGCTGCTGGCAGCAAAGGAGTAACCCTTAAGTCAAGATTTTTTCGGGATCACGTTATTAATGAATAACGTTATTACGAGATGGGAAAAAGAATAATCATTATAGCGATGCTCCTCGCCGCCATGGCGGCGAGGGCATTCGATTTCAGAGTGCAGGCGCCGTCAGGACAATATGTATACTATAACATTGTCGGCGGCAACGCCGTCAAAGTGGTGAACCCCGACTGGGACAACTACAGCCAGCCCTCGGGAATGCTGACGATCCCTGCCACCGTGGAAAACAATGGCACCACCTATCAGGTGAGGAGCATCGACGCCGAGGCCTTCATCTACTGTACGAACCTGACAGGCGTCATCATTCCGGAAGGTGTAACCAGCATTGGCCGCATGGCCTTCTTCAACTGCACATCGCTCGACAGCATCGTGCTGCCGTCGACTTTGGAGGTCCTAGGCACGCAGGCGTTCAACACCACGGCCTACCTAAACAACGACAGCCACTGGAACAACGACATGCTCATCATCGGTTCCTACCTCGTCAAGACCCGTGCAACTGTCAGCGGAGAGCTGACAGTGCCCGAAGGCATCCTAGGGGTTGGCAACATGGCCGTATATAACTGCCTGCAGCTAGAACATGCCACATTGCCCTCGACGCTGCTCTTCATAGGCGAACATGCTTTCAGCGCCTGTACGGCTCTGGATACCGTGGAACTACGCGGCAATGTACCGCCTTCGCTGGAGGTCAACAGCTTCCTCGACGTGCCGTCATTCATCGTCGCTGTGCCCTGCAGCACCGCTGCGGTCTACCAAGAAGCTCCTAACTGGAGCAGCCTGACCATCGTAGAACTTTGTGGAGGAGGTCAAGAGCCTATTATCGGCATAACCGACGTGAATCCACAGCCATCGTTCGTCGTGACAGCCGTAGAGGGAGGCCTCCAAGTGATGCTTCCTGAAGGACACTGCTGCACAGTCAACGACCTAATGGGTCGTCATATCGCCACCTTGAATAGAGATTCCTTTGTATCACTGAAAAACAGAGGTGTCTACTTTGTCAGCGACCCATCTCTAGGGAAGACCCTTAAAGTAGTTTATACACGTTAGTTAGGGTATTTTGCGAAAGACACCGACACCGTGTCATGTCTTGTCGTACCAGGGTGTACAGCACTCTGGACTCCCTTATGTACCGTCTTCACAATCTGCAGGTTGCCAAGTGAGTCTCTTCCCCCATTGGTTTGATAGAGCACCATGGAAACAAGAAGATAAAGAGAGAAGGCCATAAGCACACACCCCGTCACACGGTTAAAGGTATTCATGATACGTGCTGTAAACCAGTGCTGAAGCATGGCGGCAAGGCGGCACTTGAGCACATCAGTGCCGAAGACCGCCAACAGCATGCCCACGAAGAAGAAGTAGCGATCGGATGCCGACAGGCTCATCTCGGCCGAGAGGAATGTGATAATGGAGAGCCAATAGATCCAAATGAGCGGGTTGAACACGTTGAGCAGGAAACCTGAAAGCAAGAGCTGCCAGCGGTGCGTGACACGATCAACGCTAAACTTGAGGCGACTACCGGGGACTGTAGCTTTCTTGACTTTGCTACGCCAAGTCAAGATGGCGAAGACTGCCGTGGTGACGCTGCCGATGATGGAAACATAGACATTGTGCAGGAGCGCTGTCATGTCGTTGAAGTCGAGATTTGAGAGTACGGTGAGCATAAGCATCACGATAAGGATATCGCTCAAACTGACCCCAGCAGCGAAAGAGAGAGCCTTCTTGAACCCATGATGTATGCTATTCTGTATCAGCGAGAAGAATGCAGGCCCCAAACTAAAGACCAGGGATAGCACCACACCACAGATTATGCCAATTAGGAACTCCATTCATTTTTTTTGAAATTGCAAAAATACGAAAGTGATGTGACATGGCAAAATTTTTTTTGAGAGGACTATTTGAATAAGGGTTATTTGAATAACAGAAAAACACAAAAAATAATTTTTTTTTGCCAGTATAAAAAAAGTTCGTATCTTTGCAAACTCAATAGGTGTGTGAAAATGGGTCAGAATGACGATATGACAATTCGGTTTAGCGGCTTAAAACCAGGCATTTATACCTATAGTTTTTTGCTAACCGACGAGTTCTTTGAAGAGTTTAAAAATGAAGAAATCGAGGGTGGAAAAGTAAAGATTGAGGTGGAAATGGAGCGTAAAGAGAGGATGCTGATATTCACTTTTTCGCTGAGTGGTAAGGTAGAGACCCCTTGTGACCGTTGTCTAGGCAAAGTGACGGTACCGATAGAAGGAGAGGAAAAACTCTTTGTTCGCTTCAGCGACAATGAGACCTGCGACGAGGAGGATGTTGTGATACTACCCGAGAACGCTTTCGAGATAGACCTGACCCAATGGCTGTATGAGTATGTCGCAGTGCGTATACCAATGCAGCATGTACATGCCGACGGAGAATGCGACCCTGAGATGACGCGATACATCACAGAAGAAGAGACTGAGGGAGAAAGAAGCGAAACGGATCCTCGATGGGAAGCACTGAGAGGTTTGAGAAGTGAGAAAGAGTAAAAGGGAGTGAAAAGGAGAGAGGAAAAGTTATTGGTTTGAAATAATAATTAAAAAAGTAATAATATGCCACATCCAAAACACAGATTCTCACAGACCAGAACGGCCAAGAGAAGAACGCACGATGCGTTGGAGAGCGCTCAGCTGACAACCTGCAGCAATTGCGGCGCACAAGTAATGTACCACCATGTTTGTCCCGAATGCGGATACTACAGAGGCAAACTTGCCATCGAAAAGAACGCTGAAGAATAAATCAACAGGTGAGACATGAGAAAAAGTAGAGGTTGCCTAACAGGCGACCTCTACTTTTTTTGTTCAGAGTTCGCGCAGAGCCTGTTCGGCGGCTTCCATGCCGGCCTCGGCAGCAAGGGAGAGCCAGCGCTTGGCTTCTTTCTTGTTCTTTTTCACCCCCTCGCCTTTAGCATAAAGCATTCCAATATAATAGCTGCAGCGCACATCGCCGGCTTCGGCACCTTTGAGGAACCACTGGGCAGCCTGTTCCATGTCCTCCTTGACATAGACGCCTTCGACATAGCACATGGCCACGAGGAACATGCCATAGGCGGAGCCCCGCTCGGCAGCCTCGAGGTAGAGGTTGTAGGCCTTGCGTGAGTTGAGGATGACACCTTCTCCTTCCTCGTAACAGAGTCCTAGACGACAGAGCCCTTCGAGGCTACCACGGTCGGCAGCCATCTGGAAAAGCTCGGCGGCGCGTTTGGTGTCGTGAGGGAAGCCTCCCTCTCCCTGGTAGAGGCCGGAGGCCAGCTGGAGCATAGCTTTGACAGAGCCTGCCTCGACAGCACGGTTGAAGTATTCGAGGCCTTTCACGGTGTCGCGTGGCAGCTGGTTTCCCGAGATAAAGCGAGAGCCAAGTTCGAGCATGGCACCTATATGGCCGATGGCCACGGCGGAGTCGAGATGCAGGAGGCCCTGGCCGGAATCTTCAGGGACGCCATGTCCGATGAGGTAGGCATAGCCAAGAATAAAATGGGCCATGCCGTCATTGCTATTATTCTTGAGAGCAGTCTGCAGGATAGAGCATGCCGTCTCGGGGTCTGGCTCGATACCGGCACCGAGCCACAAGGCACGTGCATAAGCCGTCCATGCCTCTCCGCTACCATTATTGATAGCTGAGGAGATAAACTTTATAGACTGGTCATACATTTCCTCTTCGAAGAGGAGGTCGCCAATCATATAGTCACCCCGGGGATCGTCATCCTGCGAGGCGAGGTAATAGAAGTAGTAAGCGGAGTCCTTGTCCTGTGCGAGGCCACCCCATCCATAATAGAAAAAGTCTCCCACCATGGACATAGCCTCTGGGGAGCCTCCCTCGGCCGCCTTACGGGCGTATTGGAGCGAAGAAGCCGTGTCGGCATGGGTACCCACGCCTTTGAGGAAGCACTTGGCGGTACGCAGGCATGCAAGAGTATTGTCGTCGTCCATAAGGGTGGCTGAGGAGTAGTAAGCGAAAGCCGCCGTATCGTCGGGAGGCATGGTGGAGGTGCCATGCAGGAGGAGGTCACCAAGGTAGGTATATCCCAGACTGACACCAGCGTCGCCAGCCTGCTGATAATACTGTGCAGCCATGGCGGTATCGATCTCCACGCCGTGACCCAATTCATAAGCGACGCCCATCTGAAGGATTCCCCTGCCAATGCCTGATTCTGCAAGGTAGCTGAAGCAGTACAGGGCACTGTCATATTGTTCGCTCTGAATGTAACTGATGCCGAGCCAATAGACAGCGTCTTCATTATCGGCCTCCGCAGAGCGATGGAGGTAAGAAAGGCCTTTGGCACGGTTGGCGGCGGTGTCGCCAGGGAACTTGTCGGAGAGATAGAGCGCTGCAAGGCGGAAGTCGGCCTGTGAATTGCCAGCCTTCTCGTAGTAGGAGGCAGCCTTCTTGTAGTCCTCCTGCTCCTCATAATAGTAAGCCATCTCGTTGTAGCAACTCGTGCAGCCATTCTCGCCGCCCTCCTCCAGAGTTTTGAGATAGCGTTTTTCATCACCCTTTGCAAGATAGTATCTGGCTTTTTGGCCATAGGCGTCGGTATAATAGTTGGCAATGGCGCGGTCGTAGCATTCAAGGGCCTTCTTGTCGTCGCCACGTTCGGCGTAGATTTCAGCCACAGAGGTGCGCCAGCTCTCATCGCCCCAGTCAGCGGCTTGAATGCCGTAGGCCAGCGCCTGCTCGGCGTTCTCCCCGAAGGTCATCTGCGCCAACATGCCGGCGGCATCGGAGGACTCGAGATCGTAAGCACGACTGAGGTAGTAGCGCACACTGTCGTCGCGTCCATAGATGTTATGGTACTGAGCCAGGTGCATTATCGAACTTACGTCGTTCTTGCGGGCGCCGCGAAGCCAATAGCTGTAGGCCTGGGTACTGTCGACGGGCGTCATGAATCCGTAGATGTAGGAAAGCCCGATGACGTCGTAGTTGTCGTAAAAAGGAGCGTCGCCTATCTGTAGCAGGAGCTGCAAAGCTCTGGCACCGTCGCGAAGTGTGGTGTCGTCAGCATCGATGAGAAGTTTGGCTTCAAGAGAGAGATATTCCGGATCGTCATAGAACTTTTCCTTCAAGCGGCGGTATTCATCCAGAGCGGCGCGCTTGTCGACAGGCATCCCCCAACCGAATTCCATATAGCGGGCATGCTCAGACATGGATCTGACATTGCCGACGGCAATACCTTTGCCTAGCCAGGAGAGAGCCGTCTTAAAGTCACCAATCTTGGCATAATACTCAGCCATGACTGTATATTTAAGACTGCTACAACCACCCTCATCCATTTTCTTGGCATATTTGAAGCCTTTCTCGATATCGTGGGGATAACCGTTGTGACCATTGTTATAACTCATGGCAATGAAGCCTCTGGCATAGTCATTGCCCTTGTCGGCGGCACGTTCGATGAGCTGGTGGGCACGCTGGCGGTCGCGTGGCACGCCGATGCCTTCGAGGTAGCAGAGACCGAGGCGGAAGGTTCCGTATGCAGAGCCCGCGTCAGAAGAGGCCTGTGCGAGACGATAGCATTCGACACTATCGTGACCGAGGGCGGAGTAAATGAGATAGTAGCGCGAAAGATGGCCTTTGGCGTCGGTATTGCCGAGGGAGTCGGCACGGCGATAAAGGGAGAGAGCCTGGGCGCTGTCAACAGGCAAACCATAGCCGACTTCGTAACGATCAGCAAGTTCTATCATAGCCTTCGCATCACCCGAAGAGACTTTCTTTTGAAGCTTTTCCAGCGACTGTGCCTGTAGATGGACGGAGGTCAGAAGTATCAAAAAGAGAAACAATCTTTTCATAATACACTTATTTTTATTCATTTACAATATTCACCATTTTTAGGTATTGTCGGGTTTCAGCAATGATGGTATTTTTGCAGTCAGAAAAATGAGACAATCAGAGCAAGTTTCGAGTCCATTTTTGTGTTTTAGGATTAATGACAATAGGAGGTATCCGGCAGAGATGCCTCCTTTGGTTTTCACTTCACTCAAAAGGGCATATATAATATAACGCCACCTGGCCGCTTTTTGTTTACCTTTAGCATTATTTATAATTTTTTAACAACATAATGACGACAGACACCGAAAGTGAACTTGTGTTCGGTGGTTTTGCCGCCGAGCATTTCGACAATCTTTGCAAAAGCCTCTCCCTTGGGGAAACGGGCGATACTTTCGGGGAGGTAGGTGTAAGCCTCGCGGTTGCCAGCTATAGACTTCCCCAGCCAAGGAATGATTCGGTTCGTGTAAAGGTTGTAAAAGGGGCGAACGAGCTTATTGTCGGGAGTGGCGAGCTCAAGAATAACCATGCAGCCGCCAGGTCTGAGAACACGCAGCATCTCGCTCATGCCCTGCTCCAGATGCACGAAGTTGCGAACTCCAAAAGCACAGGTGACGGCATCGAATTCACCATCGGCGAATGGCAACGCTTCGGCATTGCCCAATTGAAAATCGACAGTTGAGAATTGGAAGTTGGCTGAGGCAATCTTTTGCTTGGCAATAGCCAGCATTTCTTGGCTGAGGTCTACGCCCGTCACAATACAACCCTTCCGCAGCAACTCCACCACCATATCGCCCGTGCCACAAGCCACATCCAGCACGTTGCCTTGCAATCCTCGCACGGCCCGACTCCGCCAGCGACGGTCGAGGCCGAGGGATATCACGCGGTTCAGCCGGTCGTAGGTGCGAGCTATCGTGTCGAAATCATAGGGCATATAACAGAGCGAGAAGGAAGGTACTGATAACAAGGAGCGGAAGGGCAGGATCCAGTTGTTTTCCCTTGTGGGTCCATACCACCCATAGATGTACGGCGATGCCGCCGACAGCAAATGACATATACCAGTGGAAGCCCGGAGCACACACCAAGGCAGTGCCAGCCACAATAAGGAAGGTATGGTACCAGCGAGCCCATCGCTCGCCTATACGCAACGGGATAGTCCGGCGGAGACCCTCGTCACTGGCCATATCACGGATATTATTGACATTGAGCACCGCAACACTGAGCAGGCCTATGCCTGCAGCAGGGCATAGCAAGACAGCTCTGAGAGGTATGGTATGGGCAATGACAAAATAACTGCCCAGAACACTCACCAATCCGAAGAAGATAAACACGAAGAGGTCGCCGAGGCCGATGTATCCGTAGGGGTTCTTGCCGAGTGTGTAGTGGGTAGCTGCCCAGATGGCAGTGGCACCCATCAGCAGCAAGCCGCCAAATTGGAAATTGAAAATTGAAAATTGAAACGAGACGAACAACATCAGCAGACCTATCACACAGCATGCCACCACCATACCGTTGATGGCATGCCACATCTGCTTGACAGAGAGGCCTCCATCTGTCATGCTGTAGTTGGGGCCTTCCCTACCCTCTCCATCCACGCCACTGAGATGGTCACCCATCTCGTTGCTGAGGTTGGAGAGCACCTGCAAAGCACAACCTGTGAGCAACACAAGGGCAAACGCCCACCAGTAGTCACCATGCTCGCCCCGGGCCAAAAGGCCGCCGCACACCACTCCTGCCAGCGACAGGGGCAATGTGCGGAGACGCATGGACTTTATCAGTGCCTTTACCATTATTTCAGATCCACCTTGATGCAGAGCTCATCGAGCTGTTCCTGGCTGATGGGAGAGGGCGACTGGCTCATCACGTCGCGACCAGAGTTGTTCTTCGGGAAAGCGATGAAGTCGCGGATGCTGTCGGCACCGGCGAAGATGGAGCAGAGTCGGTCGAAACCAAAGGCAAGACCGGCATGCGGCGGTGCACCATAGGTGAAGGCATCCATCAGGAATCCGAACTGTGCAGCGGCACTCTCATCGGTAAAGCCGAGCGTGTGGAACATCTTGTTCTGCAGAGTGCGGTCGTGGATACGGATGCTGCCGCCACCTACTTCACAGCCGTTCATGACGATGTCATAGGCGTTGGCACGTATATCGCCCCAACGACTGGGGTCGTCGAGCAACTGTTCATCTTCAGGCTTGGGAGCCGTGAAGGGATGGTGCATGGCATAGAAGCGCTGCGTCTCGTCATCCCATTCCAACAGGGGAAAATCAATAACCCAAAGTGGAGCGAACTTCTGCGGGTCGCGCAGGCCGAGCTGCTGTCCCATCTCAAGGCGGAGGGCACAGAGCTGCACACGTGTTTTCATAGCGGGACCACAAAGCAATAGCATGAGGTCGCCAGGTTTTGCCTCCATCTTGTCGGCAATAGCTTTGAGGGCCTCGGCATCGTAGAACTTGTCCACACTGCTCTTAAAGCTGCCGTCGGCGTTGTATTTGATATAGACCATGCCGCCGGCGCCCACCTGAGGACGTTTAACGAAATCGGTCAACGCATCAATTTGCTTGCGCGTGTACTCGGCACAGCCTTCAGCCACAATGCCCACCACGAGCTCTGCATTGTCGAAAAGACCAAAGCCATGGCCTTTGACAACATCATTGACCTCTTTGAAAGTCATACCAAAGCGCAGATCGGGCTTGTCGCTTCCATAGAGACGCATGGCGTCGTGCCATGTCATGCGGGGAAACTTATCGAATTCGATACCCTTCATTTCATGGAAGAGGTGCTTGGCAAGGCCTTCAAACATATCAAGCACATCCTCCTGATGCACGAAGCTCATCTCACAGTCGATCTGTGTGAACTCGGGCTGTCGGTCGGCGCGCAGGTCCTCGTCGCGGAAGCAGCGCACAATCTGGAAGTAGCGGTCCATGCCGGCCACCATAAGCAACTGTTTGTACTGCTGGGGACTTTGTGGCAGAGCGTAGAACTCGCCAGGGTTCATACGACTGGGCACCACGAAGTCGCGTGCTCCTTCGGGGGTGCTCTTGATGAGCATGGGTGTCTCTATCTCCAAGAAATCACGATCAGAGAGGTAGTTACGCACTAGCATGGCCATGCGGTGGCGCATCTCAAGATTACGGCGCACAGGGTTGCGACGGATATCCAGATAGCGATACTTCATACGCAGGTCGTCGCCTCCGTCACTTTGGTCCTCGATGGTAAAGGGAGGGGTCTTGGCCTCGTTGAGGACGGTGAGTTCAGTCACCTCTATTTCAATCTCACCGGTAGGTATTTTCGTGTTTTTCGAACTGCGCTCGATGACTTTACCAGTGATCTGCACAACATACTCCCTGCCAAGCTTGCGAGCAGCCTCACACAAAGAGGCGTTGGTCTCCATATTGAATGCCAACTGCGTGATACCATAGCGGTCACGTAAATCAATGAATGTCATGCCGCCGAGATCACGCGAACGCTGGACCCATCCGGCAAGGGTTACTGTCTGTCCAACATTGGCAAGCCGCAACTCGCCACAAGTATTAGTCCTATACATCGTTATAACGTTTGATACAATATAAAAAGAAAGTGCAAAGATACATAATCTTCTCCAATGGGCAAAAATTATTTTGCACGACGAAGTCGCAATAGTAGCGGCAAGTGATCACTGAGCCCCCCTTCATAGCGCGGGCCTCGGTGGGTACGCTTAGGACGTACCCCCACAGCATTCTTTTCCTGGACGAGGAGATGGTCGAAACGAACGAGCTGTAACGGGTCGCTTTGCCAACGGTCGTCGGCCTTGAGGAACATGGCATCGATATAGCGCCACTGTCCCTGGTACTTGTGACTGCCCCAGTCAGGCGGCAGGTCGCAGTCGAGATTACGGACACCTTCGGCATTACGGCAAAGGTCTCCGAAACCCATGCCTTCAGCAATAGGAGCCTCGTCAGCAGAAGCATTCATGTCGCCCATGGCGATGATTGCAGCTCCAGGGAAGGCTGTAGAGAGAGAGTCCATGAGGCGGCGCAAGGTAGTAGCAATCTGCATGCGATGAGTCTCGGCCTCGTCGCCCCCGCGTTTTGAAGGCCAGTGGTTGAGGAGGAGAACCACCATGTCGCCTTCGGCAGTGATGCCTTCAACACATAGGATATCGCGCGTAAAGTAGCCTGTAGCACTATCCGACTGGCAGACAGGACGACTCTTCATCACCGTGAAGCGGTCGCGTCGATAGAGCAGGGCGCAGTCGATGCCACGACGGTCGGGCGAGTCATAATGGACAAAGTCGTAGTGTTTCTTCCTCAGAGGTGTGCCCTGGCAGAGTTCTCGCAACACATAGGCGTTCTCCACCTCACCGAGACCCACCACATCAGGAAAATCCATCATGAGAATGGTCTTGTAAAGACCATCGCGTTTATCATTGAACCTACGTCGCGTCCAGTGATAATCACCTTCTGGGGTGAAGTCGTTGTCGTCGGTGAGGGTATCGTCTCGGGTGTCAAAGAAATTCTCCACGTTCCACCAGGCCACAGTGAAAGAAGCCAGCCCCTCCTGTCCGTTCACAACAGTGGCGGAGAGGAGGAGCAGACCAAGGATGACAGTTTTAGCGCGACACATCAGAACTATTCTCCGTCTTCGCCTGTTTCACTGCCAGCTACGGTACCGTCACCCTCAGGAGCAGTGGGGGCGTCTTGCGCTGCAGGAGCCGATTCCACGACTTGTGTTTCGGTGGCGGTGGGAGCTACGTCTTTTTTCTGCCAGGGAAGGTTATGGGTGAAGAAGAGCACGGCAAATGCTGCGACAAGGAGGATAATGAGCCAGATGAGGCATTTCTTCCACCAGGCCATTTTCTTGTCTGCGAAGGGATCCTTGCCCACCACCTTAGGATACTTGGCCCTAGCGGTAAGGCTCTGACCAAAAGTGGTGTTGATTTTCACCATGGAGTTGATGGCCCATCCGTTGGCATTCAGCAGGGGGCCGAGGTTGCGCTTGCGCAGCTTGAGCCATGCCAGAAGCATCGAAGGGCCGGAGATTAAAATAACGATAGCGCCAACAAGGATAAGGATGTTGTACCACTTGGCTGTAACAAAGCCGCCAAGGGTGGCAAGCGCAGCACCGATGGCACCCAAGGCCAAGCCGATGGCTGCGAAGATACCGGCGAACTTGGCGATGTCGAACATCTGGGCTTTTTTCTCGTCGACTTTCTTCTCCTCGACAGTACCTTCTTTCTGCACGGTAATCTTCTCCGTGGCGTTGTCGGCCTTGGCGGTCATGTCGTCGAACGACTTGCTTTCCTTCTCCTCCGCCTTCTTGGTGATTTTTTCTGTAATCCAGTTGCTGAACTTGCGGTAGGGGCTCCAGAAAGCCTGGCGGATGGAAATGGGGTTGTCCACAATCTTGATGACCGTGGCGTCCCAGTCCTGACCCGTGCGGTCATAGAAAACGGCGTTCTTGCCTTCATGAAGATCCTTGACGTCGCCGTCGGTGAGGGCCGCGACGATATCCATCTCGGTGCCTTTGACCTTGCTGACACAATGGCAATAGAGGAGATAGAGTCCGCTCTTGCCGGCAGAGGCCATGTGCTTGGGCATGTCGCTAACCTTGACACAAAGGTCGCAGCAACGCTGGTCGATATAGAGTTGGCCTGCTTGGAAAACGGCAGTATTGCCGATGCTACGATTATAGAAGTCCTTGAAGACTACGAAATTGTGGAGCAGCCTGAAGAAATCGCGGCAAAGACGCAACAGTTTCTCCACAGGTTCGAAGGCGGCAGAGTGAATCTTGAGCTTCTCGGCGACGGCCTCGTTCATGGCTGTCTCGCCAGCAGCTTTCCATGCCGTATAGGCGTCGACTTTGGACAGGACAGCATTCCATTCTTCTTCGGAGAGATTTTCTTTACCCGGGAAATCCACATCGAAAACAAGCGTTTTCAGAGTGGCGAAAGATGCTTGCCAAGCAGGGTTGATGCCTTCAGAGAGGGGCAAGCGCGCCTCCTTGGTGGGGCGAGCCAGCGGATAAGCCGAGATCTCGTCGACACTCTCGCTGAGATTGTTGGCGCTGATGGTAGCAATCTTGTCCACTTGTACGTCGAGCACACCGGAGGCATCCTCGTCGAACTGCACCAGCTTGCAACGCATGAAGAAGTCTGCAATCTTGGACCGGAGGGCATTCACGGCAGCCTCCGCATCGTCACTTTTGTCTCCATAAGGAGGTTCGAGGGGGTCAGGATTGGCAGCGGTATACTCAGCCTTACACTTCTCCTCATAGCCAGCCATATACTCTGCCACATCGGCCAAGGAGATATTCTCTTTCTCTGCCCCGAGTTGCTTGAGGATGAGACGTGCCGACTCAAGCACTTGCTTACCTTCGTCAGTGTCACCCTGCACTTGGGAAAAATCGATAGTATCCTTACCTTCCAACAGGTAATTCATATCCCGCAACACATGTGTAAGCCACTGTGAAGCTGCTATCACTTCATTCACACGGATACGTCCATCCTTGTCGGAATCCATCAGCATCAGTGTCTTCTCATCGAACTCCAAACCTTTCACCGGGCAGCTGAGTACAGTCCAAAGCTTCTGGTCCAGTTCATACAGATGGGCGATGTCATCACCCGTCTCGACATTAACACGAGTCACACCTCCTACGGTGCTGAACTTCCATTCGTGACCACTGTTTGAAATTAGATTGGTTATTTTTGCCATAATATTGTGTATTTTATTATTTTTGCCTTAAACACTTATTATATTAATTTTCAAACTTTTTCAAGCAGGAAACTCACCGGGCGGAACCCGTCATTGCAACTGATCATGGCACTGTAGGGGTTGCGCATCCATCCATCATAGAAATTGCCACCACCATTTGCCAGTTCCTCCACAAAGCATCGCATGCTCTCCCAGGCGCTCTCACACATCCCTTCAGGGCACTTGCCGTCATGAGACACCCACGTCTGTCCTTCCCGGACATCGCAAGTATGCTCTATTGGGTTCTCATAGAGTGCCTGCAGATCTTTGTAGTCCGCCTTGCGGAGGGCTGTTATTTTCACATCATACATCACCTTCATTTTCTTCGTTATACTTCTCCCAGAATTCGGCATGCTTGATTTTCAACTTATGGGTATCAAATTGCGGTTCCAGACCCAGTTTCTTCTGTTTCTCATAGTCGCGTAGCGTGCGTAGTGCCTTGGGCGAGAGCAGGAGAATGGTAACAATATTGATCCAGGCCATGGCCCCGACACCGATGTCGCCGATCTTCCACACGATGCCGCTACCCACCAGTGAACCTATGAACACCGCACCTATCGTACCCGTGCGCAACGCCCAGACCACCACTTTCTCGCCACGGTCGTCGCCTAGTACACGGTCAGCCTCTTCGAGCATCTCCAGCCGCTCCGGATGGTGTAACAACCGACGGCGACGGTAGCGGTTGAAGAGGTAGACCAGATTCGTCTCCGCATAATAATAGTAGGCCATAATAGTAGTGAAAGCAAAGAAGAAGAGGGCAATGGAAATAATCATATTGCCAGTGTCATTCCCTACCACGGTACCCAAGGCCCCCGTGGTGTAAAACACTCCAGGCTCTCCTTCCGGAGCTCCGGGATTCTGGAGTAAATAAGTCACTTCTGCTCCTGCGGCGGTCTGCTGCACCTCGACGATGTTATATGTCTTGCATGCCAGGATCATCATGGCCGTGGCCGTGCATACAAGCAGCGTATCGATATATACAGAGAACGCCTGTACCAGTCCTTGCTTCACCGGATGGCTCACTTTGGCCGCCGCCGCCACGATGGGACCTGTGCCCTGCCCTGCCTCGTTGCTGTAGATGCCTCGCTTCACGCCCCAGGCAATAGTGGTCCCCAGCAGGGCCCCTCCTACTTCGTTGACACCCACGGCACCACGGAGCATCTGCCAAAACACATCGGGCACCAACTGCCAGTGTACCGCCAGCACTACCAATGAAAGGATGATATAAATCACAGCCATCACGGGAGCCACTATCTGTGCCACATTGGCGATGCGCTTCACACCGCCGATAATGACCAGTCCGATGAGCGTAGCCACCACAAGGCCTATCAGTCCCGGCTCCACGCCGAACGAACGCGCGCACGACATGGCGATTCCATTGCACTGCACCGGCGGAAGAAATACGCCACACGCCAGCGCCGCCAGTACCGCGAACACACAACCCATCAGAGGGCTGCGCAGCCCCTTCTCTATATAATAGGCCGGACCTCCGCGGAACTGTCCGTTATGGTTCTCTTTGTATATCTGTGCCAACGTGGCTTCGACAAAAGCACTTCCGGCGCCGAAGAAAGCGATGACCCACATCCACACAATGGCTCCAGGCCCTCCAAAGCCAATCGCCGTGGCCACACCGACAATATTCCCTGTCCCCACACGCCCCGACAAAGCCATGGCAAAGGCCTGGAACGACGAGATTCCGACGCCTTTCTTGCCCCCTTCCTTCCCTTTATTTTTTTTACCCTGCGGAGCAAACAGCAGACGTATCATCTCGCGGAAGAACCTCACCTGCACAAAGCGTGTACGCAACGAGAAATAAAGGCCGGCCAGCAGACATAACGCCACCAGCGCCGGACTCCACACCCAGTCGTTCACCGTCATTATCACCGTCGTAAACCAATGTCCAACAGACTCCATCCTATCAGCAATGTTTCAGTTTGCAAAAATACAAACTTTCATTAATATGACAAAATTTTTCTTCCCATGATATAAAAAAATTGTATCTTTGCAGCGTAATTCACAACATATATTATATGAACACCTCGTCCTGTCACCTTGATGTATTTACTTTATCGAACGGGTCGAACCTTCAAGTCGATGTCACACCTCTGGGCTGCCGGATTATACGCCTGCTGGTACATGGAACCGATGTCGTGCAGGGCTTCGACAAGGCAGAAGACTACCTGCCCGAACGTCATGTCTCCTACTTTGGAGCCGTCGTCGGACGCTACGCCAACCGGCTGGCAGGCGGACGCATCGCGCTCGACTGGGACATCATCCAGCTACCGCAGAACAGTGGCCCCAACTGCCTCCACGGTGGTCCACAAGGATGGCAGTACGCCGTTTTCAACGTGGAAGAATCGTCAGAGCGCAAACTGGTACTGACGCATGTGAGTCCCGACGGCGACAACGGGTTCCCTGGAACGGTACATGCACGTGTAACCTACACCCTAGGAGACGACGACAGCTTGCGTATAGACTACCACGCCGAGACCGACAGGCTGACGGTCATCAACATGACCAACCACAGCTATTTCAATCTGAATGGAGACCTCTCATCATCCATCCATAACCACCTGCTCCAGATTGACGCCGACCGCTATACTCCTATCAACGAAGTTTCTATTCCTCTAGGGAAGCATGCACCCGTCGACGGCACCCCCTTCGACTTCCGCACCGCCAAACCCATCGGACAGGACATCGACGTCAACGACCCACAGCTCCTCATCGGACGTGGATACGACCACAACTTCGTGCTCAACACACGTGGCTCGCTGGAACATCCCTGTGCCCGACTGGAAAGCCCTCTGACGGGCATCGCCATGGAAGTCCGCACCACGGCTCCCGGTATGCAGGTATACACTGGCAACTTCCTCGACAGCATCGTCGGCAAAGGCGGCACCCTCTACCCTGCTCGCAGCGCTGTCTGCCTGGAGACACAGATGTATCCCGACTCCCCCAACCATCGCTGGCCTGAGTCGACAGGGTACCTCCATCCCGACGCCCCCTTCGACAGCACCACCATCTTTACATTCAAGCACTGACTCTGTTTACACCATGATTGATATAAAAATACTACAAGAGGCATTTAGATCCCATTATAGCGGAGAAGGCGCACTCTTCTCCGCCCCCGGCCGCATCAACCTTATCGGTGAGCACACCGATTACAATGGAGGATTCGTCTTCCCGGGTGCCATCGACAGGGGCATCACAGCCATGATACGACCCAACGCCACAGGCAAGGTCAACTTGTATGCTGTGGACCTCCATCAGACATGCTCCTTCGACATCAACGACGCCGAAGGCCCTTCCTCAACGCATTTCCGCTATGTCTATGGCGTGGTGCGAGAACTGACGGCTACTGGCATTGAGGTGAAAGGGTTCGATGCCGTCTATGGAGGCGACGTGCCTCTGGGAGCCGGCATGAGCTCCTCGGCAGCACTGGAATGCTGCTTCGCCTTCGCCCTGAACGTGCTGTTCGGCGGACAGCTCGACCGCATGACCCTCGCACGCATCGGCCAGGCCACCGAGCATAAATACGTCGGCGTCAAATGTGGCATCATGGACCAGTTCGCCTCCATGCACGGACAAGAAGGGAAACTGATGCGCCTCGACTGCCGCAGCGGTGAATACCGATACTTCCCTTGGCATCCCGACGGCTACCGTCTGGTGCTCGTCAACAGCTGTGTGAAGCACGAACTGGTGGGTTCGCCCTACAACGACCGCCGCGCCTCGTGTGAACGTGTGGCGCAGATGGCTGGTGTGGAGACACTGCGCGACTGCACATGGGAGAAACTCGAAGCGTTGAAACCCCTATTGAACGACGAGGACTACCGTCGCGCACGCTATGTGCTGGGCGAGGTGGACCGCGTGATGGCCGTCAGCAATGCGCTCGAGCGCGACGACTACGAAACCGTGGGACAGCAGATGTATCTCACCCACGACGGCCTAAGCCGCGACTATGAAGTAAGCTGTCCCGAACTAGACTTCCTCGTCGACGAAGCTCGTCGCCTTGGAGTCACTGGCGCCCGCATCATGGGTGGCGGCTTCGGCGGCTGCACCATCAACCTCGTCAAAGACAACCTCTGTGACCATTTCCTGAAAGAAGTGCAGCAAACCTACCGCACAAAGTTCAGCATCGACTGCAAGCCCATCCCCGTGGTCATCGGCGACGGCGCTAAACAACACTAATGGATGATGCATTTTATAATGCGGTGGCGTTGGCCTGCAGTGAGATTTGCGACTGTGAGCATCCTAGCGAATGAATGTCGATTGTCATCGAGCGGTTCACTGACTACAAAGGCATCAAAGATTTTCGGGATGAAGTGATAAAGCAGGTTCTGGAATGCCAGGAGGCGAAAAAAGTGCGGGCAGAGTATGAGGCGCATTTTGATGAGGCCGTAAAGGCCGTGGCAGATGAGCTTTGCAAGAAGAGCAACCCGGCGAAGAATTTTTATGAGACCACGGCGGGATTGTATCCCGACTACGGCTACCAAGAGGACACCCATTTCAGGCAGGAGGCTATTAAGAGGGCGCAGAGTTGTATTGACAAGAGGAGTTTTAGGTCACGTTCGAACTCAACCGGGGAAATCATCTGGTAACACAAGCACGGCCATGAGCAGGAATCAGGACCTGACAAGTCTATTGAATATAGCCTCCAAAAATAAAAAGGGAACCACAATTCTGCAGTTCCCTTATAAAAAAATGGGCGGCGACTTACTTTTCCACAAACAAGTGCAGTATCATCAGCGAGGGCGGGCTTAACTTCTCTGTTCGGAATGGGAAGAGGTGAACACCGTCTCTATAACCACCCAAAATAATGGTTTTGACTATCGGACAAGACATATAAGAGAAGTGTACGGAAAGTCTTCGGGTTATTAGTACCGCTCGGCTTTGACATCGCTGCCTTTACACCTGCGGCCTATCAAGGTCGTAGTCTTCGACCACCCTGTAACGAAGTCTCATCTTGGGGCCGGCTTCGCACTTAGATGCTTTCAGCGCTTATCCGATCCAGACATAGCTACCCGGCGGTGCCACTGGCGTTACAACCGGTACACTAGAGGTCTGTCCAACTCGGTCC
>JAEEGJ010004248.1_pt1 | contig 49556 bp, 40 predicted proteins | sample 8958761 | NCBI WGS metagenome assembly JAEEGJ01 (sample SAMN16246546, study PRJNA631951) | gut metagenome | biome: gut microbiome; feature: rumen; material: RS-attached | host: Bos | place: Iran: Karaj | collected 2018-10
AAGGATTGGAAATAGATTCGGCAAGTATACATTTGGTGTTGGGCTTAAATTCTTTTTTAAGATCTTCAAGTGAGATCTCAGGATCGACTACGGTTGTTTCAATGCCCATCTTTGCTATTGTGGTTGTCAAAAGATTAAATGTACCGCCGTACAAAGCGGAACTGATGATGATATGATCTCCTGCTTCTGCAAGGTTGAATACCGCATAAAAGTTTGCAGCCTGTCCCGAAGAAGTAAGCATTGCTGCGGCTCCGCCTTCCATATCACAGATCTTGGCTGCCACATAATCGTTTGTGGGGTTCTGAAGTCTTGTGTAGAAATAGCCGGAAGCCTTCAGATCAAACAGATCTCCCATCTGTTCAGATGTATCGTATTTAAAAGTTGTAGACTGATAAATGGGGAGAATTCTGGCCTCTCCTTTTGAGGGAGTCCAACCTGACTGTATACATTTTGTTTCAATTTTGTAATCGCTCATTTTTGTACCTTCTTCTTAAGTAAAATTATTTTAGTTTATTCTTCGTCCCAGTTCGTGTAAACGTCCTGCACGTCATCATCTTCATCAAGCAGATCGAGAGTTCTCTGAAGATTCTTAATGGCTGTTTCATCATCAAGTTTGATGTAATTCTGAGGAAGCATTGTTACTTCAGCCTGAGCCATTTTGATATTATTTTCTTCCAAAACCTTGATAACATCTGTTAAAGCATCGGGAGCCGTAATGATCTCAAAGCTGTCTTCCTCATCAGAGAAATCGTCAGCACCTGCATCAAGTGCGATCATCATGAGTTCGTCAGCATCCATATCACATTCTTCTTTGTCGATAATTATCTGACCGCACTCATCGAACATGTATGATACACAACCCTGTGTTCCGATATTGCCCTGTCCTTTTGTAAAGGCTGAACGAACGTTGCTGGCCGTTCTGTTTTTATTGTCTGTAAGGCATTTAACGATGATCGCGATACCGTTGGGGCCGTAACCTTCGTAAGTACACTGTTCGTAAACTACATTGCTTCCTTCACCTGCGGCCTTCTTGATACCTCTGTCGATCGTATCGTTGGGCATGTTATTGGCTTTTGCTTTTGCGATAACGGCTGCAAGTTTATAATTGTTTGCCGGATCGGGTCCGCCTTCTTTAACCGCTACTGCGATCTCACGACCGATGATAGTGAAAATCTTACCCTTAGCGGCATCATTTTTCTCTTTTTTGTGTTTAATGTTTGCAAATTTAGAATGTCCGGACATAATTTCCTCCTACTACATAAAATCAACAAGTTATTATAGCATTTTTACGAGTTGTTTTCAACCTTTGAAACGCTTTATTCTTCGCTGTTTTCAATGTTTTCGCCTGTTATTTTTGTAACAATTACGGTTTTGATTATATGGTTCTCCACACCCGTGATTTTAAACTGATAACCCTCGTATTCGAGCTCGCTTTTTTCGTCTTCTTCGGGTATATATCCCAAAAGATTAATCAAAAAGCCGTTAAGAGTTTCAATATCGTCATCTTTTGTATGTGTATCGATCGATAAAAGTTCTTCAACTTCTTCGATGGGCGTAAGACCTTCCATCTCATAAGTCTTCTCGCCTTTCATCTCGACAAAAGTCTCTTCTTTGTCGTATTCATCAAGAATATTACCCACGATCTCTTCAAGGATATCTTCCATCGCGATAAGACCGCTGGTCTGACCGTATTCGTCGATAACGATGACCATCTGAAGCTTATCGTCTTTCATTTTCTTGAAAAGATCGTCTATTTTGCGTGTTTCCGAAACAAATCTGGCCTCACGGAGAAGCTTGGGATATCTCTTTATGGCTCCGTTTCTCTGTTTATTGGAATCCTGGTATCTTAACGCATCTTTCAGATGCAGGATTCCGATAATATGATCGAGACTGTCAATATAAACCGGATAACGGCTGTTATTGCCTTCAAGCATGAACTTAATGGCATCCGACAGCGTAGTATCTGCGTTAATACCGACAATATTGTTTCTATTGGTCATAATATCCTTGGCTTCTTTGTCGTTAAGCTCAAAGATATTGTTTATCATCGTAACTTCATCATCTTCTATTAAGCCCTGGTCGTTTGATTCCTGTACCATGGAAAGGATATCATCTTCGGTAACTTCATCTTCTTGGTTATATTTGTTTTTGCCGATAAGATTAAAGAACTTGGTAAGAATAAAATTTGAAAGATCCGCCACAGGGGCTGTAAGGACAGACAATTTCAAAGAAAAAAGAGTAAAAGCAGCTTTTGTATATTCCGAAGAATGGCTGACGATTTTACGAGGAAGCAAGAAAAACAAAAGAAAATTAAAGAAAAACAGTACGATAAGTACAAGAACAATACATATAGAAAGTATAATGCCGTTTCTTAACTTTTGATCAAACGCCAATAAATAACCGTAATAAAAATAAACGAAATTTATTGCGGCTATCAGAAGTTTAAACACGGGAATAACAAGAAGAATATGAACTGCAATAAGCGCAGCATGGAATCTGTATTCGAACTTTGATTTGTTCTCAAGAAAAACATTCAAAGACTTTATATTATCCAAAGAAAGTCTGTCGCTTATGGTTTCAAGATCGTTCTCGTTGAAATCTTCGATAACGCAAAGAGAAACAGAAAAAAGAACTTCGGAAATTATTAGAATAAAAAGAAACAAATAATAATACCAAAGTTCCTGTCCGTTAAAATAAATTGATATAAGATCACCTGAAGCTTGCATTCATTACCTCTGCAATGACATTATTGTAATATATTTTTTCATCGGATTTGATTGTAAGTATTGCCTGTGAAATATAATCCAGGATGTCACGGGATATCGTGGAATATTCACTGAGTTTCGCACCTGCGAGTTCTCCGGCTTTTCCATGCAGATACACAGCCGTATTTACGGCTCTGAATGTATATTCATCCTGAAGGATAAGTGAACCGATCATACCCGCTAAAATATCTCCGCTTCCGGCTTTAGCGAGAGCAGAATTGCCGGTTTTATTGGTATATACATCTTTTCCGTCGCTAACTCTTGTGTTGTGATCTTTTAAAACCGTAATGATACCGTACTTCTTTGCGATCTCCAACGCGAATTCGTTTAAATGATCCTTTAACATATCGGGACGTTCTTTAGTGAGTCTGGATAACTCGTATAAATGCGGAGTAATTATCAGAGAACGGTTCTTGTTAATGTTATACAAAGGATGTTTAAAATCAGCCTTAAAAGAATCATCGAGTACGTTTTCTATACTGAAATTATGAGAAATGACATTAAGAGCTTCGGCATCGAGAACAATATGCTTGTCGAAATTCTTAATGACATGAAGAACCAGTCTGTAAGATTCTTCGCCGTATTTAAGTCCGGGTCCGATGACTACGGAATCTGCCCTCTGTAAAAGATAATCAAGTCTTTCGTAAGGGTTTTCTTTTGAAAAATCATCGAAAGAATCAAATATTGCTTCGGGAACAAGTGTCTTTAAGGGTAAAAGATTGTCTTTATGAGTATAAATATTGACAAGACCGCATCCTGTACGCAATGCTCCCATACTACAAAAGAAGACGCATCCGGACATGTTCTCGCTTCCTGCGATTACCAAAACACGACCGAATGTGCCTTTATTTGAATCTTCGTTTCTTTTGTTGATATGTGGATTAAAATTCATAACTAATGAAGCTTGTTTTCTTCAGGATTATATTTCATGTCGAATATCTCAATGACATCCGCTCCGAAAATATCATGCATGTATGAATACAAGTCCTGAATACGCTGTTGCTTCTCCTGCTTTCTGACGACTTTTTTCTTAAGTTCGACACGTATCTCGTCTATCCACTGACTGATCTCGTTAATCTCCTCCGTGCCTTCCTTAATATCATCATAACACACTTCCATGGTAGCTATCATCAATTTTTTGTTAATTTCGTTAATTTGGGCAGGAAGTTCCAAAGCCTCGTCCTGATAACTGTCCAGTTTTTCGTTGCATTCGTCGATCAGCTTCTTATTCTCTTCAATCTTCGGATTTGAGTCCGCGTCTGATTCCATGCTGGCCGAACGCATTTCTTCCATGAGCTTGCTTTTTAAAACTTTGATCTCTTTGGTTTCCGAGTTGATTTTTCCCTGACGTTTTAAAAGCTCATTTAATTCATTTTCCAAAGATTTAATTTCGGAGTTTGTATCAATCTGCGTAAAAAGTCTGTGCCATTTGTGGTCCAAAGTTAAAACCGGAATCTTTTTACCCGATATGGCGGGTTTGTAAACATCTTCGCTTCTTGACATAAAATCACCATCCTTTAATTTTCGTTTTCGTGAATTTTAAAAGATAATTTCATTAAGCTGTCCGAAAGGTGAACGTTTTCGACATTAATACTGTCGGGAACTTCCAAATCGCAGTGCGCAAAATTCCAGATGCCTGAAATATTACATGAAACAAGGGTTTTGGCTATTTCAACAGCACCCTGTTTCGGAAGTGTTAATACTGCGATGTCGATATTGTTTTCTTTTATAAAAGGTGCAAGGTCTTTGGTATCCATGATCGTCATGCCGCGAACTTTCTTACCGATGATATCGCTGTTGCAATCAAATATACCTTTTACAAAGAATCCTCTTTTTTCAAAGTTCATGTAATTGGCAAGAGCCTGTCCCAAATTTCCGGCTCCGACAATGATAAGATTGTGTCTCTTATCCAAGCCGAGTATCTTGCCTATTTCTTCATAAAGATAATTAACGTTGTAACCGTAACCCTGCTGTCCGAAACCGCCGAAATGATTGAAATCCTGTCTTATCTGTGAAGCGGTAACGTTCATTCTTTTGGATAATTCTCCCGATGAAATCCTTTCGAAGCCTTCATCTTTTAAGTCTCCGAGGTATCTGAAATATCTCGGAAGTCTGGAAATTACAACCTGAGAAATATTCTTGTCCTGCATTATCTAACCCCTGATAAAATTACAAAAAGGCGACAAAAATATATTTTGCCGCCTTGTGAAAATTAATGTTATTTAACTCTTCTTACTCTGAATACGCCTTCAAGAGCTTCAAGTTTTTCAATAATATGATCAAGATCGGCACTTTCTGAATCGATCATTGTGTAAGCATAATCACCTTTGGACTTGTTGGTCATATCGGAAATATTGATTCCGTCTTCACCGAACAGACCTGTGAACTTTGTGATCATGTTAGCTATATTCTTATGGAAAATTGCAACTCTTGCAGCCTGTGTGCAGATACCCATATCGCAGTTGGGATAGTTAACGGAATTGATGATGTTTCCGTTTTCAAGGTAATTCTTCATCTCCTTAACAGCCATCTTTGCACAGTTGTCTTCAGACTCTTCCGTAGAAGCTCCAAGGTGAGGGATAACGATGCATCCGTCCTGACCTGCTGTTGTAGGATTAGCGAAGTCGGATACATACTTACGAACCTTGCCTGCTTTAAGCGCTTCAAGAAGATCGTTCTCATTAACAAGTATGTCACGTGCGAAGTTAAGGATGATAACTCCGTCTTTCATCTTTGCGATAGCTTCAGCATTGATCATTCCCTTTGTAGAATCCAAAGCGGGAACGTGAATTGTGATGAAATCAGCATTTTCATAGATCTCATCAAGTGTATTTACATGCTTGATATCACGGCTTAAGCTCCATGCTGCATTGATGGAAAGATAGGGATCGTATCCGTAAACTTCCATGCCGAGGCTCTTTGCTGCATTGGCAACCTTAACACCGATAGCACCAAGACCGATAACACCGAGCTTCTTGCCTTCAATTTCTGTACCTGCGAAAGCCTTTTTAGACTTCTCAGCAGTTTTGGCAATGTTCTCGTCAGCCTTGTTCTCTTTAACCCATTCGATACCGCCTACGATATCACGGCTTGCAAGAAGCATGCCTGCGATAACGAGTTCCTTAACACCGTTTGCGTTAGCACCGGGTGTATTGAAAACAACGATACCTTTTTCTGCGCACTTATCAAGAGGGATGTTGTTAACACCCGCACCCGCTCTTGCTACACAGAGAAGCTTATCCGAAAGCTCCATGTCGTGCATTACGGCACTTCTTACCAAAACGCCGTCTGCATCGGCAAAATCATCTGTTGCCACATAATTGGCATCAAAATTATCAAGTCCTACCTGAGCGATAGGATTAAGGCAGTTATATTTAAACATTATGCATTCTCCTTCTCGAATTTCTTCATAAATTCAACAAGCTTTTCAACACCTTCGATAGGCATAGCGTTGTAGATGGAAGCTCTCATACCGCCAACGCTTCTGTGTCCTTTAAGGTTAACAAATCCTGCTTCTGTGGATTCTTTGATGAACTTGGCTTCGATCTCAGCCTTCTTCTCTGCATCTTCGATATCGCATACGAAAGGAACGTTCATTAAAGATCTGTCTTCTTTTCTTACTGTACCGACGAAGAGCTTGGACTCGTCAAGATAATCGTAAAGGATCTTAGCCTTCTTCTCATTGAGTTCTTTCATAGCCTGAAGACCGCCGTTCTTCTTTAACCACTTGAATACCTTACCGCAGATGTAGATAGTGTAGCAGGGAGGTGTGTTGTATAAAGAATCGTTGTCAGCCTGAGTCTTCCACTTAAGCATGGTAGGTGTTCCGGGTAAGCATTCGTCTGTGATGAGGTCTTCTCTGATGATAGCGATAACACAGCCTGCAGGACCTACGTTCTTCTGAACACCGCCGTAGATAACAGCGTACTTGCTTACGTCAACGGGCTCTGAAAGGAAGCATGATGAAACGTCTGCTACGAGATCTTTGCCCTTTGTGTTGGGAAGTGTTTTGAACTTTGTACCGTAAATGGTGTTGTTCTCACAAATATATACATAATCCATATCATCTGTAATAGGAAGATCGGAACAGTCGGGAATATAAGAGAAAGTCTTGTCTGCACTTGAAGCGAGTTCTACAGCTTCACCGTAGATCTTAGCTTCTGCAAATGCCTTCTTAGCCCACTGACCTGTAAGGATATATCCGGCTTTTTTGTTCTTCATCATGTTCATGGGAACTTCTGCGAAGAACTGTGAAGCGCCGCCCTGAAGGAATAAAACTTTGTAATTGTCGGGAATGTTCATAAGTTCTCTTAAATCAGCTTCAGCTTCTTTAATGATATTGTCATAAACTTTTGAACGGTGGGACATTTCCATTACGGACTGACCCGAACCCTTATAATCCAACATTTCTTCTGCTGCTTCTTTTAAAACTTCTTCAGGTAAAACAGCGGGACCTGCAGAGAAATTGTAAACTCTGGCCATGATAGTATTTCCTCCTAAAAAGATAAATAGATTAATAAAAACCCCTTCGGGTTATAAATTCACGTTCTTTATTTTACATTTATAAAAATGCTAAGTCAATGGAAAAAACTTAAAAAATGACAAAAAAATAACAATGTAATTTGTTATGTAAATCAAATGAAAAAAGCACCGTCAAAAAACAGTGCTTTTATAAGTAAAATCATACTATTGATGAACTATAACCGGTGTTCCGATCTCCATCATGGAGAAAAGTTCGCTCATCTTGTCGATGGGAGTATTAACGCATCCGTGCGAACCGCCGTAAAGATAGATCTCACCGCCGAATGTTCTTCTCCAGGTAGCGTCATGGATACCTATCTGGCTTGTGATACACATCCAGTAATAAACAAAGGATTCGTATCCCGGACCGATAAGCGTTACGTTTCTTGCTTTATTGACTATATAACATACACAGTCGGGTGTCATATTGCCGTTAGCCTTGCATCCCGTAACTACATCGGTATCAAACACAAGCTCATTATCAACGTAATAATACATATGCTGAAGAGTTATATCAACTTCCACATATGTTCCGCCGTAATTATCCTTAAACGAACCTCTGTCTTCTTTTTTGACATAGATGGGTTCTCTCTCGCCGGGACTCTTGTGTTTTCTAATAAGTTCTTCGAGTTCTGCGGCTTCTTCCTTTACGTTTATAAGAGATCCGTAAGTTGTATATCTCGTATAAGGGATATTGACGATATCTCCTCTTGTAGTCTTAAACTGCTTGTCGGAATACATATTGTCATATTCATCGGAAAGGCTCTGAACATAATCAAGGATCTTTTTTGAATCCAGCTCTGCTTCGCCTTTTTCATTGAAGACGATCTCATTATTCTCATCAAGAGCAAGGAAATTTGAAACCACCGAGGAATCGACAACGATATCTTCGCCTGTTGCAAGCTTGTATGTCATATTGAAATCGATGGTCTTTTCTATCTTGTTCCACTTTGTATGCAAAGCTTTTGCCTGAGCATCTTCTTCGATGGATTTATAAACTCCGGCTTCTGCAAGATTGATATATCCTTTGTCGTTAACCGAAGCGTCTTTCAAGACCTCTTCAAACATATCCCAGTCGAGAAGATCTTTCGTATCGTCACGAAGTTCATAACCGCCTTCCTTCGTATAAACGATCTCAGCGCGTCTTGTGGCATCGTAACGGTCCTTCTGACCGAGAACGGATTCATCTATGATCTCATTGAGTTTGTCTTCGTTTAAATATCTTTGAGGATAATAAACATATTCCTGTTTCACGAAAAAGCACTTAACCCAAAGATAAGGATTCTGAGAATCCTTTATATATTGAATGGCTTTTCCTACTTCATCCATGTTGTATTTGTAAATCTCGTTACCGTCGATAAAGATCTGTGTACCGTCTTCATCTTCGATTATCAAATTATGATTTACAACAAGGTCATTGATGATCTTATCGCAGACTTCGTAATTCCTATTCGATACATTTATACCGTTAATATAAGTATTCGGACAGAACCAGTGTCTGAAATAAAAAACCCCGAAAAAATACAAACCCGTACACAAAATAAGAAGAAACGAAATAATTGTTATAAAAATTATACCGATTCTTTTCACAAAAACTCCTATTCAGCCTTTTCGATCTGAGCGATAGCTGTCTTCTTCATGGGAATCCTGCAGTTCTTGTTGCTTCCGAATTCCACGATAACATCTTCTTCCGAAATATCAATGATAACGCCGTAAAATCCGCTGGTTGTAACTACGCTGTCACCTACTTCCATGCTCGCAAGCATGCCCTGCATCTTCTTCTGCTCTTTCTTCTGAGGTCTGATGATAACAAAGTAAATAAACACACCGAAGATTACGATATATCCGAGAGTTCCCCAAATACCGAGACTTCCCAAAAATCCGCCTCCCTGAGTATTTGCGGCTGCATCAAGTAATAAATTAAACATAAAACGGGCCTCCTAAATTAATTAACAAATAATACAATAAGTGATTTTTTAAAAGAATACAAGAGTTAATTAACAATCCTCACCGGACATCCTCGAAATTTTTTCGGCTTTGTATTCCTTAAAACGACCGTTGTCGAGAGCATCTCTTATTTCGGTCATTAAATTATTATAGAAATAAAGGTTATGCAGAACGCAGAGTCTCATGCCGAGCATTTCCTTCGCTTTGAGCAGATGTCTTAAATATGCTCTCGAGTATCTCTGACATGTGGGACACTGACATCCTTCCTCTATCGGCGAATCGTCAAGCTCGTATTTTGCGTTCATAAGATTGATCTTGCCGAAGTTCGTATAAAGGTGAGCGTGTCTTGCATTTCTCGAAGGATAAACGCAGTCAAAGAAATCGACACCTCTTTCCACTGCTTCAAGGATATTGGCCGGAGTTCCGACGCCCATAAGATAAACGGGCTTGTTTGAAGGAAGGTAAGGAACAGTCTTTTCTATGATCTCATACATTTCTTCGTGCGTTTCGCCTACCGCAAGACCTCCGATCGCATATCCGGGAAGATCCATCTCGGAAATTATCTTAGCGTGCTCGATACGGATATCCGGGAAAATCGCACCTTGGTTTATACCGAAAAGCAGCTGATCCTTATTGATCGTATCATCAAGCGAGTTAAGTCTCGCCATTTCTTTTTTGCATCTAACGAGCCATCTCGTTGTACGTGCAACGGATTCTTCAACATATTTTCTCTCTGCTTTTGAATTGGGACATTCGTCGAAAGCCATCGCGATCGTAGAAGCGAGATTTGACTGGATTCTCATGCTCTCTTCGGGACCCATGAATATCTTTCTTCCGTCTATATGGCTTGCAAACGTAACGCCTTCTTCCTTTATCTTTCTTAAAGAAGCAAGTGAAAAAACCTGAAATCCGCCCGAATCCGTAAGGATGGGTTTATTCCATGACATAAACTTATGTAAACCGCCAAGCTGTTTTATCTTATCATCACCCGGTCTTACATGAAGGTGATACGTATTTGACAGTTCAACCTGTGTGCCGATCCTTTCGAGATCTTCACTCGAAACGGCACCTTTAATGGCAGCGACCGTGCCGACATTCATAAAGACAGGCGTTTCAATCGTGCCGTGCACTGTCTCAAAACGCCCTCTCTTTGCAAATCCTTCTTTTTTTAATATTGTAAATCTGTCACTCATATTATCGCTTTTCTAATCATTGTATTCGGAAACCATCTCGTAAAATTCTTCAAATGTAAGATTGTTTACATATATAAATTCAGCAGCCTCTTCGCCGACATATCTGAAATGCCAGGGTTCATACTGGATCTCTGTGATATCTTCTTTTCCCTGAGGATATCTTAATATAAATCCGTATTCAAAAGAATGTGCTTCAAGCCACTTGCCCGCTTCGCTTAAACCGAAATCGGAATCCATCGTATTGTGATCGTAACTTAAGATATCAACTGCAAGTCCGGTTTCATGTTCGCTCGTTAAAGGAGGTGTTACCTTCATCGAAGCGATCTGGGTCGCTTCATCTTTTGAATAGCCGAGTCTCCTGTAATAATTTATCTTCTTTTCGTAAAGATAACTCTGCGTATTGTAATTTCTGTATCCGGAAGCCATGCAGAGATCGATGCCGTCCTCGGATGCGGCATTGAACATTTCAACAAGCTGATCGTATATCCTCACATCGACATCAAATCCGTTTAAGTTCCTTAAATCACACTCGATATCGGCTTCAAGAGGATTCTGTTTGTTAACGAGAACATATTTCCAGTCATCCAGATCAAAACCTGAAATGTTTTTATAAAGTTCTGTTTCAAATCCCGAAGGTTCGAAATTGGAATTGTCGGAATAATCGTTTAAAATCTCGACTTCTTCTTCGTTTAACGGATGAAGATAAAGGAAATTTCCCGAATCATCCACACCGGAAATGTTACTGGCATATAAGATATTGTAAAAACCTATGGGAAGGTTTGTAAAAAACAAAAGATATAATATCAGTACGGTCGCAACAAAGAACTTTATTTTGTTTCCGAATATATAATTCTTAACTCTTCTCAAAAATAAATACCTGATCTTTCTTAAGTATTTATCCGATTCCGTGGAATATTACACAGTTCGGATAATCGATCTTTACTTCCTTTGCACACATAGAAAGCAAGCCTTTTTCCAAATCCACATTAAAGAAAGTTAAAGTGCTGGATTCATGATTTAAAGAAACAAGATGTTTAAGATCCGGGAACAGAGCCGCATCTTTAGGATATGTTCCGCTTATGGGAAGGCCGAGAACTTTTGTGAGCATTCCCGTCTCGTTGTCTCTTTTAAATATCTCTACTGAATTGTCTCCCGCACTCGATGTGATTATATAATTTCTGTCTTCGCTGAATTTAAGGGCTCTCGATACGGAAGTCGTGGCATGATAATTGTCGACCGTCTGTATACTCTGGATCTTTTCGAATTCGGGATATCCGGAATCGAGCGCCTTGTAATCGAAAACATCGATCGAATTCTGCATTTCGTTTAATACATATACGTATTTATTATCTACAGAAAAGATCATATGTCTCGGACCGGAATTTACATCGGATCTGATGATATCTACCGGTTTGAGTTTGCCTGTCTCATAATTAAGAGCATAAACATTTACATGATCCATGCCCGTATCGGATGCAAGAAGGAATTTATTATCCCTTGACATCTTTACGCAGCTAACATGAGGAACGTAGGATCTGTCGGAAACTTCACCCATACCCTGAACATAGATCTCATCGGTGATCTCGCCTACAGCTCCGTCTTCGCCGACTCTTAAGACCGTTATCTTTCCGTCATGATAACCGGCAACAAAAAGAAATCTGTCGGTGTAGTCGGTAGAAAGATAGCATCCTCTCATGCCGTTAATAGGTGCAAAGTTTATCTCGTCAAGGTCTCCGTTCTCTCCGATCTCATAACTCTTAACGCCCATATCCGTTATCGAATAAAGGAACTGGTCGTTATGCGAACATGTAAGATATGATGAATTGGAGATCTCAAGCGAATCCCTGTAGATGAAATTACCCTTTTCCATATCTACATCATATATAGTGATGCCATTTTTTGTTCTCTTGGTGTAACTCGAAACATAAGCAACATATTTGTTAAATCTCATTTACAAATCCCCCGAATCATAAATGCTTAAACACTATTTTTTTAAGACAGACAAAAAAGCGACAGAAAAAATAAAAATATATCGTCAACTTTAGTGAATTTGATTTACATAATAGCACAAATCATATAAAATATAAAATGTTTTTCGCAATTTATCAAATCTGAGATTTCGGCGGTTAGAGCATTTGCACAACATGTTGAATCAAAGATTTTTCAAACCACTAATAATGCGAAAACAGGAAAATTTATTTTTTTGAAAACGGAGAAAAAATGAGCAACAAACTTATCACACTCGAAAACATTTCGAAATCATATGACAATCATTTGGTTCTTGACGAAATGAACCTTTATATTCGTGAAAACGAATTTGTAACTCTTCTTGGTCCTTCGGGATGCGGTAAGACAACTACGCTTCGTATCATCGGCGGTTTTGAGACACCCGATACCGGACGAGTTGTTTTTGACGGAAAAGATATCACAAAGCTTCCCGCATATAAAAGGCAGCTTAATACTGTTTTCCAGAAATATGCTCTTTTTACACATATGAACATCGCCGAAAACATCGCTTTCGGTTTAAAGATAAAGAACAAATCGAAATCTTATATCGACGATAAGATCAAATACGCTCTTAAGCTCGTTAACCTTGAAGGATACGAAAACAGAATGCCCGATTCATTATCCGGAGGCCAGCAGCAGCGTATCGCTATCGCAAGAGCTATCGTAAACGAACCCAAGGTCCTTCTTCTTGACGAGCCTCTGGGTGCTCTCGACTTAAAGCTTCGTCAGGACATGCAGTACGAACTTATCAGACTTAAAAACGAACTCGGAATTACATTTATATATGTAACTCACGATCAGGAAGAAGCACTTACCATGTCTGATACTATCGTTGTCATGAACCAGGGTTACATCCAGCAGATAGGTACACCGGAAAGTATTTACAACGAACCCGAAAACGCTTTCGTTGCCGACTTCATCGGTGATTCCAACATAATAGACTCGATCATGGTACGCGATGAGCTCGTTGAGATCCTCGGCGCAAAATTCGCATGCGTTGATAAGGGATTCGGTGAAAACGTACATGTCGACGTAGTTATAAGACCCGAAGATATCGAGCTTGTTAAACCCGAAGAAGGTACTATATCGGGTGAAGTTACACATATTATTTTCAAAGGCGTTCATTACGAAATGGAAGTTATGGCCAACGGTTTTGAATGGCTCGTTCATTCAACTAAGATGTATCCCGTAGGTGAAAAGGTCGGCATCAAAGTAGATCCTTTTAACATCCAGATAATGAACAAGCCCGCCAGTGAAGATGAGGAGGCAGTACAAGTTGAAGAATAAATTCGTCAAATGGCTCTCGCTCCCCTATGCTTTCTGGTCGATAGCCTTTGTAATCATTCCTTTATTAATGGTATTTTATTTCGGTCTTACCGATAAGAGCGGAAAATTCACATTGACAAACATAATGTCGATCTCACTTCCAGTGCATTTCAAATCACTTTTGATCGCACTGCTCTTATCTCTTATAAGTACCGTTATATGTCTGTTGCTCTCATATCCTCTGGCAATGATACTTTCATCCATGAATTCTTCGGGCAACAGCAAACTTATGATCCTTATCTTCGTTTTGCCCATGTGGATGAACTTCTTACTTAGAACACTCGCATGGCAGACACTTCTCGAAAACGAAGGTGTTATAAATACCATTCTTCGTGCGGTACACCTCCCGGCTTTGAAGATCATCAATACGCCTTATGCTATCGTATTCGGTATGATCTACAACTTCCTGCCATTCATGGTTCTTCCTATTTATAATGTTCTTTGCAAGATCGACAAGAACCTGTTAAATGCGGCAAGAGATCTCGGAGCGAACGAAGTTCAGACATTTATCAAGGTCACATTACCCTTAAGTGTACCCGGTATCATTTCCGGTATCACTATGGTATTTGTACCTGCGCTTACAACATTCGTTATTTCCGACCTTCTCGGCGGAAGTAAGATCCTTCTTATCGGTAACGTTATCGAACAGGAATTTACGCTCAATTCCAACTGGAATCTTGGATCCGGCCTTTCGATCGTCCTTATGCTGTTTATCGTAATCTCGATGATAATTACCGCCATCTTTGATAAAGACGGAGAAGGGAGCGCATTATAATGGCAAATGTATTAAAGAAAATCTATATCGCTCTCATCTTCATATTCCTTTACGCTCCGATGGCAGTACTTATCGTGTTATCTTTTAACGCTTCGAAATCAAGATCAAAATGGGGCGGATTTACATTAAAATGGTACGGAAAGCTTTTATCGGACTCTTCCATTATGGAAGCTCTCTTTACAACGCTTGCTCTTGCCCTTTTATCAGCTTTGATCTCAACATTCATCGGAACGATCGCTGCACTTGCGATCACAGGAATGAAAAAGAGTACAAGAACCCTTATGATGGGTATCACAAATATACCTATGCTCAATGCAGAGATCGTAACCGGTATCTCGTTAATGCTTTTGTTTATCTTCTTTAACGTAAAATTCGGTTTCACCACTATCCTGCTCGCGCACATAACGTTTAATATCCCGTATGTAATACTGAGTGTTCTGCCGCGTATCAAGCAGCTTAACCCTTCTGCATACGAAGCAGCCATGGATCTTGGAGCATCACCTTTCAAAGCTTTCTTTAAAGTTGTATTTCCAGATATCCTTCCCGGTGTATTCTCAGGACTTCTGATGGCATTTACGATGAGTATCGATGATTTTATCATCACTCACTTTACAAAGGGTGCCGGCGTTGATACTCTTTCTACAAAGATCTACTCGCAGGTAAGAAAAGGTATCGATCCGAAGATGTATGCATTATCATCAGTCATCTTCGTAACGGTTCTTATCCTTCTTATCCTTGTTAACATTCTTCCGAACTCAGGAAAGAAAGTTAAAGAAAAGAAATAAATTCGTCATATTATCTTAAAAGCTTCCGATAAATTCGGAAGCTTTTTTCATATTTAACAAATATCTCAATTCGCTAAAATTTTTATTGATATTAGAAAAAAATATGATATATTAGACTTTGATGTTTAAAAACATCGATATTTCTAAGGTTTTCAAAGGAGGAAAAGAAAAAGAATTGAAAAAAGTGTTTTTGTTTGGTTTACTTGCAACTTTAACCCTGCTTCCGGTGTTTGGTTGTGGCAAGGCTTATAAAAACGGCGAAGTTTACGTTTACAACTGGGGTGAATATATCGATCCCGATGTAATCGAAATGTTCGAAAAAGATACTCAGATCAAAGTTATTTACGATGAGTACGAAACAAATGAAATGATGTATCCGAAAGTTGAAGCCGGAGCTGTAATGTACGATGTGGTTTGTCCTTCGGATTACATGATCAAGAAAATGATTGATAACGACATGCTGGCCGAGATCAACTGGGATAACATTCCCAATTCCAAGAATATCGGAGCTCAGTATTACGAAACAAGTAAGGAATTCGATCCCGAAAACAAATACTCTGTTCCTTACTGCTGGGGCACGGTTGGCATTTTATATAATAAATCCATGGTTGATGAACCTATCACAAAATGGGCTCAGCTCTGGGATCCCAAGTATAAAAACCAGATCCTTATGCAGAATTCCGTAAGAGATGCTTTCATGGTAGCTCTTAAGTTAAACGGATTTTCAATGAATACAACAAACATCGACGAACTTCAGATCGCAAAACAGTCTCTTCTTGAACAGAAGCCTCTCGTTCAGGCATATGTAGTAGATCAGGTTAGAGATAAAATGATCGGTAACGAAGCAGCCATCGGTGTTATCTACTCAGGTGAAGCCATTTATACACAGCGTGAAAACGAGGACCTCGTATATGTTATCCCCGAAGAAGGAACAAACGTATGGATCGATTCCTGGGTAATCCTTAAGAACGCAAAGAACAAAGAGAATGCAGAAAAGTTCATCGATTATATGTGCAAACCCGAGATCGCATTAAAGAACTTCGATTTCATCACATATTCAACACCCAACGACGCTGCAAGAGAACTTATCGAGGATGAAGATATCAGAAATTCCGAGATCGCATTCCCCGATCTTACACAGTATGACAACCTCGAAACATTCATCTATCTCGGTGAAGACGGCGATGAGTTATACAACTCTCTCTGGAAAGAAGTTAAATCAGAATAATCTAAAAAACTTATAAAGCAAAAACAGTCGACGATCAATGTCGACTGTTTTTTTTATCTTCAATACATTTACCTTATCTTACTTTCTCGTTAAATCCTACTTTCTTCTGAACCTTTCTTAAGGTCTTGTTTGAGAAGTACTGAGCTTTCTCAGCATTTTCTTTAACGATACCGTCAAGATATGCTTTGTCTTTAAGGATGTCAGCATGACGTGTCTGAAGAGGTGTGAGCATATCTGCTACAGTCTCTCCTACGGCAAGTTTGAAATCACCGTATCCTTTGCCGTCAAATTCTTTTTCTACTTCTTCGAAAGTCTTTCCTGTACAAGCAGAATAGATCTCGATAAGATTTGAAACGCCGGGCTGCTCTTCTCTGTGTTTGATCAAAGCTTCGGAATCTGTTACCGCTCTCTTGAACTTTCTGATGATAGTGTCTCTGTCATCCGTAAGATAAATGGATGCGTTGGGATTTTCATCCGACTTTGACATCTTCTTTGAAGGGTCCTGAAGAGACATGATCTTGGCACCGGTCTTTCCGATGTAAGGTTCGGGGATAGTAAATACATCTCCGTAAATCGAATTGAATCTCTGTGCGATATCTCTTGTAAGTTCAAGATGCTGAAGCTGGTCGATACCTACGGGAACAACATCAGTCTGATATAAAAGGATATCCGCAGCCATAAGTACGGGATATGTAAAAAGACCCGCATTGATATTGTCTGCATGTTTTGCTGATTTATCCTTAAACTGAGTCATTCTGTTAAGTTCGCCCATATATGTGAAGCAGTTTAAGATCCATGCAAGTTCTGCATGTCCGGATACATGTGACTGATAATAAATACAGTTCTTTGTAGGATCAAGGCCTGCTGCGATATAAAGTGCAAGCAGATTCTTTGCTTTCTGTCTGAATTCTGTTGGATCCTGTCTTACAGTGATCGAATGAAGATCCACTACGGAATAAAAGCATTCATATTCATCGGATAATTTTACCCAGTTCTGTAAAGCTCCGAGATAGTTGCCGAGTGTAAGATTACCTGTTGCCTGCATTCCGGAAAATAATACTTTTTTGTTGTCAATCATTTTAGTTACCGTCTTTCATATTTTTTGTATTTTAAGCTGTAAGCTTATTTTTTTGATGAATTAAGTAAACTCTTTTTAAAGCTTACTTTAAATACCGCACAGGATCTGGCCTCCAGTTCGAATTTCATACCCTGTTTCGAGTCTTCTTTTTCGCCTTCTTTTTGAACGGTATCACCTGTAGTGAAGATTACCTCCCATTTCACGTTCGAAGGCAGATAAGGAAGCGAGAATGTGATCTCTTTCCAGTAAAAGTTATATGCAACATAATGTAGAGTTATGAGTTCCTCTTTCGGATCGAAATCGGAATACATTATACCGAGATGTCTGTTGTATGTCGCAAGGTCCGCTCTCCATGCTTCATCCGAATGATAGGAAAGATCGGGGAATCCGATATGAGCACGGTCAAGCATTGAGAACTCACGGTTAAGAACAGAATTAAGATCATTCTTTCTAAGTGCGATGAGTTTCTTTGTATATTCGAGCATTTCCTTTCCGTCTTCGGTAATGTTCCAGTTAATATAACTTACGGCATTATCCTGACAGTAAGGATTGTTGTTTCCGTTCTGTGTATTGCATATCTCGTCTCCGGCAAAGATAAGAGGCGTTCCTTTTGATGAGAATACAAGGAACAAAGCATCCTTCATCATTCTCTTACGAAGTTTAACGATCGAACTCTTTCTCGTCTTTCCTTCAAGACCGCAATTCCATGAGAAATTGTAATCGCAGCCGTCAAGATTCTTCTCGCCGTTTTCTTCGTTATGTTTTCTGTCGTAAGATACAAGATCGTTTAATGTAAATCCGTAGTAATTTGTTATAAAGTTTACGGAAGCGCTCTTTTCGGGATAAAGCCTTGTAAAATATACAAGATCTTTTAATGTATCTTCATCGCCTTTAAGAACTTTTCTCATCTGATACATAAACGCATCCGAATATGAGCACAGGTTTCTTTTTGAAGGAACAAATGCCGCATCATAGATCTCATTCTCGGGAATGTAATCATATAAAAGCTTTGTATCACCGAATAAAGGATCGTTTGCGATAAACGAAAACGGTATCCTGTTTCCTTTAAGATGGAAACCGTCAACATTGTAATTTATGAGCCAGAATTTAAGGACTTCATAAATCTTATGCTGCTTGATCCTGTCAGGGAAATAAAACTGCATGATAAGTTCTATTCCGTTCTTATGCAAAGTACGTACAAATTCTTTAAATTCATTAATCGGATCGTTTGTTGCACAGTATGAAGCTTTGGGCGCAAAATAAAAGCCTTCTTTATAGCCCCAGTAATTAACTTTGTTCTCTCCTGCCGTTTCCGCTTTCTTGGCGATCAAAGCAGTCTTTTCGTCCGGTTTTTCAAACTCTTCGAATTCATACGCGGGCATGATCTCGAGAGTAGTGATCCCGAGTTCTTTGATATAGTCAAGTTTCTGAAGGATACCGGAAAACGTACCTTTATTGTTTACTTTGCTTGAAGGATGTGCCGAAAAACCTCTTACATGTAAAAGGTATATTACGGAATCTTCAAATCTTATAAAAGCTTTTTTATCGGAAACCGTATTTTCTTCTATCTTTACGATCTCAGAATAGATCTCGTAATTGTCTTTCTTTACGCCGAACTTCTCGTTGCCGCATACTCTTAAGGAATACGGATCGCAGAATTCTTCGCCGTCCGCATAAAATCTGTAAACAAACTTATCGTAATCGATATACTTAATGATCGCGGAATATACATTTCCGTACTTATGTTCCGAGCCGAAAGGTATTCTTGTAATCTCTTTTGTCTTTTTGTTTTTAAGAACAAGTCCGCAGTCATCCGATTCACATTCGAAAGCAAACAACACGCCGTCTTTTAACGGTGTCGCTCCCATGTTTAACGGATATCCTTTTTCGATCTTAAAACTAATCATATAAAGCCCTCATTATTGAACGTCGTAGATAATCGGGTCAGATACGGGCATAAGAAGTTCACCCTTTTTGCTTTTAACATAATAAGCAACTATCAGATCATATAAGTTTCCGACAAAACCGATAAATCCTCCAAGGAACAGATTGACAAACATAAAGATCCAGCACATGGGGATCGATCTTTCAAAGTAACTTACGCAGTAAGCAGCTTCCTGTTTTGACGAATAATTTTTGATTATATTGATGTTTTTATAGTATCTGATGCAGCCGACAAGGTTATACACCATAAGGATCAGAGTCCCGATACCGTATCCGAAAAATACAGTAATGATGCCGATAAAAAACTGCATGACTACTATCACTATCCATAACGCAAAACTGATGTACATAAGAGTACCCAGTTTCTTCATAAATTCTTTGATCTCTCTCTCGTTCATAAAAGTCTCCGATGTAAGAAACGGTCTATTGTGTGACAAATATAAAAATAATTATTTATTCGCACATATTTCCGACCATATCATTATAAACTTATTTGTAATTTTTTTAAAGTATGTTAAAATATATTTGTTTGCACGGAGGTAAATTATGAGCAATCTTAACGAAATTCCCGAAGAGGAAATGAGCGTAACTTTAGACCTTGATGACGGTACAAGCGTAGAATGTACCATAATCACTATTTTGGAAGTTGACGGTAAGGATTATATTGCTCTGCTTCCGATGGTTGACGAGGAAGACGATCTTTACGGCGAAGTATGGTTCTACGGATATAAAGAAAATCCCGATGATCCCAACGAAGAGCCGGAACTTATTCATATCGACGACGATGCCGAATACGAGGCTGTCGTTGACGCTTTTGACGAATATCTCGATACACAGGAATTTGACGAGATAATTGAGGATTAGGGGAATAAAATGAAAGTCGCGGCTATTATTGCAGAATACAATCCGTTACACAACGGTCACGAATTTCAGATCAAAAAAGCCAAACAGCTTACAGGTGCGGATTTTATTATCGTTATCATGAGCGGTGATTTCACTCAGAGAGGTGTTCCCGCCGTTATCGATAAATATCAGCGTACCAGAATGGCATTGAATGCGGGTGCAGATCTTGTTATCGAGCTTCCGCTCTATTATTCGTGTTCAAGTGCAGAGTATTTTGCATCAGGTGCGATCAATCTTATAAAGAATTTAGGTATCGTAGACTATCTCGTATTCGGCAGCGAATGCGGAGATATCAAGATACTTACGGATATAGCGGATGTACTTATAAACCGTAAAAAAGAGATCTCAGGCGTGATCCACAATCTGGTAAAAGAAGGAATATCCTATCCCATCGCCAGAGTTCGTGCGGTTGAGGAAGCCATCCCCAATTCTTACAGACACGTGGAAGCCATGAATTATCCAAACAACATTCTCGGTTTCGAATACATCAGAGCTTTAAAACAGTTCGATGTCAATACGATCCCTGTTACCAACTTAAGGATCGGTGCAGGTTATCATGACAGAATGATGGATAATCCCATCTGTTCGTCTCTTGCCATCCGTTCTTCTTTGGAAGAGACAGGCGAACTTGAACATGTTCGCTCCCAGGTTCCTTTCCACGTATACAAACTGCTCGAAGAACAGTATGATAAAACATTCCCTATCTTAAACAAAGACATCTCTTCCATCCTCAAGTACAAGTTACTGCTGGATGAAGGAAAAGGATACGAGGAATATCTTGATATATCTCCCGATTTCTCTGCAAAGATAATCAAGAATCTCAACAAATACGATTCTTATTCTCAGTTCTGTGAACTGTTAAAGAGCAAGGACATAACATATGTCAGAGTTGCAAGAAACCTTCTTCACATTCTTTTGAACATCAAAAAAGAATCAATGGGCAAATACAAAGAAGAAGGATATATCTTCTACGCAAGGATGCTCGGCTTCAAAAAATCTTCAAACGAGCTTTTAAGTGCATTAAAGCAGAAAGCAAGCGTTCCTCTGATATCAAAGCTTGCAGATGCAAGACATCAGCTTACGCCTATCGGAATGGAAATGCTCGAAACCGATATCCAGGCAGCTCACATTTACGATACGATAGTTTCCGAGAAGTTCTCGATACCTACAGTTTCCGAGTTTTCAAGAGAAATAGTCATCATAGAATAATAAAAAACGCTGAATCACTTCAGCGTTTTTTCTATGTCCAAAAATATTATTAATTCTTAAACGAATGAATGGGTGCAGGTATCCTTCCGCCTCTGTTGATAAAATCATCACAAGAGAATTTGTTTACGCTCATGATAGGAGCATGTCCCAAAAGTCCTCCGAATTCAACAGTCTCTCCGACACCTTTTCCTATAACGGGGATGATACGGACAGCCGTGGTCTTCTGGTTTACCATACCGATGGCAAGTTCATCGGCAATGATTCCCGAGATCGTTGTTGCTTTTGTATCTCCGGGAATGGCGATCATATCAAGGCCGACGGAACATACACAGGTCATCGCTTCAAGTTTTTCGATCGTTAAAGCACCTGCTTCAACGGCATTGATCATACCCTGATCTTCCGAAACGGGAATGAATGCACCGCTTAAACCGCCTACGTACGAAGAAGCCATTACACCGCCCTTTTTAACCTGATCGTTAAGTAATGCCAAAGCAGCCGTTGTACCGGGAGCACCGGCATGTTCAAGACCGATCTCACAGAGGATATCAGCAACGGAATCACCGATCGCAGGTGTGGGCGCAAGCGATAAGTCTACGATACCGAAAGGAACATTAAGTCTCTCGGATGCTTCTTTTGCTACAAGCTGACCTACTCTCGTAACTTTAAATGCAGTTTTCTTTATTGTCTCGCAAAGGATCTCAAAATCCTTTCCTCTTACTTTTTCAAGTGCTGTCTTTACAACACCGGGGCCCGATACACCGACATTGATGATGCAGTCGGCTTCTGTAACACCGTGGAAAGCACCTGCCATAAAAGGATTGTCATCGGGAGCATTGCAGAATACAACAAGCTTTGCACATCCGAGTGAATCGACTTCCTTTGTATATTCGGCAGTCTCTTTGATGATCTCGCCCATAAGCTTTACGGCATCCATATTGATACCTGTCTTTGTGGATCCAAGGTTGATGGATGAGCAGACTCTGTCAGTCTTTGAAAGAGCTTCGGGAATGGATTTGATAAGCAGTTCTTCTGCAGGTGTCATACCTTTTGAAACAAGTGCAGAATAACCGCCGATAAAGTTAACGCCTACTTCTTTAGCAACATCATCGAGTACTACGGCAAGCGATGCAAAATCCGAAGATGATCTGCATGCTGCGGCACCGACTAAAGAAATGGGAGTTACCGAAATTCTTTTGTTTACGATGGGAATACCGAATTCCTTTTCGATCTCTTTACCTGTCTTAACAAGATCTTTTGCTTTGTTGTAGATCTTGTCGTAAATGTTTTTCTTAACTTTCTCAAGATCCGAATCGATGCAGTCGAGAAGTGAAATACCCATTGTAATGGTTCTTACATCAAGGTTTTCCTTTTCGATCATTTCATTTGTTTCGGATACTTCGTTTATATTGATCATGTTTAAAATATCTCCTTAAAGTTTTCCGAATTAAATTCTGTGCATCGAATCAAAGATCTCTTCTCTCTGACATTTGATCACTACGCCGATCTCCTCACCGATCTGCGCGAGTTCATCGGAGATATCACCGATGGGCTTTGATGCTTCATTCATATCAGTGATCATCATCATGTTAAAAAAGCCTCCGGTAATGGTCTGTGAGATATCCTCGATATTGATATGATTATTTGCAAGATAAGTACAGATCTTGGCGATGATGCCTACACCGTCTTTTCCTACAACTGTGATGATTGTTTTCTTCATGCGTTTAACTCCTTAATATATATTTAAAGATCGATGATCTTTGATAATTCACTTCTTTTTGCAACATATATCGGAAAATCCAGGCCGTCGTACTTGGTATCCGACATTGTGATCTCAACTTTTACCGCTTCGTAAGCAAGGTCCGGCAGATTGTTTTTATCACTCAAGTGCCCTAACATTATACCTTTAATATCATCGTTTAGCAATTTGGAAATAAATCTTCCGCTCGCTTCGTTCGATAAATGCCCGTTATCCGAAAGGATCCTCTGCTTTAAAGAATATGAATAAGGCCCGAGCTGAAGCATTCTTATATCGTGATTTGCTTCAGCAAAAATGAAATCAAGTTTTCCCATCGAATCGATAAGTTCCTCATCAAAACAGCCGAGGTCTGTTACTACCGCAGCGTTCTTACCGTTATTCGAAAAAGAAAAACAAAGAGGTTCGTTTGCATCATGACTTATGGGATGCGGAGTAAATGTAAAATCATTTATAGAAAAAGGTGAAAGATCTCTTAATGATCTGATACAGTCCAAATTGAAACTTCCGAGGCCCTTAGCCGAATACAGACCTTCAATGGTACCCATGGAAGCATATATCGGGATCTCTTTTTTTCGTTCCAGAACCCCGAGACCTTTTATATGATCCGAATGTTCATGAGTAATCAATATGGCATCTATATCGTCCAAAGTAAGATCAAGACCGTTTAATCCTTCTTCCACGGCTTTTGCGGATATGCCTGCATCGATAAGGATATGCGTATTATCATCTCCGACATAAATGCAGTTTCCGCTGCTTCCGGAAGCTATCGCGGTGATTCTCATTTGTCTTTTTCCTTCCAGTATATTTCAACGATATCACCGTCTTTTAATTCCTCAAGGAAATCTGCAGATCTGCCGTTTAAAAGCGTTACGATACCCTGACCCTGAGGTTTTGAAAGATCGAAATCTATATGATCGAAAACATCTACGAAAACATATGATTCTTTATTATCAAGAACGATATTTTCACTGTTAACGGTAACATTAATGGTCTTTGTAAGAATACTTTCGGAGGACTTTTCTTTCTTGTCTTCTTTATCCGAAGATCCTTTTTCGTTACCTTTTTCATCTTCCTTTTTTATGTTTTCATCTTCGGGAAGATCAGCGTAAGTAACTTCGCCTTTTTCGAGTATATCCACATTAAATCTTGAATATACTTTTGTATCAGCATCCGCGGGCGAATTGTTGACCGTCACATACTGATTCTCATTAAGCGTGATATCGACAAGTTCCAATACCTGTGAAACGGTAAGATAATCAAGGACTTCTACATCATCGCCGTCCTGGATCTTATATGAATCAACAGCGATCTCGCCGTTAACCGTGCAGAGATTCGGTAAAGTTACATTCATATTGTTTACGGTGATATTAAGTTTCTTGTTACCTTTATTGAGTTTGCCGAGAGTAATGCTTCCCTTGGCACCCTTGGTAGAAGGCACAAGTTTAATATAATCGTTTGCATGTAATACCGCATGAAGATTGGTAAGTTCGGAATTAAGATATACGATGCAGGGTTCTCCGAGTTCGCCCTTAATGCTCTTTTCTTCACCGTTTAATGTGAATTCAAGAGAATCGCCGCGCCTTGGGAATAATGCATTATTATCAAGACCGATCTGCATTACCGCATCAACAACAGTTACATTACCGTTATCGTAAAGTTTAAGTCTGTCATCGTTTAAAGATACATTGATGAACGAATTGTTCTCTTCGTAGAAATGTAAGCAGATACCGAGAGGTGTAACGATGAGCGAATCCTTGCTGACGGAATTATCCTTGAATTCGATCTTACCCATAACCTCTTCGCCGCGAAGTGCTACACGGTTAACCTGGATATCATGGATCTCTGCAAGATATTTAGTGTATCCTTCGATCCTTCCACCGCCACCGACAACGAAGATCGCCCCGACTTTGTTTCCGCCGTTAAGTCTGGTGATCTCATCAGAAACCATCTTGGTCATTTCTTTGATATGGTCATCAAGGATATCCAGTACTTCTTTTCTCGTGATCGTGGATTTGATACCGAGGATATCCTCGTATTCAACTTCTTCTTCGTCTTCTATGCCTTTTTTGATCTTTTCTGCTTCGTTAAATTCAACAAGGCAGTAATTTGCGATTATCTCTGTTAATGAATCACCTGCAACAGGGATCATTCCGTATGCCGTAACAGATCCGTCTTTTGTGATACAGATATCGCTTGTTCCCGCTCCGACATCGACAAGTGCGATGTTTAACATCCTGAATTTCTCGGGAATAGCAACTTCGATAGCGGCAATAGGCTCGAGAGTCAGATTGCATACCGAAAGGCCGGCCATTTCAACTGCGGTATTAAGGCCTTCAACAACATCGTAAGGAAGGAAAGTACAGATCATATCGACCGATATCTTTCTCGCCTTATGATTCAAAAGATTCATCATAAAGATGTCATTCATGTAATACTTGATAACACTCTTTCCGACGCAGTAATACTTTTCTCCGAATTCGTTATCGGTCTGGAATTTCTTGTAAGCTTCTTCAACACCTTTTGACTGAAGATCGAATATATGCTCATCGAGGATCATTGTCTCATCGTTGTAAACTATCTCTGCATGAACATTCTCCGTTTTAAGAACACGGCCTGCGGCAGCGATACATACGTCCTTAAGGGTAATCTTGCATTTCTTTTCAAGCTTTTCCTTAACGGCAACGATGGTACCTGCAACTCTCTCTATATCATGTATCTGACCGTCGAGCATAGAACGTGTGTCATGTTCGATGGATTCTATCGCTTTTACTATGAATTTGTCTTTATCTCTGTAACCGACTACACCTACAACAGCGCGAGTACCTATATCGAGTCCGAATACGAGACCTTCTTTAGTATTTTCCGATGCGGCCATTGATTTCCTCCATAACCTTATCTGTTACATCATATAAATCTTCAATGTTGGAATTGTTTGGAACGATCCTTATTCCGTAATAATCGGAATCCGGATTTTCATTCATATATATGTCGCTTTGCAAGCAGTAATAATCAAGATCGTTCTGCTTTGCTATGATACTCTCACATTTTTCAAGAGAATAACCTCTTGATTCCATGAGTCTTTTGATCCTTACATCCTTATCGGCATCTACGACCCATATCTCATTAAAAAGATCGAAATACGAAGCTTCTATAAGAAGCGCAGCCTCAACGACGATGAATTTATGTTTGCCTCTGTCCAAAAGTATCTGTTTGCAGATCACGTTTTTTACGGCGGGATGAATGATGGCATTTACTTTATCGACAAGTTTCTCATCTGCAAAGATCTTATCAGCCATTCTGGATTTGACTATCTCTCCGTCTTCCCCGAGGATATCTTTCCCTAACAAAGAAACAACAGGCTCATAGCATTCTCTGCCTTTAAGCTTTACCTCATTGCCGATATCATCCGCTTTTATGATAAGACAATCGTATTTATCTTTGAGATAATCGAGGACCAGAGATTTGCCGGAGCCGATCCCTCCTGTGATCCCGATTATGTAAGATTTATTTTGCTTCATACCAGTTTTCTCCGATATGCAGATCAACGCTTAAAGGAACTGAAAGCTTTATCGCATTTTCCATTTCTTCGCGAAGGATCTTAACCGCAAGATCTTTTTCGTTTTCTCCTATCTCCAAAAGAAGTTCATCATGAACCTGAATGAGGATCTTTGAAGTAAGATCATTCTTAATAAGCGAATCTCTGACATTGATCATCGCGATCTTCATAATGTCTGCCGCAGTACCCTGGATGGGTGCGTTCATCGCAACTCTCTTGCCGAACTCTCTTTGCATAAACTGCGATGCTTTTAATTCGGGGATCGGTCTTCTTCTCTTAAAAGCAGTAACCGAATAACCTGTTTCCTTCGCGCTTTCAACACAAGTGTCGAGATACTTTTTGATGCCGGGATAACCTTCGAAATAGTCTTTGATATACTTCTCTGCATCTTTCCTTGTGATCTCAAGATCCTGTCCGAGCGAGAACGAAGACATACCGTAAATTATACCGAAATTGACTACTTTGGCAGCTCTTCTCTGCGAATCGCTGACTTCCTCGATAGGAACATTAAATACCTTCGAAGCCGTAAGTGAATGTATATCTTTGCCTGAGTTAAATGCATCTATAAGAGTTTCATCATTTGAAAGATGTGCAAGGATACGAAGTTCGATCTGTGAATAATCGGCATCCGCAAATATGCATCCGTCCTTCGGAACAAATACCTTTCTTAACTCCCTTCCGAGTTTGGTCCTTATGGGGATATTCTGAAGGTTCGGTTCTGCGGATGAAATCCTTCCGGTCGCAGTAACTGTCTGTAAGAAATGGGAATGTATCCTTCCGTCTTCAGCGATAGCATCGGATAAACCCTGCGCATATGTTGAATTAAGTTTTGTTAAAGCTCTGTATTCAAGGATATTGGAAACAAAGGGATAATCTGCCGCAAGTTTTTCGAGCACATCCGCAGATGTCGAATAACCTGTCTTTGTTTTCTTTGAATAAGGCATATTCATCTTCTCGAAAAGGATCACTCCGAGTTGTTTCGGAGAAAGGATATTGAATTCTTCTCCTGCCTCTTCGTAGATCTTCTTTTCCAAAACTTCAATGGATACGCTCAGCTCCTCACCGTACTTTTTAAGATCGCCTTTATTGACTTTGATACCTGTCTTTTCCATCTCAAAAAGCACAAGACTCAAAGGCATTTCTATATCTGTATAAAGATCTTTCTGACCTGATTCGATAAGTCTTTCATCCAGTTCGTTTTTAAGTTTGCCGAAACCGTAAACAACCTTTGCAAGATCTTTCTCGGATACGCTTTCGCTCTGAACCGAAAGTCCGAGATAATCCGACAGCATTCCGTCGATAGTGTATGAATTGTTTAAAGGATTCACGATATAGGATGCGATATCAAGTGCGAATATCTTATCCGTGATCTTCTTTGAGATAACATTAAGATCATCATCTGATAAAAGTTCATAAACATCGGATGCTTTATGAACCGTAAGCAGAACATCCGACTCAAAAACGATCTTTTTTATCAGAGAACAGATATCAACAGTATTCGGCACAAAAGAATAATTATCAGCATACTTGATCATTGAGCCGAACATGCCTTTGATAAATGCCGCATCTTTTTCTTTTTTTATGTTGTCAAAAAGACTTAATATCTTATCGTTTGAATCAAAGACAGTTATCTCGGGCTCATCGAATTCAGCCTCATTAACCTCTGCAGTCATGTTGTCTTCAAACTTTTTGATATATGTTTTGAGTCCGAGTTCTTTTAAGATATTGTATCCGCCCTCGGAATATGTAATGACATTTTTTAATTCTTCTTTATCGAATTCGATCGGAGCATTTATCTCGATCGTTGCAAGCTTAAGACAAAGGTATGCAAGATCCCTGTTCTCTTCAAGAGATGTTCTGATCGCATTCTTGGAGATCTCACTTAAGGACTCGTATATCTTATCAAGCGAATGATATGTAACGATAAGTTCAGCTGCTGTCTTTTCGCCTACTTTGGGAACACCGGGGATATTATCCGAAGAGTCCCCCATAAGAGCCTTCATATGAATGAATTCCTCGGGTGTCACATTGTATTTTGCATAAACATCGGCAGGATAATAATCTTCGACCGTAGTCTGCCCTTTTATGGTTTTGGGGATACGGATCTTAATATGCTCATCTGCGATCTGTAAAAGATCCCTGTCCCCCGAAAGAAGCGAAACTTCGATGCCTTCTTTCTGAGCCTTTTTAGCCATGGTACCAAGAAGGTCGTCAGCTTCATATCCTTCAAGTTCAAGAGTTTTGATATTCATCTCTTTTACGAGATTTTTTATATAAGGCACCTGTTCTCTAAGTTCATCGGGCATTCCTTTTCTGGTGCCCTTGTAAGCATCATAAAGCTTATGTCTGAAAGTGGGTGCATGAAGATCAAATGCGATAGCAAGATAATCAGGCTTTTCTTCATCAAGGAATCTGAAAAGGATATTCAAAAAACCGTAAACCGCGTTTGTATGCAAACCGTTTACGTTGGTAAGATCGGGCACACCGTAAAATGCCCTGTTCATTATGCTGTTTCCGTCTACAAGAAGTAATTTTTCCATGATAAAGAATCCGATTTAATACGAGAATAGAGTGGATAAAAAGACTCCCAAAATAAATGCAGTCGCAAAAACAACGATACTGCAGATAAGTGCAAAATGCTTGTAAAACTTAGCCTTCGAATAAGCCTGATTGATCTTTTCGTTAAGTTCTCTTTCAAGATCAAAGGATGTTGCGGTATCGAGACGCTTCAAACCTTCGTTAACGAGAAACTCTATCGACAGCTCTTCCATGCACTCGTTGCATGACTTTACATGTTCCACAAAAGCGATGCAATTTTTGGAATTCAATGAATCATTAAGAAAGTCTTTTATTCTTTTTTTACACTCATAACAATTCATGTTCTCTCCTTAGTCCATACCCTATAATTTTACAACAAAAAGCATTTTTTTACTATATAAAAATCCTTGAATATGTGTGTTATTTATGATAATATACTTTTGTTCGCCGGCGTGTCGGAATGGCAGACGAGGCAGACTCAAAATCTGTTGTTGGCAACAACGTGCGGGTTCAAGTCCCGCCGCCGGCATTAAAAAACCCCAAATGTTTATCATTTGGGGTTTTGTTGTTATTTCAAACTGATCTTAATGGCATCTTTTCCGAATGCCGAAAGGCTTAGATCGAGCGTTTCTATCAAGGTATCCTCTGGAATCTCATAAATAAGAACTACCTGATTTACATTACCGGGATCGATACTGCCTTCAAAGAAGTTAAGTACATCATCCAAAGGCACTTTTGAAGCACTTATCTTGGTCGAATCGTTGATGATCGCTTTGAATTTGGGATTTACAGTAGCAAGATCAACGTAAGCTTTATCGACGGAATCATTGCATATGTTGAATTTGACGATCATAAGCTTGTTCTGATCGGATGCAGTGAAAGCAAATCCAAGGTTTGAGTCGTTCTGAGGATATTTGCTTACGACTTCCTCTCCTGCAAAAACAAATTCGACACCGTCGATACCGAGATAATCATTGATCTCATCAGGTCCGTAAGATTTAACGGCATAGCTCGTTGACACATCATCAGGCGTATTCTTCTGAGCCTTCTCCTCTTTAAGTCTTACTTCCTCTTCTTCAATTTTCTTTAACTTTTCGGCTTTGATCGCCTCTTCTTCAAGAGCTTTCTGCTTTTCTTCCTCATCAAGGAGTCTTGCCTGATAATTCTTGTCATGCTCCAAAACAGCATCTGCCATATATCTTACAACCTTAGCTTCATCTTCTTCGCTAAGTTCGGGTATGGCATTAAAGCAGGCGCATAAAGGCAAAAATAACGCCGTACAAATGATCAAAAAATACTTTTTCTTCATAATCCGAATCTCTTTTACACAAAATTAAAAATCAATCCATATTATTTTATCGGCAATTCAAAGTAAAAGTTTACTCCGTTTTCCTCATTGAAACTGCCGTAAGCCATATTTATGGATGTCATTATGGCTTTTACGATAGATAATCCGATGCCCGTACCGCCGTAATCACGGCTTCTCGCTCTGTCTGCCTTGTAGAATTTTTCCCATATTCTCTCGGCATCTTCATCATTTATCTTTGAACCGGTATTAAATACATTTATCCTTACAGTCTCTTCTTTCTTTTCAAGACTTATAATGATCTTCTTTTCGCCTTCACAGTAATGGATGGCATTTGAAATATAGTTTTCGAGAACTTCTTCTGTCTTGAACTCATCCGCCCAGACAAAGATCTCTTCTTCGGAATTTCCGAATTCGAGAGTTATATCGTTTTGTTTTAAAAGGATACTCGAGGAAGATATCTTGTTATTGATCATTTCGACGATATTAAATCTCTCGATCTCGATAGGCTTGTTTCCGAATTCGAGTTCGGAAAGCGTCATAAGATCCTTAACGAGATTGTTCATTCTGTTCGATTCATCGATGATAACATCCAGATAATAATCCCTGCTTTCCTCATCATCGATAATTCCTTCCTTCAAACCTTCGGAATAACTCTGGATCAAAGCGATAGGTGTTTTTAATTCATGAGAAACGTTGGCAATGAATTCCTTTCGCATCTCTTCGTTTCTGTCTTTTTTCTCGATGTCTCTCAAAAGCTCATTATTGGCACTTTTAAGCTCGGAGATCGTTTTTTCAAGCTTATCGGAAAGATCGTTCATATTCTCTCCGAGCACATCGATCTCAGTCTTTCCCTGAGGCTCGAATTTCGCATCAAAATCAAGATCTTTCATCCTTGACGAGATCTCGGTAAGCCTTAAGATAGGTTTGGTGATACGATTTGTAAAGAAAATGATAAAAAGAGCACCGACAGTCAGTGCGAATAAACCGACAATACAGATGAATTTATTTGAGATGGCAACATTGTCTTCAACCGAAATGTATGAACATCTGATCAGAAAAGGCTCGTTATTAGCCAGATAACCTCTCATTTCGAGGTATTTGTTATTGGAATAAGTGTCCTGAACATTGTGAACCTGAAGATAATCGGGATCGTCCTTGTTAACAAACATAAACGAAGGATCGATCATCTGACCTAAAAGATTCTTGTCGTCACTCTTTAAAGAAGCGATAACATTTGCGTTATTATCGAGAACTATGATAGAAAGATCCGAAGTTTCGCAAAGAACGAGCAGTTCTTCGTGAAAATCCGAATCCATAAGTCTTCTGTCTATGCTGGCCTGGTTTAAAACTTCATATGCATCGTTAATACTCTTTCTCTTATTTGCAAAATAAAACTGCTTCAAAAAGAAAAGATTTAAAACCATGCAGAGAACAACGTTTCCGGCAAGTATAAGTATGAATATCCAAGAAAATTGTGTTTTAATCGACCGTTTCAAATTTGTATCCTATACCCCAGATCGTTTTAATGTATTTTCCTTTATCGCCAAGTTTGGATCTTATCTTTTTTACGTGAGTGTCGATGGTTCTGTCTTCACCGTAATAATCGTAGTTCCAGACATTGTTTAATATATTGGCTCTCGGCAGAGCGATGCCTTCATTCTCGAGGAAATAAGCAAGAAGTTCAAATTCCTTGTAGCTGAATTCAACATTTTCTCCGTCAACGGTAACGACATGAGTAAGCTTGTTCATCACGATACCGGCAGTCTCGAGAATATCCTTCGATCCCACACCCTGAGTTCTTCTTAGTACCGCTTCAACTCTCGCAACAAGGATCTTCGGCGAGAAAGGTTTTGTAATATATTCATCCACGCCAAGATCAAATCCGAGTAATTCGTCGGACTCATCGCTTCTTGCTGTTAACATGATAATGGGAACTTTGGATTCTTTTCTGATCTCTTTCAATACGCCCCAGCCGTCAAGTTTGGGCATCATGATATCCAAAAGAATTAAATCGATATCTGAATCTTCGTAGAATTTATCTAATGCTTCTTCACCGTCACAGGCTTCAATGACAGTGTAACCGTTCTTGGTTAAAAAGTCATTGATGATCTTACGCATTCTCTGCTCATCATCAACGACCATTATCTTTGATTTTTTCATAGAATTCCCCCGAATAATGAAAAATTATGTCGTTTTTAATAAATCATATTATATAAGGCAAATATGACAAAAATGTGAAAAAATCAAAAAACGTTTATTCCTCTTCAGGCAGATAAATGCCTGCATCATTTAATGCACTTTCTCTGTCCTTGATCTCTTTTTCCTTAACCCTTAAGTCTTTTTCCTTTTGATTAAGTTCGGATTCCCAGGATGAATACTTGTCGATAAGTGCATTCTCATAATTGATTATGTTGGGATTCTTGGAAGTGCCTGTTATCACAAATAAAGCGATTATAACGATCACCAGCACAGCGTTAATAAATAATGACCATTTAAAGAAAGAGGAATATTTCTTTGCATCATCCCTTACTTTCTTTATATCATCTTCCTTCTCTTTGGCTTCGCTTATCTCAAGATTATTTACACTGACCGGGATGGGCAGAACATTATCCTTGATCTTCCTTGATTTCTCAAGACGTTTTTTCAGTACTTTCATAAATTCAAGGCCTACGGGTGTTCTGAAAGTATTCTTTTCAATACTTCTGTTATATACCTTAAAAAGCATCTCATCATCAGCGTCGACGAGTTTTTCGGTAAGTTTCTGTATTTTATCCAATTCAAGTTTTGCTACATTTGCTTCTTCAAGTGTAGAAAACATGTAATCTCCGACTATAAGTTCTTTACTCATAAGATCACCTCGAAAATCCTTTTACATACATAGTATTTTAACCGAAATATCAAACAAAATAAAGATTTTAATAAGATATAAAAACATAAAAAAAGAAGCAGGGATAAAACCCTGCTTCCTGAATATTTATTTGAATTATAACTGAGGACCTGCTGCAACGAGTGCCTTACCTGCATCGTTTGTCTCATACTTCTTGAAGTTCTTGATGAATCTTTCAGCAAGATCTTTAGCCTTTGCATCCCATTCGGAAGCATCTGCATATGTATCACGAGGATCAAGGATCGCAGGATCAACTCCGGGAAGAGCTGTAGGAACTTCGAAATCGAATACAGGGATCTTCTTTGTAGGAGCTGTAAGAACGTCGCCGTTAAGGATTGCATCGATGATACCACGAGTATCCTTGATGGAGATTCTCTTTCCTGTTCCGTTCCAGCCTGTGTTTACAAGGTAAGCCTTAGCGCCGCTCTTCTTCATCTTCTTAACGAGTTCTTCACCGTACTTTGTAGGATGTAACTCAAGGAATGCCTGTCCGAAGCAAGCTGAGAATGTAGGTGTGGGCTCTGTGATACCACGCTCTGTACCTGCAAGCTTAGCAGTGAAACCTGATAAGAAGTAGTATTGTGTCTGCTCAGGTGTAAGGATAGATACGGGAGGAAGTACTCCGAATGCATCTGCTGATAAGAAGATTACGTTCTTAGCATCGGGACCTGCTGAGATACCGTTAACTTTCTTAACGATGTTCTCGATGTGCTCGATAGGATAAGATACACGAGTGTTCTCTGTAACTGTCTTGTCAGCGAAATCGATCTTGCCGTTAGCATCAACAGTTACGTTCTCAAGAAGAGCGTTTCTCTTGATAGCATTGTAGATATCGGGCTCGGATTCTTTGTCAAGGTTGATAACCTTAGCGTAGCATCCGCCTTCGAAGTTGAATACGCCGTTGTCATCCCAGCCGTGCTCGTCATCACCGATGAGGAGTCTCTTGGGATCTGTAGAAAGTGTTGTCTTACCTGTTCCTGAAAGACCGAAGAAGATTGCTGTGTTCTTACCTTCCATATCTGTGTTAGCTGAGCAGTGCATAGAAGCCATGCCCTGAAGAGGTAAGTAGTAGTTCATCATAGAGAACATACCCTTCTTCATTTCTCCGCCGTACCATGTATTTAAGATAACCTGTTCACGGCTTGTTGTGTTGAATGCAACACATGTTTCAGAGTTAAGACCAAGTTCTTTGTAATTGTCAACTTTTGCAAAAGAAGCTGTGTAAACTACGAAGTTAGGCTTGAAGTTTGCAAGTTCTTCTTCTGTAGGCTGGATGAACATGTTCTTAACGAAATGAGCCTGCCAAGCAACTTCCATGATGAAACGAACAGCCATTCTGGAATCCTTGTTTGCACCACAGAAAGCATCCATAACGAAAAGTCTCTTGCCGTTAAGTTCTTTCTTAGCAAGATCCTTAACAACTGCCCATGTTTCTTCGCTCATGGGATGGTTATCGTTCTTGTATTCTTCTGATGTCCACCAAACAGTATCTTTGGAATTAGCATCCATAACGATGTATTTGTCTTTAGGTGAACGACCGGTGTAGATACCTGTCATAACGTTAACTGTGCCGAGTTCTGTCTCAACACCTTTTTCAAAGCCCTGAAGTTCAGGCTTCATTTCCTCTTCATATAAGAACTCATATGAAGGGTTGTGGATAATCTCGCTGGCATTAATACCATACTGACTTAAATCGATTGCCATAAATGTATCTCCTTTAAATATTTATTTTTGTATATCCTAAATGTATTACAGGATTATTACGCACCGTAAAATAGTATAAAAATAAATAACTTCAAAGTCAAGAGACTTTATCCTATATGTTATTTATTTAACAAATTTTTAACATCTTATTCAAATTAGCTTTGACTAATACATAAAATGTTCAATTTATGCCTGATTTTCTGTCCTGCATTTGTTCTGATAATCGTCAAGCCAGCGTATTTCTTTCTCACTCATCTCATCTCTTAAAATGAGCTTTTCGTCAAGAGGAACGTAAGTCAGACATTCAAAGCATAAAAACCTGCCGTCAGGAGTTTCGAACTTATCTCTCACCAGAAGGATATTCTCTATCCTTATGCCGTATTTGCCTTCCCTGTAAATACCGGGTTCATCGGATACGAGCATTCCGCTTTTAAGAACAGTGTCCCTGCCCATAGGATTCTGGATCCACCTTATCGCATGAGGACCTTCATGAACGGAAAGCATATAGCCAATGCCGTGCCCCGTTCCGCATTTGTAATCATCGCCCTCTTCCCACATCGGTTCTCTGGCAAAGATATCAAGATTTATGCCGGTGCATCCTTCAAGGAATACGGCATTCATCAAAGCAAGCATTCCTCTTGCAACCTTTGTATAATCATGCTTCATCTCATATGAGGGATTTCCGATCGCGATCGTTCTTGTAATGTCAGTAGTACCGCCATTCCACTGTCCGCCCGAATCAAAGAGATACAGATTGTCATTAAGGATCTTCGAGCAGTCGTTTTCTTTTGCTTCATAATGCATCATTGCAGCGTTTGCTCCGGATGCGGATATGGTATCAAATGAAAGATCGTAGCAATCGGGGTTCGAAAGTCTTAACTCATCAAGTTTCAAAGAAAGCTTGTATTCGTCCATGGTTAAAACATCATTTTTACTCATCCAGTCGATGAATTCGCAAACAACTTTATTGTCTTTCCTATACGCTTTTCTTATGTTCGCGATCTCTGTCTCGTTTTTAATCGATTTCATCATGGAGACATTGCAATCGAGATTAAAAAGACTGAATTCATGTTCATCAAGGATCCTGGCATATTTAACAGGCATCTTGTCAAATGCAAAGCAAGCCTTTTTCTTTGTCGGAAGATTTCTTACATACCATTCAAAATTCTTGTAAAGAAAGACATTTACTCCGTTATCTTTCAGATAGTTGAAAGCCTTCTCGAATTGTACACTGTCAGCAAATCCGTTTTCCGCATAAAGAAATGCAACCGCATGGGTTTGTGTGATCATTAAGAATGACATGACCAGAGGATTGTATTTTATTGCATTTCCTCTTAAATTCAAAAGCCACATATTCGTATCAAGAGAAGCGCTGAAATAATAAAAAATATCTCTTTCACATAAAAACTTTCTGACTTTTTCGATCCTCTCTTTTGCACTTTCTCCGGTAAGATCCAAAGGAAGGATATTTATATTCTGGTTGATAACGGGTTCGGGATATGCCTCGTTATAATATTTTCTGTATGCATTTAAAAAGATCTCGTTGTCATCATCTAGAGCATTAAAGCCGTAATCGAGAAATTCTTTATACGAAAAGATATCCGAAGGACATGCCACAATTGCTTTGTCTTTCAATTTATCTTTTATAAACCCTTTTATCGTAGGGTATCCGGGTGTTGAAAGCTTCATAAGTTCGATACCCGAACCCGAAAGTTCTTTTTCGGCCTGGATAAAATATCTGCCGTCTGTAAAAAGATAAGCTTTATCGATACCAACGGCCAGCGTACCGTTTGATCCGGTAAAACCGGATGCAACAGTCCTGAATTTATAATAGTCGTTTACGTATTCGCTCATATGAGGGTCGCAGTCTTTTAAAAAGTACCAGTCATAACCCTTTGAAGCCATCTCTTTTCTGATAAAATCAAGCATTCCCATTACTTTTCCTCTTATGTAAACTTTTTGTTAACTTTAGCAATTCTTTTTGATATATATTTTTATATATGTTATAGTAATAATACCGTGTTTTTAAGTTATGTATACTAATAAATGTCATTACCATGACAAATAAATAAAAAAGGGGGCCAAACATGTCAAGTAAACACAGCGAAATCACACCCGAAATTATCAAACTTGCGGACAAGTGTTACGAGAGAAACATCATCGACAACGAATTGTTCGTAAAATACGATGTCAAGCGCGGCCTTAGAGATTTAAACGGACGAGGCGTACTTACCGGTCTGACCCACATATCTGACGTACGTGCCAACAAAATTGTTGACGGGGAACAGATCCCTTTACCCGGAGAATTATTCTACAGAGGTTATAATGTCAAAGACCTCGTAAACGGTTTTTCAAACGACAACCGTTTCGGATTCGAAGAAATCACTTATCTTCTTCTATTCGGTGAATTACCGAAAGTCGAAGCTCTCAATTCTTTCAAAGAAATACTAGGAGAATATCGTTCACTTCCTACGGGATTTGTACGTGATATCATTATGAAAGCGCCCAGCAAGGATATGATGAATACTCTTGCCCGCAGCGTTTTAACTTTATATTCCTATGACGACAGAGCCGATGATGTTTCGATACCGAATGTATTAAGGCAGTGTCTTCAGCTGATAGCTCTTTTCCCTGAATTTGCGATCTACGGATATCAGGCTTACAGCCACTATCATGACGGCAATTCGCTCTTCATTCACAGGCCGAATCCCGAGCTTTCAACAGCTGAAAACATACTATCACTTTTAAGGGCCGACAGCAAGTATACACCCCTTGAAGCAAAGCTTTTAGACCTCGCTTTAGTTCTTCATATGGAGCATGGCGGCGGAAACAATTCAACATTTACAACACACGTTGTTACATCAACTTTAACAGATACATATTCAGCCATTGCCGCTGCACTCGGTTCATTAAAAGGACCCCGTCACGGCGGAGCAAACATCAAGGTAGTTCAGATGTTTGAAGAAATGAAAAAAGAAGTTAAAGACTGGAACGATGATGAAGAAATAAGCGCATACTTGAGAAAACTTCTTCACAAAGAAGCATTCGACCATCAGGGTCTCATCTACGGTGTAGGTCACGCGATCTACTCAACAAGCGATCCCAGAGCATGCATCTTCAAAGGTTATGTTGAACAGCTTTCGAAAGAAAAAGGCTTAAGCGACGAATTCGGACTTTATTCAAAAGTCGAGGAACTCGCTCCCAAGATCATCGCTTCCGAACGTAAGATGTACAAAGGCGTTTGTATAAACGTTGACTTCTATTCCGGTTTCGTATATAACATGCTCTCGCTTCCTTCGGAACTCTTCACTCCGATGTTTGCGATCGCACGTATAGCCGGCTGGTCTGCTCACCGTCTCGAAGAATTATCAAATAACGGCAAGATCATAAGACCCGCTTACAAACCCATTATGGAAGATCAGATCTACATCCCAATTTCAAAAAGATAAAACAAAAAAATTAAGCCCCTTGAAAAAGGGGCCTATTTTTTACTTGGGAACTATATTCTTTAGATCGTATGTAAGAGTCATGTGCCTGTCTTCGGAAACTTCCTGCCAGGTCATTATGATCCTCTGTGCTATCGCTCTTGAATCTTCTTCGTTTGCATTCATAAGAAGGGTTACATATTGGAATGATGAATACTGTGTAGTTACATCTCCCATTCTTAATGATACGACGATAGCTCTCTCAACCTGCTGCATTGCTTCTTCAAGCTGTTCGGTAGAAAGTTTCTCGGGACCCGAATGAGTAAGTGTAAAGAGGATCATCCATACAGTCTGATTGGATCTTGCGATGGTTCTCTGTACAAAATGAACGATATTCTTGAATCCTTCGTATTCAACTCTCAATGCACCGTTTTCGTAACTCTTTTCTTTCATAAAGCCTTCGAGTCTCGAAAGGTCTGTCTCGCTGTTGAAGTTTTCGATCGTATTGTTTAAATATTCTTCACGCTGTTTGTAATAATGATAATTGTCTTTACCGTTCTGCTTTACGTAATACAAGGCCTTGTCGGCTCTGTGATAAAGAGTGGTGAAATCCATACCGTCTTCGGGCGCTACGGAAATACCGATCGATACTGTGGGATTATAAGACAATTCGGATTCGTCACGCATATCGTTGTGAACACTCTTTAAAATGATATCGCAGTATGCGTTGATCTCATCATCACTGTAATCGCCTTTAAGGAATACAGCGAATTCGTCTCCGCCGATCCTTGCAGCCATGTCTCTCGGTCCTACATTGTCTTTAAGGATCTTTGCAAAATTGCAAAGAACATTATCTCCGAAAACATGTCCGTAGGTATCATTTACGTATTTGAAATTATCGATATCGCAAAGAAGGAAAATACCCTTGTTCTTGGATATAAAATATTTGTCGATATCGTCTTCGATAAATTTTCTGTTCCAAAGTCCTGTAAGCGGATCTTTTTTGGCGGAATTGGAAAGGTTCTTTCTCAAATCTTCGATCTGCAAGATCTTCTCGATTCTTGAAAGCATGATCTCCGGCTCGAAGGGTTTTAAGATAAAATCCATCGCTCCCATTTTAAGTCCTTTTATTTCGCTTTCTCTCTGATCGTCGACTGTTAAAAATACTACGGGTATATTAGATGTCTCGGTATTCGCTTTGATATGCTCAAGTGTTTCGTATCCGTCCATTCCGGGCATTCTTACATCAAGCAGGATCAGATCGGGTCTGGCTTTCTTTAAGAATTCCAGAGCCTGCGCACCGGACTTTGCCATCGAAAGCTGATAATTGTCTTTAAGCACATCGGCAGCAAGTTTTAAGTTTGTAGTTACGTCATCGACGATAAGAATATGTTTCTTACGGTCCATACAATCCTCTATCTTAAAGTTTTAAAAACTTTTTGACTTCATCTTTCATTTCATCTTTACCGCATACGGTATCATGAAGAATATCCGCATTTCTTATATCAGTAACAGCCTTGGGAATATTCATTCCCGTAAGCTCACAAAGTTTATCGACAAGAACAAAATCATCTTCTTTATGATCGATACCGTCTATGGATGAAAGAACAGCTCTTGTAAACTTGTAAGGAGAAGCTGTTGAAACGATAACTGTCTTGGTATCATCTTTTGTTTCATTCTTATACTCTTCATAAACTGCAGATGCAACTGCTGTATGTGTATCTATAACATAACCTGTCTTGTCATAAACATTTTTAATTCTCTTCGAAACCATTTCTTCCGAAGCAAATCCGCCTGTAAAGCTTTCATCAATGAATTTCTTCATATCTGCACTTGCTTCGTATGAACCTTTCTCTTTAAGATCGTTCATGAGTTTTATATTCTTCTCACTGTCGCTTCCGCATGAAAGATAAATAAGTCTTTCGAAATTGGAAGAAATAAGGATATCCATGGAAGGAGAAGTTGTAAGAATGAAATCTCTGTTTTTGTCATAAACGGATGTTTCAAAGAAATCATACAAAACTTTGTTTTCGTTGGATGCACAGATAAGTCTGTTGATGGGAATACCGATGCATTTTGCAAAATATCCTGCAAGGATATTTCCGAAGTTACCCGTAGGTACAACAAAGTTTATAAGATCGCCTTCTTCGATCTTTCCGTTAGCAAGAAGGTTTGCATACGAATATGCATAATATACAACCTGAGGAATAAGTCTTCCTATGTTGATGGAATTTGCGGATGAAAATCTGTATCCGGACTTATTTAAGATCTCATTGAATTCTTTGTCTGCAAATATATTCTTTACACCGGTCTGGGCATCATCGAAATTACCTTTGATACCTACAACTTTAACATTGTCCCCGACCTGTGTTACCATCTGTTTTTCCTGGATGGCTGAAACACCGCCCTTCGGATAAAAGACGATGATCTTTACGCCTTCGACTCCTGCAAATCCTGCGAGCGCAGCCTTACCGGTGTCACCGCTTGTAGCGGTAAGGATAACGATATCTTCATTGATATTGTTTTTCTTGGCTGAAACTTTCATAAGATAAGGAAGTATGGAAAGAGCCATATCCTTGAAAGCGATCGTAGAACCGTGGAAAAGCTCCAGATAATATGCCCCGTCCACATAAGACATAGGTACTATCTCTTTGGAATCGAATTTTGAATCATAAGCTTTATCGATACAGTAAAGAAGTTCTTCTTTTGTAAAATCAGTAAAGAAAAGCTTCATTACTTCGTAAGCAACACCCTTATAATCAAGTTTTGATAATTCTTCAAGACTTATATCAAGTGAAGGAAACGTTTCGGGTACGTAAAGTCCTCCGTCATCAGCTATACCTTTTGTAATCGCATAAGAAGCAGTCACTCTCTTTGAATTGTCTCTTGTGCTTTTGTATAAAATTTCCATATCTGCCATATGCTCCTGCGTTTCACAATTATTCAATTTATTATATCACGATGCATCTTTTTGGGCAAATCATTATGTTAAAAAAATATCAGAGTTTGACAAAATCAATATTTGTTTTGATTATACAGCCTATTCTTTTGTATAATATTGCCATGAACAAAAAGGGAATCTTTAAAGCAAAAAGAAAAGACGGATCCGTTTACTATCGCGTATCGATCACGAGAAACTCAAAGCATATCTCTTTGGGTTCTTTTGACAAGATAAAAGACGCTTCCAAATGTTACGAGGAGGCTGCAAAAATATTCGACTATCCGGAAATCGTTATCGATTCATATGAGGAATCTTTTACTATCCCTTACGAAAAATTTATAATCCTTATCAATTTCAGGGACAACGGCATATACATTTCAAACCCCGTTTATTTAAGGCCAAATTTCTTTTACTACTATCTCGATAAGAATACGATACTTAAATTCGACCGAGACGATCTGTTTTATTTTTCAAAACACAAGATCATTAAAAGAGGCGGTCATTTATTCTGCAATGAGTACGGCAACCAGATAAATCTTCTCGAAAAATACTCGATAGGTTCTTACGCCGTTAAAGACAAAGATTACAGATTCATAAACGGCGATCCTTACGATTTCAGATATTCAAATATCGAGATAATCAACAGATATCACGGCGTCAGAAAGATTGTCAGAAACAACAAGACTTTTTACGAAGTAAAGATCCATTTAAAAGGATATCTCAAAGTCGGTGAATTCGAAGACGAGATAACGGCAGCCATCGCATATAATAAAGCCGTAGATCAGCTTAAGAAAAAGTACGATAAAAACTTCATACAAAACTTTCCCGATCTGAGTCCGAAAGAATATGCTTTGATCTATACCGAGATCAAAATTCCGGATTCGATCATGAAATATAATAAATAATTCTCTTACCATAAAATCTTTTGTATAAGTTCAAATAAAAAAATCCAAAAAACTTTAGATATAAAAACGGGACCTCTTTCGAGATCCCGTTGATTTGTTTATTTCAATTACTCAGGTTGTAAGAAGATTACTCTTCTGTTTCAACTTCCTTGTAATCATCTGTTTTAGCATTTGCGCCTTCTGCATTGCCGTTAGCCTTAAGGTTTGAAGCTGCAGAATAAGCTGCTCCGCCAAGTGCTCCGGAAAGGAGTGTTTTGATATCGATTCCAAGACCCTGAGTAAGTCCTTCAGAGATCTGAGTTGTAGAATTAACGATATCTGATACCATCTTAGCCGAATTGCCTTCGCCGTACATTGTGATTCTGTCTACGCTTGAAAGAGGAGCTGCAACGTTTGCTGCGATTTCGGGAAGAACCTTGAAGTACATTTCAAGGATTGAAGCTTCCTTCATCTTAGCCTGAGCAAGAGCTTTCTTTTCAATACCTTCAGCTTCAGCGATAGCTTTAGCTCTGATAGCTTCAGCTTCAGCAAGACCTTTAACTTTGATAGCTTCAGCTTCCTGCTCTGCTGCATACTTGGCTGCATCAGCCTGTGCACGCATAGCTTCAGCTTCCTGCTGTCTTCTGTAAAGTTCAACGTCTGCCATCTGCTGCTGTTCGTATTTATCAGCATCAGCTTTCTTCTTGATCGAAGCAGCGAGTTCTTGTTCCTTAACGGAAGCCTCTTTCTGCTTCAATTCAATTTCTCTTTCCTGTTTAGCGATATCTGCGTTAGCAGATGCAACTTCGATTGATTTACGCTGTTCCTCTTCCTGAATACGATATGCAGCATCAGCTTCAGCTCTCTTAACATCGGCTTCTCTCTTGAGTTCAGCCTGCTTGATAGCCAACTGGTTCTGTCTTTCAGCAATATCTGTTTCAGCGTTAACGTTTGCTTCGTTAGCAAGCTGTTTTGCTTTAGCCTGCTCGATAGCTACGTCCTTTTCAGCCTGAGCGCGAGCGATCGAAGCACTCTTCTGAATCTGTGACATGTTGTCCTGACCAAGGGCATTGATGAGATCGTTCTTGTCTTCGATTCTCTGAATGTTACATGAAATGATCTCGATACCGAGGTTGTTCATGTCGATCTGAGCTTTTGTCTGAACTTCATCACCGAATTTCTTACGGTCATTACAAAGTTCCTTAAGTGAAACAGTACCGATGATCTCACGCATGTTACCCTGAAGGGAATCGGTAAGAGCTTCAGCGATCTGCTTCTCATTCATGTTAAGGAAGTTCTTCATAGCGAGCTTGATGCCTTTATCGTCTGTCATGATTCTGACTTTAGCGATAGCATCGATATCTACACCGATGAAGTCGAGTGTCGGAATGTAACCGTTTGTCTTGATATCGATAGACATCTGTTTTACAAGAAGCATATCCTTTCTTTCAAGAAAAGGTAACTTGATTCCCGCTCTACCGATAAGTACCTTGGGTTCTCTCTTGAAACCCGAGATGATATATGCTGTATCGGGGGGAGCTTTTACGTAGCCGGATGCTATAATTACTGCAAGCAAAGCAACGACTACAAGTGCGACAACTGCAATAATACATACAAGTGATCCAACATTGGGCATTTTGAATTCCTCCTTTAATATTTTTCAAATGCTTTATTGTAATGAAAATTATATCAAATAAATACTCTACACTCAATGCATAAAATACAGACAATATAAGGTCATATTTTATACGTTGGAGAAAAATATATTTATTTAATTGCAACTAGATATCAAAAATGCTGAGCTGGTCTGATTTTGGAAGATCTTTGATGATGCCGAGATCAACAAGTTTCTTGCAGACCGAATCACCGATCTTACATTTTTTCATCATATCGCTCTGGGACGTGAACGTGTTGTCTCTGCATCCTTCAACTATATTTTTAGCAGCATTATCGGCGATACCTTCGATACTCTTTAATGATGCCATAAGCTTACCGTCAACGATCTGGAATTTATCGGGTTTTACGATCTTCAGATCGATAGGTGTAAATTCAAAGCCTCTTACATAAAATTCTTCTACAAGTCTCATGTCATCGAGTGAATCTTCTTCGGCTTTTGACATCTTGGGAAGACTTCTTAAAAACTGCATGTTCTGTCTTAAGAACGAAAGACCGTTACACATGGTCTCGTAAGAAAACTTCGTGGCTCTGATACTGAAATATGCTGCGTAATACGCAAGCGGATAATAAACCTTATAATATCCGACACGCCAGCCCATCGTAACGTATGCCGCGGCATGTGCTTTAGGGAACATGTACTGGATCTGTTCACAGGACCAGATGTACCATTCGGGAACATCATGTGCTCTCATGTCTTCTTTCCATACTTCCCATTTATCATCAACTTTATGCTTTGCGACTTTACCTTTACGGACGTTTTCCATGATCTTGAAAGCTTCGGAACTTTCAACACCCATCTTGATAAGATAGGTCATGATATCGTCTCGCGTCGAGATAACGCCGGTAATATCGGCTTTTCCTTCATCGATAAGACGCTCGGCATTTTTATCCCAAACACCAGTACCGTGTGTAAGACCAGAAATACGTACCAGGTCAGTGAAGGTCTGGGGTTTGGTCTTTAAGAGAACCTTCATGGTATTGTTAGTACCAAACTCAGGAATACCCATGCATCCCAGAACAAGTCCTTCGATATCGTTGGGTTCATAACCGAGTTCTTTCGTGGTCTGGAAAATACTCATTACCCTTTTATCATCAAGAGGAATGTCTCTACAGTTCGTACCTGTAAGGTCCTCGAGATATTTCATCATTGTAGGATCGACATGTCCTAAAATATCAAGTTTCAAAAGGTTAGAGTCTATATCATGGTACTCGTAGTGAGTCGTGATTACATCGGTCTCCATATCGTTGGCAGGCTTCTGGATCGCAGTAAATTCATAGATCTCTCTGCCGTGAGGAAGAACAACGATACCGCCGGGATGCTGACCTGTTGTTTTTCTTACACCTTCAACGCCTTTGGCAATACGTGCGATCTCACAGTTTCTCTTGTGTATTCCCTTTGATTCATAAAAATCATGTACATAAGCAAGGCTTGTTTTATCTGCGATACCGGACATGGTTCCCGCATGGAATGTATGTCCTTTGCCGAACAAAACTTCCGTATATCTGTGTGCCTTACCCTGATATTCACCCGAGAAGTTCAAGTCGATATCTGGTTCCTTGTCTCCGGAGAATCCAAGGAAGGTCTGGAAAGGAATATCAAATCCCGCTTTTTCAAGTTTTTCTCCGCATACGGGACAGTCTTTATCCGGAAGGTCACAGCCTGCCATACATGCAAAACTCTTGATAAGATCAGAGTCAAAGTCGCTGTAGTGACAGTTCTTGCAGTAATAATGTGCATGCAGAGGATTAACCTCCGTAATGCCCGACATCGTTGCAACGAACGATGAACCTACGGAACCTCTGGATCCTACGAGATAACCGTCTTCTTCGGATTTAAGAACCAGGTTTCTTGCTATCATATAAAGCACGGCATAACCATTATCGATAATACCGGTAAGTTCTGTCTCAAGTCTGTCTTCGACTTCTTTGGGAAGTTCGTCTCCGTACATTTTATGTGCTGTTTCATAGCAGCAGTTTCTTAAGTTTTCTTCCGAGTTTTCAAGTTCGGGAGGACATTTTTCTTTGGAAGTAGGACAGATATCCTCACACATATCTGCGATAAGATTTGTGTTTGTGATAACAACTTCTTCAGCTTTAACAGCACCCAGATACTCGAATTCTTCAAGCATCTCGGCAGTCGTTCTTAAATAAAGAGGCGGCTGCTTGTCGTCAGGCGATTCTTCCGTATCCGGCTTAACAGTCTTTTTATTGAACTTGTTCATGTGAACGATCTCACGGTAGATCTCATCTTCGGGATTGATGAAATGAGAATCTCCGGTCGCACAGACAGGTTTGTTAAACTGTTCGCCGAGTTTGATGATCTTTCTGTTTATATCCCTTAAATCTTCATCCGTCTGGATATTTCTGTGCATACTCTTCTGAGAGTATTTCATGAACTCGTTATTGCCAATGGGCATAACTTCAAGATAATCATAAAACTCAACTATATGAGCTATCTCTTCATCAGACTTTTCTTCAAGTATCGCTTCCACGAGTTCGCCGGCTTCGCATGCTGATCCGAATATAAGTCCTTCTCTGTATTTCTGAAGAAGGGATCTCGGGATCTTGGGTGATTTGTAGAAATAATTGATATGCGATTCGGATACAAGTCTGTTAAGATTTATTCTGCCCGTCTCGTTTTTAACCAGTATGGAGATATGATAAGGTCTCATCTTCCTGATGGTATCGGGAGTATTCTTAACAAATTCGTTTAATTCTTTTAAGGTTAAGACTTTCTGAGCGATCAGCATATGAGTGAATTCAACGAATATCTTAGCCGTAACATCGGCATCGTTTACCGCTCTGTGATGCTCTTCTTTTCCGAATTTGAATTTGAATTTATGAGCAACGGCTTCAAGATTGAATTTTGATGAATCCTTTAAAAGTGCTCTTGCGATCACAAGTGTATCGATCCATGTTTTATTGAATTCAATACCAAGTTCTTTGCAGTTTTGTTTGATAAAAGAAATATCAAATTTTGCATTATGTGCAACAAGTGCGCATCCTTCACAGAATTCCATAAATTTAGGAAGCACTTCCGTGATATCCGGTGCATCGCAAACCATATTCTCATGAATGCCGGTAAGCTTTTCGATCTCAAAAGGAATGGGCACATGAGGATTAACAAATGTCGAGAATGAATCTTTTCTCGCTCCGTTAACAATCTTTACCGCGCCGATCTCAATTATCTTATTTTTGTAAGGTGAGAAACCTGTAGTCTCAATATCAAATACAACAAATGAATCGGCAAGAGTTTCATCTTTATAATCTACAGCCGCATCAAAATCGTCATCTACAAGATAACCTTCCATACCGCATATAAGTTTAAAAGGTTTCTCCTTAAACTTATCGTGCATGATATGATCTACTTTCGGCAAAGCCTGAACTACACCGTGGTCGGTAACGGCAACAGCACTCCAGCCCCAGGACGCAACAGTCTTTACAAGATCTTCTTCTTTGGCAACACCGTCCATTTCCGAAAACCTTGTATGGCAGTGAAGTTCAACTCTCTTTTTAAGACTCGTATCCATTCTGGATATACGTTTAATGCTTGCAGGTTCGATACCGAGGATCCTCGATAAAACAAGTTCGTTGTTATCGTATTTATCCATGGTAACACTACCCTTTAAGGCTATATCCATACCGGGTTTGACTATGCCCTTACCCTGATCGTAAAATTCGGGATAAAGCATAAGTTTACAGCTTATCGAATCCGTTCCGTCATAGATATCAAAAAGAAGCATATGACGTTCGTTCCTAAGTTCCTTGTCTTCATAATTAAAGACAGTACCTTTGACACACAATCCTTCTATCTCGCCTTTGACATCACAAAGATCCGTGAAAGGTCCGTCAACGGAATCTCCGTAAAGCACACCGGGCTTATCGGATCTGATGAACTTGCGTGAATATCCGCCGCCTGTTTTCTGTCCGTTGAATTTGGAATTATTAAATGTTTTCTTTTCGGGTGTTTCAGCCTTCTTATCTTCGGTCTTGTTTTCTTCGGGTTTCGATGATGAAGCTTTCATCGAAACATTGACATCGCCGGCCTCACCTAGCATTTCCTCATCATCGTCTTTCTGAACGGGTGCATGCTTTCTTGCATATTCCTGAAGGATCATATCAACTTCATGATCGAATTCTTCCTTAACTTCAAAAGTCGTTGAAGCTTTGTAATCGATCTGGATGTTTCCTTCAACATTACATCGCATCAAAAGAAGCGTCTTAAGTGCTTTCAATAGTCTCGAAGCATGGATCTCGGAAACCATTCCCTCTTCTATGTATACATACATATCGTCAGGTGATTCAAAAGAAATATCGCTTCTTGAGAGCAAAGTATATAAAACCGGCGATTTCTTTTTTATTTCATAAAGAACCGTATCGGAATACTCATCCCATAAAGTCTGTAAATTGTATTGTGATGATAATGAGAATCTCGGCATGACTTCAACAAGCGCATAGTCGGGGAAATACGACTTTGAAAGCGCTTTGGCCATTTTTTCGACATTCTTTGAAGATAACAGATATTTAGATTCGATAAAAATGCGGACATCTTTGGAATCACTGCTTTTGGAAATCTTCAACACTTCGGTCTGAGATGCAATTTCGCTTATTTTAGAATCAAGTTTAACTTCGGGAAAAACTTCCAAAAACAGATTATCCATTAAATGCTCCTATTTCCAATCGTCAAGCTCCGCTTTAAGAGCAGCAAGAAGCTGATCCTGAGGAAGTTTTTTGACGATTTCTCCTTTTTTGATAAGCAGGCCTTCGTTAATGCCGCCGGCAATTCCGATATCCGCTTCTTTTGCTTCTCCGGGTCCGTTTACGGCGCATCCCATTACAGCAACTTTAATGTTAAGCGGATAGTCCTTAACGAGATCTTCAACCTTATTGGCAAGACCTATAAGATCTATCTTCGTTCTTCCGCATGTAGGGCATGAGATCACTTCGATGCCTTCTTTTCTAAGTCCGAGGGAACGTAAGATGGTCTTTGCGGACTTGATCTCCTCGAGAGGATCTCCTGTTAAAGAAACCCTGATCGTATCGCCGATACCTTCATGTAAAAGGATACCGAGGCCCACACTTGATTTTATGTTTCCGGTATAGATCGTACCGGCTTCAGTGATACCTACATGCAGAGGATAATCGCAGGATTCGCTTACAAGTTCATACGCCTCAACACACATGGGTACGTTTGATGA